>Ga0206127_1004786_pt1 | contig 11743 bp, 10 predicted proteins | sample Helgoland_Spring_6_FD_148646 | JGI IMG/M metagenome (GOLD analysis project Ga0206127, IMG submission 148646) | Pelagic subsurface seawater microbial communities from Kabeltonne, Helgoland, North Sea - Helgoland_Spring_Bloom_20160419_1 | ecosystem: Environmental > Aquatic > Marine > Epipelagic ...
TGACTTAAGATAGTTGCACCTCCTGCAACTAAGGTGTTTTCTCCGATGTGTATGCCTCTAGGATATAATTTATCTAATAGAACAGAGCCTTCGATTATCGCTGAATAAGGAATATCATACCCTTTTAACCTATATTTAAAAACTCTAAATTTTCTAAATATTGTTGCTATAAATAGGCGAATTGCAAAATTATTTTTGGCCATCGTTAAATCTTGTTTTTTCAATTGTCTTTTTATACAACTTCATCAAATCTTCATAGTGAGAGTTTGGTGAAAAGTTTTCTTCTGCAAAGACTCTAGCATTATTTTTAAATTTGATATATTCTTCTTCAGATAGATTAATCCCTTTGGTTAACGCTACTACTAAATCATCAACATTGCCCATTTCATAAGTGAAACCTGTTTTACCTTCATCAATTATTTCAGGAATTCCTCCTATTCTACTTCCTATTACAGGAACACCAAAACAATATGATTCAATTATTGTCATAGGATTATTTTCATACCATTGTGAAGGTACTATAACAAATTTCGATTCTCTGATTAATTTATGCAACTCTTTTCCTTTTTTGAAACCAAGTAATTTAATATTTGTAAGGTTATTTTCTTGAATATATTTATTAAGTTCAATTTCTAAAACGCCGGTGCCAACAATTTTTAAATCTATTTTAACATCTAATTTTTCAACTGCATTAATTAGTGTTTTAATTCCTTTTTCTTTTGACAAGCGACCAAAGTATAATAAATAATTAGACTCTTGTTTGATAGTTTCTTCTTGATTATTTAGTAGTGGACTAAAATTATATAAATGATCTATAGACCAATTAAACTTATTTGATTTTAAATGTAAATCCCGAGAAAACTTGCTTACGGCAACAATAGTGTTGAAATATTTATCAAAAGGGAAGAGTTTACTATGATATATATATTCTAAAGTACTTACTAAACTCAGCAGATAGCTATTTCTATTTGATTTATCTTTAACACAATTAAATGATGAGCCCGTAATACAGTTTTCAGAAATATTGAGATTTCCATCTAACAACAAATTATGTGGATCTAAGAAACCATAATCATGAAGTGTTACTAAAACAGGTATATTATTCTTTTTTAAAACACCTAAAATGGATGGTGTTAAACCTCCTTTATACAAATGAACATGTGCAATATTTGGCTTTAAGTCTTTAATTAATAGATTTAGCTTTCGTTTCGCTTCATTGGAATAGAAAAATCTAAAAAAATAAAGTATTTTTTTAAATAATGATATATTTAAGAAATCAACACCTCTAACGAAATATTTTTGAAATTTAGTCTTTTCATTTAATTCATTTTTTATTGAAAAATAAAAAACTTCGTTACCATTATCTTCTAATAGTTTTCCAGTATTCAGATAAACAATATCTGCACCACCCCTATTATAATGACAATTATTAATTTGTAATATTTTCATAAACTCTGGGCGTGCTTTATTGCGTTTTCATATCCATTAACCATATTTGAAACCGTAATTTTTTTTGATGTTTTATATGCATTATTACACAATTCCTTGTATAATATAGGATCCGAAAATACATTCATTAATTTAAGTTCTAAATCCTCAATATCATTTTCTTTTATCAAATAACCATTGGTTCCATCTTCAACATAATCTTTTATCCCACCATGCTCAATTTCTTCAGAACCAATAAAAGGTTTTTTACAAGCAAAAGCAGTCATTACAGATAAACCACCTGATGATGGCAGCACCACAACATCTGATAATAAAACGTATAACGTTGCATCTTTAACATGCTTTCCAGCAAATACAGTATGAGATTTCTCTTCTGCCGATAATTTTTGTATTAACTCCTCTTTATCTGGTCCATCACCAACAATTAAGGCCTTAGTAGGTATAGCAGATTTGTTTAATTTAGTAACTGCTTTTATTAAATTATCAATTTTTTTTCTAGTTTCTATACCTCCAATGTACATAGCAACATTAAAACCAATTAATCCTAGTTCTTTTTTCTTAGATTCTACATATGGAGAAAACTTTTCAATTTCTGAATCTATATTTGATGTATCAACTGAATTTTGTGCTCTAAATATTTTTTTTGAATCGATATCAAAATCTCTCTTTAGAGAATGATCGGCATAACTTGTATATGTTAAAAAAGCATCAGATCCTTTTATGAAAATTGATAATAAAGGATCTATCATTTTTCTAAATTTTGGACGTTCTTCTTTAGGCACAGACCCTGATTCATGCCATATAAACTTTTTTCTAAAGATTTTACAATATAGAAAGGTGAAAATATTGTTATAAAAATTAGAACTTGGCTCTACTATTATAACATCGTAATTTTCAAAAATCAAATGAAAAAATAAAAATGGATGCCATACTCTTAGTTGTGAACCTCCATAAACACCGTTGTAATTTAACATTACTGTAAACAATTTCTTTGAATTAAAACCAGTCATTAACTTAGCATTTACCTGAGAACCAGTTTTAAATCCTCTACCATAATACAATGTCAAATCAATATTTTCTCTCGATGCCAATTCACTAAAAACTGGTATTCTATAATGAGGTATAATTCTTTGGCTAATTGCTACTTTTATTTTTTTCATAAATATTCTTAAAAAGCTCTTCGTACTTATTAACCATTACTTCCGTACTAAAATTTTTTGAAGCATAATTAAAAGCATTATTCGTTATCTCTTCCTCTTTTTTTGTTCCAATTATTGAAATTGCTGATTTTAAAGATTTTAAAAGCCCTTCATCTGAGCCGTCGTAAACAAATCCAGACTGTCCATCTATTAAGAAATCATCCGAATTAGCTCCCCTTGATGCAATACAAATTCTTTTCCTAATCATTGCTTCAAACAAAACATTAGGACAACCTTCATAATGGGATGGCAACACTAAAATGTTAATATCTTTAAAAAAATTATTAATATTAGGATTAGGTTTCCTCATCTCGTATTTTGTAAAATCGTAGTTAAGGAGTCTATTAATTTCACTAGTTTCATCTGAAGAATTTCCTTGAAAAACTAAATTATTTACATTGTCATGAATTTTATTAAAAACTCGGGCTAATTGAATAAAGTTTTTCTGTTTTGTTTGCCTACCCAACGCTCCTAAAGTAATAGCTATTGAATTATTCTTGATAGCCTTTACATTAGTATTAAGATTATAACCATTATATATTGAAAATAAGCGATTGTGAATTTTTTTATTAGAAATATTTTTAAAATCATTTAAAGGGGTTTTTGAGTTAAACACTAAAAAAGATTTTTTTATTAAGTATTTTTCAGCAAATAAGTAAAAAATATTGTAACTTTTAATTGAGTTTCGCATACTCGCCACTATTTTATTTTTATAGTGACGTGGAGCAACTATTCTTAAAAATAATCCATTCATAAATAATGATGTATACACTAAATCAAATTTATTTATAGAAAGAGTGGTTTTCAAATAAGCTAAAGCTTCAATGATTTTAAATAAAAAAAAAGAATATTTCAACTTATTGGTAGTTACTGAAATATTTTTTATTGAAAATATTTCAATGAAAAATGCTTCCGTTTGATAAGCATATAGAACTACGTGAACATCAAAAATTTGTTTATTAATTCCTTTAATTAACTGCAAGAATTGATTTTCAGCACCACCTTGAGATAAATTTGATATAAAAAAACCGATTTTAATTTTTTTGTTCATTTATTAATTTATCTATTTTTAACTAAGATTTTTGTTGAAACAATAATAAAAGCAAAGATACCCCAGGATATCTTTGTACCGAGAGGGTGTCCAACCAAAGACATAACAATTATTGGCATCAAAAGAGCTAAATGAAGTGAATTATCAGTTTTTTTAAAATTAATTATAGCCTTTTTAATTAATCTAAATAAATAAATGAATAAAAAACTAAGGCTTATCAACCCACCCATTACTAAAACCTCAATAAAAACATTGTGAGCGGAAGCATAAGTACCATAAATTAACTCTGTTTGGTATGCGTATCCTGTTTTACCTATACCAAATAAAGGATTAATGTCAATTAATTGAGGGATTTCCTTCCAGTAGCCATCCCTACCTGATAAATCTCCAGTCTCAATTGAATTACTTAGTCTGCTACCTACAACTTCATTGTTTAAAAAATAATTAGCTAAAAGCATTAAAAAAATACTTCCAAAAAACAGGCTTACTAACTTATTTAAAATATTTTTAGTCTTTTTAAATAAAAACAAAATAAACAACCCTGAAAAAAAACTAATAAACCCAGATCTGGAACCCGTTGATGCAAGAAATAAAATGAGAATAGGTATAAATATTACATATAATGTTCTAAGAAAACTACCAACCTTTTTCTCATAAATAAGTTTATGAAGAATTATTAATAACACGACAGATAAATTTACTGCTAACATATTTTGATTAATACCAAAAATTGTTACTCTACTATGCCAAGAATTATCAACTTCAATGCCTATTAAAAAAAAAATTGCCAATAAAATACCACCAAAAACAAAAGAATTTAACGCTTTATTTACAGCATATTTATCTTTATCGTTATGCAATAACATAAACAAAAAAACAACAATATTTAAAAAAAGAATTAGTGAAAAATACTCTGTATATCCCGGTCTTTGAAACAAATAACCCGATATAGTCTGGATAATAAAAATTATAATTAGAGGACTTGTGAATTTTATATATTTTTTTAAGCCTTTAAAACCTCTAAAATCAATAAGACTTATTAAAATATAGAATACAATAGTGATTTTTGTAAACAAATAATCTATACCTGTGAAAAATGGATCCCAAGATTCAAAATGAATAGAAAAAAAATACAAACCTAAAAAAAAACTTTGAAGATTTTTTAAAGGACTATTATTTACAGATTTTAAATTATATTTATTCATAGATATTGCAAAGACCTTGATTACCTAATAACATCGCTACTTAAATTAGAGGTTACTATATTTATTTTTTGGAAAATTTATATTAAGAAATATCGTAATTTCATTTGATTTGTTTTTAATCTTGTCATAATTCGCTTTACATATTTGCTAAAAAAAGGCTAAATAATGTATTGTCATTTCTTTACTTTTCGATAAACTATTGAAACAATCGTATTAAGAAAATAAATAATCCCGTATTTTTTTAAGATTATAAATAATGCATACTTTCTGCTAATTAAAGCTAATTTAATAGAATGCAACCTGTGATCAGAAAACTCAGGGAATAATTGTAGTGCTTTAATTAGTTCATTTGATTTACTCATTCCATTTGATTTATTCACCCCAGTACAAAAACTTAGAATTTGCTTTTCTAAACGCAATAAAATATTATTTAATAATACTGTGTTTGCAATATTTGAATCAATAATTTTCCTAAGCACCTGAAGTACAACTATTCTATTTTCGAGCATAATTTCATTATTTGCTGATGTTTGAGTCAAAGATTCTAAATTTCTTCTGCCAACATAAAAAGCTTTTGGCAGTAAGTAAAATGTTTTTGCACGCATAAATATCTCAAAACAATAAAGTAAATCATCAGCAGTTGTTCTTGTTTCTCGTTGTCCAGTCACCATATTCTGTACTATTTCCCTTTTTGCAATTTTTGTTCCGGAATGAAAATAAAATGATTTTTGAATTAAACATTTGTCCTCCGTTAATATTTCTTGATATGCAAATTTTCGTAAAATTTTTTTACCATTTAACAAAATTGAATAAGAGTCTAAAACAATAATATCAGGATCAAACTGCTTAGCTATTGTATAAATACATTCAAAAGCACCATTTAATAACCAATCGTCCGCATCAACGTGCATAACATAATCACCTTTTGATGCATCTATTCCAGCTCTACGTGCTAATACCTGTCCTTTATTTTTCGCATGTTTAATTATCTTCAGTCTATCATCTTTTCTGTTTTTTGCAATATTTTCCAACAGCAATAGACTCTTATCTGTAGAAGCATCATCTATTGCAATTATTTCAAATTTTTCGTTGAAATCTTGATTGAGTATTGAGTTAATGCAATGCTCAACGTATTTTTCTTTATTGTAAACTGGAACTATTACTGAAAAAACCATAATATTAAAGTATTAATTTAAAGTAAGCACATTACTTTTATTTTTTTAAATTGGAAAGTGAGAAAAGACTTTCTTTTAGAGATTTTAATATGTCCATTTTCATTTTTCTTTTTACCGTGTTCTTTAAATAAAATAACGAGCACATAAAAATAATTATACCACATGTATATCTGATTATACTATTTTCTATATTTCTTGAGAGTATAGTAATTAACAATGTTATGCAAAAACCTATACTAATGAATATTAATCGCTTTTGGAAAATAATATTATAGCGTTTAGATACAATAACATAATATACCAAGAATTGAACAGCCGTATTAAGTAAATAAGAAATACCCAATCCCATTATACCATAGGTAAGATAAAAGATAAAGTATATAGGTATAAATAATGCACGATGCAAAAAAGAATACGTCATAAATATTTTTGCCTCCTGTTTTGCAAGTAGAATCATTCCCATGCTATTGGAGCCTACTGTCAGTATAGTTCCAATTATAGCATAATCGGTATATGAAATACTCTGAATAAACTCCTTAGAATAAAGTACTTGTATAAATAATGGAGATAGAAATACAAATAGAACAGCAATAGGGAAGATTAGGACCAATCCGACTTCAGCTTGCCGGTTTAGTTCATCCTGTATTCTTGGGTTATCATTATGAACAGAAGAAATTCGTGGATAATAGTCCGTTGTCATTGCTGTAAGTATTATACCAAAATAACTTGTAATGATTGTTGTTCCAGCTCGATAATAACCAACTTCCCCCAATCCACTTTGGGAACGAATATATGCGGCGATCACCAAATCAAACAATAGTCCTAAGAAACTAACAAGCATTAAAGCTACTCCCATTTTAACCATTGGAGACGCCTCTTTTCTAATTTGCTTAAAAGGTATCTTAGTTTTATCATAACTAATCTTCCTTACATATAAGTTTGAAAAAAAAACAGCTGAAATGGCTGAAATTATTAATGAAGGAACAATGCCACCTGTACCCAAAAAGTAATACAAAGGCAAGGCTGTTAAAAGGCCTACAATTGAACCAATCATACTAGCCTTGGCGAGAGCACGTAACTTTCTCATACCTTTCAATATAGCAAGTTGACCTTCCGTCAAAATATTTAAACCGACAACCAGCGATATCCATATGTATGCAATGGTATAACTATTGTTTCCAAAAGTCCAATTACTCAATAATGGTGCAAAAATTATTGTAATAAATATCCCTAATAAACAGGTAAAAAGAATGATATTGTTCGTAAGTGAAATAATAAATGAGAATTTAACTTTATTATTTTGCCTATTTGCTTGTGAAATATCTCTAACTGCACTTTTTGAAATTCCCAAGCCACTCCCACTTTGTATTAGTTGTATAGTGTTTGTTAAAATACCAATTATACCTAATCCATCGGCTCCTAGTAGTATAACAATAACTTTATTTCTAACAATTGCAGTTATAATTTGAAATACTCTGACAAAACTAAATAAAAAAGTAGTTTTAAATATGTTTTTATACTCTGTATGTTGCATATTTACAATATGGTTAATTAGAACCGTTGTATTGATATAGACAGATAACTTTGGTCAATATAAATAATATATGCTTATTTTATGTACAAATGACAAATTGATAATAGAACTTTTAAATACCTAATTTGTATTAATTTAAAACGAGCAGCAAGCGCAATTATGGATATAACAGAAAATTAATCCTTAGTGGCCGTCAAAAAACACTTTATCAATAATGTAGTTGAATACCCAGACCCTCTGGGTAGGAAATTAATACGTTTGCAAAGCAAACTCCTTTCGATACTTCGGTGCTCTGCACATGGGTAGTTCATTAAAAAAAACTAAAAACTATTTATTTGGCTACTAACATTTCGTATTGAATTAGTCACCCTTCAACTTAAAAACAGAAACAAAAAAACCAAAGAAAAAATCTTACAATTTACAGAGTAATTAAAAAAAACTTTAAAATTGCAGATTATTAGAGTTTATTGCTAGTTAGCGAATGCTTATGTAATATTTCTTTAGCCATTTTAACCATTGGTGGCCCAATAAATTTATTATCCTTTACAGCTACACCTTGACCTTTTGCAAAAGCCTCTTCAGCTAATCGTATCATTTCTTCCGCCCATTCAACTTCACTAGCTGACGGAGAGTAATATTGATGGCATAAGGGCAACTCTTTCGGATTCAAAATTAACATTCCTTCAAATCCTAATTTTTTTGATAAAATAAGGTTTTTTTCTAAATCTTCAAGATCATGAACTTTAATATGAACTGTATCAATTGGCACAACTCCACAAGCCTTTGCTCCCATAGCAATCATTGCACGTGCAGTAAAAATACTCATACCCTCAGAGTCATGTATTCCACCCATATCTGTGATAAAATCTTCACATCCAAATGCAACCGCCACAACACGTTTACTTGCATTACAAATCTCTTGTATATTCATTACAGCTCCAGCAGTCTCAATTAGAGGTATTATTTTAAAAGTACCAATTGGAAATCCTTTTTCATATTCTATAGTTTCTAATAATTTACCAAAAAAATAGACATCCTCACCACATTGACTTTTAGGATACATAAAACCTGTGATACCATCAATTGTGAGTTTCTGAACATCTATTAAGAGTTCACCACTTTCACGATCATTAATACGAGGAAATATTTTTCTAGTTCCAAATTTACCACTAGAAATAAACTGAATAATATTATTTCTGGCGACTTGTTTGTTTTCCTGTGGCTGTACAGAATCCTCAACATCTAGCAAGAGAACATCTGCACTCTTCTTTGTTGCGCTATTCATCAACTTTTCATTATGCGCAGGAACAAACATTAGACTTCTCATTAAATAGTCATTTTCCATTATATATTTTTTTTTTTATTAATACTCTTCTTTTAAACACTAATACATCCTTACCATACTGGTTTGATGCTATAGTCTCAACATAAATTATACCTCGATCATTCTTAGAATTTGACTCTCTTTTATCTAGTATATTTGTTCTTGCATAAAGCGTATCATTAATGAATACAGGATTAAGATGATTAATATTCTCATATTCAAGATTTGCAATAGCTTTTCCACTTATATCATTAACAGTTAATCCAACGACTACGCTAAAAACTAATGTGCCAACAACAAGGATTTTACCGTACTGCTCTCCAGAAGCATAATCAATATTAATATGCACAGGATGGTGATTCATCGTTAAAAGGCTAAACAAATTGTTATCACTTTCAAAAATTGTTTTTGAAAGATTATGCTTTATGATTTTACCAGGAATAAAATCTTCGTAATAATTACCTATAGTATTTGTTATCATATTATCCTTCTTAATTTTTTACAACCCTTATTTTCAACCTTTAAGCATTACTTTTTCATTTTCTCTTTCTATTCTGGTCCTTGCATGTGGCGCATACATTTTTGTATATGGTTTTACATCTTTCCATAAAACTGACCCCATTCCTATCATACAGTGGTCACCTATTTTAATTTGATGTGAAAGTGCTGAACCGCATCCAATATAAGTACAATCTCCAATATCTGATTTACCTGCTATCATTGTTCGACCAGTAATTACACAGTGGTTTCCAATTTTGGATTGGTGCCCTATTAAAGTAAAAGATGTAATGTAACTATCATGACCAATAACAGTCCCTGCTTGTAGAGATGAATAAGGACAAACAATACATCCTGTCCCAACAATAGCACTTTGAGAAACATGTGCTAATGGATGTATTATTGTTGCAAACCGTTCGTCACCAAATGGAACTTTCTCTCGAATCTTTTTACGCATTTCTAAATCACGTGCAGACCCAACAGAAGAAATGAACATAGCATCCTTCCATTTTCCCGCATCATCAACTGAACCGATAACTGGGTAATCCAATATTTTTGTTCCAATTAATGAAGCATTATCATCTAATAAACCGATCAAATTCCATGTCGGTGAAACTTCATTTATATCATCTATGTATTCTACAATATTATATGATGCTCCGCCTGCACCTAAAATAATTAAATTCTTCATAGTAGTTAACTTCTTTATTATACTTATTTAATTTAGCTTTATTAAAAATATTTTAACAATTAATTTACTTTAATATTTATTATGTCGTTGATTATGAATTATTCCTTTTATCTGTTTTCAATAAAACTTACAATGTTATATGATTATTAAATTAAAAACCTGTTTATTAAATGACAATTTAATAAATCAATAAATTTATAAAAAAAAAGTCTATGCCTTACCTCTTTTTGTATATTACTTTTTGAATATATAATTTCCCTTTTTCATCTTCAATGCATCCATTAGGATAAGGATATTCCAAACAACGAAAAAAATTATACAACTCTTCAGTATTCATATTATTTAAATCTTCTTTTGAAAGAACACTATCCTTAGGTTCTCTTTTTTTTCTAATAATCTCTTCAGATGGCCATTTTTGCCATATAATATTAGGATAATCATCAAGATATCTTCTGAAAAGTACTTTACTAGTTACGGTCATTTGTTCTAGAATATCTGCCATATTTCCTGATAAATCTAAATCTACTTCATGCGAATACAAACAATTATGAGTATGAGCTCTTGGAGAATCTTCATCATATGTAAAACTAAAAACTCTATGTTTTGTGCGGGTTACACCATCTATAATCTGTAATTGTATAGGTGAGCCGTAAGAGTATCTATCTAATTCTGCACAGTGCACCCCAATTGCTTTTATTTTACTTAGAGTTTCATTTCCAAGTTCCTCACTCCAGCCACATGAAATTATTAAATCAAAATCATTTAAATCTAATTTTTCTAATTCTACTTGAGTTTTACACAAAAGACTAAACTGAACATTTGGGTGTCTTTCTATTGCATTATAAACATCTAAAGACCATTCTCTATATGCTAAAAAAATTACTTTCATTATTCTTTATTGTTTAAATTAACCCACCATCCACAGGGAATGGCGACAAAATGATTCATAAACTCATTTACTCCTTTTAATTCAACTTTATTTTTAAAAACTGAATATATATTATTGTTAATATGAACACTTGTGGCATAAAAGCCTTGTTCTCTATAAGCTATTATTGTTTCTGTTCTATTTTTAGCAAGAACTCCATACACCCAATTATTGGGAGAGGAATTCAGTTTTCTAGGTAATGAGATGACGTCAGGCATTTCATTTATTCTACCATTCCATAACTCAGCGTTATCTCTTTGTTTTTTTAATAAGACATCTATCTCATCCATTTGGCGAAGACCAATAAATGAATTAATCTCACTCATTAAAGCGCCATACCCTTCTAATTTAATATCGCATTTAGGATTTATCTCATTTAGTTCATCTCTAAAGTGAGTTCTTTCAATACCATAATCACGAATCATTTTTGCTTTTTCAAACATAGTCTTTTCCTTAAAAACAAGTGCACCACCATCAATAGTATTTGGTAATCTAACTGTTTGAAACGAAAAAACCGAAATATCAGTACCTAAATTCCCAGTTCTCTTTCCATTCAATTCTGATCCAAAAGCTTCTATACAATCATCAACTACAGGAATCCCAAATTCTTTACCTAAGGCGTTCATTTCCTCAATATTTCCTAAATACCCGCAATAGTGATTATGAAAGATTGCTTTTGTTTTTGTGGT
>Ga0206127_1004790_pt1 | contig 11737 bp, 8 predicted proteins | sample Helgoland_Spring_6_FD_148646 | JGI IMG/M metagenome (GOLD analysis project Ga0206127, IMG submission 148646) | Pelagic subsurface seawater microbial communities from Kabeltonne, Helgoland, North Sea - Helgoland_Spring_Bloom_20160419_1 | ecosystem: Environmental > Aquatic > Marine > Epipelagic ...
ACATCTCGGACCGGAGCGCCGCTTTGGATATCAGAGATTTTTGCAAGTTTTGGACTGCTGCTGATCATTTTCGGCGGCTTGGCGCAAAATTCCAAAGCCATTGCCTCAATGGTGGCGCTCTATATTACAGGTGCCTATTGGTTCACCGCCTCCACAAGCTTCGCCAATCCAGCCGTCAGCATCGCCCGGGCCTTGTCAGATACATTTGCAGGCATTCATCCGGCCCATGTGCCAATGTTTATCTTATGCCAACTGATCGGGATGGCCTTGGCACTCGTAGTGGTGCGAATAGTCTATGATCGCCAAACAGGCGGTTAGCCTAGGGATGTGACCCATAAGATTGTCGCATCTTCCGCGCTTTGCGTCACCACATTGTGCCCCATCGAGGCGTCGTAATAGGCGCTATCGCCCCGCCGCATCTCAATCGGCTCGTAGAATTCCGTATACAGCTTGACCACCCCTGTCAGCACGTAGAGAAACTCCTCCCCGTCGTGGCGCACCCAGCCGCCGAATTCTTCCATAGAACGGGCATGAACCACTGCACGATAGGGCAACATACGCTTTTTAGATAGTGTATTGGCTAAGAGCTCATGCTCATAGGTGGCAGTGACATGACTTTGCCCCTCGCCGGCTTTTGTGTGGGCCAACCGGCCGTTGATTTGATCGTTGACCGGTGGGGTAAAGAGCTGCGGGACAGAAATTTCCAACCCAATTGCGAGCTTCTTCAGCGCGTCATAGGTCGGCGACATCTGTCCATTTTCGATTTTTGACAGGGTGCTGCGGGCCAGACCAGCTTGACTTGCTGCTTGCTCTAAGGTCCAATTCCGCGCCTTGCGCAACTCGCGCACACGCAACCCAAGATTCAGGGGCAACCCGTCTTCAGAATTGCCATTTTCACGGGCGATTTGGATAATCGAACTGGGATCGTTTTTTGTCATACGTTGGTCATATACTGACCGGACAAGGCTTGCAACCTGAGGTAACGCAGGCTAGCCGAGCGTAATGGATGCCTTGATTGATCTCTCGCCTGCGGCCCCCTGCCCCCAGAAATTCAATTTGGCGGCTTACGTGTTGAGTGCCGCGAGCAAAACACCGCACAAGATCGCCTTAACGGTCTACGAGGCAGGTATCGCGCGCAGATACAGCTATGCACAAATGGCACAGGCGGTTTTTGGCGCCGCCACAGGGCTGCGCCAAGCGGGCATTCGCGCTGGCGACCGAGTTATGCTGCGCATCGGCAATACGGTCGATTTTCCGGTTTGCTTTTTGGCTCTTGCAGCATTGGATGCGATTGCGATGCCGTGTTCAATCGCTTTGACAGACCGTGAGGTCAAGGTGCTGGTTGGCAAAACAATGCCCAAAGCCATGATTTGCGATCCAGAGTTTAAGCTGTCCGGTTTTGATGGTCTGACATTGGACAGCCACGAGGTGCAGAAATTCCAAAACCTTTCCCTTGCGCGCCCAATCTTGGGCGATCCTAATCGGCCCGGATATATCATTTTCACCTCAGGCACATCTGGCCAGCCGCGGGCTGTTTTGCATGCCCATCGCGCGGTTTGGGCGCGCCGGATTATGTGGGATGGCTGGTACAACCTGACACCGGAAGATGTCATGATGCATGCCGGCGCCTTGAATTGGACCTATACATTGGGAACGGGATTGATGGACCCGTGGGCGATTGGGGCCAGCGCCATCATCCCCAACACGCAAGACCCGGCTGACTTGTGGCGAATTATGCGAGCAGAAGAGGCCAGCATCTTCGCCGCCGCCCCTGGTATTTACCGGCGACTGCTGGAGCAGCATTTTAAATGCCCGCCGAGCCTACGCCACGGGTTGAGTGCTGGTGATGTCTTGCCGCATTCTGTGCGCGACAGCTGGCAAAACCGTACGCAAACCCCGATTTGTGAGGCCTTCGGCATGACCGAATGCTCCACTTTTCTTTCTGCGACGCCTTCGGCACCTGCGCATCTGGCCGTGCAACCCGGACGCAAAATTGCCATTTTTGACGGTGATGATTTAGCGCGATTTGGGCAGGTGGGAACCATTTCGGTCGACGGGCAGGACCCGGGTTTGATGCTCGGCTATATTGAGAATGCGGCCATCACCTTACCGCTGGAAAACGGCTGGTATCACACGGCGGACCAAGGACAGATGTATTCAAATGGTCGGATTGATTTTGCTGGGCGCAGTGGGGATATCCTGAACGCCGGTGGGTACCGCGTCGCGCCGCGGGAAATTGAACACCTATTGGAGGCTTGCCCCGGTGTTATAGAGGTCGGTGTTACAGAAGTTGAGGTGCGCCCTGACGTTTTTGTCATAGCTGCCTTCGTCGCGGTCGAGCCGCAATGTGATTTGACCGAGATCGATGCACTGGTCGCGCGGGATTTGGCGCGCTACAAGCAACCGCGCATCGTGCAAAAAGTCCCGGCCTTGCCGCGAAACGTGAATGGAAAATTGATCCGGGCGGCCCTGCCCCAATTGTGGAAGTTTCAGTTATGATTAAGCTTGATATAATGTCTGACCCGATTTGTCCCTGGTGCTATATCGGCAAAACCCATCTTGAAAAGGCGCTGGCTGACCATCCAGATCATCCCTTCATAGTTGAATGGCACCCGTTCCAGCTCAATCCTGATATGCCAGCTGAGGGTATGGACCGCCGCTTCTATTTGGAACGCAAATTTGGCGGCAAGGAGGCTGCGGTCAAAGTCTATTCTCAGATTGAGCAGACCGCGCAAGCGCTCGGCCTGCCTATTGATTTTGCCGCTATGAAGCGTACGCCCAATACTATCGATGCCCATCGTCTCATTCATTGGGCCGGGTTGGAGGAAAAGCAGAATGTCGTGGTAGATGCCTTGTTTCAAGCCTATTTTTGCATGGGTATAGACATCGGCAACCGCGAGGCCTTGTGCGACATTGCCGAAGTGATTGGTCTTGAACGCGATGTCATCGCTCGGCTTTTAGCCAGCGATGCTGACCGGGCAATGATCCAAGAGCGTGACGCCCATAGCCGAAACATGGGGGTCAATGCCGTGCCAACATTCATTATTGCCAATCAACATGCCGTGCCAGGTGCGCAGCCACCTGAGGTCTGGTCATCGATCATATCGGAGTTGCAGGGACAATTGACCAAGCCCTAGGCTTTGCGCTTCCCCTCGGCGGCCACAAGCGCAGCAAGATCCTTTGCAATGGCGAAGGAACCTTTGATTTTATCAGACGTACGGTTCCAATCGCGCTGTACAACGACCTTATTGTCTCGGATTTTAGCAAGGCCGCGTTGATCCTCCAAGAATGCCACCAAACCGCCGGGAGAGGTGAATTTGTCATTGTGAAACTGGATGGTCGCCCCTTTGGGGCCGCCATCGAGTTTGGCAATTCCAGCCTTGCGGCACATGGCTTTAATGCGCACAATAAGCATCAACGTATTCACCTCTTTTGGCAAAGGCCCAAAACGATCGATCAGCTCGGCCGCGAAGCCTTCCAGCTCAACCTTTGTGGCAAGAGACGATAATCTACGATACAGACCCAATCGCACATCCAGATCCGGCACATAGGCCGCAGGGATCAGGACAGACACCCCAAGATTTATTTGCGGCGCCCATTGGTCGTTGCCCAGGTTGGCTTCGGTCTCACCCGACCGGATCTTGGAAATCGCGTCTTCGAGCATTTGCTGATAAAGCTCATAGCCCACATCGCGCATTTGTCCCGATTGCTCTTCGCCCAATAGATTACCGGCGCCGCGGATATCCAAATCTTGACTGGCAAGCGTGAACCCTGCCCCCAAAGAATCCAGTGACCCCAACACGCGCAGACGTTTTTCGGCCGTTGGAGTGAGCTTGGCGCGCGGTTTGGTCGTCAGATAGGCAAAGGCGCGGGTTTTAGAGCGCCCTACTCGGCCGCGGATTTGATAGAGTTGTGACAGGCCGAACATATCGGCGCGGTAAATAATCATCGTATTGGCTGTTGGAATATCAAGGCCTGATTCCACGATGGTCGTGGCCAAAAGCACATCATATTTGCCATCGTAAAAAGCATTCATTTTATCATCTAATTCGCCGGCTGGCATCTGACCATGTCCCACTACGACGGAGACTTCCGGCACATGCTCGCGTAAAAATGCCTCCATATCGGGAATATCTTGAATGCGCGGCACAACGAAAAAACTTTGGCCGCCGCGATAATGCTCGCGCAACAGCGCTTCTCGCAGGGTGATGGTGTCAAACTCACTGACGTATGTGCGAATGGCCAAGCGGTCGATGGGCGGTGTGCCGATGATCGATAGATCCCGCACGCCCGTCAAAGACAATTGTAATGTCCGAGGGATCGGGGTGGCCGTCAGCGTGAGCACATGCACATCAGATCGCAATTGCTTGAGCTTTTCTTTATGTCCCACGCCAAAACGTTGTTCCTCATCAATGACCAAGAGCCCAAGGTTTTGGAATCGCACTTGGTCAGAGAGCACCGCATGGGTTCCGATCACGATGTCTACCGTCCCGCGGGCCAGACCTTCCCGGGTTTCATGAGCCTGTTTCGCTGAAACAAATCGCGACAATTGCCGGATTTCCAGCGGAAAGCCTCGGAACCGTTCGGCAAAACTTTTTGCATGCTGGCGCGCAAGAAGCGTTGTCGGTGCGACAACCGCCACCTGCAAACCGCTGCAGGCAGCCACAAATGCTGCCCGCATCGCAACTTCAGTTTTGCCAAACCCAACATCACCACAAATCAACCTATCCATTGGTCGGCCCGTGCCGAGATCTCCAATCACGTCCGAAATGGCATTCAGTTGATCGTCAGTTTCTTGATAAGGGAAGCGCGCGCAAAAACTGTCCCACATGCCCAAAGGTGGATCCACAAGGGGCGCTTTGCGCAGCTCCCGTTCGGCGGCGACGCGAATAAGCTTTTCTGCCATTTCGCGAATGCGCTCTTTGAGACGTGCTTTCTTGGCTTGCCAAGCCCCACCACCCAAACGATCCAATAGGCCTTCGTCATGACCGTAGCGCGATAACAGCTCGATGTTCTCCACGGGCAAATAAAGTTTGGACCCTTCGGCATATTCAAGCAGCAGGCATTCATGATCGGCGCCTGCTGCGCTGATAATTTCCAGAGCTTTAAAACGCCCGACACCATGATCCACATGGACCACCAAATCGCCCGGGCTCAAACTTTGCGTCTCAGTGAGGAAATTATCGGCGCGTTTAGCCTTTTTCGTGCGGCGCACCAACCGATCGCCCAAAATATCCTGCTCAGTGATGACCAGAAGATCTTCGGTCTCGAAACCGTAATCCAGTTGCGACACAGCAAGATATGTGCCCTCACCGCGCAGGCCCTTGACGTTGTGGATCTCAATCAGCTCCCCATGCCCCTCATCTTGCAATAGACCCGACAGTCTCTCTCTGGCGCCTGTGGAGTAGGACGTGACAACCACCGGCTTGGTGGCGCGCTTTGTCTTGATATGGTCAGAGACCGCACCAAAGAGGCTTAGGGCCTCGTTTTGGCGCTCAGGCGCGAAATCGCGCCCAAGGCGCGCGCCTAAATCTAGAACATTCAACCCGGTGGGTTGTGGCAGAACCGACAGGGCAACTTGGCGCCGAGCCGCCAAAGCTTCTTGCCAGGCATCATCATTGAGATAAAGCAATTCCGGCGGCGCGGGTTTGTAGACCGTATCCAACCGCCCCTTTTGGGTGAAGGCTGTTTTGCGCGCATCATATTGATCGGCGATGGTGTCCCAGCGTGCCAAACGCGCAGCGGTCGATTGATCGTCCACAACAACGGTTGCTTCGGGCAAATAGTCAAAAAGACTGTCCATTCGTTCGTGAAAAAATGGCAACCAATGTTCCACCCCTTGATGTTTCCGTCCAGCTGATACGGCCTCATAGAGAGGATCATCAGTGCCCGCGGCCCCAAATTCAATTCTGTAGTTTTGTCGAAACCGCCGGATTGACGCCTCGTCGAGGATCACTTCGGACACAGGCGATAATTCAACCATATCAAGCGATTTCACTGTGCGCTGCGAGGCGGGGTCAAATTGTCGTATACCATCAAGGGTATCGCCAAAAAAATCTAAACGAATTGGCTCTGAGAGACCGGGTGGGAAAATGTCAATAATGCCCCCCCGAATGGAATAATCGCCGGGCTCCATTACGGTTGGGGTCTGCGTGAACCCCATTCGCACCAGAAACGCGCGCAGCGCTTGTTCGTCCACGCGGCTGTGAACCGAGGCGCGAAAGACCGCCGATGCAACCGTCTCGCGCGCGGGCACGCGTTGGCTGGCCGCCGATAGGGTGGTTAAAACAACATAGGAGTTTGGCATTTGTGTGAGAAAGTTCGCAAGGCTCGACATGCGCTGGGCACTGACATCCGCATTGGGGGATACCCGGTCAAAAGGCAGGCAGTCCCAGGCGGGAAAATGAAAGACGGGAAGCTCAGGCGCGAAAAACTCCAAAGCGGACCGCATAGCCTGCAAACGATGCGCATTGCGTGCAACATGGATCACCCCGCCCTGCTTCGCTTCTTTACGCACGATTGTCGCGTCAAAGCCCTCAGGTGCGCCACTCATTAAGATGTGATTGGATGTCATGTCAGCGCGTCAATCCTTTTGTCTCTTCATGGTTTCAATACCTCGAACCCGTAGCCAAACAGTCCGGCAAAGAAGATTGCCGTAGCGCCCGTTGCGTAAATTTTAAGATGCAGTGTTTTGACGGCTTTGATAGATGCCTCTAGCCCCTGGGGATTGGCGCAAATATACTGCGCCGTGCGGTAACCAAGCTGGAAAATGATTATTTCTGGGACAATCAATATAGCGGCCGCGGCGCAGAGCTCAATGTGATACACAAAGCCCAATATGAACACCACCGATACTAAAAATGACAAGCCAGCCACGATCACAAGCGGCGCGCGGCGCGCGGACCGAAGCCGTCGTTTGGCGCGCCAATTTATAACCATCGACAATTGTGCTTTGTCTTTGCAGTTAAGGGAATCCAAAGGTACCCCTAGGACTTGAGCGCCATGCCAAAACCATTGCACCACCACAAGGGACCAAAACCAGCCGCTGCCAAAGGCATCCCATGAAAGAAGATCGATGAGGCTCATTGAGGATCACTTGAATTTGGAATTTGCATTTTTTCTCTGCTACACCTAAGCCGATCAGAAGAAAACCCAACTATCTATGTAAATGAGGTTCCAGTCATGGCGCGTTTTCAAACCCAAGTCCCCTTTCCTGCTCTGCGTCCGCGCCGGCTTCGGGCCCATCCTGCGCTTCGGGCGATGGTGCGCGAAACACATATTAGCCCCGCAGATTTGATTTGGCCCATCTTTGTGATGGCCGGAGAGGACAGCTGCGAACCCGTGAATTCCATGCCTGGTGTCAGCCGCAACACAGTTGACAGATTGCCCGCCTTGGCCGCGAAAGCTCACCGGCTGGGCATTCCAGCAATCTGCATTTTTCCGTATACGGACCCGGAGTTGAAAACCGAAGATTGCAAAGAGGCCTGGAACCTAGACAACCTGTCCAACCGGGCCATTCGCGCCATAAAAAATGCGGTGCCTGACGTCATGGTCATGACAGATATTGCCTTAGATCCCTATAATATAAACGGCCACGATGGCATCGTGCGGGACGGTGAAATCATCAACGATGAAACCGTGGAGGCTTTGGTCAAAATGGGCGAGGCACAGGCCCAGTCTGGGGCAGATATTTTAGGGCCATCGGATATGATGGATGGGCGCATCGGTGCTTTGCGGGCCATGTTAGAGAGAAATGCGTTCCAGAACGTCAGTATTTTGAGCTATTCTGCCAAATTCGCTTCGGCATTTTATGGACCTTTCCGCGATGCGGTTGGGGCCACGGGCGCGTTGACTGGCGATAAAAACACTTATCAAATAGATCCCGCCAATAGCGACGAAGCCCTGCGCATGATTGCGCGGGATTTGTCTGAAGGGGCGGATATGGTTATGGTCAAGCCGGGCATGCCCTACTTGGATATTTGCCACCGCGTGAAGAGCGACTTTGGTGTCCCGACATTCGCCTATCAGGTCTCTGGAGAATACGCGATGCTGAAGGCGGCGGCGCAAAATGGTTGGCTTGATGGCCGGCGCGTCATGCTTGAAAGCCTTATGGCCTTCAAACGTGCTGGATGTGACGGGGTGTTGACCTATTTTGCGCCAGAGGTTGCCGAAATCTTAAACGGCACGCATTGAACCCAGGCGCCCTAGTGACAGACAACGGGAAATGATATAAAATCGAACTGAGATCCGATAAATCGGACAGAGAGGCAGAGCACCTATGACACAGACAACACGACGAAATTTCTCCCTTGGCCTTCTCGCCCTTGGCGGTGCGGCAGCATGTTCTAATGCGATCGGCTCCAACAATGCGCCGCAAATTAATGCGGCCGTTGAGTCGAGCCTACAGGTTATGTTTGACACCTACCCCGGCACCCAACAATTGGCTAAGAACGCCAGCGGTATGTTAGTCATGCCTTTAATTACGGAAGCGGGTTTTGGCTTGGGCGGTAGTTTTGGTCGCGGAGCGTTGCAAATTGGCGGATCCAACGTCGATTATTACTCAGCTGCAGGCGCGAGCGCCGGGTTGCAATTGGGCGCGCAGCAATATTCACACGTGCTCTTTTTCATGACCGATGACGCTTTGGCCGGGTTTAGATCGTCGCCGGGCTGGGTGGCCGGGACAAATGTTGAATATGCGTACCGCGATCAAGGCGACTCTTTCGCAGCCGACACCACCACGACGTTTAATCCCGTGATTGCAGTGGTCTTCGCGCAGGCCGGGCTGCGTATCGGCGCCACACTCGAAGGGACAAAATACACGAGGATCATCCCATAAATATCTGATAATATGTTGAATCAATAACAGAACATAGAGCAAAACGCCTATCTGCCAGTGAAAGTACCCTATGGATCGCATTTTTGTATGGCTCATGCGTCTCATTCTTAGCCTGGCTGTCATTGGCGCTGTGTTTTTTTCTTTTGGCTGGTACGTTCTGTCGAGATCCTTACCTGACTACACGAAGACAGTGCAATTTGAACAGCTGATTGCCCCGGTTGAGATTGTGCGCGATACGGCCAATGTGCCGCATATTTTCGGCAAAAATGACTATGATACGTTGTTTGCCCTAGGCTATGTCCACGCGCAGGATCGTCTATGGCAAATGACCATGCTGCGCCGCACGGCGCAGGGGCGGCTGTCGGAGCTTTTTGGCGAGGCCACACTGTCTATTGACATGATGATGCGCCGTTTGGCGATCTATAGCACCGCCCAACAAACAATCTCTGTACTTCGGCCGGATACGCTGGCAAAATTGGATGCCTATGCTCTTGGAGTAAACGCGCGGCTCCTTGAAATAAATCGCGGTGCGCTTGGCCGCGGGGCACCTGAATTTTTCCTATTTTCCAATCAAATATCCCCATGGACTGCGGCTGATAGCCTGGCGATCATCAAGCTCATGGGACTGCAACTTTCAAGTCATCTGCAACAGGAAGTGCTGCGCGCGCGGGTGTCGCTGATACTTGATGATGACCGGATTAAGGACATACTGCCAGATATGCCGGGCAACGGCCAGGCTGAGATCATCGACTTTACGCGCCTGTTCCCAAATATCCCCCCCTATCGGGCCTCAGTAGACCAGCCGCGCTCTGCGCTCTCACCGTTTAAATCCATAGCTCTAGCGGGGGCATCAAATGCTTGGGCCGCTTTGCCCAGTCGCAGCGCCACACGCGGCACGCTTTTGTCCAATGATCCACATCTCGAACTCACCGCACCCTCAATTTGGTATTTGGCGCGCCTCGAGCTCTCCACAGGCGGCGTCATTGGCGGCACCATTCCCGGTCTGCCGCTGGTATTGGTTGGACGTTCGGCAAAGCTTGGCTGGGGGCTCACCAGTTCAAATCTTGATGATACGGATGTTTACATTGAACAACTTAACCCGCTGGAGCCGAGTGAATACAAAACGCCACAGGGCTACAAACCCTTTGCCACAAAGCAAAGTATTGTTCGGATTAAAGACAAATCACCGGTCACCTTGGAGATGTTTTGGACCGAAAATGGCCCGGTTTTGCCCGGCAGCCATGCAAATTTAGGCTCAGTAACCCCGCTCGGTCATGTCACGTCTATAGCTTCAACGCTTCTGTCGAGCCAGGACACATCCATAGAGGCCGGCTTTGATCTCATGGCCGCGCACTCGGTACAAGAAGGATTGGAGGCCTCCCGTGGATTTGTGGCCCCCAGTCAAATACTGACCTTGGCCGATAGCAAACAGATTGCGATGCGCACTATAGGCGCCCTTCCAAAACGCGATCCGCGCCACCAATCGAAAGGGCGGCTGCCAAGCGCTGGCTGGCTGGCGCAAAACCGTTGGCAGGGTGTATTTGATCCATCCGTAAATCCGGTTTTTCTAAACCCTACCAGTGGAATTTTAGGGCATTCCAACAACAAATACACCGATCGCAGCTTTCCCGAACATATAAGCTATGAGTGGGGAGACAGTCAGCGGGTTCAGCGCATGCTTCGTCTGTTACAAACACGCGAAGCCCACACCCGTGACAGCTTTATTGAAGCGCAGCTGGACAGCGTTTCGCCCGCCGCACGAACGCTTTTGCCGCTCATCGGTAGCGAACTCTGGTATCAGTCGGAAGCCGTGCCGCCCGATAGCACAGCTGGAAGACGTCAAACGGCCTTGGATCTTTTGGCCAATTGGAATGGTGAGATGAATGAGCATCTGCCAGAGCCATTGATCTATGCCGCTTGGCTCCGCGCTTTGCAAAAGCGTCTCATTGTGGATGAGCTTGGAGCCTTGCATGAGGCCTTCACCCATGTGGAGCCGCTCTTCATTGAGCGGGTCTTCCGGGATGTATCGGGCGCCAGCATCTGGTGCGATGTGGTGCAATCGCGCAGCGTTGAAAGCTGCGCAGAGATGTCTCGCCTGGCTTTGGATGATGCTCTCTCCAAGCTAATAGATACATATGGTAGCGAGATCACAGCTCTGCGTTGGGGCGAGGCGCATCAAGCCACCCATGATCACCCAGTTTTGGGCGATATTCCGATAGTGAAATGGTTTGTAAACATTCGACAATCAACATCTGGAGGGGACCATACCCTTCAACGCGGCAAGACTATTGGTACAGGGCCAAACCCCTATCTTAACGTCCACGCAGGCGCCTATCGTGGGGTCTATGATTTCGCCGATCCTGATAGTTCCGTTTTTATGATCTCAACCGGACAAAGCGGCCATCCGCTTTCGCGGCATTATGATAATCTTAGCAAATTGTGGCGTCGCGGCGAATATGTGCCGATGAGTTTGGACGAAACTTTGGCACGAGCCGGCGCGACTGGCCTTACGACTCTGACACCGATTTTGGACCAAACTGATCGCTGAAGGCCTTCTTTTGCCGTGCGGTCCAAGAGATTGTCAGGCAAAAGCCCTCTTGCGTTTGTTGCTCTTGGCTCACCAAGCCTTGCTCGAACAACCACGCCCGCGCACGCCCTTGATCGAACTTGAGCACAAGCTCTGATTGGGTTTTGTCAGGGGTCAAGCGCTTTGATACAGCCTCCAAGAATTCAGGAACCCCATCGCCAGTGAGCGCCGAGGTTAGGTGGATGTTTTCAGAACGTTCAGCCGCGTTTTGCAAGGCGTCCAACGCATTGGAATCAAGACTATCGCTTTTGTTCCACATCTCAATGAGCGGTACATCACGATCCAGACCCAAATTTTCTAAAATCGTGTTTACA
>Ga0206127_1004804_pt1 | contig 11706 bp, 9 predicted proteins | sample Helgoland_Spring_6_FD_148646 | JGI IMG/M metagenome (GOLD analysis project Ga0206127, IMG submission 148646) | Pelagic subsurface seawater microbial communities from Kabeltonne, Helgoland, North Sea - Helgoland_Spring_Bloom_20160419_1 | ecosystem: Environmental > Aquatic > Marine > Epipelagic ...
ATCTCGAATATCATGAGGCTTAAAACACACTTCAATTGCCATATCATGATTGTCCATCACACTGGGAAAGACAGGTCGAAAGGTGCGCGCGGACATAGCAGTTTACGCGCAGCTCTGGACACTGAGATTGAACTAAAAGCAGATGGATTGGTCCGCATTGCTTCAGTCACCAAACAGCGCGACATGGAGAATGGCAAAAAGGTTGCCTTCACGCTCGAGGTTGTTGAACTCGCAATGGACGAAGACCTGGAGGCTATCACAAGCTGCATTGTATCACCAGCTGATGTTCCAAGCACCACGGCAAGCAAGAAAAGGCTCAGTGGCTTCAACGAGGTTGCACATCAAGCCCTGCTAGACGCGCTAGACAAACACGGTCGCATGATTAGGGACTCAGAACACTTTCCATCTAGTCGAAAAGTTGTGGAAGCCACACGTTGGTGCGACGAGTTTAAGCTGCGCAGAGATTCAGATGAAACAACGCCAGAAGCTATGCGCAAAAGCTTTAATCGGGCGCGAGATTGGTTGCAGGCAAACGATTATGTTCGCGAATATGAGGACAAAATCTGGTTCATTGATGACCCGGACAGACAGGACAAATAGCGGACATGTCCGGCATGTCCGTCGACATACTTAAACCGGACAGACACGGACACACCCCTATAGGGGTGTCCGGATGTCCGGGATGTCCAAGCTCAGGTTTAGGCTGTTATTAAGTTTAATTGCTTCGCAATAATACTAGAGCCTATGCAACTAGAACTGTCCCAAACACTGCCCAAAGCGGTTCCACCAAAACCGAACCGTTTCATGACTTACCTCCCCACCCCGTTCATGAAGAAGGTCCTCCACATTACGGAGCGAAAGCGGGAAACGGACATACAGCATTACTGAAAGTCGGATGATGTCTGGACTGGTTTTAAATTAGCGGAAAGGAGACTGTTTTGTCATCCATAGATGCTACAAAGCAGCCCTGCCCGCTTCAAGCTAGTTTAATCTGACAGTACCGCTGTAGGTGTTCAAAGAGAAGTCAAAGTGTTTTTTTGACTTTCCTTGTGGCGCGCTCGCGTGACTTACAAAAAATGAACCCGTATCAAATGTTGTTCAGGATTTTGTAAACTGAATCTTGAGACTACCCTTAGGAGGATTGCCATTAAACACGTCAGCGATTTCATCTAGCGACATACGGTGTGAAACCACGCGCGAAATGTTGTCGCCGTAGACACGAAGCCCGTCTAGCGCTTGCGGGATGTTGTGGTTGAGCGAATGCGATCCAGCCAATGTAATTTGGCGGCGGAACAGCTCGAACGGGGAAATCTCGATCTTTGCATCTTGCGGACATACGCCAAAGAACAGACCAACCCCACCGTTGGCTATGTAGTTCGTTAGCGTACCTGCAACAGCTGGAACGCCTGTCGCATCCGCAACCAGATCAATACCGTGGTGCATTGATTTCAAAGCATCACTTCCAGAGGCAACGCCTTTGAACCCAAAGCTTTCTGCCAGAACAAGGCGGCTTTCGTCGATGTCCACCAAGGACACATCCTGAACACCTGCGAGGCGCATGCCGATGGCCATCAGCAACCCGATTGGACCAGCCCCAAATACCAGAGCATTTGTTGCGCGGTGGGCTTGGCCTGCATCGAGGCCGTTCATGACGCAGCCCAAAGGTTCGGCTAGGGCGGCAATTTCATAGGGCATATCGCCGATGTTGCGCACATGTGTTTCCATCACGACGCTGTATTCTGCAAAGCCACCATCTGTGGTGACGCCATATGCGCCCAAGCTGTCACACATATGTGCCCAACCACGTTTACACGCTTCGCATTGGCCGCATTCAAGGTTTGGATCAACAGCGACGCGATCGCCGACTTTCACGGTCGTAACATCAGCGCCAACTTCGACGATCAATCCCGCATATTCGTGGCCTGGGACAACTGGATAAGAAGAGGTGCCATAGTTGCCATGCAGCACTTCTAAATCAGTGCCGCAAATGCCGCTGGCTTGGACTTCTATCAAGACTTCACCCGCACCCGGCTTGGGCGTTGGGCGATCCTGAATGGCCACATTATTACGGTCTTCAAAAACGATAGCGCGCATGAATTCAGCTTTCCAAATATGTTTGTAGGGCAACGTCTGTGCCGTTTGCCCAGATCAGTGACAGCCAATTTGAGAAGCTTTCCGCAAAGCGTGGGTTTTCGCCCAAGTCACCGTAGAATTGTGTCTGTGCAAGCCATGCTTGCGGATCGTCTTTCGCGGTCATAGCAGCTTTGCCCAAGTAATCCCAGAACGGATCATTTGGCTCAATCACGCTGCCGTCTTCACGCGTCCCTATGCACATGCGTGCCCAAAGGGCCTCAACCAACGCAAGCCCTTCGATAGGTGTCCCTGCGACAAGTGCATCGCGAATGATCGGATGCAAAAAACCCGCGTGGCGCGACGACCCATCAAACGCAACGCGACGTGTGGTGTCAAAAATTTCGGCATTGGAAAAGCGGCGCTCTACAAGATCCACATAGGCCAAAGGCGTCATGTCAGGGACGGCGGCTACGTGTGGTACGATCTCTTCCACTTCGATCTTGCGAAACAGACCCGCGATCAAAGGATGCGCCATTGTGCCTGCGATCGTTTCAACTGAAAGCAATTCGCCGGGTGTTGCGATGATCTGATGGCCTGCGTTCAAAAGGCGAAGCTTTTGTGCTTCAAAGGCATGTACATCATCAGTGAAGGTCGCGCCAACCTTATCCCAATCAGGGCGCCCTGCACAGAATTTATCCTCAATCACCCATTGGCGGAAGTTTTCGTGGGTGACGGGAACACCGTCATCAATGCCGAATTCACGCACCAGAGCCAGCTCGTTTGGACCTGTCGCAGGGACGATGCAATCGACCATTGAATTGGGGAAGGTCACATGTTCGGCGATCCAAGGCGCGAAATCAGGGTCAGACATGGTTGCCAGACCTAGTATCGTATCGCGCAGAATATCGCCATTTCCTTGCAGGTTGTCACAGCTTTGGCAGGTGAAGGGGCCAGCGCCAGCCGTCTTACGTTGCTTCAGCGCAGCAACGATTGCGCCGAAGGCAGTAATTGGCGCGGTAGGGTTTGCCGCATCGTGTTTAATGTCTGGATGCTCTGCATTTAGCGCCCCAGTGGAGGTCTGGTAGTAACCGCCTTCAGTAACTGTCAAAGAGACAATGCGTATGTTTGGCGCGGACATTTGCGTAATCAAAGGCTCGTTATCTTTAACGACAGGAACGAAACCGATCAACGAACCTGTAACCTCGGCAGATTTTCCAAACGGGTCGAGTTCAATAAGCGTCGTTAAGCAATCCTGATCCAGCATCTTGGTGCGCTGAGCCTCATCCGCGGCACGCACCCCTGCCCCAATAATAGCCCAATCCCGCGCACACCCAAGATCCATCAGGCGGTGAATATACCAAGCCTGATGTGCGCGGTGAAAATTGCCCAATCCGATATGCACAATGCCAGCAGACAAGTCCGCGCGATCATAGTTTGGTACGCGCACGTTCTCTGGCTGTTTGGATAAAGTTTCAAGATTGAGGATCATAAGACTCACCTGTCAAAGCCGTTGGAAAGAAAACCAACGGGTACTAATATAAATGCCTAGGTCGTGTTACGCGATGCGCAGGCCGTTTTCGTCAAAACGATGGATCTGATCGGTATCTGGCGTCAGATAGATTGTATCACCGTGCTTGACTTGAATGTCGCCGCTGATGCGTACGGTGATCATGTCGACGGCTCCATTTTCATCTTCCAAACCCGTATCGTGGACGTGGATGAAGGTATCGGAGCCTAGATGTTCAGCCACACCAACCGTGCCTTTCCAAGTGCCATCTGTCTTTGAAACGCTCAGATGCTCAGGACGGATGCCGATGGTTGCAACGCCATGTTTTGCTGCCTCTGCACCCTCTATAAGGTTCATCTTTGGTGAGCCGATAAAACCAGCTACAAACTTGTTGTGCGGCGTGTGATAGAGATCGAGAGGAGAGCCGACTTGTTCGATCACGCCAGCTTGCAAGACGACGATTTTGTCGGCCATTGTCATCGCTTCGACCTGATCGTGCGTGACGTAGATCATGGTTGTCGCAAGTTTTGCATGCAGCTCCATGATTTCGAGGCGCATGCCAACGCGCAAGGCGGCGTCAAGGTTGGAAAGTGGCTCGTCGAACAGGAACGCGGCTGGTTCGCGAACAATCGCACGGCCTATGGCCACACGTTGACGCTGACCACCGGACAATTGCCCGGGCTTGCGATCTAGATAGTCGTTCAAATTCAGTGCTTTGGCAGCCGCTTCGATCTTGGCGTCTTGCGTCGCTTGATCCATCTTCGCCATTTTCATAGGAAAGGCAATATTCTTGCGCACCGACATATGTGGATAAAGCGCATAGGACTGAAATACCATCGCCAAACCACGTTTCGCAGGCGGCAAATCCGTTGCATCATTGCCGTCAATCGCAATGTTGCCCGATGTCGTGTCTTCAAGACCCGCTATCAGGCGCAGCAATGTCGATTTACCGCATCCCGATGGCCCGACGAAGACAACGAATTCCCCGTCATTGATATCGAGGTCTAGCGGCGGAATAACTTCTACATCGCCGAACGTTTTTTGAACCTGCTTAAGCTGAATTTGTCCCATAGTTCTTTTCCTTACTTAACAGCACCGAAGGTCAAACCCCGGACAAGTTGCTTTTGGCTGAACCAGCCCATGATGAGAATTGGCGCAATCGCCATGATCGAAGCCGCGCTTAGTTTTGCGTAAAACAGACCTTCGGGGCTGGAATAGCTCGCAATGAAAGCCGTTAAAGGCGCGGCTTTTGCAGCGGTCAGATTGAGCGTCCAGAACGCTTCGTTCCATGCTAGAATGATATTGAGTAAAATAGTCGAAGCAATACCCGGGATCGCCATGGGCGTCAGCACATATATAATTTCTTCTCGCAAAGACGCGCCGTCCATGCGGGCCGCTTCTAAAATTTCAACCGGAATTTCTTTGAAGTATGTGTAGAGCATCCAAATAATGATTGGCAGGTTAATCATCATCAAAACGAAAACTAACATCGCTCGGCTATCCAGAATATCGAATTGAATGCAGATTAGATATATTGGAATCAAAACACCAACGGGTGGAAGCATCTTAGTAGAAAGCATCCACATCAGAACGTCTTTAGTGCGTTTAGCAGGCACAAAGGCCATGGACCATGCCGCAGGCACAGCAATGACCAAACCTAGGATTGTGGAGCCGACTGAAATTATTACTGAGTTCATAAAGAACTTAAAGTAATCTGAGCGTGCGTTGACCTCTAGATAACCATTGATGGACCAGCCGGAGCCAAATAAAACTTCCAACGGTGCACGGATTGCATCTTCTTCAGTTTTGAACGACAGGATCAGGATCCAAAGGATCGGGAAGAACATCAAAAAGCCAAGCGTTCCGGCGACTGCTGTGTTCATGATTTTTTTCTGGTTCGAAATTGCGCGTGCCATATCCGTCCCTCCTTTTAAGCGTCGAGGTTTTTGCCGATCATCCGCATCAGGAAGATCGCAACAATATTAGCGAGAATGATAGCTACAACACCACCGGCACTGCCCAAGCCTACATCAAATTGGAGCAAGGAAGACACGTAAACCAGATAGGTCAGGTTGGTCGTCGCTGTTCCGGGTCCACCGTTTGTGGTGACGAGGATTTCAGCAAAGATCGACAGCAAGAAAATGGTCTGGATCAGGATGACAACCGTTACCGCGCGCGCCAAATGGGGTAGGATAAGATGCCAGAACTGGTCAATCCAACGGGCCCCATCCATTTCAGCCGCTTCCATCTGCTCTTGATCAAGAGACTGCAAAGCCGTCAACAAAATTAAGGTCGCAAAGGGCAGCCACATCCATGAGACGATGAAGATAATCGACGCCAGCGGGATGGATCCAAAGAAATCAATAGGTTCAAGGCCTAAGCCATTCGCGATCGCTGCAAAAATCCCGTTCACGGGATTCATAAACATGTTCTTCCACACAAGACCCGAAACGGTCGGCATAACAAAGAAAGGCGCGATCACCAAGATACGGATTATACCGGTGCCAAACATTTGACGATCGAGCAGTAAGGCAAAACAAATGCCGCCAATAGTCGTGAATGTTAAAACGCCACCCACAAGGATGAGCGTGTTAAACATCGCCGCACTAAAGCTTGGGTCTGTGAAAAACCAATAGTAGTTTTCCCAACCAACAAACGGTGTTGAGCCAGGTTGAAGTAGGTTGTAGCGCAAAAACGAGAAGTAGAGCGTCATTGTCAGCGGAACGATCATCCACCCCAAAAGAAGAATGATAGCGGGCGATATCATCAATCGTGCGGCTGTTCTGGATGCTTTTGTCGACATGGCAAAACCCCTCCTCGAAGATTAGATTAATAGTATTCAAGGAAAGATCGCACGGATCTTTGCCAAAACACTAAGTTGATTTTTTTATATACAAATAGTTAGGGCCAGAGCGATATGCTCTGGCCCTAACTTCTGGGAAAAAGCCTACTTGATATAACCAGCGCGTGTCATTTCGCGAACTGCGAATGTCTGGCTGTTTGCAAGTGCGTCTTCAACACTGGACTGACCTGCAAGTGCAGCAGCAATTTGCTGACCAACGTAGTTACCAATGCCCTGGAACTCTTCGATCGCAACAAACTGAACACCAGTGTATGGTACTGGGTCTCGTGTCGCGTCCGCAGGGTCAACAGACAAAATAGCGTCTACAACTGCTGGAGCGAATGGAGCTGCTTCAACGCGGCGTGAATCTTCTTCAACGGACTGACGTGTACCAGATGGTACTGCAACCCAACCTTTGGATTCGCCAACTGCTGCGAAGTACTCTTTGGACGTTGCCCACTTCAGGAAGTCCTTAGCTGTGTCTGCTTTCTTGGAGCTTGCAGGAATTGCAAGTGCCCAAGACCAGAACCAGCCTGTGCCTTTGTCGGTAACCTGCATAGGCGCCTTGAAGAAGTCAGTTGTGTCAGCAACGCTAGATGTGTCTGGGTTGCGTACGTCGCCCGCAGCGGATGTCGCGTCAACCCAAGTCGCGCATTTGCCGTCTTTGAACAAAGCACGGTTTTCGTTGTGACCGTTTGCAGATGCACCGGGAGGGCCCGAAGCGTTCATCAGGTCAACGTAGTAGTTAACCGCGCTTGCCCACTCGGGTGAATCCAGCTGTGGAACCCACTCTTCGTCGAACCAGCGTGCGCCAAATGCGTTTGCAACCGTTCCAACGAACGCCATGTTCTCACCCCAGCCGGCCTTGCCGCGCTGGCATGTACCGTAGACACCATTATCCGGATCGTGTAACTTAGCAGCCATCTCAGCAAACTGAGTATATGTGATCTGCTCAGTTGGCACTTCTACGCCAGCGGCCTCAAACAGATCCGTGCGGTAGAATGTGAACGATGTCTCAGAATAAAGCGGAACAGCATAAAGGTTGTCATTTGCGGACAGACCGTTGCGCACCAACTGGAAGATATCGTCTAGATCGTAGTCTGCATCATCAGCAAAGTCGTTTAAAGATGTGAGCCAACCTTTAGCTCCCCAGATCGGTGTCTCATAAGCACCGATGAACATAACGTCGAAAGAACCGCCGCCTGTTGCAATATCTGTTGTTGTGCGCTGACGTAGTACGTTTTCTTCCAAAACAACCCAGTTGATTGTGTTGCCTGTTGCTTCTTCCCAAGCAGGAGCAAGCTCTTGCATGGTGATCATGTCGGCATTGTTCACGGTCGCGACGGTAATTTCTTCAGCAGCTACCGCCGACGTAAAAGTCGCGGCACATGTAAAACCTAACGCAGTGGTCAGTAATTTCGTTCTAATAGACATATCTGTCCTCCCTTTTAACGTGCCCAAATAAACGCAGGGCACGACAGAAAAGTCAACATTTTTTTGCACGTGTCAAAAAAAGAGTTTAAGCGCACAGAAAATAAAGAAAAATTCAGCTCATGCAGATTCGCGAATCTTCAAAGAACCATTCAAAAGTCGCACCACGTTGCCTTCGTCTCTACCATTTCGCACGCGATTAATTAAAAGTCCGACAGATTCTTTACCTATGTCGTCCACTTTTTGCGCGACAGTGGTCAGTGCTGGAAAGATGTATTGGCTCAGGGGGTGATCATCATGGCCCGCGATGCGAAGCGCAGAGTTCGTGCCGTCATTACGTGCGAACAACCCATGGGTGTTCGCAGCACGAATGGCACCAATTGCAATACGATCATTCGCGCACAGAATTGTCGCGTCCACATATCGACCTTGTCCAAAATGGGCGTCCATAACCTCAAACCCATAACGCTCAAATTGCCACGAATTCATTCCATCAGGTGCTGCAATAACGTCGCCTAAATGTCCAAGCTCTTGCATTTTTGCAAAGTAAGCATCGCGTCGCTCGACAGCGTTTGAGTTCAACTTAGGCATCGTCAAAAAGTCGGGTGCAGAACCGCTCCTGCACAAATAATCAACCATTACACCCACACTGTTGGTGTTATCTGTTCCCACAAAGTCCGCATTAGGGAGCAATCTTGTTGGGTGCGAATCTGCAAACACGATCGGAAAATCTTCACCAGCCGACATAAAGGCTTCGTGATTCTCTTCCGTGCCCAACGGAGCAATGATCGCACCATCCACGTTCATTGATCGCAGTTTTTGCACGGCGCGTTCTTCAAATTCATGCTTTCCGTGCGAGCTTTGTGTAATCATCGTAAAGCCAAGGCTGCGCGCCGCGGCCTCGATCGAGTCCAACAAGCTCGCGAAAAACAAGTCTTCAAAACGCGGAACGATAACACCAATCAATCCAGTAGACTTTCGATTTTGACGCGTCGCTAAAAAGTTATAAACATAGTCGACGCCCTCTAAGCGTTCCTTAATCTTTTTAGAGGTGGAAGGCAGAACACTTGACTCGTCCTCGAAGAACCTCGCCAATGTAGGGCGGGATATGCCGATTGCCTTAGACAACTCCGTCATCGTGTGGATCTTTGGTTTATTCATTTAACAAGTGTCCCTGTTTAGAGTCCTGGTTGCGAAGCAGATTCAGACTATTATCACATAATTTTTGACACGTGCAAAAAAATTGTTTATGTCCTCTTTTGTCGAAGAGGAAATCCCATGCTGCAAAAATCCACAATCGCCACTATCGGGGAAATACTTGTCGAGTTCGTCTCACACAAGAAAAATTGTAGTTTGCAACAGATTAGCGATTATTCTGGCCCCTTCCCGAGTGGCGCACCTGCAATCTTCCTTGATCAGGCTGCGCGTATGGGTGCGGTAACACAAATGGTTGGCGGTGTAGGTGACGATGGTTTTGGGCGATGCGTGCTTGAGCGATTGAAGGCGGATAATGTTGGCATAGACGGAATCACAGTAAATCCTGACCTAAGTACGGGCACGGCATTCGTATCTTACTACAGTGACGGAAACCGCGATTTCATATTTCATCTCACGAACACGGCGTCTGACAATTTTACAGTGCCGACTGATCTGCTCGAACCAAATGACACGTTTCTACATGTCTCCGCTGCTTCGCTCGGCAATCCAGCTATGCGCAGGATGATCATGCAAACAGTTCGCTCCGTTGACGAAGCGGGTGGTAACATTAGTTGTGACCCCAACGCACGCCCTGAATTGATGCGTGACGCTTCTGTGAAAACTGCGTTGAATGAAGTGATTGAGCGCAGCACGTGCTTGATGCCAAGCACCAGCGATCTTTCTTTTTTGTTCCCTGATCTCACCGAAAGTAAAGCGGTAGACCTCCTACTCACAGCCAAAGCAGAGGTTATAGTCATCAAACGCGGCGCAGGCGGCGCGACTGTGGTTGGCGACGGCCAACGCTACGATTTCGTGGGCCATAGCGTGACCGAAGTTGATCCGACAGGCGCAGGCGATTGCTTCGGTGGGACATTCATCGGTCTGATCGCCCAAGGTGTCTCTTTGCGCGAAGCAGGTGAATTAGCGAACGCGGCTGGCGCATTGGCCGTCACCCAGCGCGGTCCGATGGAGGGGAATTCAACCCCTAACGAGATCGCAAATTTTCTCAAATCCCAAAGTGAGTATATCGCATGAGCGTAATTCAAGATCTGATTAAACGGAACCGTAATGGCGAAGCCATCGGCTTGCCGTGTTTCTGTACAGCTAATGAACAGGTGCTGCGCGCGGTACTTTCATTCGCTAAGAAAACAGGTTTTCCAACGGTGATTGAGGCGACTTGCAATCAAGTGAACCAAGACGGCGGCTACACTGGCATGACGGCTGCGGATTTCATGGCGTGGCTCAGCGGCATGGCGGCTGAGGCTAATGTCTCAATGGATCAACTGATCCTCGGTGGAGATCATCTTGGCCCTAACGTTTGGAAAGACGAACCACTTGACATCGCGATGGAAAAAGCGCGCAAGTTGGTTAAGACTTATGTGCAAGCTGGGTTTAAGAAAATTCACCTCGACGCCAGCATGGCCTGCGGTGGTGAGCCGAACCCAACGTTTGAACAAATCGCAGAGCGCGCCGCTGATCTCTGTGTTGTGGCTGAGAAATACGCGCCTGATCCTTCCGAACTGATCTATATCATTGGCACCGAAGTTCCTATTCCTGGCGGAGAAACTGAAGAACCTGATGCGCTCGACGTGACCTCTGTGGATCGCTTCCATGAAACGATTGAGACCCACCGTGCAGCCTTCAAAGCGCGCGGGCTGGACGACGCTTGGACGCGTATCGTGTCTGTCGTCACGCAGCCCGGTGTCGATTTCGGTCACACGTCGATCTATCCATTTGTGCCCGAAAAGGCCAAACCGCTCAGCGATGCAATTCTGAAGAAAGACGACCTAACATTTGAAGCCCATTCAACCGATTACCAACCTACGAGTGCGTTGGCGTCACTGGTTGAAAACCATTTCTTTTTCCTCAAGGTTGGCCCTGAGCTGACGTTTCGCTTCCGCGAAGCGGTCTGGGCCTTGGCTGAAATCGAAGCAAAACTGGACTTGAGTGACCCGTCCAACGTGCGCGAAATCATGACCCAGCGAATGCATGACGCACCGGACAATTGGCAGAACTATTACAGCGGAACAGACGCCGACGTCGCGCGCTTGCGGATCTACAGCTACAGTGATCGCATTAGGTACTATTGGGCCGATGATGCGGTTTCCGTTGCATTGTCGAAATTGCTTACAAACCTAGACGCACTAACTCTGCCAGAAACACTCATATCGCAATCCTTCATGGGGCTTGAATTTGGTGAAATCTCGACGGACCCCATCACGCTAATGGAAGCTCACATTGAAAGATGTGTCAGCCGCTATTTTGAGGCCGCTGGCTACGTTCGGTAAGACTTCTTCAAACTAGTGCGCCTAATGGTGCAAAAGAGCGGATCCCTACTTCGCGCTGTCTGGTGCTAAACGTCCTGTTGAAGTAGTGCGCGTTTTCTAGGTGTGGACAGCAGCAATGGCCCGATTTTCCGAACCAATTTTTTGAACCGCCCCCAGACCGGACATTGGTGTGTATCGCAGCATCGGGAACTATGGGCTCTCAACGGCCATTCACTGCTTCACGTATGAATGTCCGCTCTAGGATGACAGCCTCCACACATGCTGGTCATCATGCATAAAGCACACCTCACTGTGCTGTCAGACTAATGATTGCAAGCATCAGATTGAAGAGGCAATCGAAATCTATGCGCTCAATAGTTGACGCCACT
>Ga0206127_1004806_pt1 | contig 11703 bp, 12 predicted proteins | sample Helgoland_Spring_6_FD_148646 | JGI IMG/M metagenome (GOLD analysis project Ga0206127, IMG submission 148646) | Pelagic subsurface seawater microbial communities from Kabeltonne, Helgoland, North Sea - Helgoland_Spring_Bloom_20160419_1 | ecosystem: Environmental > Aquatic > Marine > Epipelagic ...
ACATTATGGAGCTGGAAATGAGCGTCGAAGATGCGGCGAAACTCGTGATTTCCGCTGGTCTGGTCTATCCGAACCCCAAAGATACGGGTCAGCCCGAGCTGTAACGACTAGCTAAACGTCGCCTGCAAATCGAAACTACTGCGTTTGCCAACATCGGAGCAATGCGTGTCGAGAAAACTATCAGAGGCCGCTTGCCCTGCGCTTTTAAGCGCCGCCAAAAACCGACGGGGTCGCAACTGTTTTCGTGGCGACTGAGAGTTCATTCATCAGCGCATCATCCGCAATCATATATACATTCATCCGCTTCATTGCACCCTACTCTATCGGGCCTTCGCTGATCAGGCGTTGCACAAAAGAAATCGCGCGCAATTCGCGCAAGAGCGATGTTTTAAAGCAGATCTCATTGATCCTGTTCTGGATTTCTTGCGGTGTGTGTGGCACCCCTTCACGTTCTAACAGATTGATATTGAAAGTCAAAATATTATCTGAATAGCCTTTTTCAAAAAGCCGTGGATTGCCCGTGTGACCGCCATCCCAATAGGCCTCGCCATCTATTTCAACCGCTCGAAACAGTGTCAGAAGGCAGGCGGAGGAGAGCAAATCATCAGGGCCAATCTCAGCACCTTGGAACACTTTCAACTTGCCGCTGCGCACGTTGGTAGCGCCGATGAACAAATCCGGTCCTTCAGGTACGCAGACGTCACCATAATCCAAACCATCCACAATGGATTGTAGAGGATGATTATAAAACGGCCCCGACGAATAGCGGATGTCATTCTATTAAACACATCCGCAAAAGCGTAGACAGGCGAAAGTTCCAATGCTCGGCTCAACATCGCAGGTGAATACAGTTCTTGACCTAACCGTTGCACCATACCTGCACTAGAGCTGCAAGCAACCTCAGCCCACAGCGCATCAAGGCAGGCCCATGCACCCTCAGAAGCGCCAGCCAGCATTCCTGAATTCAAGACGGCCGCATTCAGCGCCCCCGCAGAGGTGCCAGAAATGGCGGCAATCTCAAGATATTCGTCCTGCAACAGACGATCGAGCACACCCCAAGTGAATGCCCCATGCGCCTCCCCCTTGCAAGGCGAGGTTAATACGAAGCGTTGTCATGTTGGCTTATCTCGCTTTAAACAGGCCGCCCAGGGTACCACGCACAATGCGCCGTCCTCTGGTGCCTTTAAGTTCTTTGATCACGACTTTCGCCATGGTACGGCCAAAACTATCGCTCCCGGCGCGCCCGCGACTTGTCCAGCGTGTGAGGCGGGTGCCATTGTATCGACGCGCAGATTTGTATTCAGGCTTCGCGATTTCCATTTCTTCCTCTTTCGCTTCAGCTTTAGCAACCACGTCCCCACGCCCGCGCAGGATTTCATAGGAGGATTGACGATCTTCTTTCGCTTTATATTTGCCTGCAATATGCGATTTAGCGACAACGGAAGCGCGCTCTGACAGCGAAATAGGCGCGAGTTTCGAGCTGGGTGACCGGATCAGCGTGCGCTCCACAATCCCCGGAATAACCTTCTTTTACAGCATCAAGGTCACTGCCTCACCCGCGCCAACTTCGCGAATGGCGTCAGCGGTATTGAACAAAGGGTTGTCGCGATAGGTTTCACCCACCTGCATGAATTGACGACGATCACGCGCCGTAAACGCGCGCAATGCATGTTGAATGCGTTTGCCCAACTGACCAAGAATATATTCAGGCACATCAGATAGGTTCTGAGTGACGAAATAAATGCCGACTCCTTTGGGGCGGATCAAACGTGCAACTTGCTCGACCTTATCAACCAAAGGTTTTGGCGAGCAATCAGGCAGCATATGCAATTCGTCAAAGAAGAAGACAAGCTCGGCTTATCCAGGATCACCAATTTCTGGTGATTCTTCAACAATTCTGACAAGAGCCACAACACAAACTTCGCATAAAGGCGCGGCGGGCCCATCAACTTCTCAGAGGCCAGAATGTTAATCCGTCCCCGCCCGTCTGCGGTCGTGCTAATGATGTCGCTCAGCGCAAGCACGGGTTCGCCAAACCGCTCTGCACCGCTTTGGTTTTTAAACACCCGAAAACGACGTCGAATAGCCACGATAAAGGTCGCTGACACATTACCATAGCGCAGCGTCAGTTCTTCGCGCTGCTCGCCCAACCATACCAATAAAGCTTGCAAGTCTTTGAGTTCAAGCAGCGGCATGCCTTGCTCGTCCGCGACGCGAAAGGCATTATAGGACACACCCTCTTGCAGTTCGCTGAGTTCGAGAAGACTCCAGACCAACAGCGGGCCCATTTCCGCAATCGTTGTACGTACGGGATGGCCTTGCTGGCCGAATAGATCCCAGAAGGTGAACAGAAAGTTTGATAAAGGTAGTCGCTAAACCAGATTTTTTTTGCGCGTGACGTGAACGCCTCATGCAGATTGAAAGTATCGGTCCCTGTGTGTGCGAGACCAGATACAGCGCCTTTAAGCTCCGTTAGGAACAAGGGCACCTCGGCGTTCGAGAAATTTTCTGCCAAAACCTGAAGCGTTACTGTCTTGCCCGTGCCCGTGGCACCAGAGATCAAATCGTGTCGATTGGCATATTCCAAGCTAAGCCATTGCTTTTCCGTTTAGCCCAGGCCGCCGCCACCAACAAAAATATGATGGTCCATTGCGTTCTCCTGCGACCTACTAAAATTTTAATCTTTCTACCTTGTAGAAACGGCACGTTAACCTATCCATGTCAGAGTAAAATCGTCCGCAGCCTGTTGTCCCTGAGGAGCAGACAGACCTCCTCACTGTCAGACTGACCGCGTCCATTGTGGCGCGGTCTTTTTTATAAAAACTCCCGCTTAAGAAGCGGGAACGTCAGCATTGCAAACAAAGGTTGTGTTTACACACCGCCGACATGCGACAGTTTGTCGATTTCCTGTTGACGCTACTACCCCCCCAGCCATAAGCTACCGCCAATAAGTCGGTCAGTCCGACAGGGAGAAGAATAAGAAAGGAAGACCCGGAGAGGTCTTCCTTTTTTTGTATTCGATTGCCAGGCTGGATCGACCAATAATTGCATAGCCTGAGCGCTTGCTCCCACTTGCCAACCGCGCTGCTATAGGCAAGGTAAGGGTGAATTCGCTACTTAGATGACCGCCAGGCACTGACAGTGCAATGTGCACGTGTTATGCAAGCAAAAAATACTAACTAACTCAGGACTGCTTTTATGATCACTCGTCTTTCTACCTTCGCTCTTGTCACGTGTTTAGCCCTCTCAAATGGTGCATATGCCCAGGAAACAACGACCGAGGAAGAAACACCATCAACTGTGCCTTCTTCCGAGGGTGATTTGAATTTGGGTGAAGACACGTCCATGCCGCAAATAGGCCAGACCTACGTCCGCGAGATTGAGCAAGATTGGGAGATCCAATGCGTGCGTGTCGAGAACGGCGAAAACGAGCCGTGCCAGATGTATCAGCTTTTGCAGAATGAAGCGGGCAACCCTGTCGCTGAGGTGAGCCTGTTCAAGCTCCCACAGGGTGGTCAAGCAGTAGCCGGTGCAACTGTGATTGTTCCTTTGGAAACAGCCTTGCAAGCCCAGCTGCGCATCGCCGTTGATGGTGCGCAAAGCAAGCGCTACCCCTATTCTTTGTGCAACCAAGTCGGCTGTTTCGCGCGAATCGGATTAACCGAGAGCGATCTCAATGGCTTCAAAAAGGGCGCAAAAGCTGTCGTCACGATTGTTCCTTTTGTAGCACGAAATCAGCAGATCCAACTTGAGATGTCATTAAAAGGCTTCACTGCCAGCTACGACAAAACCACAGTTGCAGCGCAGTAATAGCGCCTCAGCAATCATCTCGAAAACGCGTCCTTCCCGGGCGCGTTTTTTTGTGGTTAGTTGAATCTTCGCAATGCGAGGACGGCGTTCAATCCACCAAACGCGAACGCATTGCTGAGCGCCACATCAACAGATGTTTCGCGCGCAACGTTTGGAACTACATCAAGCGCGCATTCAGGATCAGCTTCCTCATACCCGATGGTCGGCGCAATAATCCCGTCGCGCACCGCCATGATACAGGCCAGCAGCTCGACCGCGCCTGTACCGCCAATCAAATGCCCGTGCATGGACTTGGTTGAACTGATCATCAAATCATCCGCATGTGGGCCAAACACATCCGCCACGGCTGCGCATTCGGTTTTATCGTTCGCCGCCGTGCCTGTGCCGTGAGCATTGATATACCCGACCTCTGATCGATCAATTCCCGCATCACTCAAGGCACCAGAAATCGCGCGAGCAGCCCCCTGCTTGGAAGGCATTACGATATCCGCCGCATCGGAGGACATTGCAAAACCCGCAACTTCGCAAAGTATCTCCGCACCGCGCGCTTTCGCGTGCTCCATGTCCTCAAACACAAAGATCCCTGCACCCTCACCCTGAACCATTCCATTGCGATTTGCGCTGAACGGACGACACGCGTCTTTCGACATGACACGCAATCCTTCCCAGGCTTTCACACCGCCAAAGCACAACATGCTCTCGGATCCACCAGCAATCATCACATCGGCCATGCCCGTGCGGATCATCAAGAACGCTTGCGACATCGCATGGTTTGACGACGCGCAGGCGGTCGAAACAGTAAAGCTCGGCCCCTTTAGATTATGCTGCATCGAGACATGACTACAGGCCGCGTTGTTCATCAACTTTGGCACAACGAACGGATGCACACGGTTTTTACCGTCCTCATAAACGGAGCGGTAATTGTCGTCCCATGTGCTCACCCCACCACCAGCGGTACCAAGTACAACGCCAGAGCGCGCCGATAAACTGCCAGTGAATTCCAGTCCGGACTGCGCCACTGCTTCCTGCGCGGCGCACAGTGTGAACTGCGTGAAGCGGTCATAAAGCGTTATTTGCTGACGATTGAAGATGCCTTCGGCCTCAAATCCTTTGACCTGGCCGCCAATCTGGATCGAGAGCCGCTCAACATCGCGAAACTCAAGCGGGCCAATGCCGCATTTTCCTTCGCGCATGGCCTCCATTGTCGCGGCCGCACTTTGGCCAAGCGCATTGATTGCGCCAGCGCCTGTTATAACGACCTGCCTCACGATTTTACGGCGATTAGGCGCTCAATCCCTGCCACGATCGTATCGACGTTAGAGATATCAAAATCGCTATCATCAGGGGCGTTGGCATTAAACGGGATGGTCAGATCGAACTCTTCCTCAATGGCGAAGATGCTCTCCACCAGACCAAGGCTGTCAATCCCAAGGCTCTCCAAAGTGCTCTCCCCCTTCACATCGCTGACCTCAAGCATGGCTTGCTCTGCGATAATGCTGAAAACTCTGTCACGAATGCTCATGGCCGTATCCTTTGTGCCAAATGCGTTGGTGTCGATTTAATTGCTGCCGGAAGTCTTGGAAACACCCTTTTGCAGACCTGCGACATCGGCGAAGAGACGCGGCAAGCGGCGCAAGAGTTTATGAATTTCGATTTGCTTGTCCATTTTGACCGCAGGATAGCCAAGCATCACGCGTCCCGCTGGCACGTTAGAGAGCACTTTGGTTGCCCCGCCCGTGATCACATTGTCACCCACAAACACGTTGTCACTGACCCCCGTCTGACCACCAAGAACAACGTTGTTGCCAATCCGCGTAGAGCCGGCGACGCCCACTTGCGCGCAAATCATGCAGTCATTTCCGATGGTGACGTTATGGCCAATCTGCGCGAGGTTATCGAACTTGCAACCGTTGCCGATCACCGTATCGCGTACATTACCGCGATCCACGCAGGCGTTTGCACCCAATTCCACATCATCACCAATCTGCACAGAGCCCAGAGAATGAATGCGCGCCCAGCTTTGCACGCTTAGATCACCTTGATCGCCAAGACTGCCCCTAACCCGCTCAACCGCGCCTTCTTCGGGGGTGACAAACGAAAACCCGTCGCCGCCCACAGCCGCACAGGGCTGCGCAATAAAGCGCGCGCCGATCCGCACGCGCGCGGCGATCTTGACGCCCTCACGCAGGAGTGCGTTTTCGCCAATCTGCGCGTTACGCCCTACAAAAACCTGTGCACCAATCCGACTTCCCGCACCGATGGACGCGCCCGCCTCAATCACACTCAAAGCGCCAATGCTAACGTTTTCCCCTAGCACCGCACTCTGATCAACAACCGCAGAAGGATGCACGCCCGCAGGCTCACTTGGTGCTGGGTCCATCATCGCGCTGAGACCTGCCATGGCAAATCGTGGACGTGGTGCGAGAATGGCTGCTTTCAAACCAAAACCTTGCCAATCCGCACCCGCCCACATCATCGCAGCTAGTGCTTGGCCATCCGGCAGCGTCTTGGCAAATTCGGGCTTCATCGCAAGGGCAAGCTGATCCGCATTTGCTTGCGCAGGCTCCGCGACGGAAGTGATTCTCAGCGACACATCGCCTACAGCAGTTGCACCCAAGGCCTGCGCGATTTGCGCAATTGTAAACGTCATCTATGCCCTCCCCCAATTCTTTCAAAGGATGTAGGCGAAATCATAGGGCGAGGCAAACAGGCCAAGAAAAACACTGCTCGCAAGAATTGAAACAGCCGAGGTATCTCCGGCTTTCCCTTCATATTATATGCTTTGTAGATTAGCCGCCAACCGCGCGCAATTGCACGCCCGCTTTTGCCAACGCCGAAAAGATCTTCGCATCGCGCCCATAGATATCGCGACGGAAATTCGCGGAGCCATTCGCTGTCACAAACGCTGTGCGATAGACAATGTGGACTGGAACAGGGTCATTCAGATCCACGCGGGTCTCAGCGCCCGTCGAAAGCTTGGACTGGAAGAGGCCTTGGGGATCACTCGTTTGCTTGGCCAATAGCGCATAGGCAAACTCAAACGGTTGATGCAGTCGGATACACCCGTGAGAGTAGGCACGCACTTCGCGGCTGAACAGGTTTTTCGCAGGCGTATCATGCAAATAGATGTTGTGACGGTTCGGGAACATGAACTTCACAAGTCCAAGTGCATTGCTATTACTTGGTGGTTGCTTGATGCTAAATGGGAAGGTTTCCGCAGAATATTCGCTAAAGTTTGCCGCAGAGCGTGAAACAGTTCGACCACGACTATCAACAATGCGCAAATGATCAACCGCGTTTGGGTCCTTCTTCAATAGCGGCAAATACTCTTTGGTCGCAATGGAGCGCGGGACGTTCCATGTTGGGTTAATCACCAAAAACTCTATCACGTCGGAAAATTCAGGGCTACGGCGATCGCTTTGGTTCTTGCCAATAACGGAACGTGTTCTGAACGTCTCTTTACCGTTATCTATGATCGCTGCGGAAAAGTCGGTCAGATTGACCCAAACATGACGGTTGCCACGGGGACGGTTCATCCAACGCTCACGCTCCATCGCGACCATGATCGCCTGAAGATGCGATTCAATCGGGCGGTTGATTTCGGCCAACGTGCTGGGACCAGCCACCCCATCAGGGTTCAAACCACGCGAGAGTTGAAATTGCTGCGTCGCAGATTGCATCGCAGCGTCGTAAGTTTGTGAGGAAGAGCGCTTCAAATAGCCCATAGCCTGCAAACGGTTACGCAAAATGACCACCGCATCGCCGGATTGACCGGCTTTCAAAGACTTCGCAGAGACCTTTTGCCCCCAACCGCCTTTGGCTAACTGCCGCTCCATCATCAGCTTTGCCTTCATCAAACGCGTATATTCAGGCGCTTTTGGTGCCAGAGCTTGGAAGAACCGCTTAGGCGATGATTTGGTGAAATTCGTAAGGTAAGACACACGATCGCGCAGCGGCACTTGGCGTACGATTTCGCGATCCACTTTGGATGGGGTCAAAACGCCAGTCTGTAGATCGCGGGAATATTGAAGGAAAATCCGGCTCATCTCAACCTCAACAGCGCCGCGGTCGCGTGGACTGCGCGCTTGTTTGAGCAAGGCTTGCAGATGCTGGGGATTATATCGGCTGACCGGCAGCCCATGATCAGCCGCATTGGTGACAGCATTCAACAGTGCCTCGCGACGCTTGCGATCCTTGCCACTGCGCCCCGTCCAAACCGATTTATACTTATTTGCCTGATAAAACGCGGCAATGCCTTTGTCTTTGGCCGCGGCCTCTGCGACCGCCTGTTTAAAGGCCGTAACCTGAGCGTCCGCAGGAGTTGCGACAAAGCTATTAAGCGTAAGTGCGATCGCCGCAAGCAATGCGCGACCTGAAAAAACTATTTGACTGCGAAGCATCTGCATCGTTGTCCCCCGAAAAATATACTGAACATGCCGCCCTGGCAGAGGGCGTCTAATCTTGTGCCGTAGTCCCGCATCAGCACCATATCTGTCCATTCACATTTACGATGGGACGCGCAAAATCCGATGTGTGGTGCAGCCCTGCACCGCCAATTGAGGCAAAGCTACCGAGATAAGTGATATATTTACAAAATTGAGCAACAAAATGCCTAAATTGGTTGTCAATTTGCACTCCGGAAAATCGAGTCTTGGTTGGCGATTCGAAACGTGCCATAACGCGGTGACTGAGGGGATGAACAGGCAGAGTATCCGTAACATCGGGTGCGAACGGGTAAGAACGGGACGAAATAGTTATGGCAAACGAATTGAGTACCGTCGTCACGCGCCGCGGTCTGCTTCGTGCATTTGCAGCCACAGCAGTTGTTGCAGCTCCGACCTACGGCAATGCCGCTGGCTTTTTACGGGGTGGCGGCGATATTCGTCGGATCAAGATGTATTCTGGTCGAACAGGCGAGCGCATCGACATGATTTATTGGGTCGAAGGCAAGTATATCAAAGAAGCAGTCCAGGAAGTGCACCACTTCATGCGCGATTGGCGCACCAATGACGTGAAATTCATCGATCTGCGCACAATCGATGTGATGGCAGCGGCCCACAACCTGCTGGATTCGAATGAGCCTTACTTGCTGCTCTCTGGCTATCGCAGCCCAAAAACAAACAATATGCTGCGGTCTCGTTCCAAGGGTGTTGCGAAAAACTCCTTGCATATGAAGGGCCAAGCCGCTGATTTGCGTTTGTCCTCACGGTCGGTGAGCGAAGTGTCCCGCGCTGCGGCCGCGTGCAAAGGTGGCGGTGTTGGTCGCTATTCAGGATCCAATTTTGTTCACATGGATTGCGGACCAGTCCGCGTTTGGAGCCGCTAAACCCGCCTCTCCATTCAATAAACGATTCAAGCACGGTCAAATGACTGGGCGTTTTTATTTCAAGAACTTTCGCCGATCTCACGCTGATCAATCACATAGGTGTGGATCGAAAAAATGACCGCCTTCGAATTTGGCAATCTCACCAATACTTGACGCTCTGAACGCAGGAAATCATTTACTGTGCTGGGATCGTACTCGCTGTAGTCCTTCTCCAAACGCGGCTGAAACAATGTCGGACCGGAATAGGCACGATTGAAGCGCCACAAAGGCCGCCCCACCTGTACGCCATCAAACAAGCGCTGCACGCGGCGACGAACGTTTTCGTCATATTTATCAACGGGTTGGTGAATACGTCCCATCGGTTTTCCGATCTTCTCGCTCAGCGTCCAATGCGCGGGAAAGCATAGGATCGCGGCACTTAGGATATGCTCGTCTGACCCATCCGGTCGCTCCAAAATGCAGATGTCCTCTTGGATCAAATGGCCAATCACGATCAACGGCTCGCCGTTCAGATCAACACTTCGCCCATCAGGGCAATGCATATGATCGCCAACGCGCGTGAACCCCTCAAGGGTTTGAACCTGCGCAATAATCGCCTCAAACGCCTCATCAACAGCCGGCTCGCTGCTGTCAATCGTCGCGTGCACGTCGCCGCGCTGCTCGCCTATCAGCCTTATCCGCTCACGCATTTGCGCAGCATAGGCGGCATCAACACGCAACCAATCGCTCATCTCCAGCGGCTGTATCCCCGGCAAAGCGCGCATCACCTGCATCTCTTCAGGCAGATCTTTTTGGCAAATCTCGCTCATACCTAACCTGTTAGCAAAGCCAACCCGCCCCGTCACCTGCCGAGTGGTGTTCAAAAACGACACTTTCCAACGTCGCAGGCATGCATGCCAGCCGCCGAAACCCTTCGCATGATGAAGCGAACCGGAGGGCCAACACTTGAACCAGCACTACCGCGACGCGCGCAAGATTGATCCAAACCAAGGCGCGACCCTTGGCGATGGCACCCCCAATGACAACAACCGAATCGAAATTGGCCCAACGCAATTAGCCTTTGATGAATGGCGCGCGGCAGGGTTGGAGCTGCCCAATCTCGCACGCATGCGGGAGTATCGCTGGAAACGTCTAACTCAACATATCGTGGATCGCGGCTATGGTGGGCTGTTGATGTTTGACCCGCTCAACATTCGCTACGCCACCGACAGCACAAATATGCAGCTTTGGAACACCCACAACCCGTTTCGCGCAGTGCTGCTTTGTGCAGATGGCTATATGGTGATTTGGGACTACAAAAACTCGCCTTTCCTCAGCGAATTCAATCCGTTGGTGCGTGAGCAACGCTCTGGTGCTGATTTGTTTTACTTTGATCGCGGTGACAAAGTGGATGTCGCAGCCGACGTTCTATCCAACGAAATTCGTGTGCTAATTGAAGAGCATGGCGGCAACAACAAACGCCTTGCCGTAGATAAGATCATGCTGCACGGCTTGCGCAGCCTTGAAACGCAAGGCTTTGAGATCATGAGTGGCGAAGAGGTTACCGAAAAGTCCCGCGCGATCAAAGGTCCGGATGAAATCCTCGCGATGCGTTGTGCCAATCATGCCTGTGAAACCGCCTGCGTCGAAATGGAGACCTTCGCGCGGGAAAATGTTCCCAATGGTACAACGTCAGAAGATGACATCTGGGCAGTCTTGCATGCAGAAAACATCAAACGCGGCGGTGAATGGATCGAAACCCGCCTGCTCGCTTCTGGTCAGCGCACGAATCCGTGGTTCCAAGAATGCGGCCCACGTATCACACAAAACAATGAGATCATCGCTTTTGATACGGATTTGATTGGCTCATACGGGATCTGCATCGATATCTCGCGCACATGGTGGATCGGGGATCAAAAGCCGCGCCAAGACATGATCGACTGCATGCGCCACTCGCATGACTTTATCATGCACAATATGTCCCTGCTCAAGCCCGGTATAATGATCCCCGATCTGATTGTTCAATGTATGGAACACCCTGCCAAATACAAAGCCCAGCAATATGGTTGCATGATGCATGGGGTTGGCCTGTGTGATGAATGGCCGCTGATTGCCCATAAAGATCACTATGTTCCGGGATCTTTCGAGTACCCGCTCAAAGCCGGCATGGTGCTTTGCGTTGAAGCGGCATGTGGTGAAGTTGGTGGCGATTTTTCGGTCAAGCTGGAGGATCAGGTGCTGATCACCGAAGATGGATTTGAGAATTTGACCAGATATCCTTTCGATCCGGTCTTGATGGGCGAATAACGCGTTCGATCACCTCCGCGCGACACTGTTGTAACACATCTTTCCTTTGGCATACAAAAGCCCCACCCTAAGAGCCAGCACTAGAAGTCTGCCCCATGCCCACTGAACACGCCTGACCTTCCCCGGCCATTCCGGCCACGACCTTGCCGCGCGTCTTGATATGCCGGACGGGCCCCATTTGGCGACCGCGCTGTTTGCACATTGCTTTACATGTTCGAAAGATACTCCTGCCGCGCGCCGCATCGCACAGCGTCTTGCAGATCAGGGCATAGCTGTTTTGC
>Ga0206127_1004823_pt1 | contig 11672 bp, 9 predicted proteins | sample Helgoland_Spring_6_FD_148646 | JGI IMG/M metagenome (GOLD analysis project Ga0206127, IMG submission 148646) | Pelagic subsurface seawater microbial communities from Kabeltonne, Helgoland, North Sea - Helgoland_Spring_Bloom_20160419_1 | ecosystem: Environmental > Aquatic > Marine > Epipelagic ...
CCTCTAAAAAAATTATCAGCTATTGTAATTTCATAATCTCTATTTTCTGATAAATACTTAGCAATATTGTATCCAATAAAACCAGCTCCTCCTAGTAATAATACTTTTTTCATTTTTTTATTTTTTTTATTTTAAATTATATCTCCTCTTCCGACTACTCTAACTATATGTTTTTCACTCAATTGTAAAATTTGTGAATTTGTAAACAAACCTACAGTATCAAAAATAAATAATTCCTCTTTTTTCAAAAGTAATGTTATTAAATATTCGGAGTCTTTATATTCTTTATGAGCTGTAGTAATAACAACTATATTTAATTCTGATTCAAAAACCTTATCAATGCTTTCATCAACTTCAAGACTTACTTCCTCCCAAAATCTAACATAAGGGTCATGTAGTTGTATTTTTGCACCATCTTTGATTAAATAATTATAAAATGGTTCAACGGGGGTATATCTGGTGTCTCCAACATCACTTCGATAAGAAACTCCTAATAATAGTATTTTTTTTTCATTTAAATTATTAATTTCTTTTTTCAAAAACTGATAAGCATAAAGTGGCATTTTATCATTAATTTGAACTCCTTTTATACTCTGCCCTAATCCTTCTTTAGCTTTAAAAAGATTTTGTTTAGACCAAGAGGCTAATAAAGGATCTTTAGTTAAACAATAACCTCCAACGCCAATACCTGGATACATTAAGTTTTTATGCGTAGGTCTCATTCTTATCGCATCTACCACTTCATATAAATTAACTCCAGACTCTTCTGCAAAACGAGACCATTCTACAGCAAAAGCAATATTCATAGCACGGTAAGAATTTTCTAAAACTTTAGCCATTTCTGTAGCATTAGTATTTCCTAATCTTGTCAGTGGATATTCTTTAGTAGAAATTATTGTTTTTAAGAATTGTTCTACAGAATCTGCTGACTTTTTGTTAATTCCTGAATACACTCTGTAAAAATTCTGAATAGAATCTATATATTTCGGTCCTGGCATAACTCGTTCATAAGAATGACCTAATTTAAATTTATCAACTGAAAGTCCTCTTTTTATTAAACATTCTTTGATAATTGGATATGCTACTTTTTTTGATGTTCCTGGGGGCACAGTAGTTTCAATCAAGATTAATACATCCTCTTTACAATTGTCACCAATAGCTTTCATTGCTTTTTTAAATGCAGTTAAATCTACTTCAAAATCATAAAGCTCTCCATAAAAATCTGATTCTTTAGCTACGTCTAAATTAATATCTACAATGATTACATCTGCCTTTGTATATGCATATGAATCAAAAGTGGCTAAAAGATTCCCTTTTTGTTTCGCAATACCATAAAACTCCTCGATTTTTGGATCTGATGCAATTACAGGAAATAAGCCCTCATTTATTGATTTTATTTTCCAAAAAGTGTCTTTTCTAGGAAGATCAACTCCAATCACATCATAATCTCCATCTATTGCATTAGCACAAACTAAAGACATGACCGCTCCTACAAAGCCTAAACCTTGAACGGCAATTACCGGTTTATTATTTTTGTCGACAAATTCATCAATACTAATAGTGTCATCTATTACATCAGGAATGATGTAAGTTTTTCCATTTAATGGATTAATTGATACCTGTTTATTTTTCATATAATTTTACTTGGGTTACCTACTACTTTTGTATTATCTAAAACATCACCAATTACAACTGCGCCTGCGCCAACCGTAACATTACAACCTATTATCACACCTTGTTTTATAACAGAATTAGCGCCTATAAAACTTCCTTTTCCAATTTGAACATTACCAGACAATACTGCTCCAGGAGCTATGTGGGAAAAATCCTCTATTATACATTCATGCTCAATTATAGATCCAGTATTAATAATACATCCATTTCCAATTTTCACTTGTGGGTTTATAATGGCACCTGCACATATAAGTGTCTGAAAACCAATATCAACTGTATTAGAAATAATAGAATTTGGGTGAATTAAATTAATATTAAAATCGAGGTTGGGAAGTTTTTTATATATATTTTTTCTAATCATATTATCAGCTATACAAATAAATACTTCTTGCTCAGAATACATATTTTGTTCTTCTCCTAAATAATTTAATTCATAGGGATTTTCATTTTTTTTATTTAAATCACAATACCCTTCTATAATCATATCATTTAGCAAAGCTATTTCAATACATACATAGGCATGTCCTGAATATCCGATTATATTTATTTTTTTTTTCATCAAATATTTTTATAAGATTCGTATTCGTTCAACAAGGTGTTCCAGTATAATTTTTGATCATAATTATTAACTATAGATAATCTAGATTTTTCTGAACACTTTAGATATAGTTCTTTGTCTTGAAAAATTCTTGACATTGCCATTTTTAAAGAATCTATATCTTTACTGGGAACAATGATTCCATTGTAATCAGTTTGAATAATTTCATTACAACCATTAATATCTGTTACTATACTTGGTAAACCCATAGCCCCAGATTGCATAACAACATTTGGAAATCCTTCTCTATAACTCGGAAATACTAATGAGTTAGATATAGCAAAAAATGGTCTTACATCATTTTGATATCCAACTGAAATTATTTTATCATGACTACTAATTAATAGTTTAGTTTTTTCACTTAATGGATCGAGCTCATCCTCAAAAGGACCAACTAGTAATAACTTTATACTTTTTAAATCTGAACATAATTCATTAAAAACTTCAACCAATTCATTTATTCCTTTGTCTGTAACTAACCGACCAACAAAAATAAAAACAAAATCATTTCTTTCAATTCCTAATTCAGATTTCAATTTATTTTTTTCCTTAGGTGAGAATAATTTAGGATCAAAAAACGAAGTATCAATTCCATTAGAGCTTCCATTTCCTATTACCTTAAGCTTGTTTTCTGATGTAAATTTATAATTTAATACAATTTTCTTTAAACCATATGAGTTAGGATAAACTTTAGTTGAACATTTATATGTTAATTTTTCAACAAAATTTAAAATAATCCTTTTTAGTCCGACTGCCTCCATTAGAGGAAGACCTGCAACCGTATGAATACGTACTGGCACCCTGGCTAAAAAAGAGGATAGCATACCCACCAAACCCGCTTTAGGTGTATGTGTATGAACTATATCTGGCTTCTCCTTAATGAGTAAACGATATAACCTGAAAGTAGCTATTAAGTCTTTGATTGGGGTTATTTTTCTTGTGAATGGAATAATAAAATGGCTGCATTTTTCATTTTCAATTACATCTTTCAATTCTTTACCATCAGAACTAATCATAATAACATCAAAACCATTTTTACTCATAAAAGCCATTTGACCTTTTATTAGGTGTTTTAATGACATTGGGATAGTAGTGATGCGTATAAGCTTTTTATTCATTTATTTTAAATATGATTTTTGTACCATTTTTGAAAACAAAAATAAGTCCATACTTTAAAAGTGTTATCTTCCTGACCACTTAAATGACGGTTAACTAATTGTTCTATAGCAGAATAATTAAATAAGTTTTGTTCTTCGATAAAACTTTTATTACAAAAATATATTAACTCATCTTTCAAAAATGATCTTAACCAATCACCTACAGGAACCCCAAAACCTTTTTTTGTTTTTTCAAGGAAATTAGAGGGAAAGGAATCTTTAAATGATTCTTTGAGAATGTATTTCTTAGAAGTCCTGTTAATTAAATATTTTTCAGGTAATGTGTTAGTAAAATCCCATAATTTTTTATTTAAAAATGGAGCTCTACATTCAAGTGAAGACAACATACTTGTTCTATCAACTTTAACCAACATATCACCTTCTAAACTTATATGCCTGTCAATATTTCTTAAATGTGAAAGAGAATCTGATTTATTTAATCCAATATTATTTTTGTAGTAATCAAATGTTCCTTCTGAGCAGTTTATTAATATTTTATTTACTTCACTCTCTTTATATCCTAAAGAAATCATATTCCAATAAAAATTATTATTGTAATCAATCGAATCGAGAGTTTTTCTAATTTTAAATTTAATCCCTCTGTCATCATCTTTAGTTTTTAAAAAAAAGGAAGATGTATTTTGCAATAATTTATGAACTTTTTCTGGAACTATATTGGTATACATATTATTTATTGAATTAATATAGTATTTATTATACCCTCCAAAAACTTCATCTCCACCATCTCCTGTTAAAGCTACCTTAACATGATTACTAGTTATCTTTGAAACTAAATAAGTTGGCAATGCTGAGGAATCCGCAAATGGTTCATCAAAATTATTCAATATTTGATTTAAATCAGAATACAAACTTTTTTCGTCTATTATAAATTCATGGTGTTTACTATTAATTAATTTTGCAACTACTCTAGATTTTTCTGTTTCATTAAATTTTTTCTTATCAAAACCTATAGAAAACGTGTTTATTCTATTTTCTTCATTTTGTGATAAACAATAACTTACAATTGATGAATCTACGCCCCCAGATAAAAAAGTACCAATTGGCACATCAGAAATAGATCTTGATTTAACTGATTTCATAACTAAATCACGTGTTATTTTTTTAGCATCATTGAAATTAATTTTTGAAATCATTTTGGGTTTTGGTTTAGAAATAATATTTTCAGAAACATCAAGAGTTTTAATATCTATTTCTAAATAATGATTTGGAAGTAACTTTTTAACTTCTTTATAAATAGTATATGGAGCTGGTATATAAGTTAACTGAAGATAAAGAGATAATGCATTCTTATCAATTTCATTTTTATCTTCAAAAACATTTACGATAGACTTTAATTCCGAACTCCATATTATTTTGTTATCTCTTTTCGCATAATATAATGGTTTCTCACCGAAATAATCTCTAGCAATAAATATTTTACTCCTGTTCTTGTCAAGAATAGAAAAAGCAAACATTCCATCAAGTTTGCTAAATGACTCCTGACCATAAATTTCATACATTTTTAAAATAACTTCTGTATCTGAAGAAGTGATAAATTCTGCTTCATAGTTTAACTCTAGTTCCTTCTTAAGAGTTAAGTAATTATAAATTTCACCATTAAAAACTAATATCAAGTTTCCATCATCTGAAATTATGGGCTGCTTACCATTATCTATATCTATAATAGATAAACGCCGCATTCCTAAAGCAATATTTTTCCCACCAACTATTTCCTTATAATGACCCGAATCATCTGGGCCGCGATGAATAATTTTGTTATTCATCATAGAAATTTGATCAGATTCTTCTTGATTAGAATTTAATATGTAACCATTTATTCCACACATAATTTTTATTGTTCTATGAAGACTGAAAATTGTTTTACAATCTCATCTAATTTATATTTATGAACTTTATCATAATAATTATTTTCATTTTGTAATCTGTGAAAATCTATATTTTTAATAAAAGACGTTATTCCTTTTAGAAATTTTGTCTCATCATTAAAAGGTGTAAGAATTCCAAAATTATTTTCCAATATGTTATTACTCTTTATAATTTTATCAAATATAATTTCATCTGGACCAGCTATACAATTATGAGAAATTATAAAAGTTTCACAGGCTAAAGATTCAATTAAAACATTTGGAAAACCTTCGCTTCTTGAGGTGAATAGAAATGCATCAGATGATTTCAAATAACTAAATGGATTCTTTTTTTCACCAATCAAAAATACTTTTTGATCTATACCAAGTGAAATAATTAGATTATTTAAATTTGAATATTCGTTTCCTGATCCAATTATGTACAATCTCACATTATCTTTTCTGATTTTAGAAAATACATTAATCATCATTTTAAAATTTTTGTTTAAATCTAATCTGCCGACAGAAACAAAATTTATAAAGTTAGTATCAAAAGAATTATTTTTTTTTATGTTTTTTATAAGATCTAAATCTACAGGATTATTAATGACTTTTATATTCTCTTTTTTAATGTTAAAATTTTGAATTAAATCATTTTTATTCCCAAAAGAGTTACAAATTACTTTGTCAGATCTATTATATAATATTCTTATGAGGAATTTATTTATTAAGGATTTCAAACTGTAGCCGAAATATTCTTGAGATGGACAACTCCTTTCACTTATAACATATTTTACTTTAGTAAAAAAAACAGAGCTTAAAATATTTACATAATTTGGTCTAGAAGTTAATGATAGACAAAAGTCAATATTTTCTTTTTTCAAAATTTTTGACAATCTATAGGCTAAAATTGGTAAGCTTAAAAAATTTAATAAATTATTATTAGTATTAGTATTATATAAACAAAATACTTTGACATTACTAGGCACTTTTAACTTAATATTATTGATAAATAATATTAATATAATATTTTTATTATTATCGCTGTAATGTTTTAGTATATGCGAGCCAACTCTTTCTGCTCCACCAAAAGCTAATGAATTTAGTAATAAAGCTGTTTTCATTGTATCTAGTTTATCTTTTTAAGATTCTTAATAAGAAAGAAATAAATCATAATTAATAAGTAGAAATTAACTCTGACAAATAACGTATCTTCTTTAAAATGCAAAATAAATAAACTTACTACAATTAATAATAATACATTGTTTTTTAGATAAACAGAATCTTTAATAATTTTAAAGAAAGGCAAATACAAAAACAGTGAACCCAATATTCCAAAGGCCCATATCCACCTAACAAAACCTGGGTCAATAGCTAAATACTCGTTAAATATAAATCGATTTCCTGTACCGTGACCAAAAATTATATTCAACCCTTCAGGAAAAAAATACATATCAGACAATGAATCTGATGTTTTACTATTACCAGTTTCAATTAAGTTTAATAATTCTGAATTTGACGATATTAACCAATCTGAACCTTCAAATGAAAAACTTAAATAAGAAATCAGAAGAATAACTACCATTATTGTTATCAAAATAAATATGAATTTACTTTTAAATCTGATCTCAGAACTCAATAAATAGAACAATAATATAACTGCCAAAATAACGAACCCTGACTTGCCACTAATAGCCATAGAAATTAAAGAAATTAAAAAAACAAGTACTCTAGAAATAATATTAAATTTCAATGGATTATATATCGAATAGAGACATAAATAACTTTGAAGAACAGATGTTATCGCTAAGCCATATGTTAATCCAGAAATTCTTAGACCTGAAAGAAAAGGATATACATTATTTACAATTTCATAAGCGCCCGTTATTGAATATATAAACTCTCTTAAGCCTGAATTTATAAACATGGCTATCATTAAAATTGAATGAGACAATAAGGAATAAAAAATAATATTGTATAATTCTTTTTTAGATTTTATATATTTTGTTGTGAAAATATCAATACCAATAATCATCAATATTAATCTAAGTATTCTCAAAATTGTATCAAATGGATAAACCCCGTAATTGTGATGTGCATAAAACCCTATTAAGGTTATATAAAAAAATGCCGGGATGAATAAGATTAATAGGTTTTTAGCCTTTTTAGATATTTTCCTATGAACAACTAATAATGTTAATGAGATTAAATGAGGTATTTCGATGAAAGAAATCACTCTCCATCCAAAAATCAAAAAGAAAGAAACTATAAACTTAATTACTAAATTCATTAATTATTTTTTTTGCACGAATTCGCCAAGTGTATTTATTTTCAACTTCATTCTTTGCATTTTTGGATATTCTTTCACAAAGGTCACTATCATTTCTTAACCTAACTAATGACTCATTCCAGGAGATAATATTATCAAATTCTACAATTAATGAATTTTCATTATGTTTCAGAATTTCTTTAAGTACAGAAATATTAGATGCAATAACTGGAGTTCCAGAAACCATATATTCAAACATTTTTAGAGGTGAAGTATATTTTGAAATATTTCCTTGTCCACCAAATACTGATACTTTATCTTGAATGGGTAAAAGTAGAACGTCCATCTGTTTTAAAAATGAAGCCACTAAATTGTGGTGATGGTACCCATGAAAAGTAATTTTATCAAAAAGTCTTTTTTCTTTAAATTTTTCAGTCCAATAATTAATGTCATTTTGCATACCCCCTAAAACATGGATGTGTTCATCTTTTTTTAGGTATTTGGCTAATTTTAATAAAATTTCAACTCCTTTTCCTTTGTATAGATGACCTGAGTAACCTATATTGAAAAATTTTTCATCAATTGAAGATGATTTATATTTATATTTTTGTGTTGGTATGTTAGCTCCGTCCGGTAGAATCAAGTATTTACGTTTGATTTTGTGCTTATTTGCCAAATACTCATAATCAACACAAAGAGATTTCGTTATATATATAATTCCGATAATGTTTTTAGATTTATATATGCTATCAAAAATTATTTTTATAAAAAAGTTTCTTTTTGCTTCAAAATCATGTAATTCTAAAACCGTTTTATTGCCCGAGAAAATGGAAAAAAAAGCTACCATCCATGATCTAGTGTGTATAAAATTAGAGTTCCTTGATTTAACTAGTGACCACAAACTAAAAAGTATATTGTTTAATGTTTTGTAATCTTTATTTAGTTTATTAAAACCAACTATATCTTTTGAATTTGATACAGAAACAATTGCTTTTAAATCTATATTATTAACCTTATAAGCTGATATCATATTCGTTACATGTACAGCATTTGCGGATTTAGAGTGTAAATTAGATACTGCAATATAGCTTACTTTCATTTATTTAAATTTTCGTTAAATTTCTAATTTATAAATTTTATAATAATAACTGTTTTTAGAACAGATATAATAAACTAAATCATACATTATAATTTAATTTAATCCAAGTTGGTAAAGCAGTTTTTAATGAATTAGAGTCTGTTGAATCTATTTTCATTTCCCTACAAAAATCATTAAAATCGTTAAACCATCCTTCATTAACAGCGTTTTCAAGAGTTATTTTTTTAAAATTAAAATTATTATGCATTTTCTTATGATTTTGAAGTCGACTAAAATTTTTATAAATATGAAATTTCACTGGATTATATCTAGAAAGTCCGTAAAAATTTTTATAAGGAAATTTTCCAAGAACTTTTTCTGTGTAACTTAAAAGTCCCGATTTTAAATCGTTTAATTTATTTATGTTTCTCTCTCTAGTTGCAAAGTATTCAAAGATTAAAGGGTGCATAAACACTCCTAGGTTATCATTATTATTTTTATTTAAGAGTGGAGTAAAATAATTTGTTGTTCTGTGTGAAAGAATTAAACTTTCCCAATTAGTGAAGCTTCCTATTTTATTTACCCCGTTGAAGAAGTGTATAAAATCGCTATTTTTTATTTTAAATGGAGATATATTCAACGAATTTAAATAATTTATTATCTCCAAATTCATTGTTAGATCTTTTTTTTTAAGTTTTGAACCCAATATCACATCACCAACTATCCCAGATAATGTGATTCCGTCAAAATCAAAATCTCCTCTACCATTATGAAAAAAATGAGTTAATTTATTGAATATTAGAGCTTCTTTTTTATGTTCATTTAGATTATAATTATATGTAGATTGTTCTGAAAATGAATGATTTAATTTTAATTTTTTTGATATACTAGTTGGGATTATAAAATCAAAAGTTTCCTTGCTACCCCAAGTATATAATTCAATTTTATCTTTAGGAAACAAATCTAGACATATCGCTAATAAAAATCGACTATCAAACCCACCTGAAATTGGTATTCTAATTTTTTTGTTTTTGCATGAAGAGGAAATTACTTCTTTAAATAAATTTATTAATTCCTCTATAGGATAAGTTCGTTTGTATTCATGTATTACTGGATTGATACTTAATGAAATTTTACCAGGATAATAACCAAATCTTAAAAAATAAAGATCTTCTTTATTCATTTTTTCTAACATATCTGTATGTATATAAAAACCATATTAAATAATAAAAAATTCCAGCACAAAGAACTGAAATAGGAGAAGATACTAAAAAGCTAACTATTAAAATTAAAACATAAATTAACACTGCATAAATTTGAGCCTTCAATAAATATTTTGGATTTAACCAAATTGATATCAGTGGAGCACAACCAAGAGACATAAAGCCAATAATAGGTGGTATGACTGTCAAAGTAGATATTAAAAAAACATCTTCAAGTTTCTGGTCATAATAAATGATAACAAAATATATAATTATAGAATTGACTACTAACATTATTAAAGGACTAATTTTAATTAAAAAAATTGTCATTTTTTTGAATTCATAAATTGATTTTTTTGATCCTGCTTCTTTATACCTCCTGTAAAGGATTTGATATAAGGGATCATATGCATAATTAATAATCACAGACAAATCTTTGATTATTTGAAACAGACCAATAAATGAACTTGAAGTAATAAAACTTAAAATAATAACATCTAGTCGTCTTGGAATAATTCTTAATGCTGAATCAAAATAAATTCTTCTTAAAAATAAATATACTTCATCTAATCTTTTAATTTCATGGCTAAAAGAAGATTTATTAATAATCAAGTAGATAGTTTTTAATAAGAGTGAAATAATCTTATCTATAAAAAAAAGTAAAATAAAATAACTTAATTCATAACCATAAATAAAACCAATCACTGTAAATAAAAACCTAATGAAAGGTCCTATAGTTGCTAAATAAGATAATTTTAAGTATTCACTTTTTGCTCTTAATATCCCTATTGTTAAATCTGAAGCTCTTGAAAGTCCCAGTACAGGAATTAAATAAAAATAATTATTTAATTCAAAATAAAACTTACTATATAAATAAATAAATAAACAAGAAAAGAAAAAAGAACAGAATGAGAAGAAAACATCGGTAACAAATAAATTTGATGTTAAAATTAGATTTTTCTTATTATCCTTTGTGATAAACCTTTGATAAGCTTGCCATGTTGAAACTCCAAATACTTTATCTATTAAATCAACAATACTAAATATTATAACAAAAGACCCAAAGGCTTCCAGTCCAACGGTTTTAGAAAACATAAGGATGCTTCCTAGTGAAAAAAATGCTGGAAGTATTGTACCTATACCAGCTGATAAATAATTTTTTATTAAATTAAAATTATTTCTAAAAAAATTATTCATTAAATTTTTTTTGTAATTTAAACTAGCGAATATTTAAATTATATTCACATAGTTTTTAAAAATTAATTAGTAACCATAATAACTATTATACCATTCTACAAATCGTTTAACTCCATCTTTTGTAGATGTATTTGGTCTAAATCCTATGTATTCTTCTAATGAAGATGTGTCTGCATGAGTAGCAGGAACATCTCCAGGTTGAATATCCATCATATTATAGTCGCCTTTAATATTTAATGAATCCTCAAGAGCCTCAATATAATCCATTAACTTAACAGGCGATCCATTACCAATATTAAATATTCTATAAGGGGCAGAGGAAGTATCAATTCTAGGTATATCACTATTCCAGTTTTTATTTTTTGATGGAGGCTTTACCACAAGCCTAAGAATACTTTCAACAATATCATTAACATAGGTGAAGTCTCTGATCATATTTCCGTGATTAAATACATTTATTTTTTCTCCCTTCCTAAGAGCTTCAGCAAAAAGAAATAAGGCCATATCTGGTCTACCCCATGGGCCATATACAGTGAAAAATCTGAGCCCGGATGTGGGTAAATTAAACAAATGAGAATATGAGTGAGCAAACATTTCATTTGCTTTTTTCGTTGCTGCATATAAAGCCATTG
>Ga0206127_1004828_pt1 | contig 11662 bp, 11 predicted proteins | sample Helgoland_Spring_6_FD_148646 | JGI IMG/M metagenome (GOLD analysis project Ga0206127, IMG submission 148646) | Pelagic subsurface seawater microbial communities from Kabeltonne, Helgoland, North Sea - Helgoland_Spring_Bloom_20160419_1 | ecosystem: Environmental > Aquatic > Marine > Epipelagic ...
GAACTTCTGAGTGCGCGCAAATCGCTCAGCAAATTGGAAGCGGCGATTGCGGCCGTGCGCGAAGAAGAAGACTTTTTGCGTCACTCTGTTGCCGAACTTGATGATTTAGACCCCCAGCCCGGTGAAGAGGCGGTACTTGATACGCAGCGGCGCAAAATGCAAAGTGCCGAGAAAATCCGCGATGACGTCGCGCGCGCGCATGCAATGCTGGGTTTTGAAGGCGCAGAGGGTGTAATCAGCGAAGCGATCCGCTGGCTCGATGGGGTGTCTGAACAAGCAGAGGGCCAACTTGATGCGGTGGTTTCCGGACTTAGCCGTGCTTTGGATGAACTGGGCGAAGCGAGTGCTGGTGTCGAACGCTGTTTGGATAATCTGGAATTCAACACATCCGATCTGGAAAATTGTGAAGAACGATTGTTCGCGATCCGCGCACTTGCGCGCAAACATAATGTAACGCCTGACGCGCTTGGCACATTTGCGGTTGAATTGCGCGCACGGCTTGTCGCTTTGGATGCAGGCGATGCGCAACTGGGCGAGGCGCGTGCGGCTGTGAGTGCGGCTGAAGCGATCTACGATAATGCGGCCCAACACCTAAGCGATGAGCGGCGTAAAGCTGCGAAGAGACTGGATTTGGCGGTCACAGCCGAACTAGCCCCGCTCAAAATGGAGCGCGCGGTCTTCACCACGCAAGTGAGCGAAACGACCGCAGGCGCGACAGGGCGTGACGCCGTCGCATTTACTGTTGCGACGAACCCGGGAGCACCAAGCGGGCCTCTGAACAAGATTGCATCTGGCGGTGAACTCAGCCGTTTCCTGCTGGCGCTGAAAGTGTGCCTGTCCAATGAGAGCCAAGGGATTACGATGATCTTTGACGAGATTGATCGTGGTGTTGGCGGTGCCACGGCGGATGCGGTGGGGCGGCGTTTGGCGAGCTTGGCAGAAGGCGGGCAAGTGCTGGTCGTCACGCATTCGCCACAGGTTGCGGCCCTTGGTGGGCATCATTGGCGCGTTGAAAAGAATGTGGTTAATGAGGCGACGCTCTCGACCGTGGTGCCCCTAAATGAAAGCGAGCGCACAGATGAAATCGCGCGGATGATCTCTGGCGATACGATCACCGACGAAGCGCGCGCAGCCGCGCGTTCCCTGTTGGCGGGCTAGACAATGCTGCGCACCTTGCTCGCAAGTTTTGGCGCGCTCCTATTGGATATGAAAGACAGTCTTGGGCGTGGCTGGTCGCATATGCGCCGCAGAGGTCCGTCGCAGATCCAGTTTTGGTTCATCGCTTTGATGATCGGTATCGCCGCAGGACTTGCGGCAGTGTTGTTTCGATTTGGCGTCTCGTTCTTACAACAAACGCTTTATGGCGTTGAGGATGTCACCAAACTGCATAGTTTTGCTGAGAGCCTGCCATGGTATTGGGTGTTGATCATCCCAATGATGGGCGGTGTCGCGGTTGGCATCATTTTGCACCATTTCACGCCTGACGGGCGCGTGCGCTCAGTCTCTGACGTGATCGAAGGCGCCGCTTTGAACGAAGGGCGCGTGGAAAAGAAGGCGGGCATCGCGTCAGCGCTGTCGTCGATGATCACGCTTGGCACAGGTGGATCAACGGGGCGTGAAGGGCCAGTTGTTCATATTGCAGCGATGATTTCGAGTTGGGTGAGCAACGTCATTCGTGCGGATGGGATTACAGGGCGTGACCTGCTCGGGTGCGCTGTTGCGGCTGCCGTCTCGGCGAGCTTTAATGCACCGATTGCGGGGGCTTTGTTCGCGTTAGAGGTGGTTTTGCGCCATTTCGCCGTGCACGCTTTTGCCCCGATTGTGATTGCAAGCGTCGCGGGCACCGTAATCAATCGACTGGTTTTCGGCGACACAGCGGAGTTCGCGTTGCCAGGGACGACCGCGCTTGAGTTTTATGCGGAACTGCCTGCCTATCTTATCCTTGGTCTTGTTTGCGGTCTTGTAGCGGTCACTTTGATGCGCTGCGTTTTTTGGGCTGATGATTTAGAGACGCGTTTGCAGACCCGCCTCGGCCTACCATATTGGCTCAGACCGGCTTTGGCTGGTGCTTTGCTCGGCCTACTTGCGATCTGGTTTCCGCATATCATTGGCGTTGGCTATGAGACCACATCAGCGGCGTTGACAGGAAAACTATTGCTTCATGAAGCCATCGTGTTTGCGATGATCAAAGTCGCGGCTGTTGCGATCACGATGGGTGGGCGCATGGGTGGCGGAATCTTTTCCCCCTCCTTGATGATCGGCGCGTTAACAGGTTTAGCATTCGGCCTAATCGCGACGAGTGTATTCCCCGAGATTAGCGGCTCACACACGTTATATGCGCTTGCCGGCATGGGAGCAGTCGCAGCGGCTGTGTTGGGTGCGCCGATCTCGACAACGTTGATCGTGTTCGAATTGACGGGGGATTGGCAGACAGGTCTGGCGGTGATGGTATCCGTTTCGCTCTCGACGACGCTGGCGTCTCGGCTGGTGGATCGATCGTTCTTTTTGACACAATTAGAGCGGCGCAACATTCACTTGGCGGCGGGACCACAGGCGTATTTGCTGGCCATGTTCCGCGTTGCGGGGGTCATGCGCAAAACCGAAGAGGGCATCGACGAAGATGCTTGCTGGGAGATGATTGCTGAGGGGGTTTATGTGGACGGCAATGCTACGTTAGAAGCTGCAATGCCGATTTTTGATAAATCAAGCGTCGTGTTCATCCCTGTCGTGACCTTGTCAGGCGAAGGGCAAGCGCCGGAACTTTGGGGCGCTTTGTACCACGTCGATGCGCTCAAGGCCTACAATCGCGCGCTCGCTGCGACGGCGGCGGAAGAGCACAGTTAACAGTTAGAACTTTTCGATCGCGACTTCATCACTGTCTGCAAAAGCCAGATACTCTTTGATGCGTTCCACGTTTGCGATCGGTGTCTCATAAGACCATGCGGCGTCCGCGATGGTTTTGCTTTTTGTAATGATCGAAAAGTAGCTCGCATCGCCTTTGTGTGGGCAGTGGGTCGCGGTTTCGGATCTATCCAGAAAAGCCATCGCAATGTCGTTGCGTGGGAAGTAGAGGACAGGCGCACGTTTGCCTTCGCTCAATTCCAGCACATCCTTGCTTTCTCCCAAAACAGCGCCGCCCGCACGGATAACATATGAACCTTCAACCTTGCGAATGCGAATATCTGTCATGGAACGTCCTTTGCTGGGTAAGGACTTAGTTATAGAGCTTTGGTTGCGTTCTCCAACCAGTTTTCCGCATCTTTGCTGAGTTTGCCTATGAGTTTGGTGCGGCATTGGGCATGATAGCTATCGATCCAGTCGCGCTCAGCCTTGCTCAGAAGATCAAGTCGGATCAATCGACGATCAAGTGGGACGTATGTAAGTGTCTCGAAATCATACATTTTGCGATGAGCGTCGCCACCTTTTGGCGTTTCAGATGCGCGCACAACGCAAAGGTTTTCGATACGAATACCAAACGCACCTTCGCGGTAATAGCCGGGTTCATTCGATAGGATCATGCCCGGTTCGAGTGGTATTTCACTGACGCGCGACAAGCGCTGGGGGCCCTCGTGCACGCCCAGGAAATGCCCGACGCCATGCCCAACACCATGATCAAAATCCTGCCCAGCGAGCCAGAGTGGCATGCGCGCTGCCATCTCGATATCGCGTCCTGCGAGCCCTTTGGGCCAGCGCATGCGCGACATGGCGATCATTCCTTGCAACACGCGCGTGAAAGCAGTGCTTTCCTCACTTCCGACTTCTCCAATCGCGATGGTTCGGGTGATATCTGTCGTTCCGTTCAAATACTGACCGCCGCTGTCGAGCACCAGCAGATCACCGTCCTGAAGGGTCCGCGCCGTTTCATGCGTGACGCGGTAGTGCATGATCGCGCCATTGGGGCCAGCACCTGAGATCGTGTCAAAGCTGATGTCTTGTAACGCATTGGTATTGCGACGTTTCTGTTCAAGCTGTGTCACGACATCGATTTCAGTCGTACTGCCTGCGGGTTGTTGATCAAGCCAGCAGAGCAGCTCACACATAGCCGTTGCGTCAGTGATATGCGCCGCACGCGTACCGGCGATTTCAACGTCGTTTTTGAGTGCTTTTGGTAGGACACAAGGTTCTGATCCATAAGTGATCTCGGCCAATCCTTCGCTCAGCGCATCTATGACGGCGACAGGGACAGAGGTTTTATCGCAACGCACTTTTCCGGTGAGTTTGGCAAGTGTATTGGTGAACTCTTTGGGGGCTGAGATAGAGAGTGTCGGATCAAGAGTAAGGTTTTCAACTTTGCTTGAAACAATGAACAAATCCACACGCGCGTCAGCGTGCAGAACCGCGAACCCATGTACGAGGGGGGTTTTAGAGACGTCATTGCCACGAATGTTTAAAAGCCAACATAGGCTGTCAGGCAGTGTGATTACTGCGGCGCTTTCACCTTTTTCAATCAGATCCTCTGCGCAGTCCTTGCGTTTATCAGCAGAAGATTTTCCTGCATATTCAATTGGGTAATCGAATGCTGGTGTCATGGGCGGCTCTGGTTGATCAACCCAAATCGCATCGACGAAATTATCTACAGGGTGCAATTTGATCTGCGTTCCAGCCAGTGCTTTTTCATGCGCTTCAATCTGCCCTTGCGTTATCAACCAAGGATCAAATCCGACAACGCCACCATTTGGAAGTTGGGTTTTTAACCAATCCGCAAGGGATGTTTCCGGCCAAGGCACAGGTGTGAAATGTTCCAGATCAATTTGGCTTTTGACTTGTGTGCGGTAGCGGCCATCAATGAAAACGCCAGCGCTATTAGTGAGTGCACAACAAAAGCCCGCGGAGCCTGTAAATCCTGTAAGCCATTGAAGCCGTTCATCATGTGGGGCGACGTATTCGCCCTGATGCGCATCTGCACGCGGGATGATGAATCCATTAAGCCGTGCTTTTTGCAGCTCTTCGCGCAATTTTGCGAGACGGGCAGGGCCGTGCTCGGGCGTGCTGGTCGTGTCAAAGCTTTGGAACATGTTGGCCTCCATGATTTTGGCTCACAGGACCGCAAAGCGAGAGGGCCGTCAACTGACTTTGCGCATACCCATCACGCGCGCGCGGGCACGTGGGTCACTGTCAAAGAGCGCAGCAAGCTGTTCGGTCATTGCACCCGCCAATTGTTCTACGTCTGTGATGGTGACCGCGCGTTCATAATAGCGTGTGACATCATGGCCGATACCGATGGCGAGCAGTTCAACCGCTCGGCGCTTTTCGACCATAGCGATTACGTCGCGCAGGTGTTTTTCGAGGTAATTCGCAGGGTTAACGGACAAAGTGCTGTCATCTACAGGCGCGCCATCAGAGATAACCATCAAGATTTTACGCGCCTCAGGACGACCTGCCATGCGGCGGTGCGCCCACTCTAGCGCTTCGCCGTCGATGTTCTCTTTCAGCAAGCCTTCTTTCATCATCAGACCAAGATTTGGTCGCGAGCGTCGCCAAGGCGAATCCGCGCTCTTGTAGATGATATGACGCAAGTCATTCAGACGACCGGGCTGCTGTTCACGCCCAGCGTTGAGCCAAGCCTCACGAGATTGGCCACCTTTCCAAGCGCGCGTGGTAAAGCCAAGGATTTCGACTTTCACATTGCAACGCTCAAGCGTGCGCGCAAGGACATCGGCGCAGATCGCGGCGATGGAAATCGGGCGGCCCCGCATAGAGCCGGAGTTATCCAGAAGCAGCGTCACGATTGTATCTCGGAACTCTGTGTCTTTTTCGACCTTAAAGCTCAGCGGTGTGGTCGGGTTCGCCACCACACGCGCGAGGCGGCCCGCATCAAGCGTACCTTCCTCAAGATCAAATTCCCAAGAGCGGTTTTGTTGCGCCTGAAGGCGACGTTGTAGTTTGTTGGCGAGGCGTGACACCGCGCCTTTGAGCGGCTCAAGTTGTTGATCAAGGTAGGCACGCAGGCGCTCAAGCTCGATTGGCTCTGCTAAGTCCTCGGCGCGGACTTCTTCGTCGTATTGCGTGTCGTAAACCTGATAATTCGGATCCGCGTCAGAAATTGGCTGAGGCTGAGGCGGCTCAAGCGGGGCTTCGCCCTCGGGCATTTCTGCCTCGTCGCCCATTTCTTGTTCGGACACATCGTCCATGGAAACTTGGGCTTGCGAGGCGTCTTGTTGTTGTTCTTGGGACTGTTCTGCAGAGGCGTCATCCGCCTCTTCGCCCTCATCATCCTGACCTGAGCTGTCTGGTTCGTTCTCGTCTTCGCCGCTCTCTTCTGCGTCGTCCTGTGCATCATCGTCGATGTCATCAGGGTCATCGCCGAGCTGGTCGCCATAGCCGAGTTCTTGGATCAACTGGCGCGAGAGTTTGGCAAAAGCGGCTTGATCGTCGAGCAAGGCGTCAATGTCGTTCAGCGTGTCACCCGCGTTTTGCTCGATGAACCCTTTCCAAAGGTTCATCACATTTGCGGCACCTTCGGGCAAATCACGACCGGTGGCGAGGTGGCGCACGAGGTATCCAGCCGCGATCGCAAGAGGGGCGTCCGCAGCTTCTTTGATCTGATCAAAGCCTTTGCGCAGCGCATCGTTGCCGATCTTTGCGTCAATGTTACCAGCGGTGCCTGGCATGTCGCGTGCACCCATCGCTTCGCAGCGTGCGGTTTCCATCGCTTCATAGACTTCGCGGGCCACGTCGCCTTGCGGGACATAACGCGAATGGGTGGAGTTGTCGTGAAACTTGCGGTGCATCGCAAGCGCATCTGCGGTGCCGCGTGCGATCAGGACTTCTTCGCGTGTCATGCGGCGGCTGACTTGCGGCAAGCGCATTGTGTCGCCGGACACGCCTGATGGATCGACAGTAAAGGTCACGGACAAGTCGGGATCATTCGCCATGACCTTGGTTGCTTCGGCCAAGGCTTTCTTGAAAGGATCCGCTGGATTGTCGTTGTTCGTTGCCATTTTAACCGTCTTCTCTGGGAGTAAACGGCCCCAAGACAGGGGCCGATTTTTCTAGAAAAATCGCGCGTTACGCAATCGTCAGGCTTGCTGCACTTTCTGGTAGTTCTTCGTCAAAGCAACGCTGGTAGAATTCCGCGACGGTTTGGCGCTCAAGCTCGTCACATTTGTTGAGGAACGACAGGCGGAACGCGTAGCCGACATTGCGGAAGATTTCTGCGTTTTGCGCCCATGCAATAACCGTGCGTGGCGACATTACTGTGGAGAGATCACCATTCATGAAGGCTGTGCGTGTCAGATCCGCGACTTTCACCATCTGTTTAACAGTCTTGCGGCCAGCATCATTATTGTAGTGCGGGTTTTTGGACAGCACGATCTGGGACTCTGCTTCAACGCTTAGATAGTTAAGCGTCGCGACAAGAGACCAACGGTCCATCTGACCTTGGTTAATTTGCTGGGTGCCGTGATAGAGACCCGTCGTGTCGCCCAATCCAACCGTGTTCGCAGTCGCGAAAATACGGAAATAGGGGTGCGGGTCGATCACTTGGTTCTGGTCCAGCAATGTAAGTTTGCCGTCAACTTCGAGAACACGCTGGATCACGAACATGACGTCCGCGCGGCCTGCATCATATTCATCAAATACGATTGCGGTCGGGTTGCGTAGGGCCCAAGGCAAAATGCCTTCTTGGAAATCAGTGACTTGCTTGCCGTCTTTCAATTTGATCGCGTCTTTACCGATGAGATCAATTCGAGAGATGTGGCTATCAAGGTTTACACGAACCGCAGGCCAGTTGAGGCGCGATGCAACCTGTTCGATGTGCGTAGACTTACCTGTGCCGTGATAACCTTGCACCATGACGCGACGGTTGTGTGAAAACCCTGCGAGAATTGCCATGGTTGTGTCTGGGTCGAATTTGTATGTGCTGTCCAGTTCGGGAACGCGCTCAGTGCGCTCAGCAAAACCTTTGACAACCATATCCGTGTCCAGGCCAAAGACCTCGCGGACAGAAATGTCCTCGGTTGGTTTCGCATCAATATCCAGCAACCCGTCAGCCATCTTTTAAGTCCCTCGTGTTATGCGCTTTGCGCACCCGCATTATCTGCTTTGAGTGGTGCAACATATCGCTCGCAAGGACAAGGGGAAGGGCATGCGAAAAACAAACCTAGCGTAGTGACGTTTGGACGCTTTTCGAAATGGCACGAAACAACGTTGGAAAGTTGCGAAAGATGAGAGGTTTTGACATGGCTTTCGCGGTGCGAAAGAGTGCGGTATCCCAGCCAAAGCGGAGCCTAGAAGTCATGAAAAACAGTTCCGATCCTCGCGATATCACCGATACTGATCGTGAAACGGCCCGCGAATACGTGCTCGGCGTGCTAGACGGGGATGCGTTGCGTTCGTTTGAACGCAAGTTATCAGGCAACGTTCTGTTGCAGGGGCAAGTTGCGCAGTGGCAGGAACATTTTACATCACTGGGAATGAATATCGACGAGATTTCGCCAAACGCCACCGTTCTGGGACATCTCAAGCGAGAGCTTTGGAGTGAAAATAGATTGCCTTGGAACAGGCGCATTCGCATTTGGGAATACGCTTTGGGTGGGATTGCCGCCGCAATGATTGCTTTTGCGGTTTTTCGTTTCGGGGATGCGCAAGTGCCTGTCGCACCTGTCATGCGAGCTGAGATTGTCATTGCAGAGCAGGGACTTACGTTCCAGATGGGCTTGCGCACTGACACGGGACTTTTGCAGATCGAGCGTCTAGGTGGGGTGCCAGATGCAGAAAATGCCTATGTTTTGTGGGGGTTTGATGATGCGGATACACCGTTTGGAACAGGACGTTTGGCGCAACAACCGGTCAGTGTGCTACGGGTTCAAGACAGAGTTGTTGGCGCGCTTATAGATGGGAAAAATGTGTTCATCTCGAAAGATCTGCGGGCGGTGGAGCGTTATGAAAAACCGAGTGAGCCAATTCTCGGTACGGCGCAATTTTCGGGTGCAGTAACACAATGAGGCAAAGTGTAATGCTTTCCACGCGCTTGTGCTTCACGCTGACTTGCAAAGCAGTGATGGGGTGCGCACCTTGGTGCAAAGGAGAGTTATTATGCAAAGACGTCATTTTTTATCCCTCGGTGCGGCAACAGGTTTGGCAGGTATGAGCGTGCTCGGTGCCTTTGGCACGCGCGCAAGTTCTGCGGCTTCTGGCACATTTGAAGTGACGCGCAGCAAGGCTGAATGGAAAGCGATGCTGACGCCTTTGCAGTATAAAGTTATGCGCCAAGAGGGGACGGAGCGAGCAGGATCATCGCCTTTGGATAAGAATTACGCAGAGGGCACCTACCATTGTCGCGGCTGTGATCTGGCGCTTTACCCCTCAGACACAAAATACGACAGTAGAACGGGTTGGCCGAGTTTCTATCAATCTTTGCCGCGCGCGATTGGGACGAAAGAAGATCGAAAGTTATTCGCTGCGCGCACAGAAGTGCATTGCCGGCGTTGCGGCTCTCATCTTGGGCATGTCTTTAATGATGGGCCTGCACCTACTGGGAAACGTCACTGCATAAATGGCGTGTCATTGGTTTTCAAATCAGCTTAACGGTGGCGGTGCGATTTTTCTAGAAAAATCGTGCCCCTATTCAGGCACCTGATATAGATCGCGGATCGCATCAAGATCTGCTTCATATTCCCCAAGGGCGGCTTGCCCTTTGGGGCTCAGCCAATAGATGCCTTTGTCGACACGTTCGAACCAACCATAGTGATTGTTTGACATCAAATTGCGTGCTGTCGGAACACCCGTAATCTTCGCAATTTTAGAAGCTTTCGTCGGGCCATGGCCCTCGAGGAACCCCAAGCACTTTAAGGCGTCTTGGCGATAAGCTGTCACCAACCCTTGCCGCGTTGACCCCCCAGTATTGGGATCGCCGACAAGGCGTTGGAATTCACGTAGGTGTTTTTCGGTTTTCTTCTTGGATTTACGCGGCACATATGGCGTTGGATCCACATGCGCCTCAACAAAATTGTCAGACACGCGCACTGTCAGTAGGCCAAGCCCAAGACGACGACACAAGGACGAATTCCTCTTCAGAGATTTGATCCCGGATTTGCCCTTTGGACGCGGCACGCAGATGTACACCGTGTCACAGATCGAAAGTCGCTCAACCCCTTGGTGAAATAAGGAAAGCGAAAAGCCGGTCTTGAGTTCAACAATCACGGGCGGTTCATCGCCGCGCATCGCCATCACATCCAGCTTGCCGACTTCGCCTTTTACCTCATACCCCTGTGCTTCCAAAAAGGATTTCACAGGGGGGTAGAGGTCGGTTTCTAGCATGGCTTATTTAAAGTTCCGGCTGTCTTTCAACTGATCCCAAGCCCAAACCACTTCTTGCAGCTGTTCTTCCTGAGAGCGATCACCACCATTCATGTCGGGGTGAAGCACTTTGATAAGCGCTTTATATGACTTGCGAATTTCGGGTTTGGTCCAGAAATCCTTGGCCTCCAAAATTTCCATCGCGCGGCGCTCTGTCGGAGGTAGGCGTTTGGATGCACCGCCGCCTTTGCCAGGGTTACGGGTCGCATTGACGCCCAACACTTGATGTGGGTCCTCGATACCAAGACGTGCCCAAGCGGCGGCTTCTGGGTCTTTGACGGGCTTGGTTTCACGCTCCCAGACCTTGTCTTTGGATTGCTGAGCGTTCAACTCTGCCTCTGTTGTGCCGTTAAAGAAGTTCCATTTCAGGTTATACTCGCGCACGTGATCCTTGCAGAACCAGATGAAATCATCGAGCACATCCGGCGCACGCGGCGCGCGAAACTTGCCCGGAAGTTCGCAACCATCTTTGGTGCACACACGCTGAGATGTCTCGGATTCGCCCGACATCCCTCGACGACCACGTGGATTTTTCTTCTTTGCAGACGATACGGACATATCGAAACCAAAGGGATCGCTCTTCTTTTGCATTGCTCACCTCGTCCTATCAGGGGCATAACAATAGAGGAATTAGCAGCGGTTAGAAGGGGAGTTTCGTAAAAATGTCCAAGGCAGATGAAATTCGCTCAAAACTGGAGGCCGCTTTGGCCCCGAGTGAGCTTGATGTGGTGGATGACAGCGAGAGCCATCGCGGTCATGGCGGCTATCAAGAAGGGGGCGAGAGCCATTATAACTTGCGTATTCGCTCTGATGTGTTCGCAGGCAAGACCCGCATCGCACGCCACCGCATGGTGCACAGCGCGCTCGGGCCTGAGTTGATTGGCCGCATCCATGCGCTGGCGTTGGACCTCGATACGCCCTAGTCGCGGCGTTCTTCTTCGGTGGGTGTTTCTTCGTCTGAGATCTCAGTCTCATCGGCGCTTGGCGCGCTCTCTTCGTGATCAGGTTCCTGTTCAGGCTCTGGCGCGTCAAGGAGCTTTGGCTCGAACGCGTCAACATCTGTCTCAACGGGACGGCGAAACACCAATACATTGCGAAACACAGTGGTTTTGCTGGTCAGCCCTGCGCGTTCCTCGGAGGGTAGCGTCTCAGCGCGCTGATATTCCCAACCATCGCTGCCCATCTGGTTCATCAGCGTTTCCAAAGCGTTGGCGAATCGACCCTCGGCCCCTTTGACACCTTTGCCCTTCTGGCCGCGGGCGGGTGCTGGGATGACTTTATACTCGTAACGCATGATCTCTGACCCCTTGGGTTTTATTATGCAGCGTATAGCAAGGGGGGGGCAGAGGGGGAAGAGTGGTTT
>Ga0206127_1004829_pt1 | contig 11659 bp, 9 predicted proteins | sample Helgoland_Spring_6_FD_148646 | JGI IMG/M metagenome (GOLD analysis project Ga0206127, IMG submission 148646) | Pelagic subsurface seawater microbial communities from Kabeltonne, Helgoland, North Sea - Helgoland_Spring_Bloom_20160419_1 | ecosystem: Environmental > Aquatic > Marine > Epipelagic ...
GGTAGGACCCCAGAAGGATCTGATATTTCGCTGTTCAGCCTTAATAATGATAAGGGGCTGACTATATCGGTGACTGATTTTGGCGCTACACTTTGCCGCCTCTATTTCCCCGACAAAAACGGCCAAGAGCACAATTTGGTGCTCGGTTACGATGGTTTTGAAAACCTCCTCGCTGATTCAAATTATTTTGGCGCGACAATCGGGCGATACGGTAATCGCATCGCCAATGGACAATTTGAATTACACGGTAAATCGTTTCAACTAACTCAGAATGAGGCGGGTAATCATTTGCACGGTGGTGCCGTTGGATTCAACAAAAGACGTTGGGATATTGTTACCGTTAATAGCGACAGCATCACCTTCCGTCTTAGTAGTCCTGCGGGTGAGGAGGGTTATCCCGGCAATCTTTCAGTAAGCCTCTCCTATCGGCTCACAGCGACCAATGAATTGATTATTGACTACACGGCACAGACGGATGCCGCGACCCCGATAAACCTCACTAACCACAGCTATTGGAACCTGTCGGGTACCGGCGATATTTTGGATCACCGCCTGACTCTTGAATGTCCCGATTACTTACCGGTAACGGAAGAGCTTTTGCCAACGGGTGAAGTTGCATCAGTCGGCAATACACCCTTCGACTTCCGAACAGCGGAAGCGATAGGCAGTAGAATTGGCGCCGTTTTAGGCGGCTATGACCACTGTTTTGTTATCTCTGACCATGCCTCTCGCGAACCAAGAAAGATTGCACGGGTCGAGGACCCGATTAGTGGGCGGGTCATGACGGTCGAAACAACAGAGCCTGGCATTCAATTCTACACGGGTAACTTCCTGGATAACGTTCGGGGCGCCGACGGTAACGTCTATGGCAAATACAGTGGTTTTTGTTTAGAAGCTCAACACTATCCAGACTCGCCGAACCAGCCATCGTTCCCTAACACTATACTGCAACCTGGCGATCTTTATAAACAAACAACCGTCTATAAATTTTTTCTCGGCGGTGGCCGGTGACCTGTTCTTGGATTTAATTCTTTTTAGTAGCAGTATTACAGTCCCTGTCTTCTCAAGCCAAAGGTCCACGGTTAGTTATTAGCTGGGTGATAAAAAATTCAGTCAGACGAGCACGATAAGAGATGAGCGGGTTGAGATGGGTTGGTGGCCGACGCGATAGATAGAGCGAATATCAACCTAGTGAGGGGCAGCCGTCAATTTAGAAGAGCGGCTCTAAGCAAACCAGTTCGTTTTCGTAGAGCGTTGTTAATGGGTATCAGCAGAATTCTTAATAAAAATTTCGCTACTAATGAGTTCTCTTATTTATTTAATGGATACCATTCTAGGCGGGAAAAACCTCGGAATTTTTTATAGTTAGTGAGCCTCAGGTGTGGACTATATGCCAAAAAACGCACCAAAATTTTCGCGAGCTATCGACAAAAAAATTACTCTTAGAAAAAATGTCGTTTAGATGCTCTTATGCGGAGTTGCACGTCGGAGCGGATAGCAGACAATTTATTCATAAGACAGTGTGTCCGTCACACCATTTTCTGCAAACGCCTCCAGCCGCTCGACGCAGGAGCCACACTTCCCACAGGCCTTCTCGCGGCCGTTATAGCAAGTCCAGGTCTTTTTATAGTCTAGGCCCATCGCTAAGCCTTCTTTGACGATAGTTATCTTATCAGTGTTCAAATAGGGAGCGACCACGGCTATAGGTTCAAAGTTAGCGAGCAGTGATGCCTTGGACATTGCCTTAACAAATTCCGGCCGGCAGTCAGGATAAATAGTGTGGTCACCAGCGTGGGCACCATACCAGACCTCTGAAGCACCTTCGTTAACGGCATAACCGATAGCGAGGGAAATCAGAATCATATTACGGTTCGGAACAACCGTTGACTTCATGTTTTCAGCTTCGTAGTGACCTTCCGGAATAATGACGTCACTTTTAGCCATTAGAGAGGAATTTGACATTAAAGTTTGCATGGCGCTGATATCAACCAACTTATGAACAATGCCAAGCTCTTTACAGGCCCGCGCGGCATAGTCCAATTCCTTATTGTGCCGCTGGCCATAGTTGAAGGAAATGGCCAATACATCGTGACCTTCCTGCAGTGCTTTGTTGAGGATGGTAAAGGAGTCTATGCCACCGGAATAGATAACAACAATTTTCATAAAAAGACCAGAGAGTGTTCTGTGAAAGAGGTAAAGGTTTGATGCGTCCTACAGAGCTGTATTTTAACGCTTTTTGGGCTAAAAATCTCGCCAGTTGTAGCCGATTTTTTCAGTTCCTGTTCTCGTATCGGCATGCAAAGCCGTGTAGGACAATCGATAGGACTCAGGAAACCAAAATTATAGGGCAGCGTAATTGTTTGAAAATCTCATTCAAACTATCCGCTGATTCATTGCGGGACATAATTGCATAGTCAAATGTCATGTTTCGATCAGCGACTACTTGCTGTAGTTGGGAGTGTTCCAGTTGCACCGTAGTCAAATTATTTTTTCCCGACAGCGCTGGATACTGTTTAACCACATCGGTTTCGGTAGTTGCACTGTCATTTTTTATCCACAGGACTTCTATTGCATCATTTCTAAAGCTACGAACGATAAGCTCTAGCGCTTTATATAAATGTGGAGAATGATTCTCTATCATCAAAAGTTTTCGTGAGTGACGGCGATATTGATACCTGGGTCTATGATAGATAGCCTGGCTTACGATGGTATAAACTACGTCGGGTTTGCCGACCAGACCAACGTCCCGACTGCAACCGCGAATATAGTCATAGCTCCAAGGTACTTTTGATGCCTGCGCACGCGTTCCGAGGTACTGTTTAAACTGAGTGGCGATCGTTTGTACTGATCGCTGCATAATATTTGCGTCTGTTACTCGAGCCATTGCTGATGGGAACGCTATCTCTCGAGTGAAGGGTAGGTCTGCAGCCCGAAGAAGCTCTTCATCTTCAATGAATAATGCCTGTAGTCGGGTTTTCAAAGAAGCTGCCATATCAATGGCCAGATCGACGGTAGTTGGGGTGTAGCTCTCCGAGTCAACTGTTAACACCACCAATTCAGATAAGGTGGTGGGCGCATCGGAGATCATATCGCTTGAGTTCCATCAGTACCGGATTTTTTGTCATCAGTGTGATTGCCATACTGCTGATGCAACGTTTGTAATTGATTAATACGGTCACAGACTCGCCGATTAATCGAGTTTTCAGGGAAGTCGCCGGTGGGCTCGGCGACGCCGATGGACTGCCCTGTTAGTAATTCAATAACATCATTGACGTGATCTGCGGTGTAAATAGAAAAACGATGCTCCGTTACCGCCTGCCGAACATCCTTGTTGAGCATTAGGTGCACTTTGTTGGCGGTTGGGATGATGACGCCTTGCTGTCCATTGAGGCCCCGGGCATGACAAATATCGAAAAACCCCTCTATCTTTTCATTAACGCCCCCAATGGCTTGGATTTCTCCCCGCTGATTGATCGAGCCGGTGACTGCCAGTGATTGCTTTAGCGGTATATGGCCCAATGCAGACAGTAGCACGCACAGTTCTGCCGCTGACGCACTATCGCCATCTACCATCCCGTAAGATTGCTCGAATACTAGGCTGGCAGAAAGCGGTAGGGGTTGGTCAGGTGCGAAGCAGCTAGCCAAATACGATGATAAAATCATCACACCTTTAGAGTGAAGGTGACCGCCAAGTTTGACCTCACGTTCGATATCAACAACGCCACTTTGGCCCAATCTGGCGGTGGCAGTAATACGAGAGGGTTGACCAAAAGAATAATCACCAACCTGCATGACAGAGAGAGCATTTACTTGTGCTATCGTCTCACCATCGGTGTCTATGAACTTGATATCACGAACAATTTGTTCTTGCATTAGCTCCCGGTATTTATCTTGCCGATAGCGTCGTTTTTCTATCGATTTTTCAACATCCTCCAAGCGAATAATACCGCGGTTACTTTTCCCTGCCCAGTAATCCGCTTCATGGAGTAGATCTGTTAAACTCTCTACATGCAGCGACAGTTTTTCCCGGTCGTCTGCTGCGCGTGACGCATGTTCAATAATTCGACCAACGCTCTCTCTGTCCAATGCCCGGGTAGCGTTGCGCCTTTGTAAAGCCGCTATCAGGCGCGCATACAGTCTTACGCTATCAGTATTTCTATCGGTAACTTGTGAAAAGTCAGCCGCCACTTTAAATAATTGACTAAACTCTCGATCGTACTCTTTCAATAAATAATAAAGCGTCGGCTCCCCTGTAAGAATCACCTTGATATTGATCGGTATCGATTCTGGTTCTAAAGACAGTGTACTGGCAAGACTTAGCATTTCCTCCAGTGATTCGATTTTTATCTGTTGCGCTTTTAGGACACGTTTTAAACCCTCCCACGCAAACGCATGAGTTAATACTTTCTCCGCGTCTAGAATGAGATAGCCACCGTTAGCGCGCAATAAAGCACCAGATTTGATCAGCGTGAAGTCGGTCAGTAAGGTTCCCATCTGCGACACATATTCTACTCGACCAATCAGATTCTGATAGGTCGGATTATCTTCATAAATAACTGGCGCACCCACTGTGTCGGTATTATCGACAATGACATTGACCCGATATTCGTGAAACTCGGCCACCCGATTGCCGGCGTCTTCAACGTCAGGAGTAGTTGGGTTGGGGAGAAAAAAATCAACATTTTCGATGGCGTGCTTTTTGGCAGCCGCGAGATAATTACTGATCTCAGTGTTATCGCGGTAGGCATTTTCGATCCAGGCAATTAATTGTTCAACCGTATGTTGGGTGATTTCTTGGTTAAGTGCCTTTATGCGCTGATGATGTTCTCGCTGCAGTAATGGCATGTCGCGGATGATGTCCTGCAGTTCTATTTGGATATCAGCGATGAGTTTTTCCAACCGCTCCTGTTCTTCAGTCGGTAGCTTTTTGAATTCTTCTGGGCCAAATAGTTGTCCATCAATGACGGGGCCAAGGGTATACCCTGTCGGAGTTCGTTTGATAGCGATTCCCCGTTCTTCAGCATCCTTGTCTAACTGTTTAAAGGCTTGCTCCTGACGCTCCTGGAAATCTCCCTCGATCTCCTGGCGGCGATTACGGTATTCCTCACTCTGAAAAGACGATGGTAGTGAGGTCAATAGATCCTCCGTCAGCGCCTCCATATCCTTGCGAAACTTTTGTCCCATACCCACCGGTAGTTGTAATACTTTAGGTTTTTGCGCGTCGTCAAAGTTGTTGATATAACACCAGTCTGAACGCGTTGCCTCAGAGGCGGCTCGTTCAGCAACAATCTGCTGAACAAGTTGGTGTTTGCCCAGGCCTGAGCCTCCGAATACAAATAGATTGTAACCTTCATGCTCAATATCAATTCCGAACTCAATCGCTTCAAGGGCACGTTGTTGACCTAATGGCACATTGAGCGGCTTCAAGTCATCCGTTGTCTCAAAAACTAACTGAGTTAAATCACAATGTTGATAAAGCGCACTTGGCGTTAAGGTATCTTTCATTGAGCAGCTTTATAAAAGTTGTGGTAAGTGATGGCGAATATCGACAGCGCTATGATTAACTAGGTCTTTGTTAATAGTGCCCGCGACTAATTCGGCAGAGGCTGGCGATAAGTCAGCCCGCATAAGACCGAGAAATGCTGGAGGAGCAATGATATAAATTCGGCCGAGTGTTCCCGCGCTTTTTAGTCTTTCAATTTCATTCGTTAGATCGCGGGAAAACTGAGAAGCTTGGTGTTGATGGGCGTCGGTCTCATGACCCATAGTATGTTTGCCGTGGCCGACTGAATCAACGCCTGATCCATGGCTATCAGCAATGAGTTGTTGATCTCGAAGACGACTGGCGGTGTTAATTAGATCATTTGTTTCGCTGAGTGACGCAGTTTTATTAGCGGCCGAAAAAAAACGTGCTCTACTCGCATCAGCAACCACCACCAGTATAGACATACCTTACTCTCCCTTTTTTAGTCGGCTCAATATCCAATTTTCTCGAGTGTATCTTTCGGATAATTGTTTATCAATCGACACAAAAAAAAGTGAGTCAATTGACGATCTAAGTCAAAAAAAGATCAAACAGAGGTGTTGATGGCAGTGCTGTAGGCCTATTGATGCCGGGAACTTGCTTACCGATAGCGTGATGAATGAAAATCACCACCATTAACTGCGCGGGCCGAAAGTGGCTAAAGATAATGTCACCGCGAGTATTCGCTCAGTATTTTGACATCCAGCTTAGTCCTTCAAGCGTGGTTGTTAGCGGATTATATTCAGCACCAATCCAGCCCTTATAGCCGTTTTTTTCAATAAAATTGAGTAAGAAGTGATAATTGATTTCGCCACTGCCGGGTTCATGACGGCCCGGGTTGTCTGCCAATTGAAAGTGCCCAATTCGTGGTAGGTTCATTTTAATAGTCGAAGCGAGTTCTCCCTCCATACGTTGCATATGATAGATGTCATACTGATAGTAGAGATTGGGCTTGTTGACCTCGTCAATGATCGACAGCGCCTGTGCTGTTGTATTGAGAAAAAACCCGGGCATGTCATACGTATTTATGGCCTCTGTTAGCAGGTTGAGTTTAGCTGCTGCAAATTTTTCTGCGGCATAAGAAAGGTTGGCAATGAGCGTTTCGTGCGCTTGTTGATAACTGACGTCATCGGGGACAATACCGGCTAATGCGTTGCACTGTTTGCAGTCAAGCGCGAGGGCGTACTCAATGGCTTTATCAACGCCGTCTCTATATTCGCTAATCCGGCCGGGGTGGCAACCGATACCGCGTTCGCCGTTGGCCCAATTACCGAGGGGGAGATTGAAGAGCACCTGTTTTAAATCGTTGTCATCTAAACGTTGTTTAATATCTGGCACTGAAAATTCGTACGGCGAGACATACTCTACGCCTTCAAACCCCGCTTTGCGGGCGTCATTAAAGCGATCCAAAAAATGATGTTCTTTGAACAACATGGATAAGTTTGCGCTAAATCGTGGCACGTTAGCCCTCGCGGTTAAAGAATGAAAAAAATAGCCGATATCGAATCGAAGGAACATTCCTGCGGTTTTTTAGCAAATATCGATGCTACAAAAACGGTATTGGTGACAAAGTAACGTAGCCTGATACTGCTGTATTGCCCTTAATAGAACCGTTAACACTCGAGCCAGATAGAACGGCTTCGGTGAATTGATGGCGCCGAATGACGTCTTCGCTAGCGCTCGGTTATCAGTAAGCCTACTGAGTATAAATGATTATTCAAATAAATCTTCGCGGCGACTCTTACGATAATTTATCGTGAGTGTGCAGGCTTTACGCAAAAGGGTAAAGCCTGCGATGATTAAACGATGGCCCCAATTGATTCTGTCAATACTGTTGCCAACCGGCGAAAGACATCGCCGGCTTTCCGTCTAAATGGTATTTTCCGGGGGTCAACCACCTTGGTTCAATTGGAGAGATATTAACAGGCTCCCTCGGTGGGTACTCGTCAGTATCTAATGGACGTTGAAAAAGGCCCACGCTGTAAGCCCCATGCATCATGTGTCATCGTTTAGAGCGGCGAGGGTAGTGTGATTTGAATAATGACAGTCAGTGAAATTCAATAATCTGGACCTAGTGGTCGATATTTCAGCAATTCGAGGTTTTTGCCATAGTGCTGGCTGCCCCAATAACTGCAATCACGACGTCGGTCAGGTAGACCGCAGCCAAATACGGCTTTTCCCCGACAAGTCGCATACTATATACTGCTTTTCGACAGGAACAGATAGGCTTCCGTGGTCGAATTTCGCTCATCAACAATTTGTATTTATTAGGACACCGATCATGCTGGATAGTCGCCCTCTATTGCTCGCTACAGATTTTCCGTTGATTAAGCGTGCAAAATTGGAAACCTTACAGGTTAACCTCGGCTACAAATGTAACTTGTCCTGCATGCATTGCCATGTCAACGCCGGCCCTAGTCGAACGGAGGCGATGGACAAAGAAACGATCGACCTGATCCTTAAATATATAGATCAGAATACCATTACCTCACTTGATTTGACGGGGGGTGCCCCTGAGATGAACCCGCATTTTCGTTATATTGTCAGCGAGGCGAGAAAGCGAGGTGTTGAGGTTATCGATCGTTGCAATTTAACCATATTGTTGGAACCGGGCTATGAGACGCTGGCACAATTTTTAGTAGAACAGCAGGTAACAATAACGGCTTCCTTGCCTTGTTATGAGGAAGAGAACGTTGAAAAACAGCGGGGAAAGGGCGTTTACGCAGAGAGTATTGAAGCACTGCAGATGCTGAACAGTTGCGGTTACGGCATTGACAAAAATTTACCGCTAAATCTAGTGTTCAACCCGATGGGCACAGATCTTCCGCCCCCACAGCAGCAGCTGGAGTTGGATTATAAGCAGCAGTTGCAGTCACAGTTCGGCATCGAGTTTAATCAACTGTATACCATTACTAATATGCCAATCAGTCGCTTTGGCAGTGTGCTCATGGCTCATGGCGAGTTTGATAACTATATGGATCTGCTGAAAGACAATTTTAGTGTGGACAATCTATCGACGGTCATGTGCCGAAATTTAATCAGCGTTGATTGGCAGGGTTTTGTCTATGACTGTGATTTTAATCAAATGCTGGACATGCCGTTAGTTGCGGGTGGCAGCATCAGCAAGAAAACACATTTATCAGATTTACTGCAGACGGATATCTCAGGGAATGAAGTCCAGATAGGCGATCATTGTTTTGGTTGCACAGCAGGCCAAGGCAGTAGTTGTAGCGGCGCACTTAATGATTGACGGTTTTTGTGAAAACGAAAAAAAGCCGTTAGTTAGTGTCATTGTACCAGTGCTTAATGAATCTCTCACGATCAAAAATTGTCTGCAGCAGTTTAAAGAGCTGAGAAACGAAGCTGTAGAAATTATTGTGGTGGATGGTGGTAGTGCTGATGACACCGTCGCGCTGTCTGCACCGCTCGCAGATCGTGTTCTGATATCGGGAGATTGTCGCTCTGCGCAAATGAATGCTGGGGCAGCGGTCGCTGGCGGTCAGTGGCTTGTGTTCCTGCATGCGGATACTTTCATTTTTCCACAGTTTAATTCTTTTCTCAATCATCTTGCTGCGACTACAAGTCACTGGGGGTTTTGTCATATTAGACTCAGTGGCCGAAGATGGGTATTTCGCGTGATCGAAACAGCGATCAATTGGCGCTCGCGTCTGACCTCCGTTGCCACAGGAGATCAGATGATTTTTGTTCGCAGGGCGGTCTTCGAACAATTGGGTGGATTTCCTGCGATACCACTGATGGAAGATATCGCCATCAGCAAAAAATTACGACCACTGTCGGGTCCATTAGTCTGGGATCGCCCTGTTATAACCTCCAGTCGAAAATGGCAACAGAACGGCGTATTGAAGACTGTGTTTTTAATGTGGCGATTACGCCTCGCTTATTTTTTTGGCGCGAGTCCGGAAAAATTGGTCAAGGAATACTATGACTGAAAACAGTCGTGATAGATGTCTGTTAGTTTTTGCTAAGGCGCCAGTTTTAGGACACGTAAAAACTCGCTTACAGCCAATCTATTCTCCGCAACAGTCGGTAGATTTGCACACCCAATTAGTTAACGGCTGTTTGCTGATGGCTGCCACGGTAAGTGACTGTGTTACTGAACTTTGGGTTGGAAGCGCGCACCACGGGTGGAGTGATCTGTCGCACCGTTATCAGTTCGATATTTTACAACAACAGGGAGAGGATTTGGGCGATCGCATGTTACATGCCTTTCAGCAAACGCTGACCACTGCGCCTAAAGCTATTCTGATCGGGACCGATTGCCCTTTTATCACTCGAAGCTATTTGCTCGAGGCGTTTGATAAGCTTGATGAATGCGATGTTGTCATTGGGCCTGCGGAGGACGGTGGGTACGTTTTGATTGGTTTGACGGCTGAACACTCAGACTTGTTTACCGGTATTAGCTGGGGAAGTGATCGGGTATTGACTGAGACTGTCGAAAAAATTAAAGATCTTGAATTGAGGTATAGACTGCTACCAACGTTACGAGATATTGATCGCCCCGAGGACGTTGTCTATTGGCAATCCCAGCAATCATCCCTAGACCTGTGAGAGTTGGCTGTGCAATGCTGGATAACCATATGCCTTGAGTTTGCGACATTGTCAAAGGTAGTAATAGTGCTATTTCTTAATGCGCTTGTTGTTGGCAGTGATTGCTTGGCGGCGAATTCCAGAGTCAGTGATTGACTGATTATTTACGCCGCCAATGATATCGGAAACCATCGACGCTAGAAAATTCAGATTATCAATGTTGTCATCAACAACAATACGTAAGGGTTGTTCGTTGGTTGGGTAGTTTCCACAGCTTTCCCCAATGCCGCAAATAATAAAATCATTATCGACGTCGGAACCAGCAATCACAATATATTCACCATAGGGGACATTATCGAAGGCAAACAGATACTCGCCGTCAACAACGTCGACCTTGATCTGATAGACAGGTTCAAAGGTATCGGCGTCTAAGAGCAACACAAACAAAAACCCAGCATCTGCTGCATCGTCACTGCCTGTTTCTATCAGCATGGAAATGGGTACTGAGACCTCAGACATATCGTCTAAAGTAAAAGTTATTGTGCCTCCATAGGCAGCATCGGCAAGGCTGCTGCGGTTTACTTGAAGGCTGTACTCTCCCGTTCCATCTATGTTGCTGCCATCGGCATCAATGGAGAGCCAGGGCAGGGTGTTTGTGATGCTGGCGACACCGGGAGGAGTCTCGCCAACTTTCGTGAGAGTTAGGCTTCGTGAGGTCAAGCTACTGCCAAAATCCACCCGGCTAGGGGTTACCGCTACAGTACCGGTCACTAGCCCATTTTGTAATAATTGAGCTTGCTGTACTGACTTAAGCGCGTCCATCAAGCCAAAACCATAGAAGTTGTCTTTTCCTGATGTACCAATGTCGTTACTCAAGGCGCCGCTTTGTAGGCTGCTGTCAAATTGGCTCGCGGTTAAATCAGGGTAGACCGATTTCATTAGGGCCGAGATGCCAGCTACATGGGGTGCTGCCATTGAGGTTCCCTCCAGGTAGACAAAGCTGTCGCCGCCGTTAACGTCGTCAAATAACGTACTCAAAACACCGTCGGAATAGCCGTCGCCATTGAGGTCGATGCTGGCATCTCCACCCGGCGCGGCAACATCAATCGAGTCGCCGTAGTTTGAATAAGGCGCCAGATCGCCCGCAAGATCGACAGCGCTCACTGAAATGACATCATTGTAGGCGGCGGGGTAGATCGGCGATGAGCTGCTTTCATTACCTGCTGCGGCAACGACAATAACCCCGATGTCATGGAGCTGTGTGAATAACTCTTGACTGGATTGGCTAAACCCTTGACCTCCTAGGCTCAAATTTATGACATCGGCCGCTACCGGAGGGACGGTTCCGCTATCATTGCTGAGCCCAGCGGCATAACGTATTCCTTGTATGACGTCATAGTTGTTGCCGCCACCTTTGCCCAGCACTCGAACTGGCATAATCTGTGCGCCCCAAGAAATCCCACTGACCCCATAGCTGTTATTGGAGTCGGCAGCAATAATTCCCGCTACATGAGTGCCATGCCACGAGTTGGGCGACAGGTCACTACCGTCACCCGGGTCACTGGGATCATTGTCAATACCGTCGCC
>Ga0206127_1004838_pt1 | contig 11651 bp, 14 predicted proteins | sample Helgoland_Spring_6_FD_148646 | JGI IMG/M metagenome (GOLD analysis project Ga0206127, IMG submission 148646) | Pelagic subsurface seawater microbial communities from Kabeltonne, Helgoland, North Sea - Helgoland_Spring_Bloom_20160419_1 | ecosystem: Environmental > Aquatic > Marine > Epipelagic ...
TGGTCACTGGTGGGATCGGCCCAAACTTAGAGGGTTCCGTCTTGCCCGGTGCTGCGATGATGACCACGGATGAAGATGTCAAAAACCATTCTGTCGTGACTAGACGTGTTCACGATGCTGGCGGAAAAATTGCGATGCAAATCCTGCATGCTGGTCGTTATGCTTACGGTCCAATGTGTGTTGCGCCATCCCCTGTTAAATCCCCGATCTCTCCCTTCCCTCCAGCGGAATTGGATGAAGAAAGTATCCAGAAGCAAATCAACGACATAGTCTCGACGGCACAGCGCGCACAGAGAGCTGGATATGATGGCGTCGAAATCATGGGGTCTGAGGGGTATTTCCTAAATCAGTTCCTTGTCACACATACAAACAAGCGCACAGACGACTGGGGCGGATCCTATGAGAATAGAATGCGGTTACCAGTTGAAGTCGTCAAACGCACCCGTGAAGCCGTTGGTTCAGATTTCATTATCATCTATCGTCTTTCGATGATCGACCTGGTCCCAAATGGATCAACATTTGACGAAGTCATCCAATTGGCTAAGGCCGTTGAAGAGGCAGGTGCAACCATCATCAACACCGGCATTGGCTGGCACGAAGCCCGCATTCCCACGATTGCGACCTCCGTCCCACGCGCGGCGTTTTCTTGGATAACTAAGAAATTGATGGGTCAGGTGAACATACCAATCATAACATCTAACCGCATTAATACGCCTCAAGTCGGTGAGGAAGTATTGGCAACAGGCTGCGCCGATATGGTTTCTATGGCGCGCCCAATGTTGGCCGATGCACATTTCGTATCCAAAGCTATGAACGGCAAGGCAGATCAAATCGCGCCCTGCATTGCATGCAATCAGGCCTGTTTGGATCACACATTTGGCGGCAAAATATCATCCTGTTTGGTGAACCCGCGTGCCTGCCATGAAACTGAATTGACGTTACCTGATGCGGCCACAAAGAAGACAATCGCTATTGTCGGAGCTGGCCCTGCTGGCCTCTCGACTGCCATTGCCGCAACCGAGCGCGGCCACAAGGTTACTGTCTTCGACAAATCAGACGAAATTGGCGGCCAATTGAATATGGCAAAACAAGTCCCGGGCAAAGAAGAGTTTTGGGGGCTGGTCGATTGGTACCGCACGATGATCGTCGAGCTAAAGATTGAAACCAAATTAGGGAAAACCGTCGCTGCCAAAGACCTAGATGGTTTTGACGAGGTAATTATCGCCACTGGCGTTCTGCCACGTGACACCGACATCCCGGGCCAAGATGGCAACAACGTGGTCAACTACATCGATGTATTGCGCCATAAGGTAGCAGTCGGCAAACGTGTCGGTGTAATCGGCGCTGGTGGCATTGGTTTCGATATCTGCGAGTTCTTGGCACATGAAGGTGACAGCCCGACAGAGCATTTGCCGGCTTGGATGAAAGAATGGGGTGTATCTGATCCTGCAGAGCACCGCGGTGGCTTGGCCCCTGAAGGGCCACAGCCAGAACAGTCTGCACGTGAAATAACTTTGATACAGCGCAAGGCTGAAAAACACGGTAAACGTTTAGGCAAAACCACAGGCTGGATTCACCGTTCCGCACTTAAGATGAAGAACGTGAGTTTCGTAGGTGGCGTCAATTACGAACGTATCGATATTGACGGCCTGCATGTGTCTTTTGGTGAGGCACGTGAAAACCCAACATTGATCGAGGTCGATACAATCGTCATGTGTGCGGGTCAGACCCCTGAACGCAGCCTTGCAGACGCATTGATTGCACAAGGTAAAAACTGCCATGTCATTGGCGGTGCTGATGTCGCCGCAGAGTTGGATGCCAAACGTGCGATTGATCAGGGCACGCGGTTGGCCGCAACGCTTTAATACGAAATTCCCATAAAAACATGGCTAGCATTGCCTTTTTAGCAATGTGAGCCATCGATCACTCGAATCAGAAACAGACTGTTCCGCTGTTTCCATGCCATGAACGATCCACTCAATTACCCCTTTATTATTCCAGCAGTGCCCTGTTTTTGCCCAGATTGGGGTCTGATAGATGTTCTCAACAAACGAGCAATAGAACAATTATTGAAGGGATCGTCCCATGGACCGTCTGACAGAAATGGAAGCTTTCGCCGCGGTCGTAGACCAAGGTGGGTTTACCGACGCTGCCAAGAAAATGGGCATTTCCAAGCCCGCTGCATCCAAACACGTCTCAAGCCTTAAGGCACGCCTTGGTACACGACTTGTTTCACCAACTGAAATTGGCTTAGCTTATTACGATCCTGCATGCAGCGTTTTAAATGATGCAGGTGAATCTGATGCTTTGGTAACATCGATGTAATCCGCCCCTTCTGGGCTTTTGCGCATCTCTTTTGCGACTGATTTTGGCGTAAAACACTTGTCTCCTGCATTGTACGAGTTCCTTGAAGACTTTCCTGACATCACGGTGAATGTAAACGCCATTCAGAAATGTCACCGGTTGCGTAAAGCAGGAATGTCACCACGGACGCTGGCTGTGCGGGCTTCGCGTTCTGCGCGCTTGCGGGCGTAGTAGGGCTCCATCTTGGACGGACCCCCAGGTGGGCGGCGCCCCGTCTTCACGTAGCCGTTTTTGGCGCTGATTGGTTTGACCTTCACCTTTGGCGGCGCTTTGTCCTGTTCGGTTTTAATATGTTCCAGAACAGCGCTGAGCCGTTTGTTCTCGGTGATCGCCGCGTGGGTGATCTTGCGCTCGGGGTTGAGGATCGTGTGGGGCAGAACAACGCCTTTGGCCCGTACCTGAATGCGGCCGCAGCCGTACTCATAGACATCAACGAATTTGCCAACGAGGCCGCGCGTCAGCTCATTGATCTCCAGCTTGATGCGTTTGCGGTCGTACTTCAGCATCAGATCTTTGGTGACATGGCGCTTGTCACGCAAACAGAAGACCTCGCTCAGTCGATCCGGTTCGATGTTTAGCGCGCGATGCAGGTCGTTTGGCTTGGCAGGGGCCTTGGCAAACTTGCTGTTGAAGCGTTCCGTGAACCCAGACAGAAACGCGTCGCCTTCATCCATGTTTGAGATGCCTGCAAGGCGCAGTTCTTTCACCAATCGGTCCTGCAATGTGCGGTTCGCGCGTTCGACGCGACCCTTCGATTGTGAACTGTTGGCGCATAGGATCTCGATGTTTAGCTCGGCCAATGCGCGCCAAAATTGCGTCATGCCTGTCATGTGTTTGCTGGGCTTTGAGACGCGGAACACCGTGTGCTTGTCACTGTAAAACGCAACGGGACGACCGTGTTTAAGCAGGTAACTTTCCAACGCGCCGAAGTAGCTGAACGTGCTCTCAGACGTCAAAAATCGCAGTTCCATCAACATGCTGGTCGCGTCATCAATGAAGACGAGGAGGGTGCAGGGACCCGCACGGTCCTCAAACCAGCGATGGTCCGAGCCGTCGATCTGGATCAACTCGCCATAACACTCTCGGCGCTGTCTCGGTTGGTGGAATGTCCACCGTTGTTTGCGCGACAGCCATAGACCGTCGTTAGTCATCCACTTGCGCAACATCTCGCGTGAGACCCTGAACCCATGATGTTCCGCCAACATCTCAGCAGCCAATGTCGGGCCAAAATCCTTGTAACTTTCTTTGACCAATGCCACCGCATAGTCACGCTTCGCTTTGTGGATCTTGTTGTTCGGGGTTTTGCCACGCGCCTTATGTCGGATCACAGCAGCACCATCAGTGCGGTAGGTCTTCTATAGCCGAAACATCTGCCGCTTCGTGATGTCCAACATGTTGGCACCGTTCTGAACGCTCAAACGCCCGTCATCGACCTGCGCCAACACCTCAATGCGATTTAACTCGCGCTCGCTCATCATCACCCATCCCATGTCCAATCTCCCGTTGTTCATTTGAACAAGAGAGTGACATTCCTGAATTGCACAGGGGTGACATTATTGCTTTGCAGCTACAGTGAACATGTTTCTGAATAATCGTTATCTTGAGTTGATTTCAGAAGGCTTTGACATGGCCATTCGTATTGATGAGTTGGAAGACAGCAGCTTACTCGTTCTCAAATTGACCGAAACAACCCAACGTATGATCGCATCACCCGGCTATTTCAAAAAATATGGCCGTCCAGAAAAAAACCGACGATTTCAACGATCACAAGCTACTGCACTATTCGAACCAAAGCAGTGGCAACACTGTTGAAACTAAACGCACTGTCCGGTGAAAAGCGTCAAGTTCGCCCCGCTGGTTGGTTATCTGTCAACGATTGTCAGTCTTTGTTGAACGCTGCAACAACGCGCCAAGGACCGATTGAGGATGCCATCCCCGATCTTCCAGTAGGCACTCAAGGTATCTATGCTATATGTCCACCGGGCCGCTTTACCCAGCCCAAAGTACGCGCATTCATCGACTTTCTAGCGCACGCCTTTGCCGACAAAGGCCCTGCCGACTGGTAAACTCTTCCAACTCGCCTCAGAAAACAACTCGCCCCAATACTTCGTGTATCAGGGTCTTTTCGTTTCAGATCGAGACAGCGTTCTTAATTAGCGAAGCGGTAAAACAATTGCTTCGACGCGGCGGTTCATCTTACGACCCTCAGCGTCTAGGTTCGATCGAATTGGCCCCAAAAAGCCGTTGCCCTCAGCCGAAATCCGGTCAGCATCCAATCCGTATCCATCCAGCAAACGTTTACGCACAGATGCCGCGCGACGCTTGGACAACTCAAGGTTAAATTCTAAAGGACCATCGCTGTCGGTATGCCCCACCAGAACAATCCGTATGTCATCACGGCTTTTGTAGAAAGCTGCCAGCTCATCTAGAACAGGGAAGGGTCCCTTTCCCAGATCTGAAGTGCCAGATGCAAAGGCAAGATTATTCAGCACAACCGACCCATCGCGCAAAAGGGTACTTTTCAAATCAACGCCTGTCGGCAACGCAATCAAGGTCGACGTTGGAACACTGCCGTTCGCCGTAATAGAAATCTTTTGACCACTCTTGGAACCCGCTTGGATGATCTGAACGAATGCAGACGTCTCTGACGTACTGACAAGCAGGCTAACCACATCTGAGGGCGAAGCTGCGTTTGGTTTCACAGCCGTTAAAAAGCGAAAGGCCCGAATGTTCACATACATTTGCGGAGCTGGCAGCACCTCCGTGCCAAATCGAAAATCAAAACCACCACAGGTGTTTTGGTCACAGTCCAGAACAACGTCATATCCAGCTTTGATGAGTTGGTCACGCAAGGGGGCAAGAACCTGCAAAGTGGTCACACCACTAGAGCCCACGCGCCACGAGGAGCGATCAACCTTACCCTCAATCCGTTTTGTTTTCATCGCTCCATCCTTAAATGGCCCAATGGGTGCGATGTAACTATCGAGTTTGCTGTTCGTTTGTTGCATTTTTTGAGCATTGGCAGGCAAATTTAACCCTAACCCAAGGGCTGGATGAGCAAACAAAATTGCGGCACTCAATATGCTAAACGATAAACGGTTCATCTCTGTTGACTATGGTATTCGTCATTCGGACGCATATCGATGCCACTCGCAATGCGGTTGGTCATGTTGAAGAACCCTGTAACGGATGCGAGATCAAAGATGTCTGCGTCGCTAAAGCCAACCTCACGTAATGCCTCACGATCTGCCTCAGACGTCTTAGCACTGGCGAGGGTCAAGTTCTCAGCAAATAACAACATCGCAAAAGTTCGGGCGTCCAAATCAGCAGCGCGCCAGTTCATAACCATCAATTCGCCCAACATCGGGTCGCCAGACAATTGACGGACGGCAGCACCATGCGCCGTCAAACAATAGAAGCATTTGTTGATGGAGCTAACGACGACAGCAATCATTTCACGCTCTAGCTTTGTTAGCCCGCTATCAGCCAACATGATGTCGTTGTACATTGCAGTAAAAGTATTAAGCTTAGAAACGTCAAAAGCATATGACTGCAAAACATTCGGCACCATGCCCAGTTTTTCCTGACATATGTCGAAATATTTTTGTGTCGCCTCAGGCAGTGGTTCAGCCATTGGGAGGTCTAAGGCATTTGGATGCTTGATCATGACGTTTCCTTTTTCATCTGGCGGTAATGGTAGTGGCCCTTTGCAGCGAATCCGAGCGATTTATACAATCCGTTCGCAGCAATATTGGCAGTCGTACATAAAACTGCCAATTCTTGTGCACCTTGTTCAGCCGCCCAAAATGCGGCTTGGCGCATCATCCAAACACCAACACCCTGCCTGCGTTTGTGTTCCAAAATCTCAACAGCATGAACCATGCAAACACCGTCATTGATTGCAGCAAATGCTGCACCAGCGGGCTGTTCATTCCAACGTGCCAAAATTCCTGTTTTATTGACGGCACGCGCCATCACATCCAGCCGCGCAGGGCCTATCCCACCTTTGGCCCATATCTCCGCCATAATCGCCAACGGTTCCCAAACACAAAACGTTGTCACACGGGGGATCTCAATCCCCGTAAGCGCATTAACCGGTATTGAGTACATAACAACCGGATCAACAATCTCATAACCATGAGATGCTAGCAACTGATCCAAGGCCTCATCGCCGTCACGGATCATGAACAATGGCGTCTGGCCCATATTCTGCATAGCGGCCTCAGCCGCACGAATGTCCGTCTTTTGCACTGGAGCATCAGCAGTGGCTGCCGAAACACGTTTGCCACCGCCTTTGCCATCACGCAACGTCCACGGTCCCAGCCGCTTTGTCGCAGCGGCGGGCCAAGTACCATCACAGATATCATAGAGCTGTTCTGCAGTGGCACTCATTCGGGAAACACGATCGCAAGCTTAGACCGCGCCGCTTCCACTTCAGCGCTATCCGCACCACGTATCACAATGTTTGATCCAAACTTACCATCTTTCTGAAAAGGGTAACTGCCGATACTGAGGGCAGGAAATTCCTTAGCCAAATCGCCCAGTGGCCCCGCGATATCGCCTTCACCACGGTTGATCGTGTATATGCTGCTCAATAGTGGTGCGCCGCCTGTTAGGGTTGGCAAGATCGTCGCAACCATCGCCTGAAACACCGCAGGGACCCCAGCCATCACGTGAACATTTTCCATGGTGAAACCCGGTGCAATCGAAACGGGATTGTCGATTAAAGTCGCCCCATCCGGAATGCGGGCCATGCGCAACCGCGCCTCATTCAGTTCAGTACCTTTGCTGTCGTAATGAGCCTGCAACAACGCACGCGCATCATCGCGTACATCGATCTTCACACCGAAAGCAGCCGCGATACAATCCGCAGTAATATCGTCGTGCGTAGGGCCAATCCCACCAGAAGTCACAACCGTATCGTAGCCCGCCGATAGTGCTTTTACAGCTGCAACGATGGCATCAGCGTCATCGCTGACCACCCGGACTTCACGCAGGTCTATCCCAGCAGCCGTTAACTCACCCGAAAGGTGGTACATATTTGCGTCTCGTGTGCGACCCGAAAGGATTTCATCACCTATGACAAGCATCGCAGCAGTTGGGTTGGGCATATAAGCCTCCTTGAGGGTCCGTTAAGACAAGTATAGTCCTGCATACATGCGCTTTCAAACTGATCTTATCCCCGCTCGCCTAATTCGTCGTTACAAGCGCTTCCTTGCGGATTGCATTTTGGAAGATGGGCGCGAAATAACAGCCCATTGCGCCAACCCCGGTTCAATGATGGGATTGGCAGGTGAGGGCATGAAAGTATGGCTAGAGCCCAATGATGACCCAAAGCGAAAGCTGAATTTCGGCTGGCGCTTAATCGAACATGAGAATGGAAATTTTACAGGCGTCGACACCTCAGTTCCTAACCGTGCCTTGCGCGAAACGCTTGAGCAGCAGCAAATTCCGGAACTTGCGGCCTATGAAACCGTCCGCCCAGAGGTAAAATACGGTGAAAACTCACGCATAGACTTTCTGCTGACCCAATACGGATTGCCAGATTGCTATGTCGAAGTAAAATCTGTCACTCTAAGCCGTAGCGTAGGCCAAGCAGAGTTTCCAGATTGCATCACTAAACGTGGCGCAAAACACTTGCAAGAGCTGTCAAATATGGTTGCGCAAGGACATCGCGCTGTGATGCTGTATTTGGTTCAACGCACAGACTGTACCTCGTTCACTTTGGCATCTGACATCGATCCCGATTATCACGCAGCCTATCTAGCAGCGCGCGACGCAGGGGTTGAAACCCTATGCATTGGCACCAGAATAACCCCGCAGGAAATCCTGCCCGACGCACCAATCACAATCAAAATATAGCCCTCTGGTCACCGCGCCTTGCACGGGGTAAATACGATTAAAACCAATCCAATAATGGAGTGTTACCTTTGAACAGCACTGACCGCGGCCGGCAAACCAAAGACGGCATTCGCATTTATGATCCTTCTGACTCTGCGGGCATGATGGACGCAGGCGCATTGGCATCCAAAATTTTGGACGACATTGCGGAACATGTTTTCCCAGGGCAAACCACTGCGGCGATTGATAAGTTGATCAATGATATGGTTGATACTGTTGGCGCGAAATCTGCAACAATTGGGTATCGTGGCTATAAACATGCGTCCTGCATTTCAGTTAACCACGTGGTTTGCCACGGTATTCCAGGTGAAAAAAAGCTTAAAGACGGCGACATCGTAAATATCGACGTAACTGTCATTGTTGACGGTTGGTTCGGCGATACCTCACGGATGTATGTGGCTGGAAAGTTATCGCGCAAAGCTGAACGGTTGATCCAGGTCACGCACGACGCTCTTTTGTTGGGGATCGAAGCGGTTAAACCGGGGAATACCTTTGGTGACATCGGCCACGCCATTCAGTCCTATGTGGAAAGCCATCGTATGTCTGTTGTGCGCGACTTTTGTGGCCACGGCTTGGGACGCGTATTCCACGCTCCACCAAACGTCGTTCATTACGGAAAACCAGGTACCGGCCCCACGCTTGAACCGGGTATGTTCTTTACTATTGAACCGATGGTGAACCTTGGCCGCCCTGAAACTAAAACACTGGCCGATGACTGGACCGCTGTCACACGCGACAAATCTTTGTCCGCCCAGTTTGAGCACTCAATCGGTGTGACCGAAAATGGGTTCGAAATTTTTACGCTGTCAGCAGCGGGCAAGTTCCACCCAACTTACTAAAAAATCAGGCGTTACCCACCAGTGTACTCCAACAAGGTCACGTGGGTATCGCCGTACTTGCGTTGGTCTTCCACCTCAAAACCAATTGGCGGCATCATCGATGCTGCCTCTTCCCAAACAATCATAGCGCCTGGCGCCAACCACCCTCCAGCAGCCGCAGACCTCAGTGCCTTTTGGCCCATATCGCGACTATAGGGCGGATCGAGGAACACCAAATCGAATGGCGTTTCAGACCATGCTGGCAGCTTCGTCGCGTCTTGTTTGAATACACGTGTTTCATCAGTGGCGCGTAACTTTACGATATTTTCAGCAATCAACTTTTGCCCGACACGACCGTTTTCCACAAATAAGGCGTAATCCGAGCCACGCGACAACGCCTCGAAGGCTAGTGCACCCGTTCCCGCAAACAGGTCCAGCACGCGAGCACCGTCGATCACGCCATGGTGATTAAGCATCGAAAATAGGCTTTCACGCACACGATCCGATGTTGGACGCAGTTGCGCACCCACATCGCCCTTGCCCACCACCGCGAGCGCAGTACTGCGCCATTTTCCTGCAATTATTCTCATGCTTTAAGTAGCGCTTTCATATCCGTCTCTGGATCAGCGATCACCTCAGGCGATGGTGATTTACCGGCCTCGATCAGACGTTTACCAATCATATACCCGCGCGGGTCATTTGCAGCATCAACAGCCAAAAGGATCGCGCCTGCGTAATACCAAAATGAAACAGCATCACCGGTGCGGCGCGTCACTACACGATCATAGCCCGTGTTCAAGCCAGCAATTTGCAACTTAACGTCATATTGATCCGACCAAAACCACGGCTTAGCAACATAATTCTTTGCAGCACCCATGATGTTTTCAGCAACCACTTCCGCCTGATCAATCGCGTTTGGTACGCTTTCAAGACGAATGCGTGTGTCGCGATACGGAAAAGACGCACAATCACCTGCGGCCCAAATATGCGGATCAGATGTGCGCCCGTACGCATCCACTTTGATCCCGTTTTCGATGACCAGATCTGCAGCCGTGGCAAGGTCAGAAGCCGGAGCAATACCTACGCCAACAATCACGAAATCGACGTCTAATTCAGTGCCGTCGGTCAAACGCGCACCCTCAACCACATCTTCGCCAAGAAGACTATCAAGTCCAATGCCTTCGCGCAGATCGACACCATGACTGCTGTGCAGTTCGCGGAAGTAATCGCTGGTTTCTAGGGCAGCAACGCGTTGCAAAATGCGTTCAGCCATCTCCACAAGCGTAACCTGCAAGCCAAGCTTGGAGGCAACAGATGCCGCCTCCAATCCGATATATCCACCACCAACAATTAGCACTTTGGCACCCTCAACGAACCGTGCAGCCATCGCATCCACATCCGCCAAATCACGCACAACAAAAACACCGTCAAGTGCTCCACCAATAATGTCAGGCAGACGGTTCGGCGTCGAACCAGTCGTCAGGACCAAGTCGTCATAGTGCAGCGTTTCATCACCAATCAGGATGGTTTGGTCACTGGCATTGATCACATCAACACGTGTGGACATCCGAAGCTCAATGTTATTCTCAGAATAAAACGTTCCGGGTCGCAGGAACATACGCTCAAGTGCCATATCACCTAACAGGTAAGCCTTTGATAAAGGAGGGCGCTGATACGGCGGAACAGCTTCTTCACCTATCAAAGTGATTTGGCCTTCGAACCCAGAATTACGTAATTTGGCGACACAAGACGAACCCGCCTGTCCTGCGCCAACAACAACTACATGTCCCATTCCAACACTCCCTTGGTGATTTCACTGGTCACACCGACCACGAAACCTATATCCAAAACTCACACAGACGCAATTCCCTAGAAAGGTTCTACCAATGGCGATTAAACAAGGCGATACACTCCCAGATGCAATTTTCACCAAAATGGGGGCAGAAGGCCCAGAAATCGTTAATTTAGCTAATAAAACGGCTGGTCGTAAAGTCATCATTTTTGCAGTACCTGGTGCTTTCACGCCAACATGCACTTCAGCACACGTTCCCAGCTTTATCCGAACAAAAGACCAGTTCGATGCCAAAGGTGTTGATGAGATTATCTGCATTTCAGTCAACGACCCCCACGTGATGAAAACATGGGGTGAAACAACTGGCGCAACTGAAGCTGGAATCACAATGTTAGCCGACGCGCAGAGCCTGTACACAACCGGTATTGGAATGGAATTCAGCGCACCACCAGTTGGCTTTTTTGCACGATCAAAGCGCTATGCCATGTTGGTCAATGATGGTGTCATAACGATATTACAAGAAGATGCCCCCGGTGCATGCAAAGTTTCAGCTGGCGAAGGTTTACTTGCATCCATTTAAATTTGGCCCTCGAGTTTCGAAGCCAACTGACGCGAAGGGCTCCCAATTTGGGGGCCTTTTCTTATGCTCAATTTGAAGACATTGTATCCATTTTGAGAGCCAGCTTGATATCTAGGTCACTCAGGCCATCGACATCATGTGTAATCAGGGTCACGTGAACACGCGAATAAACGTTGGACCATTCAGGATGATGGTT
>Ga0206127_1004844_pt1 | contig 11644 bp, 8 predicted proteins | sample Helgoland_Spring_6_FD_148646 | JGI IMG/M metagenome (GOLD analysis project Ga0206127, IMG submission 148646) | Pelagic subsurface seawater microbial communities from Kabeltonne, Helgoland, North Sea - Helgoland_Spring_Bloom_20160419_1 | ecosystem: Environmental > Aquatic > Marine > Epipelagic ...
CAACCAACACTAATTCGTTAGTGACATCAAAGGCTTGAGTATCAATACTCAGGCCATTTTTGTATCTGGAACCCAGACCAAGGGATAACAGGCACGCAAGGGCACCTTAAACTGGGGTGACGGCATTGCCCGTGTTAGGGCGATGAACTCGTTAAGTAGCCAGAGTACAGCTCGATACCTATTTTGCATCGAGTTGAGCTGCTGCAACGGGTTTGAGACGCCTTTACGACGAGGCAATCCAATGATCTGCACAGAAACGATCTTATTTGTTGGGTAACAATGTGAGGATTGTTGCCAGTCGCCCGTCTCTGTTCAAATTTTAATGTGGATCTAGAATTACTCGCAAGAATACTTGACTGTTGGGAATAAATATTTACCAATGTGAATGATGACGCCGTCCCAATACACGCCTTCTTGGGAGTGTTTGTAATGTTTTTTCGCTATTAATAAATCCCAAATTTCGGTTGAAGGTACTACGTTATGCACGCTGGTGAACGGAATAAGGCAGTTATCGTTTCGCTCTTCTCGCGTTCAGGAAGTGAAGAGAAACCTACCAAATTCGAAATTTTTGTGTCGAAAGGGTTTTGTGAGCTTGAGGTTTCAGCCGTTACCCATACGCTTGCCCTAGGTAACAAGATTTTAGGGCTGAGTGCATTTGAATTTCGTTATGTGTCTGACAGGCCTGGGGTGGTTTCAGGTTCTAATAACATGTTGTTGCGCGCAGAACCTGCTATCGCTGATCACGGGTTTGCGGATGTGATGATTGTCGTGGGTGGGTGTAAAGGGAACTTTGAACCATGGATTAAGCGGTTGCGTTCTATGCAAAGGCAATCGCTTCCGGTCGTTTTACTGTCCGATGCAGCAACAGCGTACATTCAGGAAACGAACAAACCAGCTGGCAAGGTTACAACCCATTGGCATGACGCTTTGATGTTGACTGAAACAGGGTACCATCCGAATTTGACAAATAACTTGGCTGAAAGTTCAGATGGTATTGTTACTGCAGGCGGGCGTTCTTCTACTCAAGAACTGATAATTGCGTTAATCTCGTCATTCTTTGATACGCCGCAACTTGCAGAGATCGGAAACCGAACGCTTCTGCAAAATATCCGCTCAACAAATACCGAGCAACCACGCGGTATAGGTCACAATAAAGGCTTTTTCGATGGGCGGATTACAGCGGCAATTCACCTGATGGAAAACAACATTAGCGATCCACTTTCGATGGCTGAACTGACGGAACAGTTGGGCGTTTCAACACGGCAATTGGAGCGTCAATTTCGGGAGGTCTTTAACGATACTCCTGCGAGGTTTTACAAACGTATACGTTCAAAGCAGGCGCGCGTTATGCTACAGGAAACACTGCTTCCTATTATAGATGTGGCTGTCGCTACAGGGTTTGGTTCAAGCTCGACGTTGGCAAAAGCTGTTAAGGATGAATATGGTTTGACTCCTGCCAAGATGCGCGAGCGCCGTACGGTTGACCTCATCAATTTCTAATCGTCCCGAGAATCACTTGCGCGATGAGTATTTATGGATATTCTTTTTAATAAATAAATATTCCGCTTAGGCAAATTTGCTGAGGCGGGCTGGTTCTAAGGACATTGTATGCTCGACCACCCTTATCCAAAGGTTCAACCTGGTCCGCCGCGCCCAAGTCAGGTTTATAGGCCTGTACAGTTTTCGATGCCTCAAGGTACGGAACGTTATGTAGTAGAGGGAAACGGGGCGGTTCTTATCCCTGTTGAGGCCAACGACCAAATTACGCTGATTAATACGGAAGGTGGCCAGGCCTGCGAAATCGTTGCGACTGGTTCAGGCGGTTTGATTGACGCCTCCGTAATCGGGACTACTGCAAATGGCTCAGCTGATGGTTTGCGTGCGCTTTTGACCAGTTCTGAGTATTCTTTGCGCGGCATGCGAATGGGGCTTGAAGCACGTGGAATCAACTTAGGTGGTGCACAGGCGGTACATCTGTTTGATGCAATGAGTGCGGCAAAGGCCGAAGAAACCTTCCGCGTTAAACGTGACGGTGCCGTTATTATTGCTGCACCTGGAGGCCCGATGGATGCTGAGGCACAAGATACGACAACGCCGATCGCGGTTATGGTCAAGCGGGCAATTATCAAAAGCCACACCAAATTCGAAGCCCCTGAGCCGCTTGCTGATCCTGTTGCCGACATTCGCGTGCACACGCAAACGGCAGAAGCGTTTTTCGTCAAAGCGGGCGACTACATCCAGATCATTGATGTGGACGGACGGCAATGCACTGATTTCGAGTGCTTCAGCGCCCGCAAGCTGGACAAAGGGATAGAGCATGCTTTGGATGTAACCACCACGCGTACGCTGATGGGTCACGCCTATCCAATGCCGGGATTGCATGCAAAATACTACGATCAGGAAATGTTACCACTCGTTGAGGTTGTTCAAGACACTTGCGGGCGTCATGATGCCTTCGCCCTTGCTTGTTCTGCAAAATATTACGACGATATCGGGTACCCCGGTCACGTGAATTGTTCTGAGAACTTTAACGGTGCGCTTGCCAACTTTAACGTCGCGCCGCGCAAAGGTTGGATGGCGATCAATTTTTTCTTCAACACTTTTCTGGACGATCATGGCGTCATGTATTCCGACGAACCTTGGTCCCGACCGGGTGACTATGTGTTGCTACGGGCCTTGACCGATATCGTTTGCGTTAGTTCGGCTTGCCCTGATGACACCAGTGCGGCGAACGGGTGGAACCCGACCGATATTCACGTACGGACCTACAGCGGCAAAGAAACATTTCAACGGTCGGTCGCGTACCGCCCCACACCAGATGCGGACCCCATTATGACCAAGCAAACCGGTTTTCACGACAAATTCGCCGAGCACACCCGTAATTTCATCGAATATAATGGCTACTGGTTGGCGAACTGTTTCGCTGAAGCAGGACCAATCGAAGAATACCATGCTTGTCGTGAAAAAGTAGTGATTTTGGACCTGTCGCCATTGCGCAAGTTTGAGATTACGGGACCCGATGCAGAGGCATTATGCCAATATATATTCACTCGGAATATGAAGACTTTGGCCATTGGCGGCGTCGTCTACACGGCCATGTGCTATGAGCATGGCGGCATGATTGATGACGGCACGGTGTTTCGTCTGGGCAAGGATAACTTCCGCTGGATAGGTGGCAATGATTACGGTGGTGATTGGATGCGAGAGCAGGCTGAAAAGCTGGGGCTTAACGTGCTTGTCCGTGCCTCAACTGATCAAATGCACAACGTCGCGGTGCAAGGGCCAGAGAGCCGCGATTTACTGCGCAAGATCGTTTGGACCGCACCGCACAATCCGGAGTTTGATCAACTGGGCTGGTTTCGCTTTACGCCTGCACGCCTGAACAATGAAAGTGGGACGCCGTTTGTGGTCTCGCGTACAGGATACACCGGTGAGTTGGGATATGAGGTTATGTGTCACCCAAAAGATTGCGCCGAAATTTTTGACGCTATTTGGGAGGCTGGACAAGACCATGGGATCAGGCCAATGGGCCTTGAGGCTCTTGATATGGTGCGCATCGAATCTGGTCTTATCTTCGCGGGCTATGACTTTACCGATCAAACCGACCCATTCGAGGCCGGCATTGGGTTCACTGTGCCGCTTAAATCCAAAACGGATGATTTCATCGGTCGTGATGCGCTGATCCGTCGAAAAGAGAATCCTATGCGCAAGTTGGTTGGCCTTGATATCGATAGCAATATCGACGTGGCCCACGGTGATTGCATTCACATTGGACGCGCGCAGGTTGGTGAAGTGACATCGTCCATGCGTTCGCCCTTGCTCGGAAAAAATATCGCTTTGGCACGCTTAGATGTAGCCCATGCTGACATAGGAACGCAGGTCGAGATCGGTAAACTAGATGGGCATCAGATGCGCATTCCTGCCGAGGTGGTGCCGTTTGCGCATTATGATCCGACTAAGTCGCGCCCAAGGTCGTAATCTATTCTTCATTTTGGCTGGTCTCTTCTTGGTCAATGACTTCGACTTTGTCTGGACTATCATCGCCCAATAGTCGATCAAGGTCGACATTGATCTGTCGCGGCGCTCTGGCTTTGCTGACGGGCGCGGCAGCCATGGTTGGGGGCGGGGCAGGGCGTGCGATGCGGGTGAGGCTACTGGCACCGTGTGCCGTTAAGGCATGGTTTTGGATCAATTTGGTGTAGACACTATGTGTCGCCGTGGTCGAAATACCCATGCCACGTGAGATTCCACCCATGTTTTGCACGCTGCCTGCTTGAGCGTACAGGCTACCCCAGAGCATTTGCGAAGTCGTTAGACCTGCCGCTGTGGTCGTTGTTGCGCTTGCCGCAAGTGCGGGCATCGCTGGGGCCAAACCTGCAGCACTGAAAACTTGCAAAAAACGACGACGATTGAGTTTTGGCATCAGATTGCCTTTCCTTAACATATGGATCACATTTTTGACCCTTGAGGTAGATATAGACATTCGCGGCAGGGTTTTTAACCAAATGCCTCGTAATTTACTGTTTTAAAGGTTAACTTTTCTAATTTTGAGAGTTCCAATGCTGCGGATTGTGCACCCTCTCGGCCGTATTCCTTGCTGCCTTTAAGCTTAAGATTCAGGCAGCAAGGCGTTATTTAGTTTTCGAGGTAGACGTCTAAGCTATCGTCTAACGCATCTTTCCACGGTGTGTGGTGTTTTGGCGCCATTGTGCCTGTGATTACTGACTTATAGCCATTGTCGCGGAAGGTCATGATGTTGGTCTTTTTGTGCCCCTTCCACGCTTTGAACGCCTGACAGGCCCCTTCGAGATCAAAGGATGGGTAGTCTGTTTCAGCAATCAATTCCTTAACGTAATCGCCCTGATACCAAATCGCATCGTAGTCATCGCTACCCGCCGCTTCTCGTGTTTGGCGATCGTCGATATCGGCCTGCATCGCGGTTGTGTTAGGGATTTCAATTCTATTCATCATAACATCACGCGCCCACCAAGCTTGGGCATCAAACATATTGAACGTGAACCATTGATCTTGCATCCCAATATAGAAAACATTCGGATTTTTGATGTATGCTACGCCTTTGTACAAATCGTCAGAGGCGAGCACATTTGGCGTGCGTAAACGGATTGCGTTGTCCATAAACGGGAAGTGGTGTTTGTAACCTGTGCACAAGATCACGGCGTCGACATCTTTGGTTGTGCCGTCTTTAAAATGGGCCGTCTTGCCTTCCATTCTCTGTAGCAGCGGCACTTCTTGCCAGTTGTCAGGCCATGCATAACCCATTGGTGCTGTTCGGTGGCTGACTGTAATGGATTTTGCGCCGTATTTCCAAAGTTGGCTGCCGATGTCCTCGGCTGAATAGCTAGTGCCAATGATCAAGATGTCCTTGCCCGTGAACTCCATTGCGTCTCGGAAGTCGTGGGCATGCAGGACACGGCCTTGATAAGTTTCAAAGCCATCGAAATGCGGGACATTCGGGGTTGAGAAGTGGCCAGAGCAAACGACCACATGGTCGAATTCCTCTGAGTAATCGCGGTCGTTAGGGAGGTCGGTTACGTTGACAGTAAATTTGCCGTTATTTTCGCGCACGTTCCTTACAGCTGTTTCAAACCTGATCCAGTCGCGGATTCCCGCTTTTTCAACGCGGCCTTGGATGTAATCGAACAAGACGGCACGTGGGGGATAGGAGGCGATCTGTTTGCCGAAGTGTTCTTCGAATGAGTAGTCAGCGAACTCTAGCCCTTCTTTTGGTCCATTCGACCAAAGGTAGCGATACATTGAACTATGAACTGGTTCGCCATATTTATCGAGACCTGTGCGCCACGAATAGTTCCATAATCCGCCCCAGTTTGCTTGTTTTTCAAAGCAAACAATTTCTGGAATTTCTGCGTCTTTTGCTGCTGCGGATTGAAAGGCACGCATTTGCGCAAGTCCAGAGGGGCCTGCGCCGATGATGGCTACGCGTTTGGTCATAAGTTACTCCTTATTTGGAACCGCTGTGGGGGCTGAAAAATATGGAACCTCCGGCGGGAGTTTCTTTTGTAAGATGAAGGTGGCGTAGAGCGGACCGAAGCCCGCCCTATGGTTTTAAATGTCCAAGGTGTTGGCTTTTTCCCATGCGGAGAAATGTCCGCAAAAGTCGTTCCATTCTTGCATTTTCATTTTGAGGTAAGCGGCGGAAAATTCTTCGCCCATGGCAGCTTTTAGCTCAACGTCTTTGTCGTATTCGCGCATCGCATCCAGCATATTCAATGGTAGTTTTGGTGCGTCAGTGATAGTGTGCCCTTCGGCGTACATGTCGATGTCGTGGCGCTTTCCAGGGTCTGCCTTGGAACGGACACCTGATAAACCAGCTGCGATGATAATCGCTTGAAGCAAGTATGGGTTCACTGCACCATCCGGAAGGCGAAGTTCGAAACGACCAGGACCAGGGACGCGGACCATGTGTGTCCGGTTGTTACCTGTCCATGTGACAGTGTTCGGGGCCCATGTGGCACCAGAGGTGGTGCGCGGTGCATTGATCCGTTTGTAGCTGTTCACCGTCGGGTTGGTGATCGCGGCGAGGGCGGAGGCGTGTTTCATAATACCACCGAGGAAGTGCTTGCCGCGTTCTGACAGGCCAAGCTCACCCGTTTGGCCTGTACCTTCCCCTGCGAAGACGTTTGTTTTGGCTGCAGAACCAGGTGCATCCCAAACAGAGATGTGCGCATGGCAGCCGTTGCCTGTAAGGCCTTCAATTGGTTTAGGCATGAATGTGGCGCGATATCCGTGTTTTTCGGCGACGCATTTGGTCATGAACTTGAAGAAGCTGTGTTTGTCAGCTGTTTTTAGGGCGTCATCGAAGTCCCAGTTCATTTCCCATTGGCCGTTAGCGTCTTCGTGGTCGTTTTGATATGCGCCCCAGCCCAGTTCGAGCATGTAATCTGAGATTTCACGGATCACATCTAAGCGGCGCATGAACGCCTGCTGGTCGTAACAAGGTTTAGCCGCTGTATCAAATTCGTCTGAGATTTGATCGCCTGCCGGTGTGAGCAAGAAGAACTCGGCTTCGATCCCTGTCTTGACGTGCATGCCCTCTTCGGCAGCTTCAGCGATCAGTTTGCGTAATACATTGCGCGGTGCTTGGGCGACGTCTTGGCCTTCCATGACGCAGTTGCCCGGGACCCATGCGATTTCCTTGTTCCAAGGTAGGATGATCACCGCCTCCGGATCGGGAACCGCTAACATGTCGGGGTGGGCCGGGGTCAGGTCTAACCATGTGGCAAAACCGGCGAACCCAGCGCCATCTTCCTGCATGCCTGCAATAGCGCGCGCAGGAACCAATTTTGCCCGTTGCCCACCAAACAGATCGGTGAAGGAAATCATAAAGTATTTGATGCCGTTCTCTTCGGCAAATTTTGCGAGATCAGTAGCCATGATCAATTATCCCTGTTGTCTTTGTATTTTTATGAATTGGGGCGCGTGCACCAATGTGCCGCGCCCCTTTTTTAATTTTAGTATGATGTGTTTGGTTTGCCTGGGTACCAATCGGTTCCACAAAGGGGCACTTTGGCCATTGCCGCAGCTTCCATTGTCAGTGCCACCAAATCTTCTGGCTCTAGATTGTGCAGGTGGTTTTTACCACAAGCACGCGCGATGGTTTGCGCTTCTAAGGTCATTACTTTGAGGTAGTTTTTAAGCCGGCGTCCACCCTCAATCGGGTCAAAGCGCTTCATCAGCTCTGGATCTTGGGTCGTTATGCCTGCGGGGTCTTTGCCCTCGTGCCAATCATCGTATGCGCCTGAGGTTGTACCAAGCGCATTGTACTCGGCTTCGTATTTCGGATCATTGTCGCCAAGTGCGATCAAAGCGGCTGTGCCGATGGCAACAGCATCTGCGCCTAACGCCATGGCTTTGGCCACATCTGCACCAGAACGGATGCCGCCAGAAAGGATCAATTGCACTTTGCGGTGCATGCCGAGGTCTTGTAGGGCCTGAACCGCGGGGCGAATGATTGCCAGCGTTGGTTGGCCGACGTGTTCGATGAACACATCTTGGGTCGCCGCTGTACCGCCTTGCATACCGTCCAGAACGATTGCATCTGCACCGGCTTTAACGGCCAATGTTACATCATAGTAAGGACGAGCACCTGCTACTTTTACATAGATTGGCACTTTCCAACCTGTGATTTCACGCAGTTCCAATATCTTGATTTCTAGATCATCGGGGCCAGTCCAATCCGGGTGACGACAAGCAGAACGCTGATCGATCCCTTTTGGAAGATTGCGCATTCCAGCGACACGGTCAGAGATTTTTTGACCCAACAACATGCCGCCGCCGCCAGGTTTGGCCCCTTGGCCGACCACGATTTCGATTGCATCCGCTTTTCTCAGGTCGTCCGGGTTCATTCCATAGCGTGATGGTAGATATTGATAGACCAGCTTGTTTGAATGCCCACGCTCTTCGGGTGTCATGCCGCCGTCACCAGTCGTCGTTGATGTGCCAGCCATGGATGCACCTCGGCCCAAAGCTTCTTTTGCTGGGCCGGATAGGGCACCAAAAGACATGCCCGCGATGGTGATCGGGATATCCAAATGGATCGGGTTAGAGGCGTGAAGCCCACCGATAGTTACGGAGGTGTCGCATTTCTCGCGGTAGCCTTCTAAAGGGTAGCGCGAAATGGAAGCACCCATAAACAACAAGTCATCAAAGGATGGAACTTTGCGTTTTGCCCCACCGCCGCGAATATCATAGATACCCGTGGCTGCGGCGCGGCGGATGTCGCTGTTTACATCAGCGGAGAAGGTCGCAGACTGCCGTGGCGTCGTGTGCGGGATACCTTTATCGTCGTGGCTATTCATGTGTCAGTATCCTTAATACGCGCCGGCGTTGTCGACGTCGAAGTTATAAAGCGTGCGGGCAGAGCCGTAGCGCGTGAATTCTTCCGGCTTTGCATCCACTCCAGATTCCGCGATGATTTCTTTCAGGAATTCGATGTGCTCAGGCCGCATTTCTTTTTTCTCGCAGTCAGCGCCAAGGGATTTAACTGAGCCGCGTACAAAGAAACGTGCCTCATAACAGCTGTCCCCCAACGCATCGCCTGCGTCGCCACATACAACCAGGTTACCAGATTGGCCCATAAACGCGGACATGTGGCCGATGTTGCCTTGTACGACAATATTCACGCCCTTCATCGAAATACCGCAGCGCGAGGATGCGTTGCCTTTGACAACGATCAGCCCACCATGGGCGGTGGCTCCAAGATATTGGCTGGCGTCGCCCTCGATGATAATTTTCCCTGACATCATGTTTTCGCCAGTCCCCGGACCGGCCGAACCATGGACGTGAATGGTGGCCTGTTTGTTCATGCCGCCACAGTAATATCCGGTGGATCCTTTAACATTCACCTCAATAGGGGCGTCTAGACCAACGGCTATAGCATGGCTGCCTTTTGGATTGGTTACTTCCCAAACGGTTTGGTTGGTTTCCGTAGATTGAGCGTTCAGCGTTGAGTTCAACGCGCGCAACCCCTGCGCTTCAAGATCGAAACTTTGCATTAGGCGGCTTTCTCTTTTGACGTTGGTGCCTCGTTATGGCTCCAGAAATATACTGTCGCGGGCTCTGGCTCCCAAACGCGGGCTGTTTCTATGCCCGGCAGGTTCACCAGCGCACGATACTCGGACCCGAAGGCGACGTATTGATCGGTTTCGGCCATCACGGCTGGCTTACAGGCAATTGGGTCACGGACGACGCCGAAACCGTCCTTGGTGCCAACAACAAATGTGAAGAACCCGTCTAAGTCCTCAAGGGCACTTTCCATGGCTTGGCCAAGGGTGGCACCCTCTTGCATGCGCCATGTGAGATAAGCTGCACCAACTTCAGTGTCGTTCTCGGTTTCAATGTGAACACCAAGGCGGCGCAAACGGCGGCGCAATGAATTGTGGTTGGATAGCGAACCGTTGTGCACAAGGCACTGATCTGGACCAGTGTTGAAGGGGTGTGCGCCCATTGTTGTCACAGCTGATTCCGTTGCCATTCGCGTATGTCCGATTCCATGGGTCCCGGACATTGTTCGCACGTCAAAACGAGAGGCTACATCTTTTGGCAGGCCAACCTCTTTGTAAATCTCAAGCGTGTCACCACGACTCATGACACGCACATTGGGGCGCAAGTTACTAAGGGCAGCGCGTGCGATATCCAGCTGATCCGCTTGCATTTCCAGCACTGCGTGAGTGTCCTTGGTCGACATCTCAACCTTACCCTTTACGAGTTTACGTAGGTCATTATCGAGCTTTGAAAAGTCTGCATCGGGCGTGTCTGATTGGACTGTCAGTTTGGCGTTACCACTTGTTTCAGCACCATAAATTGCAATCCCTGCACTATCGGGGCCACGATCAGTCATTGTGACCAACATATCGGTCAACATGTCGCCGAGCATTGGCTCAAGCGATGGGTCTTTGAGAAATAGTCCGACGATCCCGCACATAGTGTTGGCCTCCCGAAAATTGATGTCGTTGCGACTCAAACGCTAACACCAAAGTTTTCTCTTCTCAACCTTCAGGAAACTATTTTTCACGATGGTTAAAAAAATACTAGCCAGAGTGGGGTATATCGTGGTTCTTTTTTGACAGCATCGCGAAACTGCATACGACGGTGCACGAAAGAAAACTGAATTTACCAACAGAATACCAAACCAAACAGGGGATAGATTGTGGAAGAACAACTAGCAGAATTGACGGCGCAAGTAGCCGCATTGAAAGGTGGAGGGGCAACGACGAACACTATGTTCGCAGAAATGTTCTATTACCTCACCATTCCATTAATGATTATCATACACGCGGGCTTTTTGGCCTACGAAATGGGATCGTCACGTGTGAAAAACGTCCTTTCATCAGGCGTAAAGAACATTTTGGCGTTCGCCTTTATGATCCCAACCTTTTATTTCTTTGGATGGTGGGTCTATTGGGGATTTCCGACGGGGTTAACCCTTTCCGCTGGCGCAGCGGGCATTTCTGGTGCAGCTTACGCCAACTCCATCGCATGGGGCTGGGGTGACAGCGCGCAGTACATGGGGCCAAACATCGCTGACAACGCGTCTGGCGTCTTCTTTGGTGCCTTTGCATTGTTCGCGGCGACAACGGCCTCCATTATGTCTGGTGCTGTGATTGAACGCATCCAGACCGTTGGATTTGTTGTCCTTGCCATCGTGCTTGGCAGCTTTGCTTGGGTGGTTGCGGCCGCTTGGGGTTGGCATGCTGACGGTTGGTTGGTTACGAAATTCGGTGTCCATGACTTTGGCGCAGCGGGCCTTGTGCACGCGGTTGCTGGTTTCTTTGCACTGGGTGTCTTGATCAATCTTGGACCACGCATCGGCAAGTTTAACGCTGATGGCAGTGCAAACCACATCGCAGGGCACAATATGCCACTGACTGTTGTTGGCTTGATGCTGATTATCGTCGGGTTCTGGGGCTTCTTGATGGCCTGTGTGATCGTACCGGGTGAGGCATGGAGCTGGTTTGGCGATAAGTTCGCAACCATCTACGGCACACCAATCACGCTCTCTGCACTGTCCTTTAATATCCTGATGGCTGTTGCTGGTGGAATCATTGGTGCATGGATCTGGACCAAAGATCCCTTCTGGATGATGTCTGGTGCGCTTGCTGGGATT
>Ga0206127_1004848_pt1 | contig 11642 bp, 2 predicted proteins | sample Helgoland_Spring_6_FD_148646 | JGI IMG/M metagenome (GOLD analysis project Ga0206127, IMG submission 148646) | Pelagic subsurface seawater microbial communities from Kabeltonne, Helgoland, North Sea - Helgoland_Spring_Bloom_20160419_1 | ecosystem: Environmental > Aquatic > Marine > Epipelagic ...
CGCTACTGGTTGATATCGGTAATGAAGAAATGAATGACTGTGTTAAAATCAGATTCATGTTTGAGCCTGTATTTCCGGTATATGGCTCTGGAATAGTTAGGCTTGAAAAAGTTGCGTAAGCATCGTAGTTGTCTGCCCAATAAGCCATACATCCGCCTCTGTAGCAAGACCCATCATCTTCAGTAGCCGATTCGTTATAATTATCTGCCCACGCTGATGTACATCCAGAAATGACATATTGAGCTTGTGCAATGCAAAGGCAGTGAACAAAAAATAGTAAGACAAAAAGTATGTTTTTCATAATTATTTGATGGCTAGAATTGGTTTGTTAAATAAAGATTCCAAAGAACATTTAGCACTTGTATAGTGAGCGTGATAAAGAAAAAGCTCTAATAAGCCCACCTTCAAATTGATCCAATTTAGTGTCATTCATTCCAACGGTCATGTTGGCACCGGTATTGGCAGGCCAAGTAAACATCTCCGGAGTAATGTTTTGACCCACGACCGTTTGCATCATCAGGGTAAACACGGTTAAAAGTAAATTAAAGTATCTCATAGCGAATTACGATTTAGAATTGTAAAAAATGAAAAGCAGTCCGAAGACCGCTTTTCACCCATCCCCACACATGCCTGCAGAAATAAAGACATGCGTGCGTATTGATTGTCATTTTGATCTATTTATTTAGTCTCTTTTCTACGGATCCATCATCATAAATCTCAAAGTAAACAATTCCTTTAAGTAATGTTTCTTGTGGGCTAACCTCTTGACCCAAAACATTAACAATCTTTACAAGTGAACGTTTAATTGGAGTAATGATTTCGACTTCAGAGTTTGTAATGACTGAACCTACTACATGAATTGCATCTTTCTGATAGATAGATGAACCACTTTTCCAATCTGGAATCTTCATCTCTTGTAAGGAATTATCATTCCATAGTTTGAATATCATAGGTTCTTTGGAAAGCATCCCATCCTTTGCATCAGACAATACATCATTTCCATACACACTCATCACTGATACGGGACTGGTATATTGACCAGAACCGACCATCAAACCTTCTTGATTAAATACTCCAATCTCTGAGCCCTCTGAAGGAACTTCACTCCACACTTCATCTTCGATAACAACTGTCATGTTTTGATCAGTAGGTCGTACCTGCATTAAATGCTTCGGATGATTTTTTATGACATTCGATGATGACAAGCGGTATTGAGTGTTGTTAGATAAGTAGCGAAGTGTGTCAGCATGTTGAACCTTCAATTGATATCCTTGACCGGGTTGTAAGTCTCCAATACCATTAAAATTGAATTCTGGCAAATATGCTTTACCTAAATAATCTTTAACAATTATGATATCGGATATAATATCAGCAAACACCATATCAACAGGAGCAGGTTCTTCTCTCAAATAACCAAGCATGAACCACCCTTCAGGAAGTAATATAGGGTTATCAGATGGAGTCGTATAATTACCACTTACCAATAACTGATTATTTTTTGACATTTTAACCTGGTATCCATATCCAACTTTTATGTCACCAATACCATTAAAATTAAACTCAGGTAAATATGCGGCACCCGAATAGTCCTTAGCGATAATTACGTCATCAACAACTTCAGATAAAAGAGCGTCAAACGCCAAGTTTTCCGGATGTATATAAGTTGAGAACATTGACCAACCGGTTGGTAAGATCAAAAGCTGTTCAGTTGGTCCAGATGGAGAAGCGTAAATATTATCAATAAAAGTAATTCCATTTGAAGTGTATACCTGTGGACCATTTGTGTATTCAACGTTCACAGAAGACACTTCACAGTTGGAAGCATCCCAAATCAAGAACATAAATTTCTGTCCAGGAGTAAGACCATCAATAGCCTCAGTCTGAGAATCATCTCCCATTGCAGATATCTTAATAGTACCATCACCAATTTCTGTGTATCCAGAACATACTAATTCACCTGAGTCACTGGTATAAAACACACCAACCATAGAACCTTCACTAATTAGCTCACCATTAAGACCAAACCATTGACCGTTGATAAATATTGAATGATTTTGATCTGTCATAGTTACCTGCCACGGTGGGGTGTAAGAGCAAATTTCTTGTTCAAATTGAGGGATGTAAACAAACCCACCTTGATCTAATGACATTTTATTAATTTCAAGTCCATATGATGCTGTTCCGGAGAAAGAATAGCTACCAGCATGATATACAATATCATTAAGAATATCTTCTCCTGTAGAACCATAGGAAGTAACTGATATTTCTTCTCCGGACTCGTCTAATTCCATAATAAAAATATCACTAGATCCCATTGAAGATAGATCATTCAGATCATCAAAATAATACCCACCTATGAGTATATCCCCATTATCTTTCGTTTCAAGAGAGTTTGGTATGTTGTCACCAGCGGTAGAATAAGTATTTACCCATATAGGAATACCGTGTTCGTTATATTGAGCCACGAAACCGTTTAAATCAACTGACTCATCAACACTTAACGTATTGCTATCTGTACTATGGAAATTTGAAACTCCACCGGAGTATGTACCACATAAAATTGGCATTCCAGAATCTGAAACAACTAAGTCGTTTATAGTTGTCGTTTGGTTAACGCCATTTCCTTGATTCCCAATTGAAATATCCCAATTGTGTTTTCCGTCTGTCGAATATTGTGCTAAGAAAGACAAACCAATACCTGGATTGTATATTGAGTTGTAATTCCCGTCTACATCAGTAATATAGGCAGATTCTCCACTACTCCAGGTTCTGAAATTCCCCGATAAATACAAATAGTCATCCACTACTTCAATATTAGAAACTACAATATCCCTTGCCCATGATTCAATAGCCCAGATAGGATTCCCATCAGAATCAAGTTTACAGACAAAACCAGAATTAAAATATCCAGATGGAGCGTCAAGAGATAAGCTACTTCCACTTGATGATGAAATTGTAGCATTAAAAGTTGAAGGACAACATCCGTTATAGTGACCAGAAATGTATACATTACCGTTTTCATCAGAGGCTACATCCATAACCCCTTCATTAGAACCCCCTAAAACATTTGTATGCCAAATATATTCTCCGTCTGCATCTATTCGAACAACAAAACCATCACTACCGCCCGTATGATTGATAGTCGTAGTAGATTCAGAACCATGATAAATCATAGTCGAACCATAACCACCACCTAAGAATACTGAATTGTTAGAGACTTCTAATGAATTTGACCATAATGAAGAACCGCTTAATCTACGAGACCAAATAACTTCTTCGTTATGAACTTTAACAATGAAAATATCACTAGATGAATCTGCGAATAGTGTTTCTGCACCTAAGGAAAGGGAATCGCTAAATGTACCCGAATAATAAACAATATCACCTAACGAAACTATATTGTTAACTTGCATATTCAGATTTTGGTAAATTGGAAAGATTTCATCGGCATCACAAACGCCATCATCATCCGCATCGTTATCTACAATAATTCCCGTTCCATCTTGCTCACCGGAACAGCTAGCACATACATCTAGGTCGATTGCATAAACACATTCTCCTGGATCTGTTGCTGCATGATTGTAGTTACATGCTATTTCATCTTCACAACCTACTATCTCATCTGCATCACAAACACCGTCATCATCCGCATCATTATCTACAATAATTCCCGTTCCATCTTGCTCACCGGAACAGCTAGCACATACATCTAGGTCGATTGCATAAACACATTCTCCTGGATCTGTTGCTGCATGATTGTAGTTACATGCTGTTTCATCTTCACAACCTACTATCTCATCTGCATCACAAACGCCATCATCATCCGCATCATTATCTACAATAATTCCCGTTCCATCTTGCTCACCGGAACAGCTAGCACATATATCTAGGTCGGTTGCATAAATACATCCTCCTGGATCGGTTGCTGCTTGATTGTAATTACATGCTATTTCATCTTCACAACCTACTATCTCATCTGCATCACAAACGCCATCATCATCCGCATCGTTATCTACAATAGTTCCCGTTCCATCTGTTTCTCCTGAACATGATTCACAAGAAGAATTTTGAACTACAGGCAGGTAACTTATTTCATCGAAATGAGCTTTATAAACACCCTGAAGTTTTATTGTCCCTCCCTCTGGAACGTTTTCTAAATCGTAGGACTCAAGTATTAACTCGTCTTTAACACTCAATGAAATGTATGAAGGCTCTACATGAATATCAATCTTAACCCATTCGCCAACGGAAAAATTCGGTGAACTTTCTTCATTCACCCCTAAACCACTCATTCTAATTACAGGAGAATCACCATTACTTGGGCATATACTTATACTTAAACCACCATCTGTAGATTGAGCTGGTTGAAATAGTTTAATATTCAAATCTGATATTCCATGAGGTGTCATAGCATATAATAAATAGTCTCCGTAAGAAACTGTAATGTTATTAGGAGAAAAGTTGTTAGGTGTCTCACCTGCATAATGTGTCAAGTAAACGGATTGACCCTCATAAGAATTTGATGATGTGGAAATAGAACCACCTCCATAATTTGTCCAGTTATCAAGACCAGAGTCAAAATTTTCAACCCATGCGCTCTCAGTAGAACTGTTACTTTCTAAATATGAACAGTTCCCTGAATCATCTGTCGCATTTTCATTGTAGTTACATGCTAGCTCATCTTCACATCCTACTATCTCATCTGCATCACAAATTCCGTCATCATCCGCATCATTATCTACAATAATTCCCGTTCCATCTTGCTCACCGGAACAGCCAGCACATGGGTCAGTAGGATCTATTGAAACACACGATAGTGTAGGGTTAATATCCGAATCACATGAAAGACTTAAGGCCCAGACTCCATCTTTTCTCACAAAGACTAATCTATCGTATGAACTATCGTATAATGCGATTCCAGAATCTTCACTAACAGGAAAGCTTTCACCATCAAATTCAGCATACTCAACAAATTCTTCATCTAATAAAGGATTGAATTTAAAGATCTTATTAGTAATCTCTGCTTCAGAAGTGAACGACATTTGATCATTAAAAATTCTTGCTCCAATTACATAAAAAGTAGAATCATTGTAGTTGAATGTAATTGGACCATTTTGCATTATAGAGTTATTGTCTAAAGGTACAATCGTGGAGAAATTATATGTATTAAGGTCTAATGCCCAAAGACCTCGAGTTAGATCATAATTCCCATCATTATATGTAAGTGGATGTTGAGATTGTTGACCATTATAGTTTCCATGTCCGTTGAACAAATAAAGAATATCTCCCTCTTTATTGGTTGTTGTGTAACCAAAAATAGCTCTAGGTGGATTTCCATCATTGGAATCTCCTCGAATTTCTTTCCAATTCAATGAGCTTTGCTCAACTTCAAAGACTTGATTATGTGTGGTCCAGTATCCATAGCCTCCAATAAAGCCTGGCATTCCCGTTATTGGATTAAAGTACTCTGCACCACCATAATGATTTGAATCATGTGAACCTGAGGAATATACTTCCCATTCACCACCAACAGCAGGAATGCTATATACTCTATCCACACCTGAGCGCCAACCTAGTATTGTATTTGCGTTTTTGTTAAAAACGAATTCGTCCATTCTTCCAAACCAACCTGATGAGGGCAATTCAGACCAATTAGATTCACTAAAATCAAACACTCCGAATGTTTCTGATTCATGATCAACTGTATATAGACGATTATTCTCTTTGTCATATGCAGCTTCCTCTAACCTAATACTAGATGGAATCTCCGCAGAGGACATAAGTTTAACCCAATGGTTCGCACAATCTAATGAAGATGAGTCAAAACTATCTGTAGCATTCTCGTTATAGTTACATGCTGTTTCATCTTGACAACCTACTATTTCATCGGCATCACAAACACCATCATCATCCGCATCATTGTCAATAATAGCAGATTCTAAACATGAGTCACAACCTTGTGGAATCAAACAACTACCGTCATCATCTGTTGCTAATTCATTATAGTTACATGCTGTTTCGTCCTCACAACCAAGAATTTCATCTTCATCACAAATACCATCATTATCCGAATCGTTATCTACGACAACTCCCGTACCGGTAAAGACGTTACCTTGAGCGTCAATCGAACAAGTTTCACAGACACCATCCAATGCGGGTAAACACCCTTCATCAAGAGTAGCATCGGCATTGTAATTACATACGTTAGCATCTGTACAGCCTCTAATAATACAAGAACCATCGTCATCCGTCGCATTTGTATCATAGTTGTCAGCAGTTAAATAAGTACAACCCGCTATTTCATCAGCATCACAAACACCGTCATCATCCGCATCGTTATCTACAATAATTCCCGTTCCATCTTGCTCACCAGAACAACTAGCACATTCATCTAGGTCAATTGCATAAACACACTCTCCGGGATCGGTTGCTGCTTGATTGTAGTTACATGCTGTTTCATCTTCACATCCTACTATCTCATCTGCATCGCAAACACCATCATCATCCACATCGTTATCAACTACTACACCTGTACCATCTGTTTCTCCTGAACAGGAGGTGCATGCATCTGCTTCGGTTGAGTAATCACGGAATATTTTGACTGAAAGACCTCCTGAATTATCCCACCAACAACACTCATCGCTAATTCCATAAATAGTTTCTACTCCTCCATCTGAAGTAAACGGATAATGATAAGTGTTTTGATCATTATGTTCGTCTACAATTGGTCTGTAAGTCTCACACGTATTATCATCCTGAGGGCAATACTCATTCCAAGTCCATGGAGGTCTAATGGGTACAGGATCAGGGTTAATATTGAATGCTGCATCGGAATGATTACCACCCCAACAAGACCCTCCACACCAAGTACCCGAAAGCTCTAAAATATAATTTCCGGCATCTAAATAAGGTGAAGCGCAGGATGAACTAGAAGTAAAATCAAGAAAGCATTCAAAAACTATTTCATCAGGAACATATGATGTTACTTGAGCATAAACACAATCATCAGAATCAGTAGCATTCTGATTGTAATTACATGCTGTTTCATCTTCACAACCTACTATCTCATCTGCATCACAAACTCCGTCATCATCCGCATCATTATCCACTACAACACCTGTACCATCTTGCTCACCGGAACAGCTAGCACATTCATCTAGGTCGATTGCATAAACACATTCTCCTGGATCGGTTGCTGTTTTATTGTAGTTACATGCTAGCTCATCTTTACAGCCAATAATAACTTGACTGTTAGTTTCAATGATATTGAATAATTGACTTATTTCTACTTGAGTTAGTGCTCTTTCCCACAAGGCAAACTCATCTAAATAACCTGTAAAATAATTAGTAATTCCAGTTGATACAGGATGAATTGCACCAAAGTAATTGGTTGCAGTAGAATTACCTGCAGCATGTAACTGATATTGCAATAAACTAGCCTGAGATTCATTTTCAGCAATTAATTCTCCGTTTAAATATAATTTAAGAACATTATCGAGTAATGTAACAGAAATCATGTGCCAGTCTCCTAGACTAAACGCATTTTCATCCGAAGTAACGCTGAAATACGTGTTGGAACTCGACCCTCCAAAAGAAATTTGTCCACCTGTACCTATTGACATACGTATTGTTTTCCAGTAGCCCTCTTTACCACTTATAACGTATGATCCCAAACTAGGTAATTGAGGTATGTTAAACCATACATTATAAGTTAATTCATTCATTTCAGCTCCTTGATAAAAAGTATTTGTAAGCTCTATATAAACATCACCATCAAATGAGACGGCTCCATTATTTTCCCCTAATCTACCTGAGGTATACTGGGTGCCATGTGTTATACCATTTATTCCACTGACTAAATCTTCAGTGTTTTCACAGAATGAATAAAAATGCGATAGTCCGCTGATCAATCCTGTTGGATATTCATCGTAATTACAGGTATTTTCAAAAGTCTCAGTATTGAGTTGACTTTTGTATACCGCTCCAATATCAGCAGTTGTAAAATCTGGGTCCTGAGGGGAACTTGGAGCCCCTGCATCAATGCAGGGTGAACCATCTTGGAGGGAAAAGTCACCAATTTCTTCGTTCACAAATTGCGGGTTACTATCTATGTTCCCTTCTCCTGGACAACCTCCTTGGACTAAGGAATATGTTACAGACTCAGCACTGTAAATTTGTTGTCCGTTATGTCCAGCATTATTCCAAAAAATACAATTTGTTGCTGTACCTCCGCTCATACCTCCCACAGTCCATGGATTAAACATAGCACCTCCTGAATTATTGTATACTGTACAATTATATGAATCACAACCAGCTAACACTGCAGTGTTATTCCAGCCAGAGTTACCATAAAGAATAGTTCTGATAACTGTTGACCCCGAAATTCCAGCATAATTTTCAGCACTGTTATTTCTAACTACACAGTCAATATAAAAGGTCTTTCCGATTCCAGAGCCTTCAAACAAAACATTACCGGTGCCCCCACCAGAATTCTGTATTGATAGGTTTTCAAAAATTGCAAGGCTGTAATCATTTCCGTTTGGAAAAACAATAACACCTCCGGAACGACCCAAAGCGTGACCATTTTGAATCGTAAAGTTTGACACCTTAAGCGTATCGATTCCAGGTGATTCAATTGTCAATATTCTGTTCGTACCCTCTCCATCAAGAATTGGCTGATTTTCCTGATCCTCACCAATCAATAAAATATCTTTATTTATATAAAGATTGTTAACGTAGTAAGTACCGGAACTAACCATAACGGTATCTCCGTTATGGGCTACGTCTATTGCTTCTTGAATGGATGAGAAATCAGCCGGAACGCGAATAGTTGTAATCTCAGAGCCTTGATAAAGGCAACTATCATCATCATTTGTTGCTTCTTCATCGAAGTTCAAAGCTGTTTCATCAGTACAACCAAAATCGTTATAGGTACATAATCCATCATCTTGGGTAGCATCAGACTCAAAGTTATCAGCGTTAGGATCCGTACAACCAGAATTATCAGACCATCCAAGGCTATTTTCTGGTAATTCTAAAAGAGATTTACTATTTGCTACCAAATCAATCTGACTTTCCACATCATACTCATCGAATTCAGTAATAATTTTGAAATGTATATTCTCCCATGAATCTAGACCACTTGTTCCGGTAAAATCCTTCCGCATTGGAACTGCAATCGCTGTATATGGGAGAGTAATTTTAGATACGCCATACAAAGTGCCATCGGAGGAAAACGCAGCTAAATCAGCATTTTCCGGTGGAGAATTAACCCAAGATTGTTCACTTACAAGAAATGTTGCATACTCATCTGAATTAATTGTAAAATTTGACTGATAAAATGGTGAGGTATCTGTCACAGACAATTCACTGGTGGTTACTTTATTCAGAGTATCGTAAGTAAATGAATATGATTCTTCAAATTTTGCCATGTATGATTTCCCCGGAATTAATTTTCCTATACCATCAAAAACCCCAGGTATATATACATTACCTTTATCATCGTGAATTCGGATGACATTATCTACGAAAGATTGTACGGAAATAGAATCTCTTCTTAAATATGGAATATAATTCCATCCAGTTTGAGCGTTTATAGTAACATTTTCAATGTCGGCTGCAGTACCAGTAATTGTGATAGTACAGTCGTTATGGGCGTGTACTTTCCAGCCTTCGTTAAAATTTATATCCCGATTACATAAACCCTGCCAATAGACAAAACTTCCACCAAAATCCACTATCATATCTATATCTTCAATTACTTCAGAGAAGACATCACAAACATTTAATTTACCATCATCGGGAAATGTATTAAATGATATAAGAGACCATCCTTTTGGAATATGTATGGTTTGAGTAAACGTACACGAGCCATCATCAGATAAAACTTGTGGGTTATAGTTATTAGAATCAGGATCCTTACAACCATAAACATCCAAAATACAACTACCATCATCAATAGTTGCCTGACCATCGAAATTTGAGGCTAAGGAGTTTGTGCAGCCCAAGTAATAGCAATCTTCAATTTCATAGTTCTCTGAACTTGAATCATAATTACATGAAAGCGGGTCAGAACATTCTGAATAAGAGATTCCCATATTTACTAGTTGATTATCACATCTTTCAACATCTTCTAAACTGACTATTTGAACATCAAATGCAAATCTCCCTGAATCCGCCTCTTGAGCATAGAAATAATAGGTGATTGGAGATTGCCTTCTGGCCTTTAACCATGTACCTAGATTCATCGGAGAGCTCTCTACATTATCACATGAAAACCAATATTTTACTCCTGAATCAAAGTCGATGTCAATAATTTCAAGATACACCCAACTTGTATCCTTAATTTCTAATTTGAAACATCTATTATTTGAAATATCATACTCGTGATATCCTTCAACTAGATTAATTTCATTGCCACAACAATTTTGAGCATATGTTGATTCGAATGGAAATAAAAAAATGGAAAAAATAATGAACAATCGTAGATGTGTAATCATAATGTTTAGGTTTTATAAGATAAAACAAAAAGTTTTCAGTAATTCAAAAAGTTTTCAGTAATTTGATTTTGAATCATTTGTGTATTTGAAAAGCAGTCCGAAGACTGCCTTTCACCCAACCCACACATGCCTGCAGAAATAAAGACATGCGTGCATATTAAGTTCTATTTTTCCTATTTCTTCAACTTCTTTTCCACCGTACCGTCGTTGTACAAATACAGCAGCGGTGTATGGCGCTCTTGTGTTTCTACCGAAACCTCTTGTCCGAGCATATTCACTACTCTCACCAGAGTTCGTACATCGTTTGGATGTACCGGTGCTAAGTCTTGCGCCCATTGCGGTGTTCTTTCGTGCATTTCAACACGCATGCCGTCTAAGTCAACAAATGAGAAATCGTCAACCTCACCACTCATGTAAATTTGGTAACCACGACCCGGCACTAAATTCCCAATACCGTTCCAGCCAAACTCCGGCCAATACATCATCCCGTTGTTGTCTTTGGCCAAGGTAATGCGATCGGAAATCCCATCGAAACAGGCTGCGGTATTTTGCGGATAATTTAGATTGTAGCCGATGATGTTCCAGCCTTTGTATAAATCCAATGGAATCGGATTCAGACGACGAGACTTTTCTGAATTCTCCAACAGACATTCTTTATATGCAATTTCAGTCGCTTCCAAATCCGATATTCGTTCCACGGAGTAAACACAAGAGCTGTCGTTTTCGGTGGCCAAAGGATGGTATTCCACATACAAGCTGTCGGTACATCCGTAAACGATTAGATTTTCACAAGCACCGTTGTCTACGCTTACTTCCTCGGTGTATTCATAAAACACATCGTAGGTACAACCTTCGTAAATACAAGATCCATCGTCGGTTGTAGCAGCAGGAACATAGTTGATGGCCAAAGCATCGGTACAAGCTTCCATATAAACCACTTTTCCATTGGCGCAGAGACTTTTTACCGAAGCAGCTTCTTTATACACCAACATACCGTTATTTTGGTAGGTATTGGCCTGGTACGGGCTAATATCGTATAGGTTCCTTCCGTTTACCAAGTACAAATCATAAGACGCTCCTTCTGTAGCACCATCAAGCTCTTGGGTCCCGGTATCATCACCCCATAGGGTCAAAGAAATGATG
>Ga0206127_1004850_pt1 | contig 11635 bp, 7 predicted proteins | sample Helgoland_Spring_6_FD_148646 | JGI IMG/M metagenome (GOLD analysis project Ga0206127, IMG submission 148646) | Pelagic subsurface seawater microbial communities from Kabeltonne, Helgoland, North Sea - Helgoland_Spring_Bloom_20160419_1 | ecosystem: Environmental > Aquatic > Marine > Epipelagic ...
TTGTACCTGAGCAATGGTATTTTGAATAAACTGCTGCCATGCGTTGGGCACCATAATCATATCCACACCGGCCATAATGGCCTGGGCGCACTCTGAGTCACCACAGCCTGGCACCTGGCCATGGCCGTTCCAGTCGCCTATAACAAAACCATCAAAGCCCATCTGTTGTTTTAATACATCGGTAAGCAGGTATTGGTTGCCATGGAGTTTGGAGCCATTCCAGCTGTTGTAGGAGGCCATCACTGTCTGGGCGCCAGCGGCGAGGGCGGTGAAGTAGCCCTGGCCATGGATATCTCGCAGCTCAGGTTCACTGACCACTGTATTGCCTTGGTCTACACCGTTCTGAGTACCGCCATCGCCAATAAAATGTTTAGCTGTGGCAATCACATGGGCCGGGCCAAAGCGGTCGCTGCTATCACCCTGCAGGCCGGTGACAATTTCCCCAGCATAGGCTTTAACGATTTCTGGGTCTTCTGAATAGCCCTCGTAGGTGCGCCCCCAGCTGTCATTGCGCACTACCGCCAACGTGGGTGCAAAGACCCAATCAATGCCTGTAGCCGCCACTTCAAGGGCTGTGGCTTCGCCGATTTGGCGCATAAGTTCGGGGTTGTTGGCTGCACCCAGACCAATGTTGTGGGGGAAAATAGTCGCGCCAATCACGTTGTTATGGCCATGCACTGCATCGGTACCCCAGATTACCGGAATACCCACACCGCCGTCGCTAATGTCAGTGCTGGCGTCATAGAGGCGATCTGCCAGGGCAATCCAGTCATTGAGACTGGAGTTTTTGCCATTGGGCCAGGATCCGCCGCCATTGAGCACTGAGCCAAGATTGTATTCACGTACCTGAGCGGCACTTACCTGGCCAATTTCCGCCTGGACCATCTGGCCCACTTTTTCGGCCAGAGTCATATCCGCCAAAATAATACCCACAGCCGCATCTACATCTTCCGTTACCACACTGTTTACCGTGGGCCAGGTGAAAGGAGTATTGTCGGCTATTACAGTGATTGACGCCGTGGCTGTGGAGCGATCACCGTCGTTATCCACCACCGCGTAGGTGAAACTGTCGCTGCCGCTGTAGCCGTTATTGGGCGTATAGGTGGCACTACCATTTGCATTAATAGTTACAGTGCCATTGTTGGCTGCGCTATCAAGGCTATAGGTAACCGGGGTATCTTCAAGGCCAGTATCGTTGGCGCTGAGACTTACAGTGAGCGCTGTGTCCTGACTGGTACTAAAACTGTCGGCCACTGCCGCAGGGGTATTATCCACAGGTGTTGGAGCAGGTGTTGGAGCAGGTGTTGGAGCAGGAGCAGGAGCAGGACCGGGCACTACAGGTGCTGGCGCGCTCGAGCCGCCGCCACCGCCGCAGGCACTTAGCGTAGCCACTATAAAGGCTACACCGAGAGTTCGGCGGATGCTGGGCAGATTAAGCTGTGATTTATTGTTGTTATTTTTTGCTATGTGCATGGCTCATGTGCCCCTCAAATGATGGGTGTATTCTTGACTAACAGTCGGTTTAAGTACACCAATTTGAGTTTGCATGGGCTGAAAAAGCGCCGAAATAGTTGTTGCGGCTTAGTCTGACAGCGCATTAGGGATCGGACTGAACCAACGACTTGATTTATTTAGCTTTCATTCACAATCAGGCCCTTATAGTTGCTTAAAGCACTGCTTTTGGCATCAAAATTACAAATATAAGAGACTATTGGTTCTCCCATCCTATACAGCCCTTGTTGTTCTTATACGCAGTTGCATGGCAACGATGTGTGATATGCCATACAAGGTTTAGGAATAAAGTATCTGTTTGCGCATAACATTTAGCTTTTTCTTTAAAGTCGCTATTTCTCCCTAAAAACAGGGCCTTTAAGCCCTAGAAAAGCGTGCTTACCAGGCGTTTTTACATATACTTGAATCACTTGCGTAGGTTCCACCCAGTTTTCATGATTAGGCAGAATTATGTTGTCAGTAACGACCGCCAATCACTCCGCTTTATTCCTGACTTTTTGGAGAGGCCCTATAGTCAAAGATTTTTTTACTGTAGTTGTGTGTCGATATATTGGCTTTTTATATGAGGAGCGTATGTAAAGGTAATATCGTAGTCTTTACTGTGGGGTAACAACCCCCAGTCCATGGAAATGTTAAAATGAAGCTGATCTTCTCCAGTTAATTCTATTTTCTGACCAACCTTTCGCTTTGTTGACCCCAGTAGTTGATCAAAAAGTTTACCCGGATGGATTTCGGTGACTCTTAATAATTCGTATTGATAGTCAGCAGGTAGCTCTATTCTCATTATTACGCTCGCATTAGTAATGCCGAGTAATTTAGCCTTGATTTTTGGGTATGTTATTCCAGCGCTCCAAACTCTGCAGACATGGTACTTTCCCATACCTACATCAATAATACGTTTCCCTCGATGTCCGATTAGTTGATCCAGAGAAGAGAGTATCCTTTTTATTTCTGTTGCTACGTCATTCTCGTACATTTCATCACTAATTTTCCCTAGTATGAGGTTACTCCCTGGCACATTAGGTTGTGAAAAAAACGTCAACTTTGATTGGAGAGCTGTGATCTTTGATAGTCGCTCAGTCTCGTGGGCTTGGTGAGTTAAGGCATCTTTCGATGCCTTGGCTTCACCCAGCTGCTGGCTTAACATCTTTACCTGTGTATCTGTATCTTTCCTCTGATAGTAAAGGTTCAGGGCTATGCCTACGAGTGATAATCCAGTAACCAGTGCTGTAAATCCGCCGTATGAATCACCAATTTGGCCGGGAGATGAAAACAAAGACCACAACCCAGGGGCCCATGCAGCCCAGAAGAGAGTGATAAAAATAGCGAAATAGATAGGCCAAAAGTATTTAGAGGCGGTTACTCGTTTTAATTTGTTGCTTATTTTTTGTAGCATCATCCATGACCCTTAAGACGATAATGCGAATTTTATAACCCTAGATTATGAATTGTCTAAAGTACAGTGAGGGCCTAAAAAACCCCGCAAGAGCGGGGTTTTTTATTTCTTACGCTAAGCACCTGATATAGATCCTTCGACTTCTATCAGGATGACAACTCTACTGAGTTGTCACCTCCACAATCTGCTGCGCGGCAATCAACTTGCCTTCCTCAGCGGACTTCTGGAATGACTCAATCTGATCAAAGTTCATATAGCGATAAACCTCAGCAGACATTGAATCGATCTTGCTGGCGTATTCCATATACTCGGCTACGGTTGGCAGTCGACCTAAGATACCACCGACTGTTGCCAGTTCTGCAGATGTCAGATAAACATTGGCGCCGTCACCCAAACGGTTGGGGAAGTTACGAGTAGATGTCGAGAGGACAGTAGCACCGGCTAATACACGTGCCTGGTTACCCATACACAGTGAACAGCCCGGCATCTCTGTGCGAGCACCGACCTTACCGTAGATATTGTAGTAGCCTTCTTCCATCAGGGTGTGAGCATCCATGCGTGTCGGTGGGCAGATCCAGAATCTGGAATCCACTGAACCGGCTTCGTCTAGGAGCTTACCCGCAGCGCGGAAGTGACCGATGTTGGTCATACATGAGCCGATAAAGATTTCGTCGACTTTGTCGCCCTGAACCTCTGAAAGCAGCTTGGCGTCATCTGGATCATTTGGACAGCAAACGATTGGCTCTTTGATATCGGCTAGATCAATCTCAATCACGGCAGCGTATTCTGCGTCGGCATCGGCTTCCATTAAGGTTGGCTCTGCTAGCCATTCTTCCATTTTGCGTACACGACGCTCTAATGTGCGCACATCGCCATAGCCTTCGGCGATCATCCATCGCAGTAGGGTAGCGTTGGATTTCAGGTACTCGGCAACGGAATCTTCGCTTAACTTGATGGTACAACCGGCAGCTGAACGCTCGGCCGAGGCATCGGATAATTCAAAGGCTTGCTCAACGGTGAGGCTTTCAATGCCTTCGCCTTCAATTTCTAGAATACGACCACTGAAGAAGTTCTTTTTGCCTTTCTTCTCTACGGTCAACAAGCCTTCTTTAATACCGTAGTAAGGAATGGCATGAACCAGATCGCGTAAAGTAATACCGGGCTGCATTTTGCCTTTAAAGCGCACTAACACAGACTCGGGCATATCCAATGGCATAACGCCAGTTGCTGCGGCAAAGGCCACTAGACCAGAACCACCGGGGAATGAAATACCCATGGGGAATCTGGTGTGTGAATCACCGCCAGTACCTACGGTGTCTGGCAGCAGCATACGGTTTAACCAGCTGTGGATAATACCGTCACCTGGGCGCAGGGAGACGCCGCCACGGTTCATAATAAAGTCGGGCAGGCTGTGTTGGGTGTCTATATCAACCGGCTTGGGGTAAGCGGCGGTGTGACAGAAAGACTGCATCACCAGATCGGTTGAGAAACCCAGGCAAGCCAGATCTTTTAATTCGTCTCTGGTCATGGGGCCAGTGGTGTCCTGTGAACCCACAGTGGTCATTTTTGGTTCGCAGTAGGTGCCGGGGCGAATGCCGTCGGTGCCGCAGGCTTTGCCGACCATTTTCTGGGCCAGGGTAAAGCCAGCATCGGAAACTATGGGAGCGGTGGGGTGACGGAAGACCTCTGAAGGTGGCAGGCCCATATGCTCGCGAGCACGCTGAGTCAGGCCACGACCAATAATCAGGTTGATACGACCGTCGGCTTGAACTTCATCGAGAATCACTTCGGATTTGTGTTCGAACTCGGAAACCACTTCGCCGGCTTCGTTGAGAATCTTGCCCTCGTAGGGGTAGATGGTGATCACGTCGCCGTTGGCAATATTGTCTACTGGGGCTTCAAAGACTAGGGCGCCAGCATCTTCCATGGTGTTAAAGAAGATAGGAGCGACTTTGCTGCCGAAGCAGATGCCGCCGGAGCGCTTGTTGGGAACGCCGGGCATATCTTCACCGAAGAACCAAAGCACGGAGTTTGTAGCTGACTTACGAGATGAGCCTGTTCCAACTACGTCACCGATAAAGGCAACTGGAAGTCCGCGGGCTTTTAGCTCGTCGATCTGGGTCATGGGGCCAGTGACACCATGCTCTTCTGGGTGCATACCTTCGCGAGTCATTTTAAACATAGCGCGGGCATGTAATGGGATGTCGGGACGCGACCAGGCATCCTGTGCCGGGCTGAGGTCATCGGTGTTGATTTCGCCAGTGGCTTTAAAGACCGCGACTGTGATGCTTTCCGGGACTGCGTCATTGGAGGTAAACCATTCAGCATCGGCCCAGCTTTGCATTACAGCTTTGGCATCTGTGTTGCCTGAATCGGCTTTCTCGGCGACATCGTGGAAGGCGTCAAATACCAGCAATGTGCTTTTTAATTCTTCAGCAGCTTGGCCAGCTAACTCTGCATCGTCAAGCAGGGCAACCAGCGTGGCGACGTTGTACCCGCCGTGCATATTGCCGAGCAATGTTACCGCAGCGCTGCGATCAATAATCGGTGAAGAGGCTTCGCCATTAACCAGCGCGGTTAAAAAGCTTGCTTTGACATAGGCAGCTTCATCGACTCCAGGAGGCACGCGGTTGGCAATCAGGTCGAGCAGAAAATCTTCTTCGCCGGCTGGTGGGTTCTTTAACAACTCAACTAACCCTGCAGTCCATTCTGGATCCAGTGGTTTGGCAGGAATATTTAGTAATGCTCGTTCTGCGACATGGGCGCGATAGGCTTCTAGCACGGGATGCTTCTCCTTTGATCTTAAATTGGATGGTTTTAGGGCCGTGAAATGCTCTGATTTACGCGCGCAATTGTACGCCAATCTGTAGTTTAGTTACAGATGTATGGCTTATAACGACTATATGTCTGCGCTGTTAAGCTGATTGTGGTTTAAAAACGTTTTTTATACGCCATTTATCCGGTAACCTTCTGGAAAATTTACCGCGGCAGTCTCCATGAATAGTCAAACAGCAGTTAAGCTCGGGCGTCGTCTCAGGCAGTTAGATACTATGCTTGAGCAGCAGTATTCGATCATTTGGGACTGCTGCTGCGACCATGGTTTGCTGGGGATGTCCTTGCTTCAGCGCAAGTTGGCGCACAAGGTCGTCTTTGTGGATATTCTCAGCCCGCAGATGGCCTTGTTAGAAAAAGATTTGCACGTAGGTTTTCCTGGAGATGAGCATAACTGGCAGGTGATTTGCCAAGATTTAAAAGAGCTTGATGTCCCTGAGATTGAGTCTCAGCTGTTTATCATCGCTGGAGTGGGCGGCAACAAGACAATTCAGTTTATTGAGAGCCTCTGCGCAGCCATGCCAACGCTGCCCTTTGATCTGCTGCTCTGTTCGGTACATGGTAATTACGCTGTGCGCCAAGCGTTGATCGAACATGGATTTGGGTTAAAGCAGGAACAGATTGTTTTTGAGAATAATCGTTTCTATGAGGCGATTTATGTGTCACAAAATTCCACGCAGCCGATTAGTGCTACCGGCGGCAGTATGTGGGATAGGTCAAACACTGACCACCAACAGTATTGGCAAAAGACTCTCGACCACTACAGAAAAAAGGCCGCGGCAGATCCAGCTGCCTTTGGGCCGATTGTTGCTAACTATGAAGCTCTGTTAATCGCTGGCTAACTATTACAGGCTAAACATTACAGGCTAAACATTACGGGCTATCAATTACGGGCTATAAATTACAGGGTTCGAATTGAGCCGAGAAATTATTCAACTGCACAGGTACTCTAGAAATGATCAAACTTTACGGTCTCGAAATCAGTAATTATTACGCTGCGGTTAAAGCCTTTATGCTAGAGAAGGGTTTTCAGTTTGAGGAGGTTGCAATATCGCCGTCCTACAGTGAGCCCTATATTGAATTGAGCCCCATGGGCAAAATGCCTTTTATCGAAGTGGATGAGGGTTATCTCAGCGAGACTAGCGCGATCTTGGGTTTTCTCGAGAGCTGTGTTCCGGATCAGCCCATGACACCTGCTGATCCCTTTGCCAGTGCCAAGATGTCCGAATTGCTCAAGGTGGTTGAACTCTATGTGGGCAATGAATCGGCGCGTCTGGTGGGCCATGTGTTTTTTGGTGCTGAGCTGAATCAGCCGGTTGCTGATCAGATTAAGCCGGTGATGGTGAAGGGCTTGGCTGCAGTTGGTCGCCTTGCCAGTTTCTCACCGTTTATGATGGGTAGTCAGATCACTATGGTCGATATTTATGCCTATTACATTGTTATGAATGCGCGCATTATTGCCAAGAAGGTCTGGGGTTGGGACCTGCTGTCTGATGTGGAAGGGCTGGGTGAGTGGATGCGAATGATGTCGCAGCGGCCGATGATTAAGTTGGTTGATGATCAGCGCAATGTTGCCATCGCAAAAATGTTTGAGAACGCTTAGGATTAGGCTTGTAAGTTTTCAGGCAGTCGGCAGGAGATCCTTCGGCTGCGCTCAGGATGACAGAATTGTGAGTCATCGCGGCCGATCTAAATTGTTATCCCGACCGCACTTCCAGTCGGCAGGAAGTTCTTCCGCCGCGTTAAGGATAACAATATAAGCTACTGAATAAACACTACAGCCGTGTCTTCACCCAGCAGATAATCATTACCGTCCGCCACAACCACAAATTCATAACCGATGGCAGCGCCTCCGCTCGGCAAACTCAGGCTTACAGGGTCGATATCGAAGGTGCTCTGCTGAGCAGCAATAGTCAGTTCCCCATAGCCAGTGGTCACCCAATTGCCAGCGCTATCAGAGCCTCGTACTTCATAGATAACATCGAGAGGGGAATCATTGGCACCGCTGCGTGACACGCGAATAGTGCCATTATTTTCCTGTACCACTGACACTTGTATACGATTGGTAATCAGACCTTTCTGCAGCTTAATTTCCACCGGGTTAATGCCGAGCATATAGACATTGTCGTTGTCATACATGCTGAAGCTGGCAATATAAAAGCTGCCCTTGCTGTCCCAAGAGTCATAGCCAGTAATAAAGGCTTCTGCCCCAGCAGCATCGTCGAGATCGCTTATTTTAACTAACTCAAAGGAACTGCCGGTTGCTATATCATATTCATAGATGGCGTTGGGCTGTGGACCATCACTGAGGCCAATATAGATTTTTTTCTCATCGGCGGAGAGCTGAAAAATCCAGGTTTTTAGCGAACTGGAAAAGTCCGGTCGGCCGAGAAATGTCCAGCTGGCAGCTGCATCATTAAAGCGATAAATATTTCCCTGGTCATCACTGGTGTAAAGATTCTTGTGCTCGCGATCCCACTGGCCAACTTCCATTGAGTTAGGCCCCTGAAGGGCAAAGTTAGGCAGTTCACCAAAGCCGGTGACTGGATCGTAGTACCAGACATGATCAAAAATGTCGGGAGACTCACCTCGATTCCACTGGCCTCTCGAAGAACCACCGGTGATATAGACGCGCCCACGAGAGTCGATCCACATAAAGCGATTGGTATAGAAGTAGCCGGTCCAGGCATCTGGGTTGCCAAGCACAGTGGTGGTGCCTTCGGCTATGTTGTAGCGCACCAGTTTATTTTCTGGAATCGACATACCATAGAGCAGGTTGTTCACTGGGTCGATTTGAATAGTGGCCAGTTGCAAGGTCTCTGCGCCAACGCCATTGGTCTCTGTGGCACTCAAGTCATAGAATCTATTTTGGCTGATTTTGTAGCTGTACCAGTGAAAGCCTCTGGTGGTGCGGAAGCCATCGTCCATTCCAGACTTGTCGAGTGTGGCGACATAGACTTGGCCGTCGTGATGAATTGGGCGAGTATGAAACTTCTCTGCGGTCTCGCCATTGTCCCAATTGTTTGCCGCTTCAGAGGCGGTGCGCGCATCGCCAATCCAGCGCACTGTATTATCCGATTGATACATACGGTAGAGCATGGAGTTGGTTTGATGGTCGTGGCCAGAGATATAAATTTCACCGTTGGCATCTGAGCCAACTGCTAGCCAACACTGATCGGGCCGATCACCATCTGGAGAATTGGGCAGCTGCCAAATATTGACGCCTGCTATCTTGCCGGCACGCGCGGAGTCAGATTGGGCTGATAGGGGATCAGGCTGCTCGGTCACTGGTTCTTCTTCCGGCGGTTCAACCGCTGGTTCTTCTGTTAAGGACTCGTCAATAACTGAGTTTTCTGAAGTTGATGAACCGCCACCACCACAGGCCATCAAGGCACTGCACAGGACAATCAGACTGAACTTTCGGGTATTACAAAGCATACCGACTAAGGAAAATAGCTGTGAGCTGGATAGCATAGATTTTTCTCTGGTTTTTATTTTTTTGGCGCGCGACTATAGCGCAAAGAACGTCCAAGAGCTTATATGGTTGATAGGTAAAGCGATGATCAGGGCAAGCTATGCGGTGAAAGTGGTAGCTGCTGTTAAAGTGAGTCTTCGGTTGGAGCCCAAGGTTAACCAGCAATTTGTCATCCTTAGCGAAGCCGAAGGATCTTCTGCCGACTTGAGGAGATCCCTCCACTGCGGTCCGGATGACTCTCAACTCAGTCATCCTGAGCGCAGTCGAAGGATCTCAAGCTTATACCTGCACTTACCACTACCCAGACCCCGCCAAACAGGGCAAAATACCTGCCAAACTAGCAAGGAACTTCTATGCGACTCATTATTGGTATGTCTGGCTCCAGCGGTGTTATTTACGGCATTCGAATGTTGCAAATGCTCGCCGATAAACCTGAAATTGAAACTCATTTGGTAATGAGCCAGGCGGCGCGCATGAATATTGGCATTGAAACCGATTGGGCTGCAGAAGATGTGGAAGCTCTGGCGGATGAAGTGCATAACAACAAGAATATTGGTGCCACTATTGCCAGTGGTTCATTTAAAACCGCCGGCATGATTGTGGTTCCCTGTTCCATGAAAACCCTCTCTGGAATCGTTAATTCCTACGCCGACAATCTGCTGATTCGCGCTGCCGATGTGATCCTCAAGGAGCGCCGCAGGCTGGTTATTGTGCCCCGGGAGTCGCCCTTGCACACTGGCCACTGCGAGTTAATGGCTAAGGCCAGCCAGTACGGTGCGATTATCTGTCCTCCATCGCCGGCGTTTTATACCAACCCCCAGAGCGTCGACGATATTATCAATCACTCTGTGGCCCGAGTGCTGGATTTATTTGATATTGAAACTGCCAGCCTGCAACGCTGGCAAGGACAGGGCAGTTAATGGCGGCCGACACGTCCCCATTAAAGGCTTTTCTGCAGTCTGAATCGGTGCTAACTCTGTCGGTGAACGACGATCAAGGGCCCTGGGCTGCGCCTGTGCTCTATGTTGCTGACGAGGATTTAAATCTCTATTTTCTCTCCTCTTCCTCGACTCGGCATATTGCCAGTCTGCCCGAAGATGGCCGTATTGGGGCATCGATTTACAGTGACTACAAAGGCGATTGGTTGGGAATCTGCGGCGTGCAGATGGAGGCGGATATCAGTCAGCTTGATGAGGCCGATCGAGTCGCTGCAGCGGCACGGTATTTTCAGCGTTTTCCCGAAGTGAAAGCGCTGATCGACAATCCGGCCAATGATCAGGAAAAGCGCATTGGCGCGGCCTTTGCAAAGAGTCACTTTTTTCGTGTAACGCCAACCTTTTTACGCTTTATTAATAATGCCGATGGTTTTTCGTCGCGCAATGAGTGGCGTTTCTAGTCTCTTTTAAATAAGACTATTCTTCTAAATTAAATAGTTTGGTATTGCCGCCGCGAGCAACCAAATTTTCCGTACGGGTGCGCTCGCTTAAAAACCATAGCAACCAATGGTAGTTATAATCCTCGTCCCGCTGAGGCCACTCAATCAAGGGAATAATACTTCCAGAGCGTTTTGCCATGGCTTGCCTTAGATTTGAGCTATCGGCATTCAAGCTATTGGCTGTAATGGCCTCCACCTGACCCTGCTGAATCAACCCCCCAAGACTGTCGAGATCAGTAAGTTGCAGTAGCTGGTTGGGTAGGCCGGCTTTGAGATACTTATTTTGCAGACTTTGCAGTGCCTCTTTATGACAGTCATCAGCAGTCACAATAACCGAGCAGCCACAGAGTAGGGCGCTGGCAATTTGCTTCTCTGCATCGGCAAACAAATCCTCTCGGGTAACAATTAGTGTCACCACACCACGGCCTTGAACCGAGAGTCGATTATCTTCGCCAGTGGGTCCCGGTAGCTCAATAGGATTGGCCAGCTTTTCTCTAGCTACAGCGTCAATTTGCTGTAGCCATGAGCGGTCTGTGATGACCTGTTGCAGGATAATGAGTCGCGAATCGATTGACGTAGACTGCCAGTTTTTGACTGCCCATTGGGCGTTCGATACTATTATTTCGTGGCTGACATCAGGCTTATTAATCGCCACTTTAAATGATCGCTGTGCAGTCTCCGGAATATCTGCACCAGAAAAACGCAGCATATAGTTGGGTCCACCGGCTTTTGGACCTGTACCGGATAAGCCGCGACCACCAAAAGGGTTTACCCCAACCACGGCACCCACCATATTGCGATTGATATAGGTATTGCCGGCGATGGTGTTGCTAAATACCTTCTGAGCAAAGGCTTGAATGCGACTGTGAACCCCAAGGGTGAGACCAAAGCCAGTGTTATTGATCTGTTTAAGCACCTCGCCGAGCTTATCCGAATCAAAGCGCACTACATGAAGTATGGGGCCAAAGACTTCTTCTGTAAGCAG
>Ga0206127_1004855_pt1 | contig 11624 bp, 9 predicted proteins | sample Helgoland_Spring_6_FD_148646 | JGI IMG/M metagenome (GOLD analysis project Ga0206127, IMG submission 148646) | Pelagic subsurface seawater microbial communities from Kabeltonne, Helgoland, North Sea - Helgoland_Spring_Bloom_20160419_1 | ecosystem: Environmental > Aquatic > Marine > Epipelagic ...
CGTTGTCTTCGCGATAATCTCGCGTTGGACCTCGTTCGAGCCACCGAAGATCGAGATTTTGCGGTTGTTGAAATACTGCTCCGCGACGGGGCGTGAATGCTCTGGACCAAGCTCTGGCTGGTTCGATCCCTCCACTGCTTCCGACGCAAATGGCAGCGCATACATGCCAGCAGCACGGCGCGCGAGATCGTTTATCTCTTGTCGAATGACCGTGCCGGAAATCTTGAGCATCGACGCTTCCAATCCAGGCGCGCCACCCTTGGCCGCTTTGCTAATGATGCGCAGATTGCTCAGCGACATTGCCATCAAATCAATTTCCACCTGAGCAACGCGTGCGGCAAAGTGCGGGTTTTCAGACAGGGGTTTGCCACCTGACATCTCAGCCTTGGCCATGCGCTTCACTGCTTCAAGTCCCGCGTTGGACGACCCAACACCTGCGATATTCGCGCGTTCATGCGTCAGCAGATATTTCGCGTAGGTCCAACCTTTGTCTTCTTCGCCGACAAGGTTTTCGACGGGCACTTTAACGTCTGTAAACCAGACCTCGTTCACCTCATGTGTTCCATCGAGCAGGATGATCGGGCGTACTTCGATACCCGGTGTGTCCATGTCGATCAGCAGGAACGAAATCCCCTCTTGGTTCTTCACTTCCGTGTTCGTGCGCACGAGGCAGAAGATCATGTTCGCGTATTGCCCAAGTGTCGTCCACGTCTTTTGACCATTAACGATGTAGTGGTCACCCTCGCGCACAGCGCGCGTTTTGAGAGAAGCGAGATCAGAACCGGCACCCGGTTCAGAGTATCCCTGACACCACCAATCACTGCCGTCCAAGATGCGCGGCAACCAACGGTCGCATTGCTCTTTGGAACCAAATTTCTGCAACACAGGCGCGAGCATCGCGAGGCCAAAGGGAACGATGCGCGGCGCATTGGCAAGGCTCGCTTCTTCCTCAAAAATATGGCGCTGAACCGCATCCCACTCGGCACCGCCGAATTCACTTGGCCAGTTTTGCGCAAGCCAGCCACGTGCGTTCAGAATGCTATGCCATTCCTCAAGATCTTCCTTCGTCAGACCGCTCCCAAGGCGCACCTTTTCGGACATCGCTTTGGGTAGTTTCTCTGCAAGGAACGTGCGCACCTCAGCTTGGAATGCGCGTTCTTCATCGGTGTAGCTCAAATCCATCGTATCGTTCCTTAATAAATCTCAAAGAGGCCAGCCGCCCCCATGCCGCCGCCAATACACATCGTGACGACCCCTAGTTTTGCGCCTCGTCGCTTACCCTCAAGCAGCAGATGGCCCGTCATACGCGTGCCGCTCATCCCGAAAGGGTGACCAATCGCGATAGAGCCGCCGTTGACGTTGCATTTCTCGTCATCAATGCCGAGGCGATCACGTGAATACAGCGCTTGGGACGCGAACGCTTCGTTCAGCTCCCACAGGTCAATATCATCGACCTTCAGCCCATGACGTTCCAACAAACGCGGCACTGCAAACACAGGGCCGATCCCCATCTCGTCAGGGGCGCATCCAGCGACGGCGAAACCCTTAAACGCGCCAAGCGGCTCAACGCCTTGCTTCTCCGCATCGACCGAATCCATCAGCACGACAGCGGCGGACCCATCTGAAAGCTGGCTTGCATTACCGGCGGTCACATACCCACCTTCGCGCACTGTATTCAGCCCATGGAGACCCTCAATCGTCGTCGTAGGGCGATTGCATTCATCGCGATCTACCGTCACTTCATGATGCGAAATTTCGCCTGTCTCTTTATCCTTCACGCCCATGGTCGCAGCCATAGGAACAATCTCGTCCGCGAACTTGCCAGCCGCTTGCGCTGCCGCCATGCGCTGCTGCGAGCGAAGGCCGTATTCATCCTGCGCTTCGCGGCTCACGCCATAGCGTTCCGCCACAATATCAGCAGTTTCGATCATGGTCATGTAAACGTCAGGCTTATGTTCCTTGAGCCATGCATCACGGCTTGACACGCTGTGATTGCCGGTCAAAGAAATGCTCTCAACGCCGCCTGCAACCATCGGCCCTGCGCCGTTCTGAATGCTTTGCGCTGCCATCGCGATGGTCTGCAATCCGCTCGAGCAGAAGCGGTTCACCGTTGCGCCACAAACTGTTTGTGGCATCCCTGCGCGAAGCGCGATCTGACGCGCAATATTGCCCCCTGTCGCACCCTCTGGCGTGGCGCAACCGATCAGCACATCTTCGACCGTCGCGGGGTCAATGCCTGCACGCTTAACGGCATGCTCAACCGAATGCGCGCCCAAAGTTGCGCCATGTGTCATGTTCAAAGAGCCGCGGAATGACTTTGCCAAACCACTGCGCGCGGTGGATACGATCACTGCTTGCTTCATGCCGTCTCTCCCAATTTATAGTCTTGAATGTCTGGGTCTCAGCTTGCCGCAAGCTACGCGCTACGTCACCACGTTCTTGCACCGCGGAACGCAGCGTTACAAAAACCGGCCTCTTCGCATTTACACTCATCCTCACATGGTTTTAAGGTCGCCTAGCTCTACTTTAACGAACGAAAGTGCGCAGCCCATGGACATTCGCTACACTGAACCTGGTGATATTGCTGACCTGAAATCCGTCTTGGATCAGACAGAGTTATTTCCAAGTGAAATGTTGGAAGAGATGCTCAGTGGGTTTCTGAATGGCGACAACGAAGAGCTTTGGCTCACGTGCGAAACCGATGGGCGCGCTATCGGGTTTTGCTACACCGTTCCCGTGCAGTTGGCCGAAGGCACATGGAACATGCTCGCCCTTGCGGTTGCATCTGATGCGCAGGGCCAAGGTGCAGGTCGCGGGTTGGTTGCGCAGATGGAAGTTGAGCTGCAAGAGCAAGCCGCGCGCGTGATGATCGTAGATACTTCTGGCACCGATGCTTTCGCTGGAACGCGCGGGTTTTACGCCAATTCCGGCTACACCGAAGAAGCGCGCATTCGCGATTTTTGGGGCAAGGGCGATGACAAGGTAATTTTTTGGAAGGCGTTGGGGTAGTTGCCTTTCGCCCCTCGCACATTTCGTATGCTGTAGACCGTCAAACCAGCGCAGTGAACGCGAGCTTCATTGTCTGCCCGATGTCCTCATTTGAAACCCCTTCTCTTTGCATCCGCATCGCTCCGCCGTTTTGCGCATCGCAGAATAGCGCTGCCGCTTTGGTCGAAATGTCTGCTTTAAACTCTCCTCGTGCTTTGCCGCGCTCGATCCATGTTTCGTAGATCGAAAGCGTTTCACGCCGCATGAGATCAATTTTGTTGCGCGTGATCTCTCCAAGATCTTCTTTGTGCGCACGCATTGCGACTTGCAAACACCCGTTTGGAATCCCCAACGGTCTACGGTCTTGAATGGTAAAGGCGATAAGCGCTTCAATCTGTTGAGTGAAACCTTCGTCACTGGTTAAAATGTCGTAGAACGGAACGAGGACCGCCTCTCGATAGAGATCAAGTACCGCGTCTTTTAGACCATCATCGCTCCCAAATTCACGATAAAGGCCGGGCTTGGACACATTGGCCGCTTGGCAGATGTGGTTGATTGAGACGCGCGTCGGCCCGTCGGTCCAATAGCGCATCATAGCGATCCTAAGAACGGCATCACGATCCAAAGTCTGAGGTCGTCCCCTTCGCGGTGCATCTTCCTGTTTCGACATATTCGTACTCATCGGTATTTAAATATTGACCAGCACATATCGTACCGATAGTTACGGAATGATAACAGATCATCATTCACCCTACTAGGTCGTTGTTTGGTGCCGATAAAACCCAAAGGAGACGACACAATGATCGCAGGCCATTACGCAACCGCCCTTATCGCGAACCAAAAATTCCCCAAAGGAACGTTGTTGTTCTTCCTTGCTGTGTCGCAGTTCCAAGACATCTTCTGGTTCATCTTTCACTACCTCGGGCTAGAACCCACAGGCCCCATTGATGTTTTTGATGCGACAATCGCCAATATGACTGTGTTGATGATGTACAGTCATCACCTTCTGCCGCAATTTTTCTGGGCCATCTTGGTGTTTCTGCTTGGGCGGATCCTGTTCAAAAGCACAACCATCGGTTTGGTCGCGCTGGCACTGTTCGTAAGCCACATCGTTCTGGATTTCTTCTCCGGCCACGGACACCATTTGTTTGGCGCAAACTCTGTTGCGATCGGACTTGGGCTGTATGCGAAAAACGCCTATCTCGCGATTCTGATCGAAGCTGTCTTTATGGTTGCGGCACTAACATACTACTTCCGTGAGGAAGCGAAAGCAGGGGTCGTGCGCACCACAAAGAACCGCGCGGCGATAATCGGAGTCTTCGCCTACGGCATCGTCTTTATGGTGTCGATTGCAACGGTTTCGTTCCGTGATCTGTTCGGTCTTCCGGTCCTCAACTTCGCGTTTAACACGACCGTGCCGACCATCATCTTCACCTATATCGCCATGACTGCAGTGCTATACTGGGCAGTCCCCAAGACTGTTAAAGCCTAGGGGTGCCCAGCGCTTAACCTGCGACCATCATCCCATCACGCTTGAGGGTCGCATGGCATTCATCCAACGACTTCACAGCGCGCTCGATCAATGTGTCAATCTCGCCCTCAGTGATCACCAAAGGGGGCGAAATGATCATCCGGTCCCCCACGTGACGCATCACCAGATTATTCGCAAAGCAACGCTCGCGGCAAATGTAGCCGACAGTGCCAACATCAGACTTAAACGCGGCACGGCTTTCTTTGTGCGGGGTTAAAACAATCGACCCCATCATCCCAACGATATTTGCTTCGCCTACCAAAGGGTGATCGAGTAGCGCTTCCCATTTGGATTTGAGGTAAGGTGCCGTGGTTTCACGCACCTTTGTTATGATGCCCTCTTCATCCAAGATGCGCAGGTTTTCCAAAGCAACGGCAGAGGCAACTGGATGACTGGAATACGTATAACCGTGGTTAAACTCACCTGAATTGATCACCGTTGCGATCTCATCAGACACGATGGAGCCACCGATAGGTTGATAGCCAGAGCTGAGCCCCTTCGCGATGGTCATGATGTCAGGACGAATGCCCATCGTGGTTGAGCCGAACCATTCGCCTGTGCGCCCGAAACCACAAATCACTTCGTCGGCAATCAATAGGATTTCGTACTTGTCGCAAATGCGCTGGATCTCGGGCCAATAGGTCGAGGGCGGCACAATAACGCCGCCCGCACCCTGCACTGGCTCTGCGATAAAGGCGGCAACACGGTCTTCGCCCATCTCGTTAATCGCTTGTTCCAACTCTTGCGCTCGCATCAAACCGAAGTCTTCAGGCGTCATATCACCGCCCTCAGCCCACCAATTCGGCTGACCAATGTGATGAATATCAGGGATCGGCATCCCGCCTTGCGCGTGCATCCCGCTCATCCCACCAAGGGAACCGGACCCAACAGACGAGCCATGATACGCGTTATGGCGCGAGATGATCACCTTCTTGCTAGGTTTACCCTTCATGTCCCAATAGGTGCGCACCATGCGGATATTGGTGTCATTCGCCTCTGATCCAGAGCCTGCAAAGAACACATGGTTCATCCCCTCAGGTGCCAGTTCAGCCAAGCGTTGGCTGAGCGCAATCGCAGGCACATGGGTCGTCATAAAAAACGTGTTGTAATAGGGAAGCTCGCGCATCTGCCGCGCGGCGACTTCGGCCAATTCGTGACGGCCATAGCCGATGTTCACGCACCACAGGCCTGCCATCGCGTCCAAAATCTGATTACCATCAGAGTCCCGCAACATCACGCCATCTGCACCTGTAATCACCCGTGCGCCCTTGGCTGCAATCTCGTCACCCGTGGTGAAAGGATGCATATGATGCGCGGCATCAAGCGCCTGCAATTCAGCGGTTGGCATGTGGTTGGTGATCGCATTCATAGGAACGCTCCTTTTTCGGGCAAGCCGCATAATTTCAATTCTGTTGCAGCATATGAGGCGCAATGCGCCTGTCAATCAATGCAATAATAACTTGCGACTCTCCTTACGACCTGAGAACAATAACCGTCAGAATGCTGCCCGCTCATACCGCAGCACGATACGTTCTAGGGAGTTCACCAAATGAAGAATTTACTGCTCGCCAGCGCTAGCATTGCCGTAATGGCCGCCAGCGCAACGGCCGAAGAAGTCCGCGTTTATAACTGGTCAGATTACATCGACGAAGCGCTCTTGGAAAAGTTTGAGGCCGACACAGGCATCAAACTGATCTACGACGTGTTCGACAGCAACGAATTGCTTGAAACAAAGATGCTCGCTGGCGGTTCCGGCTATGACGTCGTTGTCCCATCCGGTACATTCTTGCAGCGCCAGATCACCGCGGGCGCGTTCCAAAAGCTCGATATGTCCAAACTGCCAAACATGGCCAACATGTGGGACGTCGTGTCCTCGCGCACAGAACAGTATGACCCAGACAATGCTTATTCCATCAACTACATGTGGGGCACCACAGGTATTGGCGTGAACATCGGCAAAGTAAAAGAAGCGCTGGGCGACGATGCTCCGATTGATTCACTCGAATTGGTGCTGAACCCAGACAACATGGCGAAACTCGCGGATTGCGGCGTTCACATGCTCGACGCCCCTGCTGAAATGATCCCGATGGCGCTGAAGTACATCGGCGAAGACCCAGACAGCCAGGACCCAGATGTCATTGCCAAGGTTGAACCTGTCTTGACCGCCGTGCGCCCCTATATTCAGAAATTCCACAGCTCTGAATATATCAACGCGCTCGCCAACGGCGATATCTGCGTTGCTATCGGTTGGTCCGGCGACATCCTGCAAGCGCGTGATCGCGCAGCAGAGGCTGATAACGGTGTTGAGATCGCATATCACGCCGCCAAAGAAGGCGCGCAAATGTGGTTCGACCAAATGGCGATCCCAGCGGACGCGCCAAACCCAGATGCCGCGCACACGTTCCTGAACTTTATCATGGACGCGCAGAACATGGCTGATGCGTCGAACTACGTATACTACGCCAACGGCAACCTCGCGTCTCAGCCTTTGCTTGAGGAAGACGTGATTGGCGATCCGGCGATCTATCCTGATGCAGCCACGCTTGAGAACCTGTTCACAACGTCGCCTTACGCGCCAAAAGTGCAGCGCGTCGTCACGCGCATGTGGACCAAGATCAAGTCCGGCACCTAAAATTCTATTGCCCTCGCGTGGTGTCATGCGGGGGCATTTTGTCATTGTTTCGGAGATCCTGAATGGCGCAAGAGCCCCTGTTTGAGCCTTGGAACGACCCAAGCGAAAAGCCCTTGATCCAATTCAAGAACGTGACCAAACGCTTTGGCGATTTCATTGCCATCGACGATCTCACTCAGGATATCTACGAAAAAGAATTCTTCGCCCTGCTCGGTCCGTCCGGCTGTGGCAAAACCACGATGATGCGCATGCTTGGTGGGTTCGAGACGCCCACCTCTGGCACGATCAGCATCGCAGGTCAGGACATGAACAATGTCCCGCCGAACAAGCGCGCTGTGAACATGATGTTTCAAAGCTACGCGCTGTTTCCGCACCTGTCGATCTACGAGAATATCGCCTTTGGTCTGCGTCGTACGGACATGGCGAAAGACGCGATTGATGCGCGCGTTAACGAGATGCTCAAACTCACACGGCTTGAGAAATTCGCCCAGCGCAAGCCACATCAGATTTCGGGTGGTCAACGTCAACGTGTCGCGCTTGCGCGCTCCTTGGCCAAAGCGCCCAAGCTGTTGCTTCTCGACGAACCCCTCGGCGCGCTCGACAAGAAGCTGCGCCAAGACACGCAGTTCGAGTTGATGGATATTCAGGAAAAGACCGGCACGACCTTTGTGATCGTCACCCATGATCAAGAGGAAGCAATGACCGTCGCCTCCCGCGTCGCAGTCATGGACGAGGGCCGCATCATTCAAGTCGCTACCCCTGATGCGATTTATGAGGCACCCAATTCCACCTATGTCGCCGACTTCATCGGTGATGTGAACCTGATCAAAGGCACCGCCGAACTGCGCGTCTCAAGCAAACCTGCTGAGCAAACTACGCCCGAAACGCTTGAAGCACCAGCAGATCCTTTCGTCGACGACACGCCCCGCCCACAACCCAATAAACTCGGCGAATGGCTACATGACAAAGTCCTCTCTCCGATCATCGGTGAACGCGACGAGCCGATCAAGCGCCTGCCTCCGCCCAGCGCTGCAGAACTGACAGCCACTCCTGAAGTCACCAGCGACATCCCCGAAGGTGGCATCGCTCTCAACTGGTCGGACCAACATCCCGCGATCATCGTCTCTAACGGGGATGAAGCACAGGACGGCAAGGCGCTCACTTTCGCGATCCGCCCCGAAAAACTCAACATCGCCAAGGACAAACCTGACGCCGCCAACGCGCTGCAAGGCACGGTGATAGACATCGCCTATCTCGGCAACGTCTCCACCTATCATGTGGAACTCAAGGGCGGTCAGATGATCAAAGCGCAGATGGCCAACGCCCGCCGTCTCGCCAAACGTGATATCACTTGGGAAGACACAGTTTGGGTCAGCTTCACAGACACCGCTGGTGTCTTGTTGGAACGCTGAAGGATGCGCCGCTTCGCCCTTATCGCCGTTCCCTACTTGTGGCTTTTGGCGCTTTTCCTAGTGCCGTTCCTGATCGTGATGAAAATCTCGCTCAGCGACATCGCCCTCGCTATTCCGCCCTACACTCCAAAGCTTGACCTGACAGGCGGATGGGACGCGGTCACCAGCTTCTTCAAAGCGCTCGACTTTGAGAATTTCGAATTCCTCACCAGCGACGATCTCTATTGGAAAGCCTATCTCTCCAGCTTCAAGATCGCCCTCATCTCGACCGTTCTCGCACTGCTTATCGGCTACCCTATCGCCTATTCCATGGCGCGCGCTGCACCCGAATGGCGCCCTACACTTTTGATGCTGGTGATCCTCCCGTTCTGGACCAGCTTCCTGATCCGCGTCTACGCATGGATGGGCATCCTCTCCAACGAGGGCCTGCTCAACCAATTCCTCCTATGGACAGGTCTTATCTCAGAGCCACTCACAATCTTAAACACCAACACCGCCGTCTACATCGGCATCGTCTACACATACCTGCCCTTCATGATCCTGCCGATATATTCGACCCTGGAAAAGATGGACGACAGCCTGTTAGAGGCCGCCGAAGACCTCGGTTGCTCGCGCACATCCGCCTTCTGGCTGATCACTGTTCCTCTCAGCAAAACAGGCATTATCGCTGGCTGCTTCCTCGTCTTCATTCCAACGCTCGGTGAATTCGTTATCCCGTCGCTCTTGGGTGGGTCGCAAACCCTGATGATCGGTAAAGTCCTGTGGGAAGAGTTCTTTAACAACCGCGATTGGCCTGTCGCCTCTGCCGTTGCAATCATTCTCTTACTCATCCTGATCATCCCGATCATCCTGTTCCAACGAAACGAGCAGAAACAACGCGAGATGGAAGGATGACCCGCATGCATCCTCTCTCCAAGGGCTCCGCCTGTTATCGCCTCAAACTCCCCGCCGGAGGCTCCATCCACATCAACCCACGCGAGGCCCAATCATGAAGCGCTTCACATGGTTCAACGTCACCGCGCTGACGCTCGGCTTTGCGTTCCTCTACCTGCCCATGGTCATCCTCGTGATCTATTCGTTCAACGAGAGCAAACTCGTCACCGTCTGGGCAGGCTTTTCGACCAAATGGTACGGCGAGCTCCTCCAGAACGAGGCATTCCTAAACGCCGCATGGGTCACGATCAAAGTTGCGGTTTTCTCTTCCACCCTCGCCACTGTGCTCGGCACGATGGCCGCCTACGTCCTCGTGCGAGCGAACCGCTTTAAAGGGCGCACGCTGTTTTCTGGTATGATCTATGCGCCACTCGTAATGCCCGAAGTCATCACAGGTCTGTCGCTGTTGCTGCTGTTCATCGGTATAGGCCTTGACCGAGGCGTCCTGACAATCGTCCTTGCGCATACGACATTTGCGATGTGCTACGTGTCTGTCGTTGTCTCTTCGCGCCTCGTCTCTTTTGATCGTTCTTTAGAGGAAGCAGCGCTCGACCTCGGCTGTTCCCCTTGGCAAGCCTTTCGCCTTGTCACACTTCCCATCATCGCACCTGCTGTCATATCCGGCTGGCTTCTTGCCTTCACGCTTAGCCTCGATGATCTCGTCATCGCCAGCTTCACCGCAGGCCCGTCTGCAACAACACTCCCGATCAAGATCTTCTCTGCCGTGCGCCTTGGTGTCAGCCCAGAAATCAACGCGCTCTCGACAATCATGATCGCAATCGTCACCGTCGGCGTGATCAGCGCATCCCTGATATCCAAACAAGCAAGCCTCAAACAACAACGCGACGAACAAGCCGCAGCACGCGGATGAATCGCATTTATGAACCGCTCGCCTACAGCAATGAAGTGCGTCGCGATTGCTTTTGGAACACGACGGTTGACGCCACCCAAGGCGAGCAACTGCAAGGCACCCATCAAACTGATGTCGCCATTGTTGGCGGTGGTTTCACAGGTCTGAACGCCGCGCTTCACCTTGCTGAGGACGGCGTAGATGTCACTTTGCTCGACGCGGAAACCATCGGTTGGGGTGCTTCTGGTCGCAATGGTGGGTTTTGTTGTTTAGGCGGCGGCATCCTTAGCAATGCGCAGATCGACAAGCGCTTTGGCACCGATGCCCGCCATGCTTGGCGTACCGCTGAGAAAGACGCGATTAAACACGTTTCTGGGCTTTTGGAGCGCTACAAGATCGACGCTGACGCGCATTCTAAGGGTGAAACACTGCTGGCGCACAAAGCAAAGCGTTGGGCGACATTACAACAGCACGCAGACGAGGTCGCTGAAAGCTACGGGGTTGAGCCGACCCTGATCCCCAAAAGTGAGCTCGCCGATCACGGTCTGAATGGTCCGTTTCATGGCGCTTTGACGAACCCTATTGGCTTTGCTCTGAACCCTTTGAAATACGCCCTTGGGATTGCCGAGGCTGCGCGCCGTGCAGGTGCGCGTTTCTTCGAACAGTCCCCCGTCATCCGCCTCGAGCAAGGCGCGCAATTCACACTTCATACGCCCAAAGGACGCATCACCGCCAAGCGTCTCATCATCGCCACCAATGGCTACTCTTCTGAGGACGTTCCAAACTGGCTCGCCACGCGTTTCATGCCTGTGCAATCCAGCGTTCTTGTCACGCGCCCTCTTACGGACGAGGAACTCGCAAACGCGGGTTGGACATCTGATCAAATGGCGTTCGATTCACGTAATCTGCTCCACTACTTTCGCCTTATGCCCAGCCGTCAGTTCCTCTTTGGAATGCGCGGTGGGATCTTTGCCAACGCGCGTTCTGATGCGAAAATCAAACGTCTCATCCGCTCTGATTTCGAACAAATGTTCCCCGCATGGAGGCATGTGGAGACGCCGCACATGTGGTCTGGTCTCGTCTGTATGAACGCCAAAGGCGCGCCGTTCACTGGGCCTATCCCCGACATGCCTGGCGCATTTGCCTCCCTCAGCTATCACGGTAATGGCGTTGCGATGGCAAGCTATTGCGGCACGCTTCTTGCGGATCTCGTTCAAGACAAAGACACGCGCCTGCCCTATCCAGAGGTGCTTCAATCGACGCCCTCAAAACTCCTTT
>Ga0206127_1004861_pt1 | contig 11614 bp, 8 predicted proteins | sample Helgoland_Spring_6_FD_148646 | JGI IMG/M metagenome (GOLD analysis project Ga0206127, IMG submission 148646) | Pelagic subsurface seawater microbial communities from Kabeltonne, Helgoland, North Sea - Helgoland_Spring_Bloom_20160419_1 | ecosystem: Environmental > Aquatic > Marine > Epipelagic ...
GTCTCAGCGGCGTCTAAAGGAAATGCATCCGACGAATCCGCAACTCCATCGCCGTCATCATCCGTATCTGCATTATTTCCAGTGCCATCCGAGTCGGTATCTACTGATTCAGTGGCATCTAGCGGAAAAACGTCATCGTTATCGGCAACGCCGTCACCATCGTCATCCGTATCCGCGTTATTTCCAGTGCCGTCTGAATCAGTGTCTAAAGTCTCATTCGCATCTAAAGGGAAGGCATCCGACGAATCCGCAACACCATCACCATCATCGTCTGTGTCGGCGCTGTCACCAGTGCCGTCTGAATCAGTGTCTAAAGTCTCAGCGGCGTCTAAAGGAAATGCATCCGACGAATCCGCAACTCCATCGCCGTCATCATCCGTATCTGCATTATTTCCAGTGCCATCCGAGTCGGTATCTACTGATTCAGTGGCATCTAGCGGAAAAACGTCATCGTTATCGGCAACGCCGTCACCATCGTCATCCGTATCCGCGTTATTTCCAGTGCCGTCTGAATCAGTGTCTAAAGTCTCATTCGCATCTAAAGGGAAGGCATCCGACGAATCCGCAACACCATCACCATCATCGTCTGTGTCAGCGTTGTCACCAGTGCCGTCTGAATCAGTGTCTAAAGTCTCATTCGCATCTAAAGGGAAGGCATCCGACGAATCTGCAACGCCGTCACCATCGTCATCCGTATCTGTATTGTTACCTGTGCCATCAGAATCAGTGTCTAGCGTCTCCGAAGAGTCGAGAGGAAACGCGTCGGCGGTATCCGCAACTCCATCATTGTCATCATCCGAATCTGCTTCCATACCTGCTGAAACGCAGGCCGCATCACAATCATCAGGACGCCCGTCAAAATCAGTGTCTGTTCGACCTGCAAGACTTATCGATGGGTAAGCATCCCCGACCGAATAGCGATACACATGGACCTGACCAGCATTTGTCCCGCTTTGGTCGCTAAGAGGAATTCCTATTCCAATGATTTCAGCGTCATCAGAAATAGCTACAGAATCGCCGAAATTGTCCTCTGAATCCTGAGCCTCGAGTTTCTGTCCCACTTGAACCCAGGCACTACCGTCCCAACGATGCACGTAAACTTCGCCGGAACGAGTATTCCGATCAGGGTGACCTGATACGGCTGTTGAGCCATCGCTCGACAAAGAAACTCGGTTGAGGCCAGTGGGGCCGAACGCGGCACCTCGCAATTCCCAATCAGTGCCGGTCCAGTCATAAACTTTCGCCAGAGAAAAAGTGGCGTAGCTACCAATCCCTAGCGTTTGCCCATCGGAACTTAATTCGACAGTCCTGCCAAGCTGATCATTTTGTCCGACTCCATTAATGGAATTGCCTCGCCGATTCCACGAAGAGCCATCGAAGGTGAACACGTGTACCTGTCCTGAATTATTGCCAGAGGATGAGTGTTCATTCGCGCCCACAGCCAAAACGGAGCCGTCATCTGATAAAGACACGTCCCATCCGAAATACTCTTGCCCTACATCTCCCTCTATCTCAGAACCGACTAACTCCCAATCACTTCCTGCCCACTCATATACTCTGACATGACCCATCCAACCCGGTGATTCGCTATTACCCGTTTCGCTTAGTATCGGTGTTGGGGCTCCAATTGCGAGAAATGTTCCCTGAGCTGAAAGGGTTACAGACCATGCCCTTCCCCAGTCACTACCCCCAGCGATCGAACTTCCTTTTTGCACCCATGCACTACCGTTCCAATGAAAAACATCCACGAGTCCTGCGCTGCTATCGTACCCGGGTGCGCTAACTGCCAGAACATTACCATCTGAAGAAATATCTAGATCCAGTCCGAAATAATTTGTCGCGGCTCGACCATCGAGATCCGAGCCTCTTTGAACCCAGCTTCCGTTTGACCAATCAAAAACGCGAACATGTCCCGCGTTCTCTCCGTTATCGTCGTTATCGTGACTTTCAATGGCGAGTGTCAAGCCATTGTTAGCCATCGCCATCTTCCGAGCGAGATTGTCTTGAGCACCCTCTCCATCGATGCTGGAACCGATCTGTGCCCAGCTGGCCGAGTCTGGGACACCGTCGCCATCTGAGTCACAATACACAAGAAGGGGCAGCACAGCTTCACCGAAAGGGTAGAAAGGATCGCCGGGCCAACCCGTACTGGACAAGCAGTAGGTTATCCGATCGAGGTCAGCATTCGATTGGAACAGATTCCCTTCCCAGCCTGTGGGACGATTGCCCAGAAAGTTGACGCTTGTTAGCTGGTTTCCTATAAAAGCGTAGTCGCCGATGGCTAAGACGGAGTTACCGACTATTAGCTTTTCTATACTAGAGTATGAAAAAGCATATTTACCGATGCTGGTGACACGATTCGGGATCGTCAAATTGGTTATCGCGTTGTATTCAAATGAGAAATCACCAATACTTGTTACATTTGCTCCAAGGGTCACACTCGTTAATTGATTATGGCCGAAAGCACACTTACCTACACTTGTTACGCTGTCTGGTAATACAATTTCGGTCAGCTGGTTTCCTCTAAAGGCACAAACGTCAATAATGCCAACACCATCTGGAATAGTAACTGACGACAATTTACTGTACTGAAAGGCAGCAGTACCAATGCTCGTAACATTACTTCCAATAACAAGGCTGGTTATTTGATTCCCACTGTATACATAGGGCTGTATCGCGGTAAGGCCACTACCTATTGAGACGCTATTCAATTGATTAGACTCAAAGGCATTGGATCCGACACCTAAAACACTGTCCGGTATCGTGATACTCGTTAAAGCGTTGTCAGCGAAAGCGTATCCCCCGATCGCGGTCACGGCACTTGGTATTATCAGATTGTCCAATTGATTAAACCGGAACGCAAAACTCCCGATCTCTGTAACAGACGCACCCAGAGTCACGCTGGATAAATCGTTATCCTCAAATGCGTGGTTATTAATTCTCACTACGCTATCGGGTATCAGGACAGTGGTAAGGTTATTTCCGCTAAAGGCACGAGCGCCGATTACAGTTATACTATTCGGGATATGAACACTAGTTACCTGCTCGTCTTCAAAAGCTCCGGCGGCAATACTTGTCACAGCAATACTATTAAACGTGGCTGGAATGACGAGGTCCGATGGACAAACATTTAGGCAGCCTGTAACTTCGGCGCCGTAGAATTCAAACGTTCCATCGTCATTGGCGCTACTTACTGCGGTGACACACATTAATCCGATAACAACTAGTCTTAAAATGATCGGGCGCATGAAGAACCTCATTTGCGGTTGATTACCACAATGGCCAACACTATTAACATCGAAGTACCAGCCCGCCTCATCTGAAACTCATTCTCAATCGACGATTTAAAGTGAAGCGCAAGATTTCGCTATTACCGGCCGCTGAACTTACTATTCCGAATGTATCGTAATCCTCATCGCCAACAGGATTGGATCCAATCTGTGACCATGTCGATTCGTCCGGAAAACCATCATCGTCGTCGTCCAAATCACAAATATCACCATAGCCATAGCCATCGCCACCGCCATCCGTGTCGAGTTGATCCGAATTAGATGCTGAAACGCAGTTGTCTGTATCGTCAGGCACACCATCGCCATCCGCCCCTGCTAAAGCAAAAGAAGACAGTGATAACAAAAGTGTTAAACCTAAGATGCGTATTAAAGACATGGCATAAATTCTAATTTTTATCAGATTAAACCTATTCTAGGACTCTAGGAAGTAGTTCTGCTCATCATGCCCGTGGCTACATCAACACTTTGAAGGTAGACCTTTGGAAGGGTTGGAACCCCTTTTCCATTAGTTCACTTATTTTAAAAATATCTCATTAACCTAATATGGGCTCCAAGGGTTCCAAATCTGTTATTTGAGTCAAGAAGATAGAAAGTATAGGACTACCTCTAGTATCACTGCGTGTCTAAGGCACCCACGGGCAAGGCTACTGAACCGGCACACGCTCCTTAATATAAGCCTCTACTTCCTCAGCCGTATCCCGTTCAGCACCATTACCAATAGCACCTGAGATCAGAGAGTCACCTGAAAACCCAAACAAGTAACGTATAAGCAATAGACCGTCTGTAAGCGGCTTAGACTCGCCATCCCCGTCAATGTCTAGCTGGGAATCAGCATCCGTTAGATAGCCTGCAATGGCCTCTGAGGAGTCTCTGCCAGCCTCACCAGACACAGCACCAGACGTTAATGAATCACCGCTGAAACCGAATAGATGACGTATAACTAACAGACCGTCAGTCAACGGTTGGGCTTCTAGGTTTTCATCTACGTCAAAGCTGAAGCAGCCTGATTTGCAAGAGAACCGACTTAGCGGATTGGTGCCATCAATGGCTTCTTGCTCATCACTGAAGCCATCGTTGTCGTCGTCAAAATCGCAGGCGTCACCCGTTGGATCGGCATCGAAGTTCGATTGATTCGCATTTGAAATCCATTCGCAATTGTCTGTAGAGTCTCCAATTCCATCCCCGTCGGTATCCAAAATAGATTCCAACTCCGGAGCCTCGCTAAGTCCATAAATATCAGCAACGAGAATTTTTCCACTTTCATCCCGATACGATTCGGAGAGATTCAGACTATGAAATCCATTTTCTTGATCGAGCGTTAGGACCTCAGACACTGACGCTAAGCCGCCCTTCAGATCGCTCCAAGCATTCCCCAGAGTCGGCAGAAGCGAGGCGAGAACCAATACATCCCCTTCTGCTGTATCAAAATCTTTAATCACCACTTTTCCCTTCTCGACGAGTTCTTCTGGGTAAAAAGTATCTCGGCCAGCATCCCCTGAGAGAGTAAAGCTCCCTTGTCCTGACCAATAAAAGCTATCTGAACCTTCTCCTCCAAAGGCGACATCCACACCCAACATCTCTAGATTGAAAAACTTATCATCACCACCCTCACCCAGAATAGTGTTGTTTCCCTCGTTGAACGTAAACGTATCCGGCCCTAAGCCACCTACTACGTTCTCAATTGAAATCAGGGTATCTGCACCTATTTCGGAGCCAGAAGCCGTTCCATCTTCCAAGTCAACAACAACGCCGAGCGTGCTGCTCGTGTAGACCACACGATCTGAACCAGCGCCGCCGTTATAGATGTCGTCTCCCTCTCCAGAGCCTCCGGTTATCGTGTCGTCGCCCGGTCCAGCATCAACGTCATCATCGCCAGAACCAGTGTATATCTCATCATTGCCCTCACCAGCTTCGATAACATCATCACTTTCGTTCGCCCCAAAAACAAAGTCCGACTTGCCGCTCGCAACAACCTTCGTCTGACCTTTGCTGACCTCCTCTTCCCCGGGGAAATACACATTCAGTTCTGTTGAGAACTCTTCACCCAAATCAGCTATGTCTGCCTTAACGAAACGAACCGTATTCTCTGCAACATCGTTCAATCTCAAAAAACCAACCTCATAAGTTCCTGACTGAAACTCAGTTGTAAGTGGTATCTGATTGGAAAATTCCAACGTTTCTTTATTGGCGCGATCCTTTACCCATTTATCCAAAATACCGCCCGAAGGTCGATTTAATCTCAGATAAACCCCATCAACCTGAGATGCAGGATCATAGGCGGTGCCATTGATCTGAATTACTGGTCGATTGCTTGAGTTATCAAAAGTGGCGCTTAACTTAAATGCCAATAACTCCGGCGCCTCTTGATCACCCAGAGGGTTTTCTAGTTCGAAGACCTTCGGATTTTCCTGTAACCATGCCTGAGACATCTGATTATTTCCGGCGTAATCCGAAAATCTCACCGTGTTCACTGGATATATTCCTGAAGCCGCATACTTCGACAGCGTAAGTGTGAAGTTGGCAGTATTGTCTTGGAAAGAGTCAGACCGGGTTTGTAAGCTCGCGCCAGTCGGTGAAAGTAATTCCAGAATCAATGTGTTCTCGACTACGCCGCTACCATCTTCGACAACAGCGACAGTCGCCTTAAGTTGAGGATTACCTTCCGAATCGAAAGACCAACCGTCCGAGGCAAAACTGGCAATTTCCGGGACTTTATTGTCTGCCTCAGGGTTGGTGAGTACCGTCTGAGTCAAAAACCCAAGGTCGTTGAGCTGGCCTTCGTTGAGTGACAACTCTAGATCATCATTATCTTTAATCGTGAATGCACGGACGGCATAAGTTCCACTAGCTGCATTTGGGTGCAACTCAACAGAGGCTCTAAAAGGTTGTGAACTGTCTTCTCTGCTAATGTTTATCCAAGTCTGCTTATTGTTTACATACCAGTAAAGAAAGCTCGCGTTGGTCGTATCACTGAAGGAATCTGAAACCTCTATAAAAAGCTCTAATACTGGCCCGCTAGCGCCCTCACTCGCACAAAACTCAAATCGGCTTATGTCTGGATTTGTTCCAGATGATTCACTTGAATACCTACCATCTATCTGGGGACAAGGGTCATTCTCGTCTGGCAATCCATCGCCATCGGAATCCGCAAACACATCAAATGAGAAGAGTATGAATGTAATAAGTAACAATGATTGACTAAACACTTTCATCTTGATTTTCAGTCCCTTAATTTACTTCCATGCTTATGAATTAGGCCATGTCTTCGATCGCATCTAGTCCTTTTGACGCCCTCTGGACTACTTTATTTCATTTCGAGATAACTGGCCATGCTCAGAGTCAAGTTAGTGCTGCTTAGCCTGACATCCGGAACACCCTCTCGATACCCTATCGATACAAGTAAAACTTAGCAGTAAAACAGACTAGGTAACGTTAAAACTGAAAACTCAGAACATAGAAGAAAAAGTAACCTAAAACTCACTCAATCGTTTTCCTCTGACTCCCTGTGGGGGCATTCAATATTGTTAATGGATAATCCATATCTATTGTGTCGTTCTAACCATTTCTCGACAAACGGAGACTCTTCCTCCCACAACCTAGCTAGTTCGTTTCTCACACCCTTTAATTGTTTAAGGTTCGGGTTATCTGCGACCTGTGTAGCCGCCATATCAATAACCCAAACAATTTGTTGATTTTCATCATAGTGCAAAAAGCCGATGGCTTCTAAGGCGCTTAAACATCTGTCGATCACCTCGAGCGGTAATCCTGTATGCGAATGTAACGTGACTTTGGGTATGTGGTATATGCCCACCATTTGAAAGGAAGGCGATGTCATCAAGTAGATAGCCAGCAACTTACTTTCTGGATCCATCTGAACTGTTTTTTTGCCATGCCAGAACGATGGCTTTATCTTGCAAAAACGAGCAGCCACGACTAAGCCTCACGGATGCTGTTTTGGATTTCGGATTCGCGCCATAGTGTTCGCCCACCTACTTTGACTGGCTTTGGCAAAATTCCTTGTTTAACCCATCGCCATACTGTCGAGTCGTCACATTGACCATAGATCTTTGCGACTTGTTTCACAGTCAGCAAATAATCCAAACCTTCTAAATTTGAATCGCTTTGCAGCTTTATACGGGTGCGTTCCATAGCATGCTTCCTTCTGTAAGTAGAAGAATGCATCTTGCCAAGACAATACCAAACGATGCGTCAGGCTTATCAACTCATCCTTTAAGCCTGACGCTCTTTCCAATAGTTGTCGTCATCGAAGTATTTCGAGCCAAAATAGTGGCGAGCATTTTCAGCCAGTTGAAACTCACTGTAGGCCATACTTCTTTTGTTTTTGGGCTTTCCTTCCTTGTAAACCTTTTTCAAAGTCTTCAGACGATCAAAAACATCAAAGAGTGCCAACGCGATAAGTTTTTGACCCACAGTTTTACCCTCGTCGCTCTCCAGATAGGCAAGAGAAATCCTAGGCTCTATTTTGAGTCCGCCTGCTGACTTTGGTATCGACTGTCGGCGCTCGACCTTGATTGCAAAACGTTCCCAAGTCTTCACATAGCTCACACCATCCAACCTCGCCCTTACGTTGCATGCATGTGCGTATAGATCCTTCAAGGGAACATCTAACGTGCGTCTTTGTTTAGGTTTTTTTACATTACCGGCAAGAAGGTCAACAGCCTGAACGAGAAGATCCTTACGGAGTGCTTTCCATTTGTCAGTTTGACCAACAAAATTCTTAAGCGCGCTCTTATCGCGTTGATTAAGAATAGCTTCGAACTCCTCACTCAAATCGCTGCGTTCTAGCAAACTCCAGTTCGGCCGCCCCTCCATGTCGCTAACACTATCTTTTTCAGGTCGCTTCGCCACATTAGATCTCCTCTCCGTTACACCAAGAAGCCCAACTGTTCATAATTTCAAGTCGAATCTCTAGCAGGTTTGAGCGTTGATACGCCTGATGCAACTTGTCCCCATCATGTTGCATGCACTTTTCAACGGTATCGCTGTTAAACAAAGTCTTGGCAGCCATGCAGGACCTAAACGACGACCGAAATCCGTGAGCGACTATTTTCCTAGGATTTCCATCAGCGTCTAGCTCAGTAGGATCGACGTAATACCTTCCCGTTCGCTTAAACTTTTGTTCTTGCAGTTTATCGATCATATCTGCGCAACCAATGGACAACGGCATGTCTTCACGATAGGGCGACGGGAACAAATACTTACCTCTTTTGGGCATGCTCTTGACTAGTGCGATCGCTGCATCACTCAGCGCGCATTCGAAGGGCACCTTTGACTTTCCGTTTCTAGTTACCGGAACGTTCCAGACTTTCCTCTCAAAGTCGATCTCCGACCACATGGCATGTTCCGCTGCTGTGTTCCTAATATTTGTCAAAATCTTAAATTCTAAAACTTTCGCACTTACGCTCGAAGACTCTCGCAAGTGCTTAAAGAAAGCCGGAACCCGCTCAAAGGGTAAGTGAGGTTGATGCTTTTGCGCTTTTGCTGACGCCGGAGTAACTAAGAGTGAGTTGAGCAGATCTTTGGATGCAGGATTCGGACTTACCCTAATGTCGAGAGCAATCGCATGCTTAAAGACTGTTTCGATACGCTGCCTAACGCGGGTGGCCGTCTCGTGCTTTTCGCCCCAAATCGGCCTCAACACTTTAACAACATCGTGCTTAGTGACGTCTTCAACCACCATTTTACCAATTACAGGGAAAGCATACGTTCTGAGCGTAGAGATCCATTGTTTAATGTGCTTTCCATTTGACCAGAACCCGCCCTCGACCTGATTAGCGTAATAACTTTCAGCTAAATCTTCGAAAAACACCCTGCGAGCGGCCTCCCCCTTAGCTTCAACCTTAGCCTTCAGGCGTTCTTCCCATATATCGATGCCCCGCGCTATCTGACGATGGAGATCCCTCGCAATGTCTCGCGCAGTCTTGAGATCGACCTCGGGGTACGAACCCAATCCAAGCGATCTACGCCTACCTTCGAACTCAATTCGGAAGATCCAAGAAGATGCGCCGGACGGCGTTTTCTGGATGCGAAGATTCTTAGCCCCACCCACGGCTTTGGTCGAGTTACTATCGCAAGGTTCTTTCACATAGCTCCGAACCTGCTTATCGGTCAATGGAGGTTGTAATCTGGGCATGGCTTAACTGACTTAAGTACCTATATACGTACCTAAAGACTGCCCTCTTATGCGGCCAGATGCAACATCTTGCACCAGTGAAAAAAAAATAATGTCCCAGATTACTGATATTATTACCTTAAATTCATGGATCCGCGGCTGATCTCATTAATACCGAGAGGACTGTCTCTCCGCCAGTTATCTATAAAAATCCCATATAAATCAATAGCCTATACTGACAATAGAGCAAAACGCTATTTTGGTACCCGTATTGGTACCCATAATTATTTTCAGTCGCAGCTTTACTTCTACCCTACCCACCACCCACTTTTGGCCATACCAGCACCCCACCCCCGGGGCACCCCCCGCTTCATCAGATGGGACTCCTAGTATTGGTATGTGTTACTAATGGGGACGAATGATGCAGGTATCGGGCTGTCTGGGCCATTGCTGCGAGTCACAGGCGCCTGCGGGCAAAATCAATAAGCTGATACCAGTACCGTTGAGACTGTGCGACTAAGCTGTAGGTTTGGTGCGATAGATTTACAAAAGATCTGTTTACCCCAGCCCTCATTATTTACTTATCAATAACTACAACTTATTATTAATTTAATAATTATTGGAGATTATTATGGTTCGGTTAATGCTTTTGCTTTCGATCTTAACCTGCGCTGTAGCGAAATCCGAACCAACTGCATTAGACGTCGACGAGGACGGCACTGTAACTCCATTAACCGATGGATTGATTATCCTACGTCAGCTTTTCGGTTTTGAAGGCGATTCACTGGTCGCTGGCGCATTGGGCGACAATTGCAAAAACTGCTCCGCCAGTGCAATTTCTGAAAAGGTAAGATTTATGGCGACTAACCCGATCGGCGCCTCAGGTTCTGACTCAGCACAAACAGGCCTTTCAAACATAAAAATTACTGCTGCGAACGGGAAAATCATGCACGTGCTGCGAATAATGGGTATCGATGGAGGGATTATTGCTGATAACGAACTGGAAATTCTTTTCTACTCAAGTTTCGATACAACCTTCGGTATCCGTAATCTAATTTTCAACCTGAAGGCAAAAGATTATGACGCGACTTATGATTACCCCGTCCATTCCGTTGGCAAAGAATTCATGCCGCTTCAGCCTGTTGCAGAATGTGGCACTCAGCTTGCCCGAGAATATTATGTAACCGAGAACACGAGGGGAGTCCCTGCATTATCGGTCTTTGACATTTACCTATGGGATCTTTCTCCTAACGGGCATGATTTAGCGATTGAAACGAGTCAGTCGGATGGCGGTTTATACATTTTGTCCGATGAGTATGAGTTGGATTCTGCAACCGAACTTACCAGTCAACCTTGGGATTGCGCATCAACTCACAACCTAGAGGCGGGAACCAAACTGAGAAAATTAGTCTACATGGGGCAGTTAGATCAAATGCTTCCACAACCGTTCAATATTGAGATCTTATCCAACGAATAACCAACTAGGCTACACCCGTCCAACATGCCACCAAGCCCACCCTTAAGCACTGAGAAGCGCAAAGAACGCTATCTAGAAGCCGTCAGAGACAAGATGGCTAAGCTGTACGCCTATGGTGACGCCAAGCCCCCTGCCCGTCAGCAGCTTTGGCATGAGATAACAGGGTTCCTTGAAGCGGGAAAAGTATTGAGTAACATTACCACCGAAGAGCTGCAAGCCATCATCGACGAGGAGCACATCACAGCATTCGGTATTACTCGAGAAGAACGTCAGCTAAAGCAGAAGCTAGCAAAGACAGATGATGAGCAAGACTGGGATAAGTACGATGTGCCGCCTGAGATGCGGTGACGAATAAAGCTACCCACCATCCACTTTCAGCGATACCAGCACCCTACCCCCGGAGCACCCCCACTTCACCAGAAGGGACTCCCAGTATTGGGTATGTACTACTAATGTGGGCGGGTGGATTGAATATGGGCTACCTATGCAGCCCCTTCTTGGCTCAGGCATCTGCGAGCAAGACGTGTAATTGATACCAGTAGTCTTGTGTATGTGAGCCTAGACTAAAATATCTTCCATAGAAGTTCAGAAATCATCTTTAGAAATATTTTTCGTTTTAAGGTTTCCATTTACAACCCGTACCAGCTTAACGCTTACCCCATTGATCGATCGGCCGCTTTTAGTGAATTGGAAGGACTTGTCTGCTTTACTGTA
>Ga0206127_1004866_pt1 | contig 11602 bp, 6 predicted proteins | sample Helgoland_Spring_6_FD_148646 | JGI IMG/M metagenome (GOLD analysis project Ga0206127, IMG submission 148646) | Pelagic subsurface seawater microbial communities from Kabeltonne, Helgoland, North Sea - Helgoland_Spring_Bloom_20160419_1 | ecosystem: Environmental > Aquatic > Marine > Epipelagic ...
CAAAGGAAGACTGCCTGTTTTAAGCACTTGATCATGGAATGCTTTAATATCAAATTTATCGCCTAATTTTTGTGTCGCTCTGGATCTCAATTCTTGGATCTTGAGTTGACCTATTTTATAGGAAAGGGCTTGTCCTGGAGTGGCCATATAGCGCTCAATTTCTGAAACGATGGAGGCTTCAGACTCCGCTTCATGATCGAGAGAATACTGAATGGCTTGTGCTCTAGTCCACCCCTTTCCATGAATACCGGTATCTACTACCAACCGGATGGCTCGGTGCATTTCCATACTGAGCATACCAAAATATTGAATGGGATCTTGGTAAAGCCCGAGTTCACGGCCCAAAGATTCGGCATAAAGTGCCCAGCCTTCAACGAAAACCCCAAGACTTTCAGGATGAAGAAATGCGGGTAACTGTTTATTCTCTTGTTGAAGCGAGAGCTGGTAATGGTGACCAGGAATGGCTTCATGCAGAAATAAGGCTTCATCGGCATATTTATTGTAGCGCGAGACGTCAGGAATAGGCACATAGAAGATACCGGAACGTGAAGCATCTTTTGATCCAGGGACATATTCTGCACTGGCAGAAACCTCTCTAAAAGCTTCTGTACGCCTTACTTTAAAGGTTGCTTTGGGTTTCAAGTTAAAAAGGGCGCTTAAGGAATCTGCCACTCGCCGTTTAATCTCATCAAAATGGTCAATGACTTGTTTTGGTTGGGTGAATGGCATTTGTTCTGGACTGTTTCTGATAAATTCAAAAAAGTCTTTAATGTCCCCATTAAAACCCATACTTTTTTTGGCATCCTCCATTTCGGACAAAATACGATCGACTTCTGTGAGTCCTATATTATGAATTTCATTAAAGGTGAGATCTGTTGTCGTATGAAGACGAACCAGATATTGATAGGTCTCCAACCCACCGGGCAGACTTCCCAGACCTGAGGTATTTCGAGATTTAGGTAAGTATTCATTTTTTAAAAAAGCTCTTAACTCTCGGTATTTGGGTTTAAGCTGTTCATTGATCATGTTGCTATATGCCGTGGCCAATCGATCTCTTTCCGCTGAACTGAAATGGGTGGGCATACTTTTAATGGGGGTATAGAACAAATGACTTTCAATAGATTCCGTGATGAAAGGTTCCAACTGAGGGAGTACTTTTTGAACCAGAGATTTTGGTAAAACGATGCCTTGGCTCATGCCCAATTTCATTTTGATGATACAGGTATCTAAAAAAGTGAGGTAATCGGTCGTGCGCTGTAACCATTGATCATAATCTTCAATGGTTTCGAAAGGATGTACACTGTTGCCGGCCGCTAATTGGGCAGCATATAAGTGTAAGGATTGAACTTGTATTAGGGGCATTAACTCGAAGCTGGGCAGGTTGTACATGGGAGAGGCCATGGTGACAAGAGGTTGCAAAAGTCCTGCTCTTTTGATGGTACAATCCCATTGCATGGTCTGTATGCTGAGCCATTGACTGGAAGTTACGGAGGTAGCGTCAAAAGTATCTAAAGTATCTAAATACAGGTCATATTGTCTTTTTAGATAATCCTGATAATCAGATGAAATATAATTTGCAATTTTATTATTGTAGCTTGTTTCGCCTGCCTTAGTAGCTTCAATAGGATTGATCTGCTGTTTGAAGGTATGATAAGATTGAAAGATATCATCGATAGAACGGAAACTATTTTCTGATGTATTACTATGATGGCACCCTAAAGTGAATAATAGACTTCCGACAATGAGGAAATAAAGTAGATTAGATTGAGTCAATAATAAAGATTTTAAAAATTTCATAGATCAATATAAGCATTTTTTGAATTTTAAGGACCTTATGGTCTTCTAGTTCTTCTATTGATCTTCTTTAAGATATGCGGGTAGGTTCGATTTGGTTATTTGAAGCTCTGTGAGATAGCCTGGTGCGTTGGCTTTTTTGGCCGTTTTCATTAATTTGGAAAAGATCCTTTTTTTATCAATAAGACTAATGGTCCTTAATTCTCCACAGAGTTTGTTGAGGTTTTATTTCATCAAATGAGATAAAATATAAGAGGTTATCCAAGGCAGACAACTAATAAATTTGAGAGGGATATGCTGATTGCTATACATACACCCTCAAATTTCAAATTTTTCTTATTCCTTAATTATTTTGGTATTGTAAATTTGACTTGATTGGTCTTGAATTTTCATTAAATAAATCCCTTTATCTAATTTACTGATGTCTATTTGGGTTTTTTTGGATGACATTATTCTTTTCCCAGAAAGCTCGAATATCACCGCTTTAACAAAATTGTTGATGTTGATCTGAATCTGATCTGTTGCCGGGTTTGGATAAAAGAGGTTATTCTTTTTATTTATACCCAATGCAGTATCATCTTCTGGTGTGACATTTATTGCCATGTCTGCAGTAGCGGTCAAGGCACCATCGAAAACCTCAATACTTAATGTGAATAGAGGTGTAATAGTGTAATCTACTTCACCGCTTTTGGCCACAGTCAATTTGCCATCTGTACTTCCTAAGTCGAAGGCATCTCCCGTATTGCCACTTTTAATGGCATAGGTAAGTGCATCACCATCCGAATCACTGGCTGTAATGGTTCCTACCAATGTACCGTCTGCCGCTTTATTGGCTACTGAAAAAGTAGCCGCCGAGATGGTTGGAGCTGAATTATTTATTTCACCTGAGTTGAGTGAGGCCAGGCCATTCCACTCAACTTCAAAAAGATTGGCCCCCTTTGATCCCTCATCGATCCACATGGGACCCTGACTATCCGATATGTAGGCTTTGACACCATCAATGAATATACCATCACCTCTCGATATCCCTACAGAAGCGGGTATGGTAATGTCATGAGTTAATGTACCTTCAGTTGTGTATGCATACAAATATTGATCGCCATTGGTAACGGTGCCACAAAATACAAGTAGCGCTTGTTCGTCAGTATCATAAAACAATCCACTGGGCGAATTGAGGACTGAAAATGAATTGATCTTAGTCACGGGACAGGTACTGGGATTGACACAGTTGTCAACAGCAAGATCTACTTCATGGATCTCTTTATCTTCTTGAATACCCACATAAAAATAGCCATTGGTAGGATTGAAAGCGATGGCTTCTATGCCCTTATCGGTGGGTGTACTGATATCGATATTGGCCAAATTCCATTGCTTTTTGATATCTCCTGTGGCGAGTTCGATTTGATAAATGTAGTTGTATTCATCTCCAACATAGATATAAGTTTCACCTCCATCAGGACCAAATGTGAGGCCTTCCATGTCTACTTCATGATCTATGATTAGCCCATTAACTTTTGAAGCATTTGCTGTATTAGAAATACCATAATAGGGCCAACGTTCCTCTATTTCATCTGAGGCTAATCCTGCTTTGATGATACTTTTGGGATAATAACTAATATAATCATCTTGGTTGGCTGGATGCACACCATTAACGGCAAAATAAGAATTTCCCGATACGACCACACCACTGTTTCTAAAGTAGGTATCTATGCCTGCACCATCACCAATGGTTACTGTTGCAGCAGTTGCTAGAGCAAAGGTGTTCAATACATTGGGTGTCCAAGTGATTTCAGTAACAGTGGATCCATCATCTCCTTCTAAGACATTAACAGTAATGGTGGCACTCGCACTTAATGCACCATCTGAAACCTGAATGTTCAGGCTGAAGACAGGATTGGTTGTATAAGCTACTTGGGTACTTGTGGCTACGGTCAATTTCCCATCTGTACTTCCTATAGCAAAGGCATCTCCGGTATTGCCACTGGTAATGGAGTACGTAAGCGCATCACCATCCGTATCACTGGCCGTGATCGATCCTACCAGCGTACCGTTGGCAGCGCCATCGGCTACGGAAAAAGTTGCCGCAGTGATGGTTGGAGCAGAATTATTTGTTATGACTTCATCGTATGAGGCACCGGCATATCTGGCTATTGCATCAGTTTTTAATTGACCGGTCTTCACCTCTAATAACCCAGGAATATCATTGACCTTCCCTTTCCATGCTCCGACCAATAAAAATCTTTGATCAAAAGTAACGGCATTATTGCCTGTGCTGCTTACCTCTTGAGTATGTGCATGATAATGGAAGCCAAAATCATCACCATGATCATGTCCTCCGTATTCGTCCAACGCGATACTGTATCCCTCCATCGTACCGTAATTTTCTTCATACCTACCAAACAAGGCCACTCCGTCATAGGCCATACCAATGAGGGGTGGGTGGTTGCGTCCTTCGTAATCAATGAGGTTATAAAGGTTGATTCCATTCTTACTGTAAGAATGACCATCAGCATGGTAGTGCAACTCCATTCCTCTGCCTACATGTATTCCTCCGTGAGTGATTTCTGCCGCATTTGAAGCATGGAGCAAGGTATTGTTTAAAGAAGGATATATCGGAACGCCATCCACAGCTACACCATTTGAGCTCAGACTGGCATAATTATACACGGTTTGGGTAGTTGCACCGGCATCTTCTCCCAAATCTCCATAGGCACTCAAATCATTATCAGACAGCGCATCTATTAATCCATAATTTTTGAGAGGTACTTTCATCAAATAAGAAGCCCCCTTGGTAGTTCGGGTCACGGATTGCTCTTCATATCCTCCGCCTTCACCATCTCCAGGAGGTCTGCTGACATTAATCAATTGATTGGGGCGAGTAGAAGCAGCAAAGCTTGCAGTTACTAAAAATGGATGGGGTACTCCATTGTCATCTGTGGCATTGGTGAAATACACGTATTTATTGGTGCGGTCGCCTAAGGTAGCACCATATACATCTGTGGAAGCAATGGTATGCGAGAGCATATTTTCACGTAATGCCAAATAAAATGCTTTTGGATACCGCAGTTCTGCTCCTGCATTGGTTAACGTAGTTTCTATGGCATCGAGCATGCTAGAAGCTGCGGTGGCCGCTGCAGTCGTTGCATCTAACTGTGCATGGTAAGCATTATCAAGGTCCTTACTTAAATCTGAGAAACCGGTTGAGGTCGGATTGATACTTTCTGGAAAAGCAGCCCAGGAATTGGGCTGATAGGAGGTGGATGCAGGGTTAAAATCAGAACCAGCTTCAATTTCAAGATCAATTAAATCATTGGGATCTGCCAAAAAGAAAGAAGAGGCATCTGCTGAAGCACTGGTCCACTCCAGAGAGGTACCATTGATTTTTAAATATTTATCAGTCCATGTAGTGACTTCAGTAAAACTAGAGGAGCTGGTATTATATTCATATTTACTACTTGCGGTAATCGTTGCTGTACTGGCATTGGTACTAAAAGTAATTCCTAAATACCCGGTATTATCTGCATCAGCAATATAGTAAGTACCTCGATCACTTAAAATAGCAGTATTATTGTCATTGGCATCCAAGGCATAATAGCTGTGGATAAATGAATTCAGTCGATAGGTCCCACTTAAGGAGGTCGCAGAATTATCCAAAGGAGCGTTGAGATCTACCATTTGGAAGATACTACGGAGCATCGAACCATAAGTAGCTCCAGAAGCGTACAGATTGGCAATGGGAGTCATCGATAAGGTTGAAATATATGAATCACCGCTGAAGGTGACCGCATTGGCTTTGACGGCATCCAAGAGGATCATGTACTTTCTATTCTCAATGGAGGAAAGTGCACTCGGGGTCCAAGATTTCTCAAAGCTGACTTCGAGAATTTCTCCAAAGGATTTAGGGCCGTAATAGTCTATGTCCTGGCCTATGCCGGCCCAAGAATTAAGAAGAAAGAGTAAAATGATTATATTTTTTTTCATTTCTAAAAAAGTTATCGGATTGATCGTTTGCAAAATCCTATGGTTTTAGATTGGAAGCTAACAAAATTTTACATCTTTCATTTATAAAAAAAGTCTTACTTCCTTATAGAGGCAAGACTTTTTTCAAACGGTTATTTATATATTACGCAATTATTCTGCAGCCACTGCCATCATCATGCCCGTCGCATCGAAAAAATCACCAGCAGCAAAGATTTGACCATCTTTCATCTCCATCCAATGGTATGCGCTCAAGGCGAAAGATTTACCTGTTTCTTTAGACTGACCTTTCCAGGTTCCATACACACGTACGCCCCCGTTAGCCTTGAGGGTTTCATTATCAACTCCTGGAAGCCAAACAGCATCCTCAAAACTCACATTTTCGAATCCATTCATATAGAATTCACCCTGACCCAACATTTGTTCTTTGCCTCCTTCACCTACTCCGTACATGGGAGAAGTGTGCGTTACACTGTCATGGATCATTGATGCATACAAATCAAAGTCTGTGTCTCCTGTAAAAGTCATCATAAACTTCTGAGCGATCGCTAGATTTTCTTTGTACAACGCTAGGTCATCAACTTCGGCTACTGCAGGTGCCTCGGCTGGAGGCTGACACGAGATTATCGCAACTGACATTGCGAGCATTAGCAATAAATTTTTCATAATTGTTTGTTTTAGTTTGTACAAAGGTAGCGCTAATTTTAGTTAAAACATGAACTATTTTGGTTTAAATAGGGATGTTTAGGTAGATCAGGTATTTTTGAATATTACAAAGAGTATTTTTTTCTCCAATAGTGGTAAAGATAACATGAAAATTCCTAAAAAAAAATCCAGCATAATACTGGATTTTTAAGTTGTCTAAAAGTAAATCTATTCGGATGCTGGAAGCTTTCCAGAATAGATCCAAAATTTTTGAATCAAGTTATCTTTAACACCTACGGCCGCAAAAAATGGCGTTCGGAAACCTGCTGACCTTCAATGGTCATGTCTACCATATAGGCATTGTGTATCCATTGCATCCCATTGCCGTTGGGATCGGTCACGGCGGTGGCCCATTGTTGTTTGAATTTGGGGTTAGCAGCACCGAGCCAGCCTTCTAGAAAGCCCTTGAGAGCTTCTTTTCCTTTAATGTATTCGCCTTCAGGGCCACTGACTTCGATATTATCTGCGGCCAGTGACATGATTTTATCTATTTCTTGAGTATTGTGGTACTCGACCCATTTGGCCCAGACATCTATGGCTTCATCGGAGCCTAAGGCCCATTTTACAGATTCATTGCCCGCCATAAAACCAACGGTTTTGGGAGCTTCAACGGCTTGGGTAGTTTCCGTTTTTGTAACTTGTTCAGTGCAACCAAAGGTTATTGCGAGTAATAAAAGTAGGATTTGATTTTTCATTGGTTTGTAAGTTCGAGTGAATTTTTTATAATAAAAATTGAGATGTTTGATTAAGTTAGCAAGAGATAATTTATGGAGTTATTGATTTAAAGATGTAATCTAGACTCCAGTACCTGTCATCGATTCTTCAATTTGTTTTTGAATTGCAATTACTTTATCCTTTTCTCCATAATTTAAAGCTGCCAGAAGCTTATCCTCTACATCTAAACCATCATCTCCATGATCGTGCTCTTTCATTAAAGCCGTCACTGAAGATAAGTTTAGATTTAATATCAACTCCAAAGCCGGATAATCACCAGTCTTGGCCTTTGTTAGTAGACTGTTGGAATTGTCAACTTTCTTTTCTCCTTTCATGTACTGATAAAATGATTTACCAGCGCCAAGTACCCATGAAACTCCATCTTTAATTTTGTGACCTACTGTAATGGCCGCCGCTATAGGTGCTGCCGGAGTTAACAACATAATTGCCTCCGTTAATCGAATTATGTTTTCAAATACTAAACTTACCTGAGTCCAAAATCCTTTACAAACCTTAGTAAGTCCATATATTGCCTCGTCAATTCCCTGCTCTGCTCCGTCAATGAAAGCCGTCCATTGACTCCACTTAGCCGTAGCCGAATTGTAGGCATCATATATTCCCTTGATAGCTAATCCAATACCAAAAAAACTTCCCAAAATTTCAAAACCACCTTTTGCAGCGGCCTCTCCCGAATTCTGACTTACAGTTTTTAGATTTTCAAGGTAGCTGGGTTTTGGATCTTTTAATGCTGCTACAGCCGCGGCATCAAGTGAAGTAGTGAGGGCATTAGTTACTGAACCTTGAGCTATTTTCTCTAAACCTCTTCTGACGCCTCCTGAACTATTTTGAACGGCTTCCTGTTGTTCTGGCGTAAGCTTTTCGACCTGCGCAGGATCAACGGCTAGTCCATCACTAGTAATTAATTGCTCTTTCTCAGGTTTTTCCTCTGCTGTCTCTTTCCCGTCTCCACCAAACCAACTACTTCCCCAAAGACCTTGAACAATTCCTACATTCTGACTAGTATTTAATGATTTTTTAGTAATTTCTTTCTGATTCACATCATTACCTAAAGTTAATGCTTTAGCTCCCATCACGTCTGCCTCATGCTCAAGTCCCTTGTCATCATTGACTGGAATTTTTTCCTTCATTTGAGCAGTAGGCTTCACTCTACCTTGCTTTTGTTGTACGACATGCCAAGCTTCATGAGGTAAGTGCTGTTCTTGACCAGGTGCCACGTGGATGTCGGTACCTTGGGCAAAGGCATGCGCCTGCATTTGGGCAGGTTGGTCTGAATTGGTATGCACCTTGACATCATCCAACGAAACTCCCGATAGATTTTCGACACCTGACTTTAGATTGTCAGGTAGGCCGGTGTTATTTTCTTTTTTTTGGATGGGAGCAGCTTTCATCTGTACTTCTTCTTCGTCTGCAGCTTTTTGTACAGTATTAAATTTCCCTTGCATGAGTTCTTCTTCTTCTGGGGCTTTCTGGATGGGAGCAGCTTTCATCTGTACTTCCTCTTCTTCTGCGGCTTTTTGGACAGGTGTATTACTGGGCATAAGGACCTGTAATTGGGCCGTTTTTTGAGCTCGAGGCCCCTCGCTCATGGCCTCCACTACTTTCATTTGGGCTAGGGTTCCCGGTCGATTGTCTGAAAGGGTAGATAATTGCGATGCTGCTCTAGTTTGAGAAGCATTGTTTTCTTTTTTATTGGCCTTAGTAGCCGACAGTGCACTATGTGTTAAAGTAGGCATAAAATTGTAGTCTTTGAGATTCATAAAGTTAAAAAAAGAATTGATAAAAGCAAATGATCCATCTGCCTTTCAATACCTATTTTTAAGAAACAGGATCTTATGCCATTGAGTAGGAGATGCTCCTATCATTTTTGTTACTAAAAACTTCACATGAAAGGCTTCTTTTTTGTTTTAAAAAACAAATTAACAGGGTCAGTAGAGGTATTGCCAAGGCCGAATTCCTTGGTCCTGTACCAGCTCGATGAAGTCATCCAGAGCGGTCGATCGTTCCTCTGAGGTGGAGGTTTCTTCTTTCATCCAAGCCTGATAGGTTAAGATCAATTTTGCAATGAAAAAATAAATCAATCCCTCCGTAGATTTATTTTTCAATGATTCATCTATCTTTAGACTTCCCCAATGAAATCTTTTACCTCCCATAGATTTGACCGCCTCCGTATCTGCATCATAGGGACCCGAAAAATGATTGTTCAATAGCCAAGTAAGTCTTCTCCATTCTAGAGGTGCATCATATAATATGGGCCACTCGGGTAGTGGCACATATTGGCCATTTAAAAGCCCCACCATACAGGGACCAATATCCTCATTGAATGGGCAAACTTTGGTGAAAGTGGCCAAGTTCTGAGTCAATCCAAAATGTTCTTCTAAAAAATCTATGAATTTGATGTACCGTTTTTGTGAGGGCGCTGGTATTTGTGGAAATAGTCGCTTTGCCTCACTTTTGGGTCCATTTAAAAGGGTAGGATGAAGGTCAGGAGCGGGAAGTTTATCTAAATCATCAGCCAATAGATCAAAAAAAGAGTCAGGTAGTGGCTTTTGAATCGCCTTTAATATACCAGGTTCGTTGAGCACCCAAAACCTACGGTCGTCATCAAAAATATTTTTTGAGGACCATAGCGGACTGTGAGTCGTGATTTTTTGAGAGGATTTGCCCTCGTATATGAGGTAGCCACATCCTGTGTCCTCATCATTTCCTTCCATCACCGATAACCCTGTCGAAAACCGAAACATTATGAGCTGTTATTTATTTTTTTGTACCAAAAATACTGGGAACATTTCGGGCCAACCAAGATGCTTTTTTCGGTTTATCCACAGGCTTATCAATGAAAATTTCCTTTGCTTTATCAGTAGCATCAGATTTTTTATTTCTTTTGAAATTACTTGGTCCAAATTTAGATATTGATTTTAGAGATTTTTCATCGGTAATAGTCGTACCCGTTATTTCTTTTTCGAATTTACCGAGGACCCCTTCAACAATAGGAATTGTTTTCTTTTTGGTCATCCACAGAATTTGACCTTTGGCAACAGCCGCTAATTTTCCTTTCGCTTCTCCCGATAGTGTGCCCGATAAGGTAATTCCCGCAGGGGTAGCACTTACATTTACCGCTGCATCTAAGGAAGCTTCGGCAGATCCTTCCCCGCCGACACTGACTTCTCCAAGTCCCGGAACGCCCACGGAGACTCCTCCAAACACACCTATACTTGCTTGAGCTCCTGCATTGACGGTTACGGCATTTACATTTATGTTTTGAGCATTTTCAAAATTATCGTCAGTATCACAAGAAATACCAAAATTACCTCCAAGCTCGGCTGATGAGGCCAGGTCCATGTCTACGGCTGCAAACACACCCGGAGGCCCTAGCGGGATTCTGGCCAAAGGAAGTGAGTATTTTACTTCTGGAGTTTTAAAACCTTTTACAGTAGTGGTGGCATCAATATGATAACCAGACTTATCCTCATTTTGTGCTACAGCGCCTTCTAATTTAAGGACTTTGCCTAAAGGACCTCCTGTCGCTGTAGCATTTCCTTTCTTGGTCGTCGGGTTGACCTTACCTTCCACTTCCATGCCTGCCAACATGAATTTGAAATCGTATGACTCAGAATCGTCTACGCTTGGAGTTTTTGGATCATCCCTCATAGTTTTGAAGTCATCACCTGGGGCTTTTGAATCGGAGTTGTCATCTCCTTCCGATTCCTCGAGTAAGCTAGGATCCCAAGCAACCGCCATCGTTTTATTTGAATCAATACCCTCTCCTGCCAAGTCATCCGTATCAAGATCTAAGCCTCCTAACCTCTTCATTTCAGCTGATTTTTTTTCTTTGGCTTCAGCTTTTACATCCTTATATGCTTTTTTTGCTTCCTCAATAGCTACTAAATTTTTACTTTTATGAGCCTCTTCCAATTTTTTCTCGGCGTCTCCAATGAGACCTTGATACTTTAGTATGATCTCATTTAGATTTTGTTTTTCTTCTTTTGGTTCTGCAGCTTCTTCGAGCTGAGCTACCCCAGAAGCAGCATTGTTATTGGACTGAAGTTGGGCAGGGGCATTATTATTGGCCTTTGGAGCCATTTTTGGAGTAAAAGGAACAACTTTGGCTTCTTTTTTTCCTAGAGCATTGCTTAATTTTCTTTGCGAAACGATGCCCGCACGATTATCAGTAAATTCAGCCAATTCACTGGAGCTTTCAAGACTCGATTCGCTCTTATTTTCATCCCTCTTTTGAGTAGATTTAGATATTTTGTTTTGGGCTAGAAGCATTAACTACAAATATGAAATTAGCTCGAAAATAAAATTACATTTAAATTTCTCTAATACGTAACGATAGACCCTTAAATTTTTAAAATTTCTGTCTGAGAGCACTGATTACTGACCTCAATAT
>Ga0206127_1004867_pt1 | contig 11602 bp, 10 predicted proteins | sample Helgoland_Spring_6_FD_148646 | JGI IMG/M metagenome (GOLD analysis project Ga0206127, IMG submission 148646) | Pelagic subsurface seawater microbial communities from Kabeltonne, Helgoland, North Sea - Helgoland_Spring_Bloom_20160419_1 | ecosystem: Environmental > Aquatic > Marine > Epipelagic ...
ACATGCTCTCGAGGTGGCCAACCCTGCCACCAACCGGGTAGAGGCTCGTCAGGGTCAAAGCCCAGCGCTGCCAACAGCGATCCGAAAAACTCTTCATCGACGATTTCGCGCGCTTGCGCGTCCTCCTCCTCCTTTACTGGTTTATTTAAAGGTTCCCTTACAGGGTTAGTCTCCGAATTTCGGAGATGGCTTTGGCGATTTTCCGGAGATGGAACTGCCCCAAACTTGGAGTTGGCTCCGTCTCCGAATTCCGGACACGGCTCGGCGTCATTTTCCCGGTCTGTGCCTTGCTGGCCGTCTCCGATTTCTGGAGATGGCTCTTGTGGATCGATTATTTCGAACCCCAAGATATAGCGTGTGGCTTGGCGGCGCTTGGTTCGATGATCCTGGCACTGAATACGTCGAATGAGCCCGAGCTCTTCCAGCTTCTTGAGATGATCGTTGAGCGAGGAGATCGACATTTCCGCGTCTTCAGCCAGACGGACCTGTGTCGGGAAACAGCCAAAGTCTGGGTTGTGACGATCGCATAGATGCCAGAGCACGATCTTCGTCGCAGGCTTTAGCCCGCGCTGCTGGATCGCCCAGTTGGTGGCGGCATGGCTCATGGCGCGACCCTCCCTGTTGGGGAGGCAACACGCGTCGTGAACCCGTGGTCTGCCAACGCGCCCAGCGCGTCATCAAGCGAGCGGACCAGCGCCCAGCCAAAGCCTTGTGTCAGCACCGCGTCGCGGAATGCTTCCTGCGCCGAGCTGAGCCGCCCCTTGAGGGATTTCAGTTCGAGGAAAAGGACTTTGCCGTCACAAAGAATGATCAGGTCGGCAAAACCGGGATGTACCCCCATGCCAACGAGGATCGCTTGCCGCTTGGCCCCGCGTGGGCCGGCCTCGGTCACCTCATTGGCGCAGTGATGGATGATGGTGCCCTTGGGGAGGGCGAAACGCAGCGCGGTCACAACAGCGCGCTGCAGGTCAGCTTCTGGAGTTCCACGTCGCTTCATGAGCGGCCCTCCCGATCTGGTGCAGGCAGCCGCCCGGGCGTTTTGGCATCGAGCACGACAAGCAGGATGCGCGCGTCCTCGCGTTCTTCTGGTGTCTCGCCGTGCTGGACCAAAACATTGCAGGCGAGACGAACGAGATAGTCGGAATGGTGCACCATATCGGCCACGACCATGCGCGCCTCGCGCCGGCGTTCTTCGATCCACTCTTGGCGGACACGGTCCCGGGCGCTGGGCTTGCGGAAGGGAAGGGGGATGCTCATCGGCGTGACCCCGCACGACGTGGGGCAGGGGCTTCCTGCAACATCAGCCAATCCTGCACCGCATCTCGGCGATAGTAGATCTTCCGACCGGCGCGCACGCAGGGCGGGCCGAAGCGGATCTTCTCCCAGCGGTGCAGGGTTTCAACGGTGACCCCGAGCTCAAGGGCGAGGTCTAGGCGGCTTATCCAACCACTCATCAGGCGCTGAGGGCTACTGGATCGGGGGGCAGTTCCAATGTCTGGCATCTGGGTTCTCCTGAGTTGGGCCCGACGAGGGCAGAGTTCAGGTGTTCAGAAGCGCAGAGGGAAAAGGGTGGCGGGAAGGCGGAGACCGGCGGTGATGCGCCAAATGGCTGCCGGTCATTGATATCATTGAGGTTTTGCGGTTTTGGTCCGAATGGCGGGCACAGCCAAGGGTGTCGAAAAGTCTATGCAAACTGCCTGGTGCAGAGTCTCGGCGGCCCAAAACTGCGCAATTTACAAGATTTCGGCGTGTTTCAGCGGGTTTCACGGGCGTTCAAATGTATTCGCCCAACCGGCAAGGGGTCCAGACCCTTGCCGGTCATTGATTTTAAACGGAATTTACAAAATCGGGCCTTGTTCTGGGAGCGAGAAGCCCTCTGGCGTGCGCTTTAGGCCGCGAAACATACTCCGCTGGCGGGCAGATTCGCCCAGCGCCGTGAAAGCCGTCTGGAATTTTCTCCAATGTTTTCAATGACCGGCAGGGTTTTGGCGCATCACCGCCGGTCACCGCCTATATGCCGCCCCGAACCTCATGCTTCGCTTGATAAGCCTGCGCATCTACGCCTGTGTCATGCGCATGAAGGAGGTATAAAAATGGTCAACCGATTGCGATTAAATGATAAAACCGTGCGTGAGCAGATCCCGGAAGAGGATCGGGCCTACCAGGTCTTCGATACTGAGATACGCGGGCTGTCCATTCGTGTGATGCCCTCGAGCGAGCGGTCCTTCGTGATGGATTACCGCTTTGCTGGACGCCAACGCCGCATGGCGATTGGGCGCTGGCCAGAATGGAGCGTCACCGCGGCCCGAGAACGAGCCCGGGAACTGCGCCGCCTGATAGACGAGGGCACTGATCCTCTGGAAGAACGGGACACCTTGCGCGAGGCCCCTCGCTTCAATGACATGATCGAGCGGTATTTGATCGAGCATGCCTCAACGCTGACGCCTTTGAGCGCGTCCGATCATAAATCCTTCCTAACCAAGTTGGTCGCACCGCACTGGGGCAACAAGCTGGTCACCGAGATCACGCCGCATGATGTGACAAAATTGCTGAACCTGATTGCAGAGGGCAGGGCCCGGCCATCGAAGGCGAAGCCCAACAACCGAGCGCGCAAGCTGCAAGGGCGCAAGCCAACCCCCGTCCGCGCCAACCGCGTGGGCGAAGTGCTGCGTAAGATGTTCAACCTCGCCATCCAGTGGGGCTGGCGCACGGACAATCCCGCAGCGGGCTTCAAGAAACGCGTCGAGACTGCGCGCGAGCGGTTCCTCTCCCACGACGAAATCGGCCGGCTGGCCGAAGTGCTGGATGCGGCTGAAGATCAGCGGGCCGCGGGCATCATCCGCATCTGCATGCTGACAGGAGCGCGGGTAGGGGAGGTGCGTCAGGCGCAGTTTGAGCAATTCAATCTGGAGCTGGGGATTTGGTCGAAGCCCGCTGCCACCACCAAGCAGCGCAAGATCCACCGGGTGCCGATCTCCGCTGACGTCGCTGCGATCGTGCGCCAGCGGGCGCTCGTGGTGCCCAAGGGCAATCCGTGGCTCTTCCCCGGCGATGTGCCGGGCCAGCCCGTCAAAGAAATCCGTCGGTTTTGGGTGAGGGTGCAACGCGAGGCAGACCTGCCCGATGTGCGCATCCATGATCTGCGCCACACATTCGCCTCGCTCTTGGTCAGCGGGGGCGCCTCGTTGGAAATGATCGGCAAGTTACTAGGCCACAGCCAGATCCAGACGACGCTGCGCTATGCGCATTTGATGGACTCGCCCCTGCGCGCGGGTGTCGACGCTGTGGCCGGCATGTTCCGGCCACGGCCGAAGATTGTGCCTGATGCGGATGCTGAGCAAGACGCCAAGCGGGCCTGAAATAGGGGCCGCTTACTTCTCGCCGCGCATTGCGCGCCAGAAGGGGCGCAATCGACGGCGGATGGTGCTCTCGTCGGGGATCTCCCCGTTCTCGGCGACATCGGCGAACCAGTCCTGAAGATAACCGATTAGTTCGGCCTGGGTCTCTGGAATGCCATGTTCGTGGACGCGCTTCAGCAGGGCCACATACATGCCCTCCCAGTCATAGGGTGAGAGCGCACCTGTTCCGCCGCCAATGCGGCGCAGCAGGTCATATTCGTCTTCGAACCTCAGGACGTCCTGACCGGTGATCAAGAGATCGGCGATCGAGACTTCGACCCCGTCGGCAGGCTCAGTGACATAGCACCAGTCTTGCGCATTCTCTGGCTTGATCCGCTGTAGCTTGATGACCGTGGGGCCGGTCCCCGCGCGGCGAAAGAGGGGCAGCATATCCATCGGCGAGATCGTGATCTTGCCGGAGACCTTCTCGTCGCCGCAGATCGCGAGAGAAACCCCCGTGACGATGTCTAGCTTTCCTTCGGTGGCCCAGCCGCCAATATCGGCGATGGTGCAGCCCCATCGGGATGCGGTTTCGTGCAGGGTGAAGAATGCTCTTTGAGGTAGTGCCATGCGGGCTCCAGTTCTGATGTCGAGGTAAGACAGCGGGCGGCCTTGCAAGTTGCTGACGCCGCCCAAGTGGCAGCGAGGCAGAAACTCCAGGGTGCAGGCCGTATGAAGCCGGCCCTCCGCATTCATGGTCGTGCGGCGACTGCCAATTTCTCCAATCGAGCTGCATCCTTAGGACGAATCGTCCTCTCTCGGGTTATAACCCAGGCACTACGTCAAGAACTGTCGGGGATAAGCGCCATGTCGTTCCAAAAGGCACAAGACCTGTTGAAGCTCGCAGGCATGTCGGCCAGCCGGCATGGTGGCATCACGGTAAAGGAGGTCGCCGAAGCGTTCAGCGTGAATGAACGGACCGCCCAGCGCATGATCGCTGCCCTGAAAGATGTCTTTCCAAGTATCTCCCATCAGACGGACAGCGAGCGGCGCCGACGCTGGAAGCTGCGCGACACCAGCATGCTTGGCATGCAGGGGCTCTATCGCCGGGAACTCGTCGCGCTTGAGGCCAGTATCACGCGGGCTGAGCGGGAGGGCGCGTATATGGAAGTTGACGCGCTCCAGTCCCTGCGAGATCGCTTGGTGGCAACCTTGCCGTCAGCACAGGCCCGAAGCATGGAGGTGGATGCTGAGGCGATCCTCGAGGCCAAAGGCTATGCCTGCCGCCCAGGCCCGAAGGTCAAAACCTCTCCGGCTGTGCTGAACATCGTTTCGGCTGCCTTCAGAGGGCCGTTCCGGCTCATCATCCGATACCAGGGGGCGCAGGATGCCAAGCCGCGCAAGCGCGTGATCGAGCCCTATGGGGTCCTGCTCGGCACGCGGCATTACTTGATTGCCCGCGATACGGCAAAAGATGCCAACCTGCGCCGCTTCCGCATAGATCGAATCGAAAAGGCCGAGATCACCAACGACTGGTTCGAAAAGGACCGGGACTTCGATCTCGAGGCCTATGCCGCCCGATCGTTCGGGTCGTTTCACTCGGACGAAGAGTTCAGCCGGGTCGTGTGGCGGTTCAGTCCAGCCGCTGCGCCAACGGCCCGGGAGTTTGAGTTTCATGCCAAGCAGGAAATGACCGACTTGGAGAATGGCGGCTTGCTGGTCAGCTTCGAGGCTAGCGGGTTGGTCGAGATGGCCTGGCATCTGGCGAAGTGGGGTAGGGAGGTCGAGGTGGTTGAGCCAGTGGCGTTGCGCGAGATGGCATTAGCATACCGGAATGCATCCGCTGGCGTGTTGCCATGATGCTGGGTCCACCTGGGATTGCGAGGGGGCTTGCACATTCGTCGATATGGGCGGGGAGCGGACGTTCGCTGTACTTGGGAAAGCATCCGGTCAAGACGTGAAAGCGGCTATTCGCGCAGCAGCTTCAACAGTCTCGATGCTGCGACGAGTTGCAACTACAACTACAGGACAAAAACAGCATGCTGGGCAAGCAAGCCTAGGCTTTCTGGATCGTTTGAGTCATTCTACTGGGCCTTAATGCTCTAGCAAGGGACGATTTGCGCCTCGAGGCGATACCCAACCGACGATGCACGTTATCATTGAACATCAACATCTAATCGCTATTCTCTCACACGCAGTAGGTAGCTGGCGGGAACAGGCGTGAAAGTAAAGATATTCGACAGGCAGGTTCGCGACTCATTCTCCAAAATCGCGGCGGGCGTAGGAACCGTGCTCTCCACATTGCTACTTTTCGTAAGTATACCAGACGACTGTAAGCTCTACTCACTTCTCGGCTTCGCACTAGCCCTGTTCATTATTTACCTTGTGATATGGTGGCGCGCCAATAATCTGAAAGAAGTGGCGATCAAAATTGATGGCACAACAGTGACGGTTAAGTCTGGGGATATATTTAACGAAGAAGGGTTGAAAGCTATCGCGTTTAACGAATATTTTGACACGGTCGTGGATGATATTTTGATTAGCGAGCGCTCGCTAAATGGCATCTTCCTAAGATCGAAGTTGAACGGAACCATTTCGGAATTGGATGCGGAGATTGATCGCCACCCGTTTGAGGAAGGGGAAATCTTACAGCAAGAGGTTCCTCGAGCCGCCGGAAAAACAATAAAATTCAGGCTTGGTACTATCTTTGTTAAAGACGACTATCTCTTGACCGCAATGTCTAAGTTCGACTCCAGTAATCGAGCCAATCTCACCATGCCGGAGTACTTGGAGTTTCTAATAAATTTCTGGGACAGAGTGAACAAAGTTTACGCACAACGCTCTGTAGTAACGCCCATATTTGGATCAGGAATTACGCGAATCCGCGGACACCGGAATATTAGTGATGAAGATCTACTAAAAATAATGCTGTGGACTTTCCGCATTAGTGAAATGCGCTTCAAATACCCTGCCAGGCTTACGATAGTCGTTCACGCTAGCAAGATTGATCAGGTAAATCTGCTCGACCTCAAGTCTCTGCGAAATGGTGTATAATGCCTTCCGCCCAACTCCAAATCAAATTCGAACTCCGAATGCACTCTATGTAGATTGATGCCGACATGGTAAATCGAACTGGAACTTACATCGCTTTTGACGGACTCGGGCAGCAAGACCCGACTAAATCAGATTTCCGATATTATGCAACGATCCAGGGGTGGAGTGCTTCAAAGAGCTCAGATTTTCGCCTTACCAATAGCCATGAGAAGGCAAGTGCTGTCCGGGACACAAGTAAGCTCGCCACCTTGCAGGCCAGCATCAGGCTGAGGCTTCAGGCTTCCAAGAACATGTTGATTGTGTTGTCGAATGATACGCGAAAGAGCGGCAGTGTGCTATCTTGGGAAATAGAGAGAGCCGTGGATAGCTACGATCTTCCTTTAATCATTGCGCATACGGGATATGACTCTGTAATGAACCCGAAAGGTTTGTCGAATCGTTGGCCTACATCTTTGACCAGCAGGTTGAATGATGGATCAGCAAAAGCAATCCACATACCCTTCAAGCAAGATGCCATTTTTGACGCCATTCGCCGCTTCACAGTAAATGGAGAGAAATTGAACGGGTCCTTCGTGTACTACGACGAAGCGACCCATAGGCGGTGGGGTTATATCAGATAGTTCCCCTTGGGGGGGGCTATATGGTCAGCATTAAAATCTGGGTGTTTATGCCCCCACTTTCTTCGATAGCTCGTAGCTGAGTTCTTCAATCAGGTCAGCAAACTCTCGCACTGCGGAGCCTCGGACCAGAATTCGTTGTCCTGCAGCATAGGTTTGGTCGCCGCTTCGATCAATGTAGTCCTGATCTACGATTCCCTGCTGATGAGCGAGAAGATGGCGCTGTTGGAAGTAAACCCTGAGCTGGTCAAGTTTGTCTTGTCCGATCAGATCGACGTAGGCACGCCCGATCTCCGCGCTCCACAGGTCCGACCCCACATCAAGGTTCTGGAAGGCATTGCGGCGAGCCGTCTTTCCGCTCTGACGTTCGTATAGCTGCTCGTTCAGCCTCTGGAACGACATTACCGTATCTTGGACGGCCTTCTCCAAGAGCGTCCTGATCATAACCTCGGCCTCATCACGACCGAGCGTGTTCCGCAAGGTTTCCCCAAGTCCTGCGGCGGTGCGGATGGTATTCAAGGTTTGCGTGAAGGTATGGCTTGCAGAGTTCGCCCCACAGCTTGGACAAAAGTATGCAGCGCCAACGTAGGAATAGCGGCAACCGCAGCTCTCACAGGCGGTACGAAGCCGCATCGGCTCTGCTGCTGCTACTGGCACAAGCACGGCTTCCCGTCCGCCTTTTACGTCCAAGGTGATACTCAGGAAGGAATGGCGGTTTTGGCGGCGCTTCGACGCAGCCGCGTCCGCTCTCATCGCCTTGTTCATAGAGTTGGTGATTGTGCCAAGCGCGTAGTCTCGGGCGGCCTCAACCTGCGCCCTCGGATACCAGGACTTGGCAGGAGCCACATGCCTACAGGATGGACAAAACAACTCCTCGTCTCGAACGATTTTAGACCAGTCATCACTATGAATCTTGAAGAAGAAAAGGCATGCCCCGGAAGGGCATTCCTTGTCGAGATATCCCTCGGTGTCAGGCCCGATGGGGACGGATATTTCCTTCATCCGTCCAAGCCTTTCGAGTTCACGCTGTAAGTTTTTGAACATTTGACGCGCTTCATATTGTTCTTCTCAAGAATTATAATGCATCATACAGGCGCGCGCGATCTAGTGAATTCAATGCGTCTCTCCTAGCTATAACCCGTTTGATTTCGTACCCTCGGCGAAGGTCCGATCTAACGGACCGCAACGCAGCGGTCGAGGCCGCTGGTCAATGGCCGCAATGGGCCGGAAACGATTATCTTCCGGTTCATCGAACGATCATCCATGTCAACGTCATGTCAACGAGCGTACGTCATTTTTTGAGCGTGAGGCACGGTGGATGTGGGCCAATGTCAGCGAGTTTTAGGGCTGAAAATTTGTAAATTCAAAGGCTTGTCGCCTATGTATTTGAAATTACTAAGTTATTGGAATCATAAAATAATGGGCTCATAACCTGAAGGTCGTAGGTTCAAATCCTACTCCCGCAACCAAATTTCGCCAATAAATCAAAAACTTAATTCCCTAGTAAAACACTGGGGAATTAAGTTTTTTGTTTCTGGTCAACACCTGGTCAACATTTGACGAGTCCCCCCTTCACAGACTCAAACGGACACGCGCACTACCAATCTCCATGAAACTCGTCGTGTCCGGCCATTTGTGCCAGATCAAACTCTGTGAAGTATAAGGATCGCCGCTCTAACGCGATGTGCCGTTTTAATTCCGTCCACAGCACAGCTTGTATTTGCGGCCTGATCCGCATGGGCAGGGATCGTTCCGTCCGGGCCGAGCGGCCGCCTTGTGCGGCATGCCGGGAAAGTTGGCAGCAACCGTACTTACCAGCTCAGGACGCGCCTGCTGGAGGATCGTTGCTACACAATTTGGGATCAGATCAGGCGCTTCGATGTCGATTTCATCAATATCTTCTTCCGTGAACTTGCTTTTGCCGGTGCAAATATCCTGCAGCGCCATCAAGAAGATCATCGTGCTACGGGTTTCTTCATCGGCCCGATCCAGAAGATTCTCCCACGTATCCGGTCGAAGGCCCATAGCGCGGGTGTAACCGTCTACCCAGGGCTCCCAAAGAATTTCGTCAGTGTTCGAATCGACTTCGTAAAGTGGTTCGATCCAGAGGGACTGAGTCATTGCCTGCGCAACGGAATTGTAATGCGTCATGACGGCACCGATCGTTTCTTCAGCAGCTTTCTGATTCGCGAAATGCGCATCACCTGTTTCGCCCCATACCTGTGGAAGCCATTCAGCAGGTGGGATCATTTCCGGGCATGCAAGGACGCCGGTCACATAACCATCAAGCTCGCTTAGCGTCATCGGCATGTTATCGACTGGCAACGCATGCAGAAGTTCACTGAGCCGATCCAGACGTTTTTCCTCTTTATCCATGATCAACCCTTTCCGCATACTTGCCATGATATTCAAATTGCCCAAAAGGGTGAAGCCTTGGATGGCACCTACTGTGGGCGTTCGCCTTTTTGCGGGTCATGCCAACCATTCATCGAGCTTTGACCATCGCCGCCGCCCTGACACGTTCTTCACCGCGATCGCCACGGCCTTCTTCTGGCCGACCAGCACCACGAGCTTCTTGCCGCGGGTGACGCCGGTGTAGATCAGGTTGCGCTGCAGCATGGCGTAGTGCTGGGTCATCACTGGGATGACCACGGCCGGGTATTCTGATCCTTGGCTCTTGTGGATCGTGGCGGCATAGGCTGGAACCAATGTGTCGAGCTCTCCAAATGCGAAGGTCACGGTGCGGCCCTCGAAATTCACGGCGAGCTCCCCCTCGTCGACATCAATGTCTTCGACCATGCCAATGTCGCCGTTGTAGACGTCCTTGTCATAATCGTTCTCAATCTGCATGACCTTGTCACCGGGCGCGAAGGTCCACCCGAATCGTTCGACCTTTTTCTCGCCTGCCGGGTTCAGCGCCGCCTGCAATTCGATGTTGAGCGAGCGCGCCCCGACGCCGCCGCGGTTCATTGGGCAAAGCACCTGGATGTCCTTGATCGGGTCGAAGCCAAAGCGGCGCGGGATGCGCTTGGCGACCAGATCGACGATACGCGCAACGGCCTGTTCCGGATCCGTGGCCGTCACGAAGTAAAAATCTGCATCCCCGTCCGGTTTGCCCAGATCCGGAATGTGCCCGGCATTGATCGCATGCGCCGTCGTGATGATCTTGCTTTGCGCCGCCTGGCGAAAGACCTCGGTCAGCCGCATGACCGGCACAGCGCCGGAGCCAATGATGTCAGCTAGCACCTGGCCGGGGCCCACGGAGGGCAGTTGGTCGATATCACCCACGATGAGCAGCGCCGCGGCAGTTGGCACTGCCTTCAGCAGCGACTGCATCAACAGCACATCGACCATCGAGCTCTCGTCGATGACCAGCAGATCACAGTCGAGCGGGTTCTCGTCGTTGCGCTTGAAGCCGAAGGCCTTGGGGTCGAACTCCAACAGCCGGTGGATGGTCTTGGCCTCCATGCCGGTGGCCTCGGTCATGCGCTTGGCCGCGCGGCCCGTGGGCGCGCACAGGAGAAGCTTCACGTTCTTCACAGCGAGAATGCGCAGGATCGAATTCACAATCGTGGTCTTGCCGACGCCGGGACCGCCGGTGATCACCATGACCTTTGAGCGCAGGGCGGTGCGGATCGCCTCAGCCTGGCTGGCAGCCAAGGTGAGGCTGGTCTTCTGCTCGATCCAAGGAAGGGCCTTGTCCGCGTCGATCTCTGGCCAAGGCAGCGCACCGGCGCGGATGCGTTTGATCTGCTCGGCAATCCCACGCTCTGCGAGATAAAGCCCGGTCAGGAAAATGCACTCCGCTTCGCCCACGCGATCGGCTGTGACAGTTTCCTCGGCCAGTTCCTCCAGCAGGGCGTTTTCGATCAATGGCTGAGGCACTTCGAGCAACTTTTCCGCCAGACCGATCAAATCTGCCCGGGGCAGACCGCAATGACCATTGCCCATGGCTTCACTCAACGCAAAAGAAATACCCGCCCTTACGCGGATCATCGCAGTCTTCTCGATCCCCAGCTTTTCGGCAATGAGGTCGGCTGTCCGGAACCCAATCCCCCGGATGTCCTTGGCCAGCTGGTAGGGGTTTTCGCTCATCACCTGCACGGCGTCCGTGCCGTAGGTCTTGAAGATCCGCACTGCGCGCGCTGTGCCCACGCCATGCTGGTGCAGGAAGACCATGATCTCGCGGATGACCTTCTGGTCTGCCCAGCCAGCGGTGATCTTGTCAGCGCGCTTCGGGCCAATGCCAGTGACCTCGCGCAGCCGCGCTGGCGTGGCCTCTATGATGTCGAACACGTCTTTTCCGAAGGCCTTTATCAGGCGCTTGGCATAGACAGGCCCGATACCGCGGATCATGCCAGAGCCGAGGTATTTCTCAATCCCGTCCACCGTCGAGGGGGCGGAGGTCTTCAGGAAATGCGCTTTGAACTGCAGGCCATGGTTGCGATCGTTCAACCAGAGCCCGGACGCCGTGATCCATTCGCCTGCCGAAATCATCGCCGCATGCCCGACCGTCGTCACCAAATCCCTGTGGCCCCGCGCTTTCACCCGCAGCACACAGAAGCCGCTCTCCTGGCTGTGAAACGTCACGCG
>Ga0206127_1004875_pt1 | contig 11586 bp, 8 predicted proteins | sample Helgoland_Spring_6_FD_148646 | JGI IMG/M metagenome (GOLD analysis project Ga0206127, IMG submission 148646) | Pelagic subsurface seawater microbial communities from Kabeltonne, Helgoland, North Sea - Helgoland_Spring_Bloom_20160419_1 | ecosystem: Environmental > Aquatic > Marine > Epipelagic ...
CCAAAACTTACCCTACTTACGACGGTTATACCATTGCACCTACCTTATTGAAACCGAAAAGTAGGGGTTATGTGGGATTAAGTTCAAATGATCCAATGGATGCCCCATTGATTCAACCTAATTTCTTATCTGCTGCAGACGATTTAAAAATGCTTATTTTAGGTGTTAAAAAGGCATTAGAAGTTTCGAAAGCGGCCGCATTTAACCCTTTTAGGAAAACTATTATCGTACCCAAAGATGAATCAGATACAGAGATAATTGAGCATATTAAAAAGGGATTAGAAACGGTCTATCATCCTGTAGGTACCTGTAAAATGGGTCACGATGATATGGCAGTAGTGAGTGATAGCTTGAAGGTACATGGTTTAAAGAGATTGAGAGTGGTAGATGCCTCCATCATGCCTACCATTGTTTCTGGAAATACCAACGCAGCCGCCATTATGATTGGGGAGAAGGCAGCGGATATGATTTTGGGTAAGTGAAGAGGGGGGCGACTGTTGAAGACTTACCTCAATATTTAAGGCTTAATCAGTAATGAAAATGGATGAAAAGCGGATTAAAAAATTGCTCAGTCTATCAACAAGAGGGCATCATTTGGCAACTACACCGAGTAGGATAGACCATGCCTTATTCATGGAGGCGAAACAAAATCTGTATGATCCTGAAGATAATCCATCAGGCTCATTCCCATTGAATGTAGCCGAAAACCAAATAATGGCACCAATAATAAAGGTGAAATTGATGACCCTTCTCAAAAATAATGAGATGCCGGATTGGGTTATGGGTTATACGCATTATTTGGGGCATCCTGAGGTAAGAATGATGATTGCACGATTTATGGAGCAACACTTGTGTGATTGTAAGATTCATCCTGACACCTTGGGGCTATCGGCCGGGGCAACAGCCATTGTGGAGGTGACTGCTTTTTTATTGGCCAATCCAGGAGATGTAGTGGTCATCCCAGCACCTGCTTATCCGATGTATACTAATGATTTTGGTATCAAGGCGGGGATCAGCCGCTATGATCTTCAAACCCATGATAACCTGCAAGAAATAGGCACAAAGGCACCCGTAACGAATGATTTATTGGAGCGTACTTGGGCAATATTGAAGGCCGAAGGTCGGTGCTTTAAAATATTATTGATTTCTTCACCCGATAATCCAACGGGCTGTAGGTATGAGGAAGACCAATTGCGTGCGCTGGCACGTTGGTGTATCGAGCATCAGGTTCATATGATTGTCAATGAAATCTATGGACTTTCCTTGATTGATACGACTCCTATTGACCATCCATGGAGTACGCAGGGTCAAGATGAATATGTATCTTTTGCCAAAATCATGGAAGAATTTGTCTCGGACTACCTACATCTCTGGTATGCATTTTCCAAAGATTTTGGGATGTCAGGGCTTCGTTGTGGGGTAGTGTATTCATTAAACAAGGGCTTCATATCCGGGCTCCAAAACATCAATGTGCCACATATGGTATCAAATATGTCTCAGTGGATGATCAAAGAAATGCTCAGTGATGATGAATTTATAAAAAACTATATTGAACAGAATAAAAAGCAGATTACTCGAAGCTATCAATGGGTAGTAGCTGCTTTGAAATTATTAGATGTCCCCTTCATTCCGAGTAGAGGGGGGATATTTGTCTGGATCGACCTATCTAGTTACTTAGATGCAAATAAAGATGACGCTGAAATAGCACTTTGGATGAATATCTATAAACAAACGGGTGTACTGCTGACCCCGGGCAAAGAGTTTAAGCATCTACAAAAGGGACTTTTTAGGATGGTTTATACTGCAGTTTCTTTTGATCACTTGAAGGTAGCTGTGGAGCGGTTGTCAGCTTATCTAGGGCAATTTAAAATTAGATGAGGTAGGATCGTTGGGGCCTATTGGTATAGGTAGAGGTGATGGATCGGGAGAGGTGTGATAGATGTCTGTTAATGAGGTTTTGCAGTTTAGATAATTGCCTTTTAAGTTTAGATTTTTTCAAAAGGCTCAGACTATCTTTTCTGCATTTTTTAGGCTGCTGTATCCTTCTTGGGATCAGTTCCAATCAAATAATGATCAAAATTACTCTCAATAAGGGATTCATAGATCCTATTTCGGTTTTTTTTGTTAAACCGTTCATCAAATTAAAACTGCTTGAAATTTGAAATTTTAGAGGGAGAGTCAAATTCATGTTAGATTTGGCTATGCAAGCTATTAGTGTCTTTGATATTTTCAAAATAGGGGTTGGGCCTTCGAGTTCACACACGTTAGGTCCATGGAACGCAGCCTTAACTTTTGTCCAGCTACTTGACCTCGAGGCGTTAGATAGGATACAAATAGATTTATATGGTTCTTTGGCTAAGACAGGCAAGGGGCATGCGACCGATAAGGCCATTATACTTGGATTGATGGGGTATGAACCGAAGTCCGTAGATATTGCTCAAATTGATCAAATGATCCTCGAGGTGCAAAAATCTAATATCTTGGTCATTCAATCGAAAGAAGTACATTTTGAGGGAGCAAGAGATATTATTTTTAATTCCTATGTGCATGAGCGTCATCCGAATACATTGATATTCAGTGCCTTTACTGGGGAAAAGTTACTTAAGCAACAACTTTTTGCCTCCGTGGGCGGAGGGTTTATTGAAAGTGAAACTCCCGGAGAGACGCTACATTCCTTAGGAGATTTCCCATTTCCTATCAATAAAGGAGTAGATATTTTAGCCTACACGAGCAAAAAGGAGTGTACGATTTCAGATATTGTGTTACAAAATGAGCTGACTTTGCAAACCATTAAAGAGATAGATCAGCAAATTGTCTTAATTTTTGAAACTATGTTAGAGGCTATTTATCAGGGTTGTTGTGCGGAAGGCACTTTACCTGGTGGCTTAAATGTATCCAGGCGAGCCAAAAAAATATACGATAAGCTAACAGATTCTTTTGTTCATACGACAAGAGATGAATGGATGTCAGGTATTCAAAATGGATCTAAAGATTTTAGTGTTATCAATAAGTGGGTAAGTTGTTTCGCCCTTGCGGTAAATGAACAAAATGCTGCGATGGGAAGAATTGTGACCTCGCCGACCAATGGTGCGGCAGGTGTCATTCCCTCAGTCCTTCTTTATTATATACTTTTTTGTGATTATAGAGGCATAGAAGAGGTTAAGAAATTTCTTTTTACTGCAGGAGAGATAGGGTGTTTATTCAAAAAAGGGGCAACTATTTCAGCAGCCGTAGGAGGCTGTCAAGCTGAAGTGGGTGTATCATCGGCAATGGCAGCTGCTGGATTGGCTGAGGTGCTGGGGGGTACCCCTGAACAATGTCTGATGGCAGCAGAAATCGCGATGGAGCATCATCTTGGATTGACATGTGATCCGGTCAAAGGATTGGTCCAAGTACCTTGTATTGAACGCAATACCATGGGTGCCATCAAGGCGATTACGGCCGCAAATTTGGCACTGGAGAGTGATGCTTCGGCAGCCATTGTAAATATTGATACGGTCATTCAGACCATGTGGGACATCGCCAAAGACATGCATACCAAGTACAAAGAAACCTCAGAGGGAGGGCTGGCCATTAATCTATCCGTCATTCATCCTAATTGTTAATCAGGGTACCCTTTTGAATAGATTCAAAGAATAAAGTGCGCAACAAAGGGTTTTTTATCTGAAGTAAAATGAACAGCATCCTGATTTTTCTCCATCTTAATATTTTGCTTCAGTTATTATTTAGAATGTTTCACACATGGGTTTGTACCTTGGCATCTTTTGACTGCAAATTGTTTTTAAATGCTTAAGAGACCTATTTATAAGTGAAGGGTTTATTTAACTTTGTATATCTTCCGGAACGATAGCGAATTATGTTTAAATTACTCTATTTTGATTGACGAAAATGAGTGATTCATGGGTTGATTTTTATACTTGTCAGAATCCTCTCAATTTATAACTTATAAAATTTAGCTATGAAAAAAATCATATATGGTTTGATGCTCATTGGAGTATTGAAAACCCTAGGACAAGAATCCCTCACTTATCAAATACCATCAAAAGAAATTTATGATCTTGTTGATGTCTCTTTGGCACCTTCAGTTGTGATGGATGATGCTAAAGATTTCATGATCTTTTTGTATCGAGACACCTATAAAAGTATTGAAGATTTATCGAGTGAAGAACTGAGATTAGCAGGATTAAGAATTGACCCTAAGACCAATATTGGAAGTAGGATTACCTACTACAATAATATTAAAATACAAGATTTAAGGACTGATCCAGTAAGATTGATTCAGGTCATAGGTCTGCCGAATAAACCCCAATTGACCAATATAAAATTTTCACCAGATCAAAGAAAAATTGCTATGACTCAAACTACTTCCCAAGGAGTAGAAGTCTGGTATGTTGACCTCTCAACCTTTGTAGCTAAGAGGCTTACAGAAGCTAAGACTAATGCCAATTTAGGACAAGTCATTCACTGGTTTAAAGACAGTGAGAGTTTATTGGTCAAAATGATTCCTAAAGATAGAGCAGCATTGATCAACCCTAAGTTTGCCATTCCTTCTGGACCTACTGTTTCGGTAAGTGATGGCGAAGAAGCACCTAACAGAACCTATCAAGATTTGTTGAAAAATAAAAATGATGAACATAATTTTGAGCAATTGGCGCTCTCAGTGCTGCATAAAGTGTCTTTGAAAGGGTCTTCGGTACCATGGCTTGGAAGCGCTATGTACCAAGACATAAGGTTTTCACCTGATGGTGAATACATCATGATTTCTGCTATTAAAAGGCCTTTTTCTTATTTAGTTCCCAACAGTAGATTCCCCTCTATGCGTATCATTTATACAAAAGAAGGAGAATTGGTTAGTACAGTAGTGGAGACACCTTTGATGGAAAATTTACCCAAAGGCTTTATGGCTGTACCCTCGGGAAAGAGGAGTTTTAGATGGAGAAATGATCAATCGGCCAGTTTAGTTTTTGTGAAAGCACTTGATGGGGGTAATCCTGATAGTCTAGTGGCATTTCGAGATGAAGTTTTTCAGTTAGAAGCACCGTTCAATGAAAGACCTAGGAGTATGCTAAAGACTCAAAACAGATTTTCTAGCATTATATGGGGAAATAAAAATTTGGCTATAGCTTATGACTATTGGTGGAATACACGAAATAAAAAAACCTATTTATTTAATCCCTCACTTTCAGATGGAGAGATCGATCTGCTTTTTGACCAAAATTATCAGGATGTATACAATGATCCAGGGAGCTTTATTACTAGAAAAAATAAGCTAGGTAAGTCGGTTTTAGCGCTGAAAGGGAGTCGAGCTTATTTAAAAGGTGATGGCTTTTCTCACGAGGGTCAATTTCCCTTTTTAGATGAGATAAATCTCAAATTAAAAACAAAAAAGCGATTGTATCAATCTGAGTATAAAAATAAATTTGAACGATTCATTGATTATGATATTATGAAAAATCAGCTTTTAGTGCGTTTAGAATCTCCCAACGACTATCCCAATTATTTCATGAGAGATTTTGACCAAGGCGATCTTAAACAAATGACCCAATTTGAAAATCCATTTCTTAGTATAAAGGATATTCATAAAGAAGTGATCTCATACAAGAGAGCCGATGGATTAGAGTTATCAGCTACATTGTATCTACCGGTGGGCTACGATAAGGTGAAAAAAGAAAAAATGCCCATGATACTTTGGGCCTACCCAAGAGAATTCAAAGACCCATCAAGCGCTGCACAAAAAACGAGTAATCCCAATACCTTTACATCTCCCTATTATGGTTCACCGATTTATTGGGTGACCAAAGGATATGTAATTTTGGATAGGGCTTCTTTTCCTATTCTGGGAGTGGGGAGTACCGAGCCCAACGATACATTCATCAAGCAATTGGTAGGTAACGCTCAAGCCGCTATAGATGCCGCTGACTCACTGGGTTATATCGATAGAAATCGTGTTGCGGTCGGGGGGCACAGTTATGGTGCCTTTATGGTTGCTAATTTATTGTCCCATTCTGATCTATTTGCTGCCGGGATCGCTAGAAGTGGAGCTTATAACCGAACATTGACGCCTTTTGGCTTTCAAAGTGAGCAACGCAGTTATTGGGAAGCACCTGAGATTTATTACAATATGTCACCTTTTATGCATGCGGACAAAATGAAAACACCCTTGTTGTTGACACATGGTGAGGTAGACAATAATTCGGGTACTTATCCTATGCAAAGTATTCGATATTTTAATGCGCTAAAAGGACTGGGTGCCGAGGTTCGTTTGGTTCTCCTACCCAAAGAGAGTCATGGATATAGAGCTAAAGAGAATATTCTCCATTTGCTTTGGGAACAAGATCAATGGTTGGAAAAATACGTCAAGAACAAAGATTAGCGCTTAGTTTTAGGTTCAAGAAAATATGAATATGAAATGATGTTATTTGACTAATTGGCTTTAAAGACGTAATTAATCATTTTTTGACTTTATCTCCTCAAGAACGGGAAATGATATTTGAATATTTTCAGCTTTTTTTTTCATAGGCGAAAGTACTATCTTTATTTTTTGTAAAGAGCTTTGAACCCATCCCTACACAATAAGCATCTGCCTCAAACCATTCTTTGAGATTAGATTCAGAAGGTTCAACACCGCCTGTTGGCATGATGTTGGACCATGGCATAGGACCTTTTATAGCTTTGATGAAAGAAGGTCCGCCAACTTGAGCACCAGGGAATATTTTAACTATTTCTGAACCCAATTCTTCGGCAAAAGAGATTTCAGTTAGCGATCCACAACCTGGAGACCAAGAAATTTTTCTACGGTTACACACTTTAGCCATTTCAGGGTTTAAAATGAGGGAAACAATGAAATTTGCCCCGTTTTGAATATATAACGATGTAGTGCCAACATCTAAAATAGATTCTCCCCCTAAGATCATATCAGGAAGTTCAGCAGGTGCATATTTATTTAAAGTAGAAAAAATTTCATGAGCGAATTCACCTCTATTTGTAAATTCAAAAACTCTAATACCATTATCATAGTAGGTCGTTAATATTTTTTTACAGACCTGAAAATCTTCATGATAAAAGACTGGTATTATTCCAGTTTCTTGCATTGTCAATACTACTTTAATTCTTGAAAATCGTGCCATATTTTGTTTTTAATAGTTTTCAACGAGAAACACGTCCTGAGGCATCTCCTTTTATCGTATGCTTTAATGCTGAAGCTGCCACTGCAAAATCAAGTGCTTTTTGATTGTTTTCTGGCAGAGTTAGCAAACCGTATATCAGACCACCTATGAATGCATCTCCATCATCCATGCGATCTACTATATCAGTAATTTGATATTTTTGAGATACGTACATTTTAATTCCGTCATACATGATTCCAGACCATGAATTATGAGAAGTTGATGTCGAACCTCGTAACGTTGTTATTACTTTTTTGGCTTTTGGAAATTTATCCATCATTTGTTTACATATCGAGAGAAAGGCGGGTGCATTAAGTTTATTTCCCTCTGTAGTAATGTTTAAATCCTCTGGGTTTATTCCAAAATATTTTTCAGCATCTTCCTCATTACCCAAGGAGAGGAGCAGCAAAAGCTTGACATTTACGCACATAAAATATTTATACAAACTTTAACAAATAGGAATATTGTTTGTGGCATTGCCAGTGAATAAGAAGAGCATTTCATCCGAGTAAATAGTATGGGAAAAAAAAATCAAAACAAATATATTGTTTTGATTGATCCCCTTGATGGTTCTTCTCACATTGATGTGAATGTCTCTGTAGGGACGATCTTTTCAATTTACCGACGTATGACTCCTTTGGGAACCCTTGTCATTGCAGCAGACTTTTTGCAAGCAGGAGATCAGCAGGTGGCGGCGGGATATGTGATCTATGATACCTCAACCATGTTGGTTTATACTACTGGAAATAGAGTAAATGGCTTTACCTTAAATCCAGCATTAGGCACATTTTATTTGTCGCATCCCAATATGATTGATCCGAAAAATGGATCTATTGATGCTATCAATGAAGGAAATGATATTCATTTCCCATTGGGTGTAAAAAATTATATTAAGTACTGTCAAATGGAATCAGAAGATCGTCCTTATACCTCGAGATACATTGGTTCTCGTGTATCAGATTACCATCGTAATAAGATAAAGGGAGGCATTTAATTGTATCCAGAAACGGCTAAGAATCCGAGTGAAATACTTCGTTTGCTATATGAATGTAATCCGATGGCTTTTATTGCGGAGCAAGCAGGAGGGAATGCCATTAATGGAGAAAAGAGAATTATAAGTATAAAACCATCATTGTTACATCATCGGGTCGCTTTTTATTGTGGGAGCCGTAAAATGGCAGAGAAATTGGCAGATTTCATTTTAAAAAACCTCTGATGAGTGGTTTTTTAAACCTTTGACAGAAATAAAAAGCCTAAATAGTCCTTACTGCATACTAATCCATAAATATTTTAAATCAACGACGATGCTGATTAATGAAAAGTACTCCCATCTTTAGCCATTTTAATCAAAGTCTTGGCAGGAGTAAAGCGCTCACCATAGGTTCTTCTGAAGTCTTCCATACGCGCAACAACAGGAGCGATGCCCCAGGTATCTAATGCTCGAAAGGGTCCTCCTGTAAAAGGCAAAAATCCAATGCCAAATACAGCGCCTAAATCGCCATCTATGGGATTCGCAATGATGCCCTCTTCTAAACAAAGTACAGCCTCATTTAACATAAGGAAGACCGCCCGATCTTGGATGTCTACTGTAGGCAGGGATTGATTACCTTTTCCTTTAAAGAAGTCGTAGGCCGTTGCATCGGCTCCTATCTTTTTTCCTTTGACATCATAGGAAAAGAATCCTTTCTTATTTTTACGGCCTTTTCTACCTGCTGCATTCATTTCAATAATCGCTTCAGAAACTTCAAAACCTGCTCTTCCAGCTATATTTTTCTTCGAACTTTCCGTAACATGTGCGGCTATATCTAAACCCACTTCATCGAGTAGAGAAATGGGGCCAACGGGGAATCCTTTTTTCTTTAATGATCGATCTACCGTTTCGATTGCGAGACCCTCGTCTAACATTAGAAGGCATTCGTTAGTATAGGGTGCCAATATTCTGTTGACATAAAATCCAGAACCATCTTTGACTACAATACAGGTTTTCCCTTGTTGAATGCCCATGTCATAACAGGAGGCAATGACCCAATCTGCCGTTGTGTCCGTTTTGACAATTTCCAATAAGGGCATTTTAGGCACTGGTGAAAAATAATGCATCCCAATGACTTGAGAAGGATTTTTTGCATATTGAGACATTTCAGTGACAGAGAGCGAAGAGGTATTGGAGGCGATGATTACATCTTTTTTGCAATGTTTTTGAATGTCTTCAATGACTTGCTTCTTGACATCCATCCGTTCAAGTACTGCTTCGATGACTACATCAACTTTATCATAGTTTTCATAAGTTAATTGTCCCTGGACTCGCCCCATTTGTTGTTCGGCTTGAAGTTTAGTGATGCTTTTAAAACCCAACTTTTTACTGATGCTTTTCCAAATCTGCCGAGAAGCATTACTCAGCATGTCAGCATTGATATCTTTGAGTAAAACATCAATGCCTCGGGTGGCACTGATTTCAGCAATACCCGCACCCATAAAACCGGCACCTATCATCCCTAATTTCTTTAGGGTTTTAGCACCTTCATAAGGATTTTTTTTATTATTTGTCATACTAAAAAAGAGCGCACGCAGGGCAGCACTTTCAGGGGTTAGCATCAAACGTTCAAATCCTTCGAGTTCTTTTTCATATCCAGCCTTGAGCCCTTTTTTATAACTTGTTTCTACGCAATCTATAATGGCCGGAATGGCCGGATAATTTCCTTGAGACTGTTTTAAGGCCATTTTCCGGGCTTGCTTGAATAAAAGACCTCTTCCTAGGGCACTTTCCAATATTTTGGAACTTAATGATAGTTTGGATTTACGTACGATAGGTTGCTGGATGAGTTTTTTTGCCATTACCAAGGCGGCTTGAAGTAGCTTGCCCTCATCAGTGATTTCATCAATCAGACCTATTTTTTTAGCTCTGAAAGCATTCAATGTCTTACCCGTGAGCATCATATCTAAGGCCTTTTGAATTCCTACCAAACGAGGTAAACGCTGGGTACCACCACCTCCCGGAAGTAGGCCTATTTGTACTTCCGGCAAGCCCATCTTAGTATGGGTAGCAAGAGTAGCAATCCGTCCTTGACAAGCCAGGGCGATTTCGGTACCTAAACCGACACAAGCCCCATTAATGGCAGCGATAAAAGGCTTTTTCGAATGTTCAATACGGTCTAATGAGGCATGACCTTTGGCTTGAAAAGGTCTGAAATCGCCTTCTTTTTCAATTTGAAAAGATTTAATATCAGCCCCTGCCATAAAATCTTTTTTACCACTGATAAAGATGACGGCGTGTATTTGATCATCTTCGATCAGTTGATTCCCCAAGGTTTCAAAAATGCCAATGACACCTGGAGAAACAACATTCATTTTTTCATGTTGATGATCGAGGGTACATACCGCGATGTTTTCTTGAACGTCAACGGTAACAAAATCTTCTAACTTCATAGTCATGATATTTTTAATGAGAACGTTTGAAATTTATGATAAGGTTTTTATAAGCATGGCATGACCATGAGCACCCGCAGCGCAAGCGGCGAGGAGTCCATAAGTTCCTTTTTCATGTTTTAACCTATTACATGTAGTGGTCAATAATCTACCACCTGTAGCACCAAAAGGATGTCCAATGGATAGCGAACCTCCCCACAGGTTGAACTTTTCCATAGGGACTTCACCCAAAGCTTTTTTTAGTCCAAGTTCATTAACGGCAAAATCCTCAGACGCTAAGGCCTTTAAATTAGATAATATTTGACCGGCAAAAGCTTCATGAAATTCGATCACATCTAGGTCGTTAAAGGTCATTTTTTGGCGGTCCAATAATTTAGAAACCGCATAAGCGGGTCCTAGAAGGAGTTCATCCTCTAAACGTTGTCCCGTAAATACATAATCCACAACTTCTGCTTTTGGAATAAATCCTAAGGCTTTGGCCTTTTCCTCTGACATTAAGAGTACGGCGCTGGCACCATCGGTGAGAAATGAAGAATTTGCCGCAGTCAGTGTTCCGAATTTTTTATCGAAAGCAGGACGTAAACGAGCCAATTTTTCAATTTTACTATCTGCTCTTATTCCATTATCAGTCTGAATCTCTTTGAATTTTGGTGGAAGCTTTACGCTTACCATTTCCTCAGTCAAAAATCCTCTCTCTTGGGCTTGAGCCGCCATTTGATGGGATCTTACTGCATAAGAATCTTGCTCGGCTCTTGGAATCCCAAACCTTGCCGCCATGATATCACAATCAGCACCCATGGCTTTGTTGGTCGTATATTCGGCTATAGCCGGTCTTTCAGGGATAAAGTCTGAGAAGCGTAGTCTGGTTAGAAATTTGAGACCATCGCCCAATCCTTTTAGTTTTTGAGCAAGAAATAATTTTTTACGCATTTTCCTGGGAAACTGTATGGGTGCATCTGAGGTATGATCAATACCTCCTGCAATCATAATATCTGCT
>Ga0206127_1004882_pt1 | contig 11569 bp, 4 predicted proteins | sample Helgoland_Spring_6_FD_148646 | JGI IMG/M metagenome (GOLD analysis project Ga0206127, IMG submission 148646) | Pelagic subsurface seawater microbial communities from Kabeltonne, Helgoland, North Sea - Helgoland_Spring_Bloom_20160419_1 | ecosystem: Environmental > Aquatic > Marine > Epipelagic ...
CACCCATTGCTGAGTAGTTCTGTGCGATTTGTTCTGCTGTTAATTCATCCATTGTTTTATCCTTCTAGGGTTGCGATACGTGCTTCTAATGCATCGTTCTTTGCTGATAATTCTTGTATTGCTTTGATGCAGAGAGATACCATTTGTCCGTATGCAAGAGCATCTGGCTCACCATCATCGGTGTATTGAACAAACTCTGTTAAACCTGCGTCATGCACCTCCTCTGCAATTAAGCCTCCAAATACAGTATCACCATCGTTGTTGCCTTTGTAGGTAACAGGGCGAAGTGTCATAATTTCTGTTAAACCGTAAGTAGCATCTTCAATAGTATTCTTATAACGCCTTGAAGATGTTGACCTATAGAAAGCACCATCTGATTGAATATACATATTTGCGGCGGTAGATGTGGTTGTTGAATAAGAAGCTGGTGAGTAAGGTAGACCAGTTGATTTAATAAAAAATCTAGGATTACCAGCCCCATCAGACAGCACGATATTTTCGTTTGAGGTGCGGATGTCTAGGCCGCCTTGGTTACCGTTGTATGCGCCAATGATGGTGTTTTCTTTACCTGTTGTGATAAGCGAACCAGCGTCACAACCTATAAAAGTGTTAAAGGTGTTTCCTGTTTCAGTCCTATTAAATGACCCTCCAGAGTTGTTTCCTACAAAAGTATTTGCCCCAGCCTTAGTGTTAGCATCTCCAGCCTGATTTCCAATATAGGTATTATACTCAGCAGTAGTATTGTTATACCCAGCCTGATACCCAACCGCTGTGTTGTTGCTGGCGGTGGTGTTGAATTGAAGTGACCTTGAACCATAGGCGGTATTATATTGACCTGTAGTATTGTTTAGAAGAGAATAATAACCAAAAGCAGAATTGCTTTGTGCTGTAGTATTACTTGATAAAGCATTTCGTCCAACTGCGGTGTTATCAATGCCTGTTGTATTAAGACCTAAACAGGCTCTCCCAACAGCAACATTAGATCCGCCTGTAGTGTTGCCTTGCATAGCACCTTGACCGATAGCCGTGTTGTCACTTCCTGTAGTATTGCCATATAAAGAATTCATACCAACGCTAGTATTTTGTGCGCCTGTAGTATTACTATACCCTGCCACATACCCCACAGCAGTGTTATTACTTGCGGTGTTGTTGTTTAGAGCTTGCATACCAACGACTACATTATAAGAACCTGTGCTATTAGCAAAGTTTGCACTATATCCAAGAGCAGTATTTCTTAGACCAGTAGTGTTTAAATATCCTGCATTTACGCCGAAGAATTGGTTGTATGCACCAGTAGTATTACTATACCCTGCCCGATAGCCAACCGCTGTGTTTTCGGATGCGGTAGTGTTTGAAAGAAGTGCATCCCCACCAACAGATGTATTAAATTGCCCTGTAGTATTATCTCGTAATGCACGATAGCCAATACCTGTTACCTCAACAGAAGTTGTATTGTTTTTAACAGCATGTCTACCTAGTGCAGTTATTCGACCAGTAGTATTACTATACCCTGCTTGATACCCAACAGCAGTGCTTTCTGATCCAGTGGTGTTTGAGAACAATGCCTGACGACCCACGGCTACATTTGAAGCACCCGTAGTATTTGCGTACAAAGCGCCCTGACCAAATGCAGAGCTATCACTACCCGTAGTATTGAACCGCATGGCATAAGAGCCTGTAACGGTGTTGTAGTTGCCCGTTGTATTTGTATATAAGGAACTTATGCCGACAGCGATATTCTCTGTCCCAGTAGTATTACTATAACCAGATTGATAGCCCACGGCGGTGTTGCTACTTGCGGTGGTGTTGAGAGCTAGTGCATAACGACCCAAGCCCACATTATTAGAGCCTGTAGTGTTACTTACCAAAGCACCTGAACCAAAAGCAGAGTTTTCAGCTCCTGTAGTGTTAGAGTTGAGTGCCTCACGACCAACGGCAGTTCCATGAGAGGCGGTTGTATTGGCAGCTAGTGCAGACCTACCCAAAGCTACATTTTCACTACCAGTGGTATTAGCATACCCAGCCTGATACCCAACTGCGGTGTTGTTAGATGCGGTGGTGTTTTCTTGTAGAGCCGCCTGTCCAAGAGCAGTGTTATAGCTACCTGTAGTATTTTTTTGTAAAGCAGACCTACCAATGCCGGTTAAATTTGAACCAGTGGTATTGTTATTAACAGTCTGATACCCCACGGCAGTGTTTTCGGATGCGGTGGTGTTGTCAGTTAAAGCATAACGACCTATCGCCGTGTTATAATTTCCTGTAGTGTTGTCAGCCATAGCATTGCCACCAACAGCCACGTTTGATTGCCCTGTAGTATTTAGATAAAGCGTTCCCTGCCCCACAGCCACATTTACGCTTCCGCTTGTGTTTGCAGTTAATGCTTCATTACCTATGGCGGTATTATACCCACCACTTAAACTACTATCGTCCAGCGCAGTATTACCCAACGCCACGTTGCCTGTACCAACAGGATAGTTCCCGTCTAGCTTGATTGTGCCGCCGTCTACTGAAACATTACCTGCAACTGTAAGGCCGTCTGTTACGGCTGTGCCAGTTACGTCAACGCCTGTTGAGGTTGTGTCTAGTTTAACTGAGCCATTGTAATAAAGACTTGCATGTGTAGAAGGTCTAAATCTTGCACTTATTGTACCAGAAGGATTTGCTATTGTTGTAGCGGAGTCTGCTCTTACATATAAAGTTCCAGAGCCAACTTCATCAACATAACTATTAGACCCATCATGGTAAATCTGTAGGTCAGACCCAGCGCCGAATATAGCTTTGTCGCTGTCACCAAATGACAAGTTGCCTGTCATTGTACCGCCAGTTGTAAGCAATCCAGCTGCATTAGTAACGTCAGCAGAGCTTAATGTAACAGCACCAGTTCTAGTGTTAAACGATGTAACAGCACCAGATGCAGTAAAAGCAGCATCATCCCATGCAGAACCATCCCAAATATAAAGCTGGTCTACTCCAGAGTTCCAATAAATACTACCTGTTGCTAACGCATTGCCATCATTATCAACAGTTGGTGCAACAGATTTACTACCTAAATAAATATCAGTAAATTCATCTAATGCAGTTTCAGCAGCAGTCTTAGCTGTTTGCGCTGCTGTTGCATCTGTTGCTGCGCTTGTTGCAGAGTTTGCAGCATTTGTTGCATTTGTTCCAGCATTTTGTATAGCAGTTAAATTATCAGTAACATTAGTTAAATCACTTGCAAGAGGTGCAACAGCATTTATAGCTGTAATATTGTTAGCTACATCTGATAAATATTGTGCGTTAGGTGCTACTAAATTTACATTTGTAATGTTGTCAGCAACAGTAGTTACTTTAGTAATTACATTACCAACATCATTAACATCATCTACATTATTAGCAACTAAGTTAATGTTAGTAGAATTAGCATTGGCTGTAGTTATTGCTGATATATTACTATTAACACCAGTAACGTCAGCAATCTTAGAAGCTACGCTATTAACTTGTGATATAGATCCAGCAACTGTACCTATATTTGTAGAAGCAATAGCTACTGTATCTATATTTGTTAGTTTTGCTTGTACCGCAGAGATTTCACCAAGAGAATCAGCTACATCATTGACATCAGATATAGATCCACCAACTGTATTAATGTTAGATATAGAACCAGCTACTGTATTTATGTTTGTAAGCGCAGAATTGATTGCAGTTATGCTAGTCATAGCATTACCAACTGCAACAACCTGTGCGTTAGAGCCAGCAACAGTAGTAATATTACTGCTGATACCAGCTAGTGTAGCAATCTCGGAAGTAACTGATCCGATTGCTGTTAAATCCGCGCCAGTAGGGCCAACCTCTAAAGCACCAGTGCTGGTGTTAAATTGGATAGTCTTACCTTTGCGGCTGTCAAGTGCAGGGAGGAGTAAACCACTTGCCAACTCATAGTCATTAATTTGTATCGTGCGTGAAGCCTTGTCATCAAGGTCAGCAATCTGGGCAACAATGCGATCTAGCTGCGCATCTATAGACGAACCATTATAACTAGACGTTAAATCGGTTGTACGCTCCATAGGAACGTCCCTAACAAGCGTTACCTCGTCATTTAACGTAGCACCAGCAGTTAGAGTTACAGTGCCTGTAGAGCCATTTCCTCCAGAAACTGTATAATGCGTAGTAATTGTCTTTAGTGTACCCTCGATGTAAACTTTTATGTCTGTGTTATCAAAGAACTCAAACGGAACTGTAAACACAGTTTGTCCAGCAGTTGCCGTGTAGTTTATTCTTGGGTCATTGTTAGCTATGTTTATTGTCATGTGTCACCTCTGTGTTCTTTTTTCCATTGATTGCACAGAAGCGCAACGCACAAAATATTTACACAATTTATGGCCTGTTAGGTAATTGCCCTACAATATCTTTCATCGTGTCTTTAAGTACATCACCAGTAGCCATTGTTTCTATAAGCGGTATCATGTTTACAAAACTTTTTGCACCTTCGCCTACATCGCCTTCAACCATTTGCTTTATTGAACGCATAGTTTCTAATGTCCAGTCTGCTGGCGCACCACCTAAACTAACAAATGAGCCAAGAGGGTCATAACCACCGCTATATTTAGGTTGTATTGGAAATTTATCATCTGCCCCAAGTTCATGTGCCATAGTTATAGCTCTGTACAATAAGTCACTTTGCAATGCTGCTATACCAGACATGTCAAAAGATCTCATTATTTTGTCTTCTGTATCCATTTTATCCCACGCCCATTCTGGTGTGCGGAATTTACTTACAGAGTAACCAAGCATCATTGCTACAGCTATATGTACTGTTTTATTTCTAACTGCACCTGCTGCCATATTACCTGTAATTTTGTTTAATGCTCCAACTACAAAACTATAGAATGTAAATGGCAATGCAAGAAAACCACTTTCAACCCTTACATAACCTTTAACTCTAGGGTCTCTTGGCATTTTATCATAGTAAGGTAATGTTTTTGCAACATGATCTGGTATGTACGCAACGCCATCCATAGTAATAGGCTTATCTTCTGGGCCACCCATAATAACCCTGTTCATAACGCCAGATCTAAGTGCGTTTCTAAATTCATTAACAGCTTCTACGTCAGTCCATGCCTCAGTATTAGGTAATATTAGTTCACCGCCAGTTGATTTTTGATGTGGCATTGAGCTTATACGTTCAGCCATTTCTTCTGTAATATTGTATCTAGCTAAAAATTCTTTTTCAAAATCTGATGCATTACCTTTAGTAAGTTTTATAGATGAGTCTATTATTGTATGCCCACGAACTAAACCATCTAACATTTTTATACCTACTGTAACTGGCCCAAGTCCATTAGCTACAAAAAATGCATTGTTTAATTTATCTGGTAATGTTTTTTGAAATAAATCATTAGATAAACTTTCCATATATCTAAGGTGCGTTGTACCTAAAGTCATTTCTAATGCTTCGCCAGATAACTTTAACTCATGCGCAGAATGTTTAAGAGATATATCATCCATTAAGCCTAATAAACTACGACCTATAATATTAAGTTCGTGATCCATAAATATAGATGCGGCATCACCAAATGCTGCTACACCAGAACCACCAAGAAACGTCCAACTTGTTGCTGTTCTAAGCATATCTGCTATTTTTGTATCAATAGAATCTGCTCTTTTAAGTGTAGTCCCAACAACTCTATCATATGTATGCACATAATTTTTAAGAAACTTATCTATACTTTTGCGCGGCACTTTAAGTGCATTTAATTCTGAGCGCATTCTAAATAAGTCTTCTTCTAAAGACATAAGTTTACCAGTATCAGGATTAAGGTTAGCTTTATGATACTCTAGTTTTGGTGCTACTCTTGCGCCATAGTTAATCATTAATTCTTTAACGTCTGTAACTAAATATTCTTTTATATCTGAGTTTGGTACATTTAATCTACGAGAGACAAGAGGACCACTCCGACCAAAACCAGTAAATATAGCATCAATAGCATCTTCGTCTGTCTCCTCCATTATAGTTTGTATAGTCTCTTCTGCTCTGCGATGCAAAGAAGCAGGGTCAGTAGCCATTTTTTGTATTTGAAATAAACCTTTGTCGTCTTTGCTAACTATAGTTGGATTTTTCTTATACGCTGCTATTAATAAATTTCTAAAACCATCACGCTCTTTGTGTATCTTTTGCCTATTAAATATACGCGGTAAATCATATTTATTAGTTTTAGTTGTTTTGCTGTGATGCTCAATTAATTCTAATGTATTGTCAATTTTAAATCTTATATCATCAAATGACTTACCAAGATTTTGCAATGCATCACGCATTTTGTCTGTTAAATCTAATTCATTATACAAAGAAGCAAGTTCATCTATGTCTTTTGCATTATTAATTTTATCAAACTTGTCTTGAAATTTTTGTAAATCTTTTTTTAGAAAAGCAATATTATCATCAACTTTGTTTTTTAACTCAACTTGTTTATTAGTTAAGCCTCTAGCTATTTGCTGTCTTTCTAAAGACTTTTGCAATTTTAAATCTTTGTCGTATCTTTTTTGTATTTTATCTTGAGCTTTTGTCATCCATTTTTTATTTGCATCAATGATATTATTAGTAACGCTAGTAAGCTCAAACGCTTTGCCAACTTGTTTTAAGTAAGTATCTTCAAAAGCATCGCGTTTGTTTATTAATCCTATTTCTTCTAGCTCTCCACCAAACTTTTCAAAGTATGCTCTTACTGCTTGTGTTGACGCTGCTTCTTCTGGTGTCATTTGGTCATACGGCACGTCATCCATTATTAATCTACCAAGATGGTCTTGCCATTCTGCAGGTGCAAAACTTTCTTTGCCTAGCTTTGCCCTTACAGTTTCTACATACTGACCAACAGGTATATTAAATAATTCAGCTTTACCTCTTGGACTAACTTTTCTGTAGTTGTCATTTACAACATCCATAGCTGCATACCACTCGCCTTGTCTGCGACCAGCATTAATATACACAGAATTACCCATGCTTTGACCCATTTGGTTTGCAACTAATGGAATGCCGTTTGCCCCACCTAAAGACAAAATCTTTACTTTGTATAAATCAGGTATACTTTTATCAGTAACTGTTGTTTTTATTGGGCTTGGTATCATTTTTCCAGCCCAAGATTCGTTAAACCATTTTCCACCATATGAAATTGGTGAAATTTCGTCTCCTGGTTTTTTTCTTAATTTAGGTTTATCATTAACGCTATTTAGATATGCTTTGTATTGCGTACTCCACACTTTAGCTCTATTAACACCAGCTTTTGGCCTAACAAATGCAGTGCTTAAACCATAACCAAATGCACCAGATATTAAACCATCAGCCATTGTGCTTAATGTTGCGCTTAAAACAGCAGAACTAGCATTATCTGTATCTAAACCTAACTCAGTTAATGCATCCGTTAAGTTTATTGTTCCACCAGTAACTGCGCCATCTAATGCTGATATTTTAGTTATTTCTTTTCTTGTAAGTTGCCTACCTGACATTAATGCATTTGCTCTTGCTATTTGTTTAAGGCCACCTTTGTTGCCAGAACTATACAAAGCTTTACCAACTAGCTTACTAAATTGTACGCCAGCAACAGGCACAAAAAAAGATAATGCTATAGAAGGGTCACTAAACATAAGCGCACCACCAGATGATCTATTTAATATATCATTGTTTATTCTTTGTTTTGTTATGTATTCTACAGATTGAGCAAATCTTTCTGGGCTACCAATGCCAAACATTTTTAAATGCTGTTCTTCATTTCTACTTAAATCATTACTATCAATGTAATTATCAACTCTTTCTTGCGATTCTGGATCGTATACTTCTGAGTTTGTAAAAAACTTATTTTGTTCAATTATTGGACTAAATACTTTACTCCAATTAGCGCTAAAAGTTTCACCAAATGATGGGCCTTCCCTGTCTTTTGGTAGTGCAGGTGGGCCTTTTACAAATGGGGCTGATGGGGTAATTTTAACTTCAGCCATTATCTTTGCCCTTTTCCTTCAACGCCTCTTAAATACTCTAAAGCTGCATCTCTTATATTAAGATTAGTTAACTGTTCCCTAAATTTATTATTTGACTCTGCGTTCCATCTTAATCTTTGCATAGCGTATGTTATTTTTACTTCTTCTTCATTGCCGTATGCAGCTACTAATTTATTAAACTCTGGGTCTTTTTGAAATTCACTATAAGTCATATGTTCTAGTGTTGCGTGGTAATTAATGTAACCTTCAGCTTTAATTTTTGGCTGTGTGCTTTTTAATTTTGCAATAAATTCTTTGTGCGCAATGCTTCTAAATTCATTTGTGTAATCACCAACGCGCTCTAAAGTCCAAGGTTTGCCACCAACTATTAAATTTTGATACGTACCATTTTCATCTATATATTGCGCATTATATTTTGGCACACCATTAGCAAAAGACATTAAGTCTGGTTTCCAAAATAAATCTGTATTTAAAACTTTATGCCCCTCTCTTGATAGTTCAACGTCTGCTAATTCAGATTTTGCTTGGTATTGCCCTTTAAATGTTTGAAATATATCTCTTACTATTGTTGGAAATCGTAGCCCTGTAACATCTTTTACTAATTCTTCAGCTTGCGCAAGCATACCTCCGCCTGTTAAAAACGGACTATATGCATCATCTTGAGCAAGCGCTCTAGTTAAAGCCATTCTGTTTGAAATAATATTCGTAGGTCGTATATGTGACGTTAAAGAATAAGCTGTTGCGCCATCTATGTGTGGAGCAATTACATTTGTATCTCTACCCATATTGTTTGTTTCAATATAATTATCAATAATAGTATCAACTTGTTCACTTGTAATTTGTACGCCTCTTGCTTTTTGCATTTTAATTGCAATGCTTAATTCATTTCTAAAACTTGGAGATACGTTTCTATCGTCAAATATGCTTTTTATATTTTTTAATTTGCCATCTGTAGATGCATTATAGTCTGCTAAAACATCTTGATCTAAATTTCCATCATATTGTCTGAGTTCTGATATTACTAGAAATGGTGTAGTGTGTTCAGCCCTTGCTGTAATAACTGCTGCGTTATAATAAGCGTATGTTTCTGGCTTCATATTAGCTTTAAGCATGTCAATGTTATATGTCATACCTTCTGAATCTACTTCTACATTAGTCATTTCTTCAAATAAATTACCAGCCTTTTTAACTGTAGTTTCATCCATAGAAGTAACTGCTGAATTAAAAAAGTTTTTAGCAGCTGGAAACATAATGCCCTTCTTAAGCGCATCTGTTATCATTGGATAATTATCAATATTATCTGCAGTTAAAAATATTGTGTCTCCCATAATTTCATCTTGCAAGTATTCTAACTCTTGTATGCCTACATTAATGCCCCTATCTACAGATTCACTAATACCTTTAATTTTTAATTGATGCGCATTATTTTCATTAACATCAGAAATAGCACTTAGCCTGTAACTTACTGCTGCATTTACAGATGTTGGTACAATATCGTGTGCTTCCTTATATAGATCGTATGCTTTTCTTTCGTTGTTTGTAAGATTTTTAGCAAACTGTATATTTCCTAAAGCATTTTGCACATTTTCTAATTCTTCATATGCTAATGATATACCTTTAGCTTGTATTGACATAACATTAGCAAATTTTTCTTTTGCGTTATTTATATATTTATCAGCATTTACTAAATTTTTACGATTAAGTATTTCATTTACAACTTTATTATAATCTTCTGTTGTATTTATATCTCTCGTTTTATTTTGCATTGAAATAATAAAGTTATTTTCTGCAGTTGCTTCTATTGATTTTAAAGCTGGCAGCCTTGCTGACAAAGATTCTGCATATTTTATTCTATTTTTTGCTGGCATATCCATTATAAACTGCGCAATATCTTCTACACTTTTTACATTATCTCCATCTGTATTTCGTGTTTCTTGTAATGCTTTTTTTAATATATCCATATTAAGTTCAGGACTTCTTAACTGATCTATAAGTACATTTGCTGCAGCTGAACTTTTTGCGCTAAGATGTAATGATTTATTTAATTGGTCTTCTCTAAGACGTGTATTAACTTGATCTCTAATGCTTAGGTCTGTCTCTTCTGTTAGTTGATTAATATCATCAAACGACATATTAGAATGAATTTTATTTAATAACCTAGATGTTTCGCTTTCTATTTCAGATACAGATAAATCTTCTGCTGTTTTATCTATTGACCTTAACCCATTAACTAAAGTTTCAACGCTGCTATCGATTCTTGCGTCTATAACAAACATTTTTAATTTTTCATCTTCTATTGTGGATGGATTATATAGTTGTGAAATAAATTTAAGTTTTTGATTTTTTGTCATACTAATGTATGCATTAGTTAAAAACGATTTATTTACTAATGATTGCAAACCAAGTAATTCATTACGCTTTGATTCAAATTGCGCTACTGAATAATACCCATTATCAAGTAAATTTTCTGCACTGTTATATTCTTTTTGTATTTCTGCAAGCAAACTATTTGTGCTGCTCTTACCTATATTACGCTTTATAGTATAGATAGCATCCATACCTCTTATATGATCGTCTGTGTTTGCTTTTAATATACTGGCTTCTAACTCTTTAGACTTCATAGCTACATAAGTACTGTCTACATATGCTTGTCCAGATTCTTGTATGTAACGGCTAAAATAAGTATCATCGCCACCAGCTTTAATCATATTGCCAACATGACCACTTATAGCAATTTTATATTCATCTGCGTTTGTTGCATTTTTTGCGTAGTATGAACCTTGCGCTTTTAATTCATTATCAACTGATTGCTCAAAACGCCTAGTTATTATATCTTGGTAAGCTGCTGCAGCTATTGATCCATATTTTGCTGGCGCTTTATATGCTACAGGTTGATTAGTTTCTGGATCTATAGCTACTATGTCTCCACTATCAACAGACATAGCTTTCATTTTGCCAGCTTGCTCGGCTTCTACAGCTGCTTTTTTATACGCACGATTTCTAAACTCGTCTGCTTGTGCGGCTACTTGTTCCCACAACTCAGCTTCGCCTGTGTTTATTCTACGCACACCAACTGGTTTGTTGAAGACTTGTGTTTGTTGCCTAATTACAGCCATTTACTGTCCTCCTGTTGCAGCGGTTTTTTGATAATCGGATATACCTTGCGCCATAGTTCCAGCGGCTTTTAGCAGAGAAGCGCGTCTAGCGTTTTTACCAGCACGGCGTAAAGCCATAGCCTCTCTAGTCCTTGCACCAGCTTCCATGCGTCTTTGCTCTGCTAACCTACTAAGGTCTGTAGCGGCTATTTCTTTTTGTTTTTCTAAGAATGCTTCAACTGATCTATCTGATCCTATGTCACGACCACTGGCTGCAAACATTGCTACATTTGTTTTTGTTGCAATATCGTACTCGTATCTGCGTTGTGCTGCTTGTTGCAACGCTAAGACCTCGCCTTGTTCTCGCTCAGTCTCAGTATTAAATGCATCCATTCTAGCTGCATCTTCTCTAGCTTTACCTGCTTGTATTGAAGCATACGCTGATATTCCAGCACCAATTAATTGCCACATTATGTAATCAACTCCGATATTAAGCCATTAATTTG
>Ga0206127_1004884_pt1 | contig 11567 bp, 13 predicted proteins | sample Helgoland_Spring_6_FD_148646 | JGI IMG/M metagenome (GOLD analysis project Ga0206127, IMG submission 148646) | Pelagic subsurface seawater microbial communities from Kabeltonne, Helgoland, North Sea - Helgoland_Spring_Bloom_20160419_1 | ecosystem: Environmental > Aquatic > Marine > Epipelagic ...
GTTAATTTAACTGTATATCCAAGTGGTCAAAGGGTTAAACAATAAAATGACGAATGTAATGCTTCTATAGCTCAGTTGGTTAGAGCGTGCGGCTGTTAACCGCAAGGTCATTGGTTCAATCCCAATTAGAAGCGCTTCACCTAGTTTCCCGAGCGGTCAAAGGGGCAGCACTTAAGATGCTGTGCTTCGGCTTCGTGGGTTCGAATCCCACACTAGGTACTATTTTAATATCTCAAAACAGCAACTACTTAAAAACAATTTATAGTTAATAATATGAGATATGTCCGCTCTTATAACTCAGTTGGTTAGAGTGCCAGTCTTATGAGCTGGAAGTCGTGGGTTCAAACCCCACTAAGAGCACTCCTGATCTAGCTAAGATCATAAAAATATAGCACTCAGCCTGTCTAGCTCAGTCGGTAGAGCGCTCGCCTTTTAAGCGAGTGGTCGTGGGTTCGAGCCCCACGGTGGGCACTATTAACCAGGTTTCCCGAGCGGTCAAAGGGGCAGCACTTAAGATGCTGTGCTTCGGCTTCGTGGGTTCGAATCCCACACCTGGTATCATTTCAACTTGTCTTACAGCAACATATAAAACTTAATTATATGAAATCACAGACAAGTGACTGCTTCTGTAGCTCAGTTGGTTAGAGCGTGCGGCTGTTAACCGCAAGGTCATTGGTTCGATCCCAGTTAGAAGCGTTTGTCTGGTTTCCCGAGCGGTCAAAGGGGCAGCACTCAAGATGCTGTGCTTCGGCTTCGTGGGTTCGAATCCCACATCAGACACTAAATCAATATGTCTAACAGCAATTCCTAAAAAATTCATTTTAAGAAAATAGTAGAGACATATGGAAAGCTCCCATAGCTCAGTTGGTTAGAGCGTGCGGCTGTTAACCGCAAGGTCATTGGTTCGACCCCAATTGGGAGCGATATTTTTTTATCAGTTGAAGATAATTGATAAAAATAATATCTAAATATTAGAAATGGCAATGATAGATTACCTAGAGGTGAAACCTAGAGATATCAATCCGCGATCATTACAGTTAAAACCCAGTCCTCTTTACATAGAGGCCAGAATAAAAACGTTCTGGTATGTCTTATTGATTAGTTTTACTTGTTTTATGGCTGGACGTAAGGTAGGAGGTGTACTGGGTAATAAATTAGATACTATGACCAACCCATTAAGTCGTTTATAAAATGATATAGGGGTTACAGTTTAAGTGAAAGATAATGTCAGCGAGTGAAAAAACCGACATGTCCGCCTTAATTGGGTGTCTGGCTTTTTTGCCTTTTTATTTTGTCTCTCTTTATCGATCACTAGATTAGGGAAAGGAAAAAGACGTGTCCTGGTAAAACCACCTACCTCTATTTCACCACCAGTGGACACTGTTCCAAGTCCTAGGATCATTACCGATGTCAAATTAGATGAGATAGAGTTTCGGGTATAAAACTTTTAAAAAAAGTTTTAAATCAAAAGGGGTTGGGGTTTGGGTTTTAAATCAAAAGGGGTTGGATGGTTTACATCACAAGGATTTATTTGGGTGTCAATGAAAAATCTTCTGGTCCCGGGATAATCTTTTATTGTAATTCTTTATTTCGGCGTGCTACAATTTTTTCTTTTGTATTTCCATCTAGTTGGTCAAACATCTCTAGGTTTTCCAGAAGCATCCTATTATCTTCTGGATATCTAAACCGTCCCTCTTATTGATTTTATTTTTATATTTATTTAATTTATAGTTATGGGTTAAATAATTATCTATCCAGAAGATGAGCTGAAATTTCAAAATTTTAAAATTTGAAAGTTCATGACATGATTAATATCATGATATCAACTATGGAAACCATCCATTCAGAAAATTATGGAAATAGTCTAGAATGTTTTCAGGAACATTTACGATGGACTATGTTATCTAATCAGGATCAAATAAGGTTACTAGAAGTGTATAAAAAATCAATGGAAATATACCAACAGGTAATTAGAAGGGGTCCAAGAGTAAAACCTCGTCTGGTGGTATTATAGTCATCATTCCCCAAGATGATGTGGGTGGTTATATTTTTTCAACATTACTAGATTTAGCTGTTGAAGTTGTTGATATTTTTTTTCTAGCACTTGGTATTTTTCATTAAGTTGTCTCAGGTCGTCTCTAGTGGACAGATATTTATCAACCATATTGGCATATTCCTGTTTTATTTGTATGATACCGGTATCGGTAATTTTATTCCAACGTAGTGGTTGGTTCCAGGTATATAAGTTCACCTTGTTATTAAACATATTTTTATATATTTCATCTAGGGGTGGCATCTGATTATTTTATTATTTTATTATTTTGGTAGTAAGATTAAAAAAAATCAAATTTTAAATTATCTATCTATCGTGTTTTATGTAAAAATTCGGTTAGTTTATTAAGCCTCTCTATTCTACTTGCCTGGGGGGTTTGATAACAAAATTTAGAATAACTGTGGTCAGGTTGCTTTTCATAATACTTATCAAGACTGGTCTTCTTGGTGGTCTTGGTCTTGGTAAAATGATTGGGATTACCACATAGGACATCACCACAACTATCCATATTGGCGTAATCCGCCTTTATGAAGGGATTATCGGTGGTATTCCATCTACCTAAGGGTTTTGGGAGCTCTTTTCTAAAGAGGTTACTCAATAGTCTTATCATGGTAATAATAATTAGAAGATTTCTCTAAGCATGATGGTTTCAAATTTATTATCAATTATCAATTATCACTATATCCATATTATCATATTATTTTATTATTATAATATAGTAATGTCTAAGACACCAAAATTGGATCAGTATGGGCGTATCCTCTCTAAGATATTGCGACACACCGCACCCGATTATGGACTAGAGATAGAGCCTGGGGGATGGGTTTCTGTCAGTGCTCTACTAGAAAAGGTAACTAAATTACGAGAGGTAGATTTGGGTCAAGTTGTCGCCAAAGATGCCAAGGGACGTTTTCTCATGGAAGCTAGAGAGGATGGAATGTATATTAGAGCAAATCAGGGACATTCTATCGCTTCGGTACTTGACGAACATTTATTAACCCCGATTACTGATCTGGGACAGATTCCGGATGCCATCCATGGTACATATGTGGAAGCACTTCCATTTATTATGGAAACCGGTCTATGTCGTATGAGACGTAATAATATTCATTTTGCCATCAAGCGTACCACTAAGGCTGGTATTAGGAAAAATGCCCAGGTGTTTATTTATTTAGACCTAGAAAGGGTTATCCGGGATGGTATTAAATTATATATTTCTAAAAATAACGTTGTATTATCTCCAGGTATTGGTGAACAGGGTTGTATCCCTCCTGAATATTTTAAAAAGATAGAACCCATCTAGTAAATTTTATCTCTACTATATATTATATAATGAACGAGTTAGATTATTACAAGGGCTATAAAAAATACAAAATGAAATATCGTCAGGAAATGGCGGCTCTTTCGGGTGGTGGTTTATCAGAGGATGAACGCCATCAATTTATAGCTGAGTTAAGAGATATTGATGAGAAACGTGCGGGTCATGATATTCCCCAGTTTAAATTAATTAGCGAATATATTACTAAATTAGAGAATAATGAAGTATCTGGTGGTAATAGTTTAGAACATACGGGTGATAAGGTAAATGTCGCGATGGTTAAACAATTAATCGCGAAGGAAAAAAAATACATAGCGAACCTAGATAAGCACGTCGCGGCTGCAGAATAATAAGGAGATACTACCAGTATCTAGATTTAAAGTAGAAAATCACATAATTAGTATAATAATTGTATTAATTATGGTATTATATAATAAGAAACACAACCGTGTCTATCCAACCTCCGTAGTGGATCATTTAGCACGGCTTAGAGAAATCTATCAACCAATTATAGAATATATTGAATTAGTATTAGAGGAAAATAAGATTAATTCTGATCTAGAACTAGATTTTAGTCTTGAACAAGTCAAGTCCGTCTATCATATCATAACTAGATTAAATGAGATTATTATTTTAAAATGTGAAAAAAAACAGATTAAAATATTAAATGTGGAGATGTTGATGGATTATACGGATGTGTTATGTGATATGTTATTAGAAAATCCTAAAACTAGTAATATCTATGATATTATGACCCATGTGGGGTGTAAATTGGAAAGTCATCGGGTTTTAATAGGACAAGAAGATCCGGAAATGGAGATGCAGCGATGGAGAATAATGTATTCATTATTATCGGAAAAGGTTAAAATGAAAAATAGAAGGGTAACACCATACGTAGACCTATTAACATAAACTAATCATTATTTCTACCAATTCAATAATCATCTGACTAATTTCCTTTTTTTTCCGTTTCATTTTCGGCCTCTTTATATTTATCACTGTGGTATTTCTTCCAGATATCTCGTTTTATCAATTTCAGTTTATTGCCACTATTTTGGTGGGTATAAATAATAGCACTGATATCACCTAGTATTTCTGCCTTTTTCTGGTATCTAATTTCTTTAAATTTAGGATTATTAAAGGTATCTACCGCCAACTGATAAATATTACAATTATTACTAGGAGATGATTGTGATAATTGTAATTCTGCCTGGGACGCCCGTTGTGAGGCGTGTCTGAGCTGTTCTTCTAGTTGTTTCACTCTGGTTTCCGCATATAGTTCTGTTTTTTTTAGTTTCTCCTCTAGTTGTTTCATCTTGTTTTCTACCTGATTTATTTTAGTCTGTGACCGTTTAGTCTCTGTGTTTAGCTTTTCTTGAGACCTGTCTTTGATTCCTTGTATTTTTCTTTCTAGTCTTTGTATTTTATTCTGATCCCGTTCACTATTCTGTTGTAAGGTATGGAATTTTTTTTGTTTTTCTTCTGATTTACTATCCGACCAATTCTTTAATTTATCATATTGTTCTGGTTGTAGGGTTTTAAAAAGACGTTCTAGTGTTTCCGTACACTGTTTATTAAGTTTCTGTGTTTTTTTATTATTTCTATCCGGATCTATCTCGGGGTCTATATGGAGACAATCGTAAAGATTATTCATCAGTTGCTATTATCATAAATAGTATCCGGGACAGCGAGATTAAATTTTAAAATTGATGCTATCTTTTTAATATAACGTGGATTTATCAATTCATGACAAATATTTACATTTTACAATTAACTAGTAATAAATATTATATCGGTAAGACTGAAAACGTTGGGTCTCGTGTCCAAGAACACTTTAACGGCACGGGCTCTGCTTGGACCAAAAGATATCATCCGGTACGTCTAGTAATTAGTTATCCAAATTGCGATCACTTTGATGAAGATAAGTATACCAAAAAGTATATGTCTAAATATGGGATAGATAACGTTAGAGGTGGTAGTTATTGTAAACTAACGCTAACTGATAGTGAGAAAGATAATATTAATAGGGAATTATCAGGAGCATCTGATGAGTGTTTAAAATGTGGAAAAATGGGTCATTTCGCGGCACAGTGTCAGGTAAAAACATCTTATTATCGTCTGACCCATAATCAGGTCATCGCAACCACTCAAAATAAAACAACTAATGGTAATCATTGTTATAGATGTGGTAGAACCGGTCATTATGCCGATAGTTGTTATGCCAAAACATTTACTAGAAGTAGAAAAGATGGTGATAGTAATATGTTACTTAAATCCCTTCATAGTGAACGTCAACTTAGGAATGGTAAAATGACATATTCTTCAAGTAACATTAATAAATGGCGTCAGCAAGCGATCGCTGTAGAAACAAAAATCAGTAGACCAAACTCATCACAGAGTAATGGTCATTGTTATAGATGTGGTAGAACTGGTCATTATGCTAATAAGTGTTATGCGAAAACCACTCAACAAGGAAGGTATATTTCTGATGATGAGGATGAGGATGATGATTATTAACTAGATATAGATTGCGCCGTAGTCGTCTCTTATTAACAGGCTCATCACTAGATAGTGAGGTGATTTTTACCCGGCACCTAGTCTTTGATCGGTCTTTAATCCAGTCCGACTACCGGTCCTATCTCCTGGCGGGCGGATGGGGGTATGTTTGTGATATTAGTAGGGTAATTGGTGATGTAGCTATGAACATGACTGTGTTTTTATTAGTTCTGGTAAAAATTTGAGGATTTATGTCTCGGGTATTAGGTGTCATTAAAAACTGTATGCCATGGTGGGTAAGGATGAATTGCTAAAGATTGCGATTAATATTAATAACATTGGATTATATACCTTTGTCAGTGAGTATGATATTAATACTATCCCGGATAAGAATGATATGAAAATCTATTTGGCGACCAAATGGAACCAGATGTGTCCAACACAACAGTTGTCTTATCAGAGGCCTCCTAGAGTAGAGGTATCAGAGATACCTCGGGGTGTGGTGGGTGAGTTTTACACCAGAGTAAGTTTTAGTTATATCCGGGTTGGTGAAAATGGTGCGGATGGTCCAAGTTCTGGTGGTCCGGTGGGAAGTTATGCTAGGTCTACGAGAGACACTGCCTACCGACACCCGATTATACACGTAGAAGTGGTTTGATAAAAAGGTAACTGAAAAAAAAGTCTATGTAGTAGAGAATAATGGGAACGCTGGTTAGTATTGGATCTTTGGGATACCTTGGGTGTCTTTAGTAATGTGTATTTTTTGTTTTAGTTCACTTTGTAGTTCGTCTATATGGGTAATGATAAAGATTTGATTAAAGATTAAAGTTAATGGTTCAAGCATTTCAGGAAGACGTTTTAGATTGTCACTATCAAAGACACCGAAACCTTCGTCAATAATTAGAGAGTTCATACTATTAAAGGGATGAATTTTAGCCAGGGCAATTCTAATGGCGATGGAGATGGCGAATTTTTCAAACCCGGAACAATAGTCAATGGGTATTTTTTCATTTCGGTCTACTTTTAGAAAGGTCAGTGAGGAAATGTCATCTAGGATTTCAATCTTAAATTTAGTCATATTCCAGAGATGTTGATTAATCAGTATTTCTAGGGTTTTAAAACCTTTTTTATTAAGATAGAGAGGATAGTCTTGTGTAATTTTAAGGTATTTAGTATAGAGGTCTAGATCATATTGTAGGATATCTATATTGTCTAGCAGTTCCCGTCGGGTAACTTCGTCCTCTTGTTGTTGTTGCTGGGTTTTACTAGTTTCTTGGATTAGTTTTTGATGGTCTCCTAGTTGCCGTTCTAGTAATTTTAATTGTCTTTCAAGTGTCTCTGGGGGATGAACTATTAGTTTTGATAATTCGGTCTGTATTTCCAGTTGTTGTGACTGGAGACCTTCTAATTGTCCGTCTATCTCGTTATTTTTCTCTAGATAACTTTTCATTTGGTTTAGGTCGGCAATCTCTTGTTTATGTCCATCTATCTGTTTATTTTGTGAGTTTAGGGTGTCGGTTAGTTGTGAAATTTCGGCATCTAGTTTAGCATTTTCTTGAATATAGGTTTGTTCCTTGATAAAGGATTGCATCTTGGTTTGTTCTTGTTGGAGTTGTAATTGATAGTTTTGTATTTTCTCGGTCATCTCAGTTTCTTCGGCCTGTAATTCTAGTACTTGGGTCTTTTGTTGTGCCTCTCGTCCTTGTGTCTCAGCGACTTGTCCTTCAAGTCTACTTAGTGCCTGTTGTTTTTCTAGATGTTGAAGAAATTCGGTGAATTCCTCTTGTAGTTTACTGGTGTCCCGATATTGACTAGTAATTGTATCTAGTTCAGTTTTACTAGTTAACTGGGTTCTATACTCAGTAAACTCCCGATATAATGTAGGAAGGTGACGATGTCGGTCTAGATAGACCTGATAGGCTTGTACGGTAGTGGTTTGTTCTATTAATTGCTGTCGGTATTGTTCTCTTTCGGCGATTTTTTCTGGAATTAGATTAATGGTTCGGTTACGGGTACAACTAGGACAGGTATCACGATAGGTGAATTTATGATTATCTAATAATTGGGTTAGACCTTTAATTTGTCCTTCTAGTGAGGCGATGGTGGTGATGGCTAATTTTTGTTTTAGTAGTATTTCTTGGTATTCACGATGTTGTGTTTCTAGTTGATGAAGATCAGTGTTTTTGGTTTTTTCTAGAAACTGAGTGATATTATTTTCCAGTGCTTGGATTTGGCTTTCATGATCTTTAGCTAGTGTTACGGTCTCCATCTGTTTTAGTTGGGTTTTATATTGTTTTTTGGTAGAATAACTCCATTTACGCTGTTGGTCCATGGTGGAGATGAGAGTGTATTTTTCTTGGGTGAGACGGTCTAGTGTCTCAGTGGTATTACTTAAACTGTCACTAGTCACTTCTCGGTTAGAGGTGATATCTTGTAATTTGGTTTTATATTGGATATGACTTTTACTAGTCTCTACAATTCGGGTCTCTAATTGTTTAATATCTTGGAGTAATGTGGTAGTAATGGGGTGTTTTTGTTCACGACACTTATCAATATTGAGTTGAATGTTGGTCGTGTCTGTTTTTAGATGTTTGATGGTAACTTCGGCGTTCAGTCGGTGGTTCTGTATTTCACCTTCATCGTATTTACTGTGTTTTTTATTTTTTTCTAGCTTATCATGGTCTCTGTTAAACCTAGTAAGTGATTTAGTTAAGGTATTCTCACGTTCCCGAGCAATGTCATTATCTCTTAGTGCCTGTATTTGCTGGTCTCTTAGATGGATTAGTTCGGGGGTTTGTTGTTGTAGCTGTTCTAGTGTTTTTTGTAATGCTACTAGATCTACCTCTGGATATCGTTCTAATTTCTGTTGGGTTAGTTTTAGATCTTTTTTACTGGTGGTAATTTCACCCTTGACTGTTTTTTCTAGGGTTTCATAAACATTGGTGTTAAATATTCTTTTTAACAGTTCTCGTTGTTCTTTCTCTTTTTTATGGATAAAGGCTTGGTGATGTCCCTGAAGTGAGATATGGGTGTCACATAGGTCATCTCGTTCCCCAAACAGCCTAATAATCGCCTTTTCGTTTTGTGGTTTATCCGTGGCGGTTTCGTCCACTCCATTTTTGCTAATGGCGAGAGTAGTTTTATTACCTTTATTACCCTTCCCTTTAGTATAGGTTCTCTTGATTTGATAGGTATCCCCATTAATAGAGATAGTAATGGCGGTATTCCCTTTTTTTTTATCGTGACTAATAACGTGAGGTACTAGTTTTGGACCACATCCATAGATGGCGAGTAAGATACTATCAATAATTTTAGATTTTCCAGTTCCATTTTTACCAGTAATACTGATGATATCTTTGGGAAGGGTACTAAAGGGTATTTGGTGCTGGTTTCGGTAATTGTAGATATTTTCCATAGATAATTGTTCTAGGTTCCATTTTCCATAACAATTCGCTTCTTCTTGGTCATCTTTATTTTCTTCATAATATTTTGTGTGAAGTTGTTGTAGTTCCTTTTTCTGGTCTGGATAATATTGGGTTAGGTAGTCATTAAATGGATCACTTTTAGGTGTGGTGGAGTTAGTGTTCTCGGTTGGTTTCGTAGTTTGGGCGACGGATTGTTCTGTCCAGATCCGGTTATTTTTAATAATTCTGGTCTTTGCTTCTAGTTGTTGTGTCAACAGGTCTAGATGACTATGTTGTGTGGCATGGTCACATTTAAACCGGATACTTGATATTTTTGGGAGAGAATTAACTTGGAAGGGTTTCAGTGTTCTGAGATGTAGTGATCCAGTCGTCTCGGTTAGTTCACCAGTGATTTGACCCTTTTCTACATTAAGTACTAGATATTCATGGTCATTGGGGATATGAAGGTATTGGGGTCGGGTATTGGCATCGGACTGGAGATCCCAGACTAAGAGCCCTCCATGTTGTCTTCTATCTTCGGCAAATGATTTTTGTACTAGAGAGCCGGCATACCAGAGACGGTGATCGTTACCAACGGCGTGTGCCTTATGAACGTCACCAAGTAATACCTTATCATAACCATCAAAGTCTTTGGTGACAAAGTCACAATTTTGTAAGATAAAGGTATCGTCATCGCTAGAACTAGAACTATCAATCATACCGTGAAACAGACCAATTTTAAGTCTATTAGTTGTCTTGATATCCTCCGCCCGGATAAGTTTCTTATCAATGACACTGGTATGACCAAATGCTAGATTATCTCCAAATAAATAGATCCCCGTTTCTTTTAGATAATAGAGATTGGGTCGTGACTGCATCCCTTCATTAAAGACCGCCGTCAGTGAGTCCAAGGTAGATTGTCCGACATCTTTTTTATCATCATGATTGCCGGGAATAATGATAGTCGGGGCTAATCGGGTTAAACCATCAACTAATAACTGGAGTAATTCAATGGCAATGGCGGACATTTTAATCCCCTTGTCAAGTAGGTCACCGGTGACTACCATTAGTGATGAGGATTTGTTAAATTTAGGATGTGTCTCTATGGTATGAAAGGTTCTCTTAAACTGTAGGATAAATTCTTGCTGTCTTTCTTCGCCATTTAAGATATGGACATCTGAGATGTGAAACAGTTGGGTAAAATGACTTTCTAGTAGAAAACTTTTCATGTGTTAATAAAATAAAAAAATGTAGATAGGTCAACATCAATTTTTAAAAATATCTAATTTAAACAATAGCGGTAAACCCATGTTTCACCTGACAATGAAGTCCATATTTATATTTGGAGGTAAAATGTTGATCACAAGTAGTACAAGTAAAGTCGCCGCAATTTTCCAGATGTCGTGAGAGGGCTTGTTCACTAGATAATATTTTCTGACACTTCTGACATTGGTGAATAGCTGTTTTACATTTTAAGATGTGTGTTTGGTAACAGGTATTACTGACAAATGTTTTGTTGCAGTTTTGACATTGGTAATTATTTAGTTCCGGACATTCCTGAAGATGTTTAACTAGAGTTCGTTTGTCCAAACAGTGTTTTTGACATCTGTCACATATATATTCTGCTGATTTTGTAATACTACTTCCTGATAGAGGTTCCACATATTCTGAAATAAAACTAATCAGTGATTCTAATTGTTTTGTATCTAGGCGATACCAACCATCTTTTATCTTTTCCGTCCCAAATTTAGTATCAATTAAGGTGAGAAAATTAATTGTTTCATCTGTATTAATCAGGGTTTGTGTCAGTTTATAGTCCTTTTTAAGATTATAGTGTAAGTAATTATCATCCACCTGATCAGGACAATATTTCTCTAGTAATTTAAAATGTTGACTAATATTGACTGATTCCACAATATTATAGTCTTGACCCCCTTTAAAGTTAATAATATGTAAATTAGGCATTTCTATTTAATAGTAGAATATTTATTTTATTAGATAAATTATATCTAAGCATTAATTCAGTTTTATCAGTTAGTAGTAAAAATCCCCAATCCACTTAAAATAATAATATTATTTGTCAGTTACCTAATAATTAACAAAAAATATTATTATTTTTACATCATAGTAGTAACTAGTTCATTACCTAGAAGATGAGCAATACCAGTATCTAGCTCATTAACTAGACCCTTAACTAGTTCATTAACTAGACCTTTATAACCACCGAAAATAATAATATTTTTTATTAGTTACCTAATAATTAACAAAAAATATTATTATTTTTACAACATAGTAG
>Ga0206127_1004885_pt1 | contig 11565 bp, 9 predicted proteins | sample Helgoland_Spring_6_FD_148646 | JGI IMG/M metagenome (GOLD analysis project Ga0206127, IMG submission 148646) | Pelagic subsurface seawater microbial communities from Kabeltonne, Helgoland, North Sea - Helgoland_Spring_Bloom_20160419_1 | ecosystem: Environmental > Aquatic > Marine > Epipelagic ...
TCTCTCTACAGTAGCTTTTGAGTAATCAGAAGTAGCTTCGGTAAAATCAGCTGATAAAGGTGATGCAACACATGAAAATATTAAAATGCTTAGTTTGGTTTGTAATTTAATTTTCATATTAATTTCCTAATTAGATGGAATAGCGGATATATTACCATCTAAAGAAAGGCCTTCAGTAGCAACACTTACGATTGTTGATTTAAAACCCTATTATTTTTCTTTCTTATTTAAATATAATTTAGGTACAACAAGTGCATATATATTTATTTATTGAATTTATATAAAAAATGGCCTGAAAATATTTTCAGGCCACTTTATTATTTTTTAAAACTGTTAGTTGATAACGCAACTTGATGCATCACCATTGTCAACAGTACATAATAATTCTGTTGGTTGATCAGCCCACGCTTTATCAGAGAGTGTTACCAGGTCAACCGCAGGTAAATCAGCAATTGTCCAGCCAAAATCAGCCTCAGTTAAGTTATTTATTATTAAGTTTCCACATTTTGATGTGGATGTTAGTGCATCTGAAGAATTATCAGGAATATAAGTTTCCCCAATACCTTCAGGTTTGAGAACGTAGTTTGTAGTCGTGCCATCAACTGTTTCAGTAACTACAGTTCCAGCTTTTGGATTTACCAACCTAGTCCAGTTAGCTGATTCAGCATTTACCGTAGGTTTTGCATACATGTCTGGTAAACCTTCAATCCAATTACCATTGTATTTCAGCTTATATGTTTTACCATTAAAGTCAGATGGCTCAACTTCACATTCTAAACCACCAGTTACGGCAGTACACAAATTACTCACGGGGTTATGAGCATCAGTATCTGAATAATAAGTAGTTGTTACACCAGTGTTCATGTCTGTATTAAGGCTTTGATTACTATTAGCGTTATGTACATATGTAAAAATTCTTGGCTCATCTATTGCATAAATTGTGCCATCAGCCTTTAGAGCAATAACTGAATTATCCCATCCAAATGCACCAAAACGCCATCTATATTTCTTTTTAGGAGTAGATACTGTTTCTAAACTGATATCTATGAATGGCCATCTATCATCAGCCTGAACAACCTCACTGCCACTCCCAAACGGTACATATTTAACTTTTCTGTCACCATTATCATCATATTCATAGGCAGAGAAATCAAACATTACTGCTTTATCATCAGTTTCACCAGCCACAGGACCATTTCCAGTAGGGTCTGTATATAATGTACGCGCAAGAAATCCTGTAGGGGGTGTAGAGGATGTAAAATAATAGCGTTGACCTGCACTGTCCGATCTTTCTGTATGTGACCAAGGTTCGCTGCTACTATTAAATGCTGCTGCATTAACTGGTAAATTCGAACCTGCGGAATAATTATTTTCCGCTGTAAATGCAGTATATTCTTTTCCATCAGTTGGATTTAATAATTCTGCATTCGCTGAAACATTTTCATCAACATAAAAATTTACTGAACTACCACCATCCCAATATACCCAAGAACGCTTTTCTTCAGAATAAAGCCAGCCTAACCATTCATGATTATCAATGTCACTTGTTGTTACTTCATTACCAATAGCCGTGGAACCCGTAATATATGGAAATGGGTTAGTGATTTGTGTGGTGCCATTAATCTGGTAGTACTTTGCTACTCCACTTTCAATTTTTACTCTGGCATTAACACCTTGCACGTGTCTCCTAAAAACATTTACGCCGCTAGATAAGTCTTCAGCAACTAGAGTTCTTTTTTCTAAGTTTCCAGGCGCCCAGCTTAAAGTATATGCCGTACCATCTTCAGCTGTAACTGATTTAGTTGTACTTGAGCTTGAAAAAGCAGTTGTCCGATTTTGATAAAAGTCTACACCATGACTCGAAATATGCCCGCTATAAGTAGTTCCACTTTCGTCATAATTAAACCCAAATCCACCAGACAGGGTCAATCGACTGCCATCAGATTGCTTAAATAAACCATAATCATGGACTGTCTTCCAAACTTGGTCTCTTTGATAACAAGTACCACTTGTTTTAGTAGTTGGATTTGAAAATGATGCTCTATACATGTGAGTTGCATTTGTTTTTGCTGCTAACAATTCATTAACAGCGTTACCAAATTCATCTGTCCCGCGCTCATATCCCAAAACCCGGCTTGAATTAAAGTCTGTGTCAAAATACTGAATTTTAGATGTTAAAACAATATTGTCTTCGCTCAAAGGAGGAATACTAGAATCATAAGATTCAATAACAACATTACCATTCTCTAGTTCAGAGATTTTCACATAACCTTTCATTGGTGCGGTTGAGCTATTGTATTGAACAGTCCCATTTTGTCCTGAGGCACTATAAAAAGTTGATGTCCATTCACCATATGGGGGTAATTGCTCCTCATTTCTTTTAATTACTATATCACCAACAAATTTTGCACCAAATTGTGCATTAAACCAAAAAGTACCTTCTTGAGGACTAGTGTTGCTAGCACGTGAGGACTTAAAAATAACGTCAGATAATGTGGTTCTATTACTTACACCTGAATCATTTATTTTTTCATCTTCCATACCGCAATCAACCTCACTTATTCTAGCCCTATATGAGTGGTTATGTAAAAGATCTGTTTTTGATTTTTGGATGATACAAGCAAAGCTGTCTGCCATATGGACATAATCATTTGTACGATCCTCAGTCCATCTCTCTACAGTAGCTTTTGAGTAATCAGAAGTAGCTTCGGTAAAATCAGCTGATAAAGGTGATGCAACACATGAAAATATTAAAATGCTTAGTTTGGTTTGTAATTTAATTTTCATATTAATTTCCCCCGTTTGAGGGTACAGCGGATATCCGTCCAGCTAAAGAAAGGCCTTCAGTAGCACCACTTACGATTGTTGATTTACAACCCGATAATGCAATCAAACTTATAACTAAAAAATACTTCATGATTACTCCGTTTTTATTTAAATATATAATTAAGCTATACATATGATAAAATTTTCCAATATTAAACTATTATTATTGTTTTAATACATGATAAATTTAAATTATTGAAAACCTGTGTCTCTAAGGTGTTGTCAGACGTACGAGATAAGGCATAAGCTGCGAGGGTAATGAAGCTAGAAGCGTCCAAATGTGAGAGAGTTTGAAAGTTTAGCCTCATTGATGATTTGACCTGATGCGTTCTGAGACTTCAGACCTTCTTTTGTCTCAGTGTATTGATACTGCACTTCTATAATAGACGTGGCCTTACCATCAGCTGTTGATGTGACACGCTTGGTTGGGTGTTGTCAGACAAAGCCTAACACGTCTCAAAGCGCCGCGATCATGCAAGATATTTTCAACTTGACGGAGACTGAGCGGGTAACGCACGTAATACATAACCGCTAAGCGGATGATTTTGGGAGACGTTTTAAAGTACTTAAATGGATTTTCTGTTGTCATTCATAAAAATTAGGTACCAACCAATGAGACGTCAAGTTTGTCTGACAATGCCTGCATTAAGGTATAAACGCCCTTCACTTTTAAGATTTGCGCTCTCCAAAACCCACCCTCGCCAAATGAGCTTCTGAGTAAAAGCTATAGATTCGCTGATATCAAGACCTCAGCCCATGCATCACACAAAACGCATGCTTGTATCTAACTGAAACAACGCGATAATTCACGCAATTATGGGCTAGTTTGCAATCTGGGGAAGCAGATGGCGGTGTCCGTTGACTAAGTAGATCAAGCATCAGGCTTTGCAAATGGGCTGCAATAAAATTAAGAGGCAACCAATGGGACGTCAAGTTTGTCTGACAATGCCTCCAAGACTATTCTGTGCAGGGGCGTAACCTTGCTCAGCAGATAGTTGTAACCACTTTTTGCTCTCCGCTATATCTACTGGCACACCTTGACAGCCTGAACAGGGACGGCCCAAAGCGGACCTCCACCCTCGTTTCAAGATGCTGCGGTCGCAGCCCGCATTGCTGCCATTCGCTGCAGTAGCAACTCAGTGGGCGGCTCGAACTCACACTCTGCGGACAACGCTGCCATTCGAGACGAATTCCCGGATGTCAATTCGTAGTGTGAAGCAGCCCTTGGGCTGAAGCGGTGATGCTCAGCTCTGCTTAAGTACAGGGAGAGTTATCTGTGGTGTAAAATGCGCCCAATGCTGTTCATCAAAATCTGTGCTGCTAGGGTTGATGTGCATCCAGTCAAGTCATAGTCTGGTGCAACCTCCACCAAATCGAGGCCAACAATCTTTCCGCGCTTTGCCAAACCGTCGATAAGTTCCAGAACCTCGTAGTAGATAAAGCCGCCATGGCTGGGTGTACCGGTTCCGGGTGCGATTGACGGATCGAACGCATCAATGTCGATGGTTAGATAATAGCGGCCACCTTCAGGAATACGCTCTAGCATTCCCTCGACACCCAGTTTTCGAAATTGGCGAACAGATTGAATATCAGATCCCATCGCGCGGGCATCTGCATACCCGTCGCTTGCGGTGGACGACACATTGCGAATGCCAATCTGGCTTAACCCTGTCACATAGGATTTTTCAGCGGCGCGGCGCATCGGGTTACCGTGGCCAAATTTTACACCGTGGCGCTCGTCCACAAAATCCAAGTGTGCATCAATTTGAACGACGTGGATTGGCTCCTGGTCGTCAAAGGCATTGATACACGGAATATTCACCGAGTGATCGCCGCCCATAACGACGGGAATGGCACCGGCAGCCAATATCTTCCGCACGCCATATTCAATGTTTGCATGGCTACTAACGGTATCTGTGTGAATAATGTCGGCATCGCCGATGTCGACGATTTTCACTTTAGACGGTTCCAGATAGGTGATGTCATCTTCGTGATCGTAAGCCCCTGCATGGCCAAAAGAGAACAAGGTTGATGCTTCACGGATGGCCCGTGGTCCCATTCGGGCTCCTGAACGCCATTGACAGCCAAAGTCGAAGGGCGCTCCAAGAACCGCCACATCTGCATCGATTGCGTCCCAATTTTCCACATATGGATATTTGCCAAAAGTGCAAATTCCGACAAATGGAAGGTTCAGACGCCCCCCTTCGTAACCATGTTCTGACATTCGAGTATCCTCTATACATTTTCAAAGTGCTGCGGTCACTGGGCCGCCATATTGTGGCATTGCAACCCGACGCGGCGTGTAAGATCCATCGGCGATAACTTTTTCAACATGGGCTGCAATCTCTTCCATCGGTGCGAACCAAACATCGCCATGATCCATTACAGCCGCCAAAAAGTTTGCGACAACTTCCCACCGAGCCAAACGACCCGTCGCAAAAGGATGCACAACCGGAACCCACAAACCTCCGTGGCGATAGGCAGCTTCGAACTCCTGAACAAAAGGCGCCCAGCCCGTTTCAGGCGAACGGATTGGCATCATGTAATCCAGATCCATTGACTGAACATATTGCGGCCAGTCATCCAACCCCCAGTGCGTAGGAAGCTCAATCAAAGATCCTTCCCTAGTCTCGATAACGTAAGGCACATCATCCGCCATGAGCGACGCATCGTATTTGAATCCGCGCTCTACCAACAAATCCGCTGATTCATTTGAGAAGTTATAGAGGGGTGCTCGCCACCCTCGCGGCTTAGCGCCTGTCATTCGCTCAATTACCGCAAGCGATTTGTCCATCCAACCCGCCTGTTCTTCGCGGCTTTGCAGAACGGGATTTTCGTGTAGGTAACCATGATGTCCAATTTCATGCCCACCCTTGAGAATGGTCTCGACCGCCTCTGGGTAAGCTTCCATGCACCACGCCGGGATAAAGAACGTCTGTGTGATTCCGAGCCTGCGGTATGTCTCAACAATACGCGGTATCGCGACCGTTGGACCGTATTGCAACATTGAGATTGCAGAAGCGCGCTTGTAACCATCTGTCGGGTGGTCGAGATGGATAAGGCTGTCTGAATCCATGTCGAATGTCACACTACACGCGCATTTGGCACCATTTGGCCACGGAACCGGGTTGCTGATCATAGCTTGCATATTGGACATTTACTTCCCTCCTCGCTCATATTTGATGCCAATTGCGGCAGGCGGTCGAACTTTGCCAGCAAAGATGACGAGAGCCAGAAAGGACGCGATGTAGGGAACCATGGAAAACAGCTGATAGGGCACATCCGGACTGCCGAATTGCAAACGCAATTGCAGGGCGTCGGACATTCCGAAGAACAGGCAAGCCAAAAGCGCGCCGATCGGATTCCAGCGACCAAGGATCAAAGCCGCCAGTGCGATAAAACCCTTGCCTGCACTCATATTTTCGGTGAAAACAAACACTTGACTCAGTACTAAGTAGCACCCCCCAAGCCCGGCCATCGCGCAGCTTATGAGCACCGCATACAAGCGTACACGCGACACGCTGATACCAGCACTGTCGGCAGCCACCGGGTAATCTCCAATGGCGCGCAGGTTCAGACCCCATGGTGTTCTATAGATTACCCACCATGTCAGGGGCACCAGAAGATACATCAAATAGGTCAGTAAATCTTGAGTAAATAGCACCTTGCCTAATATCGGGATCGACGAAAGTAACGGTATGGCGATGGGTGAAAAGCCCGGCAGTGTTGAGGTGGCATCTGCCCCGAGGATGAGGCGTGCCAGATAAGATGTCAGGCCGATCATCAGGATGTTGATAGCGATCCCTGCAACCAATTGGTTGATCGCAAGCCCGACAGCCAAAGCGGCAAGGATAATGCCAGCAAAACTGGCAACGGCAAGCCCAAAAAACAGCCCTCCAAAAGGCGTTCCAGTTAAATAGGCACCAACCGCTGCGCCGAAGGCACCACCAAGAATGCACCCTTCCAGAGCAATGTTGAACACACCGGAGCGTTCCGAGATGACGCCGCCTACCGCCGCAAATATGATTGGAATGGACAGCCGCAGGCTGGTCGACAGGAAATCTGTCATTGCCTGAGCATCTAGGAGAAAATCCATCATTCATCTCCTTTCGGGGTTTTGGCAAAGGTATCGCCGACCTCGGCGTCCAGCTTGCGGCGACGCAGCAGAAACTGCGACCATTTGGTTGCGTTGTATTTAAACCCAAGGCTCGCGGCGACGAAGATAATTACCAGACCCTGAATGGCTTCAATCACAGTGCTTTCCAGTCCCACCGCCCGTTGCATAACCAGCGCACCGGCCTTCAGACCTGAAAGGAAAAAGGCAGCAATCGGTGCAATCAACGGATTAACCGACGCCAGGAAAGCGACAACGATGCCGTCGAACCCATAGCCGGGTGAAAAGTGATGATAGAGGCGATACTTCAGTCCAAGAACTTCAAACGTCCCAGCCAGACCACCCAATGCACCGGCTGCAAACATCACGCCAACGATGTACGGTTTTACGGGAACACCCGCATATTGTGCCGCTGTCGCATTTTTACCAATGGTATCAAGTGCAAAGCCAATGGTTGAATATTTCAGAACAAAAAACATCACCATAGCCAGAGCGACACCGACAATTACACCAGCGTGCGCGTCCGTTCCGTTCATAATCCACGGAAGCCAAAGCTCCTGACGGATTTCTTCGGAATAGGGATATGGCGCACCTTCCTGCATCATCGGTCCGCCCGCCACATAGCTAACGATGTTAATTGCGATGAAGTTCAATAATATTGTCAGGATGACTTCGTTCATGCCGTGATACGCTTTGAGGTAACCGGGGATCAGGCCCCAAAGGCCACCACCCAGTGCACCAGCAAGAACGCAGATCGGGACCAAGATAAGCGCAGACATTTCGGGCAAAAGTAGTGCCGCCATCGCTGAGAACAGGCCCCCCATGTAAATCTGGCCTTCGGCACCAATGTTCAAAAGCCCGGCGCGTAATGGTAAAATTACCGCCAGACCCGCCAATAGGATCGGCGAAGTTTTAACCAGGGTTCCAGCTAGCCCCCAGTAATCCAGGAACGCCCCTTTGAAGAGCTCGACGTAGGCCGTGATCGGGGAGACGCCCGCGATCAGGATCAGGCCCGATCCAACAAACAGGGCTATCAAAACCGCCCATATTGGACGAAGTAAATAGAAATATCGAATTGCCGTCAGCATCACGCGACCCCTTCTTCCTTGATGCCACCCATCAGCGCGCCGATACGTTCGTCGGTGACTTCGTCAGGTGTCAGAATGCCGGTGATTTCGCCTGCACACATGACCGCAATCCGGTCAGCAACGGTCATGATGTGCTCCAGTTCAGTTGAGATGTAGAGCACTGCTTTGCAATTCGCGCGCTCCGCCATTACAGTGCGCTGGACGGCTTCAATTGCGCCAACGTCAAGGCCCTTGCAGGGCTGCATCACCACCAAAACACGCGGATCACATTCCACTTCGCGTGCAAAGATCAGCTTTTGTTGGTTGCCGCCGGACAAAAATCGAACGTGCTGGTCGATATTCCGCATCCGCACATCATACCGGTCCACCCAGTCCTTGGCTTTCTCTCGAACCTTGCTGGTGTTGATAACACCTTTGCGAGAGAACGGCGGAATACGGAAATCGCGGAGCATCGAATTTTGTGCGATGGAAAAATCCAGTACCAACCCAGTGTGATGCCTGTCCTCAGGCACGTATGATACATGGTGTGTATGGCGGCGGGCATACACTGACTTGTGGGTGATATCTTCACCATCAACAGTGATTGTGCCTGCTTCCGGGTCCAATAGACCGGTGATGACTTCAGACAGCTCGGCCTGACCATTCCCATCCACCCCAGCGATCCCCAGAACCTCGCCCGCGCGAATTTCCAGCGATACACCCTTCAGTGCCTCAATTCCCCGGTTGTCGCATGCACGTAGACCTGAGGCCTTTAAAACGATGTCGCCCGGCTTTTGATCGCCGCGATCCACCACGTCATGAACAATCTCGCGCCCAACCATCAAACGCGCCATTTCACGAGCGTCCGATTCAGCAACTCTGACTTCAGCGCTGACTTTACCGTGCTGCATGATTGTGACGTTGTCAGCAATCGCTTCGACCTCATCTAGTTTATGGGTGATAAAGATCACGGTTTTGCCAGCCGCCCTCAGGCGCGCCATGCCATCAAGGAAATTTGAAATTTCGTTCGGAGCCAGTACGCTCGTTGGTTCGTCCAGAATGATGATATCGGCATCCCGAAACAACACCTTCAGGATTTCGACCCGCTGGCGCATGCCGATTGGCAGCTTCCAAACCTCTTCGTGTGGATCGATATCAAATTGGTATTCTTCAGATAACTCGGCAAGCCGTTTGACGATCCTGCCCAGATCAAGCTTTGCCCCTTGATCCGGCAGGCCCAAAGCGACATTTTCGGCAACCGTCAAAGTATCGACCAACATGAAGTGCTGGTGGATCATCCCGATCCCCATTTCCATCGCTATTCGGGGTGATGGAATTTTGGTCACTTTTCCATTGAGCGAGATCTCTCCCTCCTCGGGTTGATACAAACCGAAAAGGATATTCATCAAAGTCGTTTTTCCGGCACCGTTCTCGCCAAGGATTGCGTGAATGGAGCCTCGCTCGATTTCCATATGCACGCCGTCTAGTGCGCGAAAATCTCCAAAAAGTTTTGCAATACCATCAAGTTTTAGCACTAGTTCTGACATAAGAACCTCCCGTCTACCGGCCTAAATTCCCTTCAGGGACGGGCTATTCGCCCGCGCCTAGGGAGGAACTCTGATGTTAACGTGTCGTGATTTCGCCAGCGACAATCTGGTCAATGATCCCAGAGGCGCTTTGCTGGACATCAGCAGACACCCGATCCGAATAGCTGCCGATCCGGGCGGCCGTAGGAGTTTCCAGCCCGAAACTGTAGGACTTGCTTTCGATCTCACCGGCCTTGGCAGTTGAAATCACCTCGACCAATGCGCTGCGCATGTCAAAGATTGCCGACTGGATAACCGTGTCGGGCCAATCTGCAATGGCATCATAGTAAATTCCTATGCCCATGGCACCTTGCTCACGCACACCCTGCAAACTTCCGACCACAGCATTGTCCATCGACGGGAAAATCACATCTGCACCCTGATTAATCAGGTTTAGTGCGGCTTCTTTTCCTTTTGCCACATCGTCCCAATCATTTGTCCACGCCGTGAACACTTGCCCATCCGGGCGCGCATCCATAAAGCCTCTTTCGAAGCCCTCGCCAAGCTGTACGTAGAACTGTAGTTTTTGCGCGCCAATATACCCTGCTTTGCCAGTTTCGGAGGTTTGGCCTGCCACATGCCCCATCACATAGCCCAAGGCGGGAAAATCAAAACTCATTGTCGCGATGTTTTCACCGGCCTCTGTTCCATTGACGATCAAGAATTGAGTGTCAGGAAACCGCCCTGCAACCCGGCCAACGGATTCCTGAAATTCGCCGCCATGCCCAATCACAAGATCATAACCACGACGGGCGTAGTCGGACAGCGCCTGCGGCTGGTCTGGCTGCGCCGTCTTTTCAGAATAGGCGAAGTCGATCGAAAGCTCCTCGGCTGCACGTTCGACGCCCTCAAAGCCAGCCTGATTGAAGGAACGATCTGTGATCACTCCAGGCAAAACAATCGCTACCTTAAAGTCATCTGCTTGCACGGCACCTGCCATTGCTGCAATTGACGTGGCGCAAATTATAGCAACCTTTGCCGCCGATCTGAGTTTCGATATTTTCATTGTAACCTCCAAGTTAAGTTGTCTTAAAAGATTAAGACACTAAATGATTATAAGTCAAGAAATTTATTGTGACACATAATTTCGTGTGCGATACTGGTGACCAATGAGAGGTTTTATAATGGAAAAAAAAGGACTTAGAGAGCGCCAAAAGGAAACGCGCCGGGCGCGAATACTCGAAGTTTCCCGGAAAAGGTTCCAAGATGCGGGCTACTCAAACATCACGATTGAGGACATCGCCGCAGAATCAGAAATCTCAGCAGTGACCGTCTATAAATACTTTGGCAGTAAGGCCGGATTGCTACTGGCTCTTGTCGGTCAAAGCGATATGATCCTGATCAAGAAACTTGAAGAGTGCGCTAATTCGCAACACCCAAGCCTTATCGAAGCGGTCTTGGATTTTGGACGGATAATGCGGCAACACGCGATGACTTACCTCCAGAAATCGACCTGGAGAGAGGTCATATCTGCATCGATATCCGAAGGCAGCCGGGAGTTTGGTAGAACATATAGCGAATTGGACAGTGTTTTGATCGAAAAGATGCGAACACTTATTGTTGGGCTGCAAGACAGAAACCTTGTCACCACAAACATAGACGCGTCCGCTCTCGCAGACTGTTTGTTCTCTTTGCAGAACATCCGATTTTTCCAGTTTATCGCAGACGACACCATCGAAATGGAAGCTGCCAACGAAAAATTTCGTCAAGATCTGGAAGCTTTGCAGGTGGCCTTTGGCAGCAGGGCAGTTTTGAAAGCGACATCATAGCAACGAACTTGGATTCAAAAAATATTTGTGCTTAAAATCAATTTGAGATTGGGGAGCAGTCAATTGAAATTTATATTGGTGTCAGCTGACTGAGTAGATCAAGCATCAGGTTTTGCAAATGGGCGAAGACGCTTTAAAGCTTCATCAGAATACCCTAATTCTCTTGCAACGTCATTATTGTGTTCACCTATCTTAGGAAGATC
>Ga0206127_1004902_pt1 | contig 11530 bp, 9 predicted proteins | sample Helgoland_Spring_6_FD_148646 | JGI IMG/M metagenome (GOLD analysis project Ga0206127, IMG submission 148646) | Pelagic subsurface seawater microbial communities from Kabeltonne, Helgoland, North Sea - Helgoland_Spring_Bloom_20160419_1 | ecosystem: Environmental > Aquatic > Marine > Epipelagic ...
AAGCCCGGTTTTGGCAGTTGCATAGTCAAGACGGCCTCAATGAGCAGCAAATAAAAGTGCTTAAGCGATTTCTGGATGCTGGGCCTGATGGTTTTGAGGGTGGACTAAGTGCAACAAAATACAAAGGGTTGGCCGGTGTGAGTAAAGCGACCCCACCTTCTCTGACCCCACTTTTTTTCCTCCCCCACTAGCGGTTTTCGCTCAGTCAAACGACCTAAGCTTGTGGGGCTCCTAAAACTGGCAGTTTCTCCAGTTTAAATAGCCCTTGAATTTGTCAGGATATCGCTTATAACCATAGTAGGAACAGCAAAATGCCAACGGCTCCTCCAAGGGTGCAAATCGTGAAGAGCGACCCGCCAAAAAATGATCCGCCCAGCCAAGAGCAAAACCTTGGCCGGTCCCCTGTGTTAAAGGCCTTTCAGCGCCATCACCTGGCCCTTCATCGCTTTATCTCCCGCTTTCTCTACAACCGCCAAGACGTCGAAGATGTCGCCCAAGAGGCCTTTCTCAGAGCCTTTAGCGCTGAAAAAAGCACTAATATCGAACAACCCAAGTCCTATCTATTCCGTGTTGCCAAGAACGTGGCCGTGTCACAGCTGCGTCTGAAGTCCAGACAGATTACCAGCTACATCGACGACGAAGAGGGCGACGAAAGCCTGGTCGGCAACTGGACCCTGGAGGATGAAGTGATGGCCCGGCAAAAGCTGGGCATTCACTGCGAGGCCGTGGCCTCGCTGCCGCCTCAGTGCCGGAAGGTCTATCTATTGCGCAAAGTCCACGGTTTGAGCCACAAAAACATTGCTGAGCGCTTGGGCATAACCGTTAGCACCGTTGAAAAACATCTTAATCGCGGTGTGGAGCAGTGCGACGCCTATGTTAGCGCGCGCATGGAAGAGACCCAAAACAAGCCCACCAATAATGTTGCTGACATTCAGCGAAGATCAAAAAAGGGAGGTGCATCCTAATGGGCAGTACCCATGAAATAACGGATCCAAAAGTCATCGCCAGAGAAGCCAGAGAGTGGCTCATTCGCCTCGATGGCGACGAAGAGCCCAGCGCCGCAGAAAAGGCCAGCTTGCGTGCCTGGACCGAGCGCAGTGACGCGCATCGGGAAGAGCTGGCGCGCATATCCCAGTTCTGGGATGAAGCCAGCGTGCTCACCGAGCTGTCGATCCCTCTTCAAAACGAAGCCCAAAACCAGCGCGGCCAAAGCAAGGGCCTGGCCGCTAATTGGCTAAAAGGCTTTATGGGCTTTAAATATGCTGGAGCGCTGTCGATGGTTTGTGTTGTGGGCCTTGTGCTGTTTGCCTTCAACACCTACAACAACACGCTCAACGCCGCCAGCAACGGCATTTACAGTACCGCCGTTGGCGAACTTCAAACCCACACCCTGGCTGACGGCTCGGTGCTGCGCATCAATACCGACAGTCAGGTGGAAGTGAATTTTAACGCAGAGGCTCGCAGCATTCGGCTGCTGCGGGGTGAGGCGCATTTTGAGGTGAGTCATAACAAGCGCTGGCCCTTTGATGTGTATGCCGGCATTGGCCGAGTCAAGGCGGTGGGCACGGCCTTCAGTGTGCGTTTGAGTGATGAGCGCGTGAGAGTGATTGTGTCTGAGGGGCGAGTGGATCTCGCCGCGCCTTTAGACACCGTTGACCAAAAGCCGGGCGAACTCGCTGCCCCCGCAGTCCTGCAGTCGATCGGTCTGTTAGAGCGCAGACAAACGGCGTCCTTTGATAACCGAATGAATGCAGCGGAGGCTTCCAGTGCTACCCCAGGCACGGAGTCGAGGAGCTTGTTAAACGTGAATACCTTGCAGGAAGTGGAGCTGGGCAGACAGCTCTCCTGGCGTGAGGGCTTTTTGGTTTTTAATGCGCAGCCACTGAGCCAGGTTGTGGCGGAGGTGGAGCGCTACACGCCGATAACGATCAAGATACTTGATGAGGATCTCAACGCGCTCAGGATTGGCGGACGTTTCAAGATTGGCGAGATGGACGCCATGTTTGATGTATTTGAAAGCAGTTTTGGCATCACGGTGGATAGAGTGGATGGAAAAAATGTTCACCTTAAAAAATAAATGGAATTGCAATAGCGGGTTTCCCATGTTCATGCGACATATGCTCCGTAAGACCGCCGAAAAGATTGTGCAAAAAAGAGCAAGGCATTATTGGATGGGGTTGTGGTTGGTGTTTGTCGCCTCTTGTGGTTACGGCTTGAATGCCAGCGCCGAAGGTCAGCGGGCAGCGATTTATCAAATTGATATTCCGCGGCAAGACGTGGCCTCTGCATTAACCCTGTTATCAGAACAAACCAGTGTTCAAGTGCTCTTTACTCATGATCTTGTAAAAAACCGACAGGCCAACGCCGTGTTCGGTTCGTTTACGCTTCAGCAAGCCGTTAACCAGCTGCTGCGAGGGACGGGGATTTCAGGCGGACTTTCCAATAAAGGTGTACTGACAATTTCTTTGGGGGAATTGAAGGTATCAAATAATCAAGGAGAAGTGAGTATGAACATGAAGAGAAATATTTTGGCTTCGACGGTTGGGTTGATTATGGCTGGCGGGGTTTGGGCGGAAGAGCCGGGGTCAGATGAAGAGTTGGGGTGGTTGTTGGAGGAGGTGATTGTTACGGCTACGAGAAGGGCGACTTCTTTGAATGATACGGCGATTAGTGTTGCGGCGATTGGGGGGGAGGATATTGCGCAGCAGAACTTAAGTGGGATGGATGATTATTTGCGGACGCTGCCTGGTGTTAATTTTCTGGGACAGGGCTTAAGTCGAAATGCCGTGGTGATTCGTGGTCTTGGGATGAGTCCTCAAAATGAGGCCGCAACCTCTGGCCCAACCACGGGGCTCTATTTTGATGAATTCTCAATAAGCGCAACGGGTAATCTCGGCGGTAACCCAGACCTGAAAATGGTTGATCTGGAGCGGGTGGAAGTGTTGCGAGGCCCTCAGGGCACGCTGTTTGGCTCCAGCGCTCTGGCGGGCGCAGTACGTAATATCCCCAATGCACCAAAACTGAACGAGTTTGAGGGAAATATAAAAACCACCTATTCCAATACCGGCGGCTTTGGTAGCGGTAACACAAAATTTGAGGGTGTGATCAATATTCCGCTTATCGAAGATGTATTGGCAGTGCGAGCAGTTGCTTATCGTCATGATGATAGCGGCTATGTAAAAAATATTGCCGCTACCCAATTGGCAGCGGGTGGGTTTAATCTAACCGACATAAGTACAGTTGATGCAGCCGCAAAATACAATAGTGCTAACCTCTATCAAGATGAAGACGAAGTTGGTGAGACGAATTTCACTGGGGGTCGCATTTCCGGGCTGTGGACTCCGACGGAAGAGCTAAGCGTTACTTTGCAGTACATTACTCAAGAGGCTCAGCAAGATGGCTTTCCAGCGGTGCAGCAAAATACGGGAGGTTATACACAAGTTGCCCTTCAATACGGTAATGATGTTCCTGCTGATGGCGATGGATTTGAAGATGAGCTCAGTATCACCAACTTGCTAGTGGAATATGATTTAGGCTGGGCAAGTGTCTTGTCTTCTTCAACATGGATAGACGATGATAGTGTTTGGGATTACGAAAGTAATGTTTTTTTTGAAGCCCCCGCCTTACAGCAACTTGTTAGGAATTACGAGAGCTTTTCACAGGAATTTCGTTTGATGTCTCAACAAGACGGACCTCTACAGTATGTATTAGGCGTCTATTATGAGGATATAGACGCAAATGGGAGTTACGATATCTATGCAACTAGTGATTTAGATCAATACCCAATATCCCCAACATTTTTTCTTCCTTATGGCGATGATAATCCACTTCTATGGGACGAATCCGATAATAGGACAACAGGGCAAACGGCTTTCTATGGAGAGTTGTCTTATGAATTTTCTGAGCAGTGGGTGTTGACGGCGGGGGTGCGTCGGTTTGACTATGATAGAACGCTAAGGAGCGTGTTTGATGGTACGTTTGGGAGTGCCGATAGACTAGATACCCTTGAGGAATCCGGAAATACTTTCAAGACCAATTTGTCCTACAAGCCTAATGAGGATGCCTTAATTTATCTTCAGTGGGCTGAGGGCTTTCGTCTGGGTAGTGCGGGGTTCGCCCCTCCAGAGTCGACCTGCGACGTTAATGGAGATGGTTTGCTTGATGGTACAACTGTGCCTTTAAAGGCCAGTATTGATTCCGATTCAACGGAAAACTTTGAGTTAGGTGTCAAGCTATCATCGATTCATAATCGTTTACAGATCAATGCAGCCATCTATCAAATAGATTGGCAAGATATTCCTTTGCGTGTCTTTGGTGGTGCCTTGCCAGGTCAGGAGAAAACCTGTTTTGGTAGTGTGGCTAGCAACGCGGGAGAAGCAGAGCTAAAAGGGTTTGAAATTGAAACCACTTATCAGGTTACAGAGGGGCTTCGTGTTAGCTTGGGGGGCGCCTATAACAAGGCCGAATTATCCAGTGTGCTCACGGGTGTTCCCTTTTCAGTAGGTGACCGTTTGCCGGGTTCACCTGAATATAATATAAACTTTGGTCTGTTGTATGAGTTCGATATTGCGGACAATCCATCCTATTTCCGCAGTGATTACGCCTATATCGGTGACTATTTTAATCTTCCGGGCGAAGAAGGCGATAAAGCCGGAGGTTATGGCCAGCTCAATATGAGTGCCGGCATTAACGTCAATCAACTTTCCATTGAATTGTTTGGGCATAATATGACAGATAACGATGCGTTTACATCGATAGACGAGTTTTCGAGGGATACCCGAGCTTATCGTCTGCGCCCTCGCACGATTGGGATGAATATAGCTTACCAGTTCTAAGTTACTTATATAAATCCTATCCATAAGCGTTAGTGGTTTTTTCAAAAAGTGGATCAATTGAGTCGCACCACTAACCGTCTTTTAAAAAACAGAACTCATAATATTTGAAGGCCTAAAAAGGTAAGCCTTCAAATTTCTTTGAGTTCTGTTTAGTCATCGTCATATTATGACGGTATCTAATTTGCTGTTCTGGTTTTACAAAAAGAGAAAATAAGGCTATGACGAAAACTACTAATTGCTCAAAATTGAGCTTGCCATCTCTGCTATCAATCAGTCCCGATTCTATCGCGACTTTAATATGGGCACGAAAGGTTCTGCAACAACCGCTTTCTTACCTTCGGTTTAGTAAAGTCAAATCGCGCTATAAAGAAATGATTCACTTTGAGGTCTCGAATTTCTTAATCATCAACGGAGAGTTTGGAAAATATTTATATACTCTAGTGAATAGGATCTTGCCGATTTTACAGGAAGAGAGTCGGCTGGGGAGTCGAAATGAGTAAAATTCAATACAAAAATTACTTGCTCATCTTGTTGACTTTGGTGGGAGTGTCAAATTTTCTCGATCGTCAGATTCTTGCCTTGGCATTGGAGTCGATTAAACATGATTTCGACTTGAGCGATGTTCAGTTGGGGTTTTTAAGCGGTTTTGCCTTTGCATTATTTTATGCGCTGGCCGGTGTTCCTATCGCTCGATGGGCTGATAGAGGGAACAGAAATATTATCGTGTCTGTTACTGCGGGGTTATGGGGCATTATGCTTTTACTTTGCGGGCTGGTCGGAAATTTCACTCAGTTATTGTTGGTGAGAGTCGGTGTGGCAGTGGGTGAAGCCGGTTGCGTCCCGCCAGCGCAGTCTTTAATTGCAGACTACTTTGATCGCTCAGAGCGTCCGCATGCAATGGCCATCTATTGGTTGTGCTCCCCCCTCGCCGTGCTGATTGGTTTTCTTATTGGTGGTTGGTTAATTGAATTAATGGGATGGCGCAATACCTTTATGGTTATGGGGGGCGTAGGCATTATATTGGCAGTGTTGGCTAGACTCACTTTGCGAGAACCCCGTGTAGCGCGACCAACTCGATCTGTAGTAGCGCCACCCTCCTTTAGATCTGTTTTTACTCTTCTGTGGCAGCAAGCCACTTTCCGATGCGTTGTAGTGGCATTTTGCGTCGCCTATTTTTTTACTAGTGGTCTTATTCAGTGGTTGCCCAGCTTTTTTATACGCAGTTATGGGATGACAGCAGGCGAAGTGGGAGCATGGTTGGCGGTGTTGTGGGGCCTGGGAGGGTTAATCGGTACTTACGTAGGCGGAATTCTCGCATCTCGCTATGCGAGGGATAACGAAGCTTTGCAGATGAAAGCGTGCGCAGTTGTATTCAGTTTGGGAGGGTTGTTCTATATTTTACTTTTCCTGTCCTCGAGTCAACATCAGGCAATGATCTATTTAGCCTTCCTTGGACTATTAACGACTATGTGTAACGGTGTCATTTTCTCGGCAATTCAGAGTTTGGCTAATGAGCACATGCGTTCAACCGCTCTTGCCGTCATCTTTTTACTGGCTAATCTAATTGGCTTTGGTTTAGGGCCCATAGCCACGGGCTTACTGAGTGACTTGCTTAATCCAATGTTTGGGCAGGAGTCACTGCGCTATGCCTTGACGGCATTTTCTCCCGGATTGATATGGTCGGGTTACTACTACTGGAAGGCCTCAGGTACTATTGAAGCGGATATTGAAAGCGTTGAATCTCAAGCCGACTCAATCGAAGAGGCGAGGATTGCACAAGAGCTTGATACACAGAATAAAAAGCAGCGTGTTTTATTTGATCGCTGATGTTTTGAAAGGATTTATCAATGCCTCTATTTCGGCATTAATCTGATTGTTAATAAAATAATGGAGAATAAATGAAGTTAATTCCTGATATCGTTGCCCATAACGAAGAACACACCCGATGGCGACGCGATATTCACGCCCACCCGGAACTCGCTTTTGAAGAAAGTCGAACCGTCGACTTCGTCGCTAAGCAATTGGAATCCTTTGGTATTAAAGTTACCCGGGGCGTGGGAAAAACCGGTGTGCTTGGCACACTCACTGTGGGTTCGTCCGCTAAAAGCATTGGCTTGCGCGCCGATATGGATGCCTTACCCATGGAGGAAGCCAACGCCTTTGCGCATAGATCAATCCACCCAGGTAGCATGCATGGTTGTGGCCACGATGGTCATACCGTAATTTTACTGGCAGCAGCGCGCTATTTGGCCGAAAGTAAGAACTTTGACGGAACCGTACAATTTATTTTTCAACCTGCTGAAGAAGCCAATGCCACCGGCAGTGGCGCCAAAGCAATGATTGGTGACGGCTTGTTTACGCGCTTTCCTGTGGACAATGTATTTGCCCTGCACAATGCTTCCGGTTTTATTTCCGGCGCGATTGCGACCCGTCCGGGCGTGATGTCTGCGTCCATGGATACGTTTACTGTCACAATTCAAGGTAAAGGGGGGCATGGCGCCTTTCCACATGAAACCAACGACCCACTGATAATCGCGACACAATTACTGACGGCCTGGCAAACCATTATCAGTCGTAATGTTAATGCGAATGAAGCCGCCGTGATCAGCACAACCAGTATTATTACCGGCGACAGTTGGACTGTCATTCCAGAAACTGCAGTCATTAAGGGGTCTATTCGCACACGCTCTCCCGAGGTGCGCCAGTTGATTGAACAACGTTTTTGTCAACTGACCCAACATATCGCAGAATCCTTCGGTGCTTCAGTCAGCATTGACTACCGCGCAATGTACCCAAGCTGCGTCAATGATACAGAACAAACTGCCTTTGCGGTTGAGGTGGCCGAGACCATTTTTGGTTCGCACCGCGTACTGGGGAGTATGCCTTTGGAGGATATGGGTTCCGATGATTTTTCCTACATGCTACAGGAGCGCCCGGGCTGCTACTTTGTTATTGGCAATGAATCCGTACCGCCGGATGAAGATCCCAGCAAAGGTAAGAATATTAAAGAGTTGCTTGATCAAGGTGATTTTGAAATTAAAAACGCCTGCCACTTGCACCAACCCAATTATGATTTTAACGACGAGATTATTCCTCAGGGTGCGACGCTGTTTGCCCGCCTCGTTGAAGAGTATCTAAATAGATAGCAGGAGTTATATTTTATGAGTTATGCTTTTCACCCCGACAAATACTATCGTATGCCCACCCATTTTGGTCCCTCGTTAGGCCCTCGTCAGGGTCTTGATGGTCGCCGTTATGCCTGTGTTAACTCACCCAGTGACACTATTTTTACAGCCACATTTACAGCGGACAAGGCGCAGTTGGAGAAGCTCTTACCTCCTGACTTTATCTTGCGAGAGCCATACACCATCACCTTTGATTTTGCTTTTAGCACCAATATAGAGTGGCTGGCAGGGCGGGGTTATAACACCTTTGGGGCGACAATCCCGGCGATCTATAACGGTGCTACCGATTCGGTAAATGGCGATTTATTGCTGGTTCTCTGGGAAAACATGGCCGACCCCATTCTTACTGGTCGCGAAGACTTAGGGTTTTCAAAAATTTATTGTGAACTGCCCGAGCCACAGTTTTTGGGTAAGGATATTATCTGCCGAGCCAGTTGGGATGGTTTTGAATTTGCGTCACTTAAGCTCAGCAGCCTATCGGAAGTCAATGCTGAAGAACAGCCCAATAACTCAGATGAAGAAGGGCTCTCTGAAGGCACACTTCATTATAAATATATTCCAAAAACGGGGCGTCCCGGCGAATCAGATGTTGAATATGCCGCATTAACCCCTGGGAACTGTCCCAACGTAAAGATAGATTCTGTCAAACAGGCCGAATCAGCTTCTATGGTCTTTAATCCGGGAACCTGGGAGCAGCTGCCCACATTGGTGCATATAGTGAATACCCTGTCTGAGTTGGCCTTAGGGGAATGTATTGATGCAACGATGACCAAAACGCATGGGGGCAAAGATCTAAGTGATCAGCGTATTTTACGTTAATAAAACCATTAAGCCGTTAGGACATTTGACAATGAAGCTGGCGAAAAATGTAATTGCGTGGCAACAAAATAGCAATCACAGTACTTTTCATAAACCTAATAACATTTGGTTCGAAAATCTTTACTCGCTGAAGTTTCGATGGTTTGCTTATGTGTAAAGATCGTGCAAACTCTGTCCGTTCTATGCTTCCAGTCATTGATGCCTGGTTAGGTAGTGCTCATTCCTATCAATCTATTCCGGGTTTGTCAGTGGGTATTGTACAAGGCCAATCACTGATTTGGGAAAAGGGGTATGGCGCCTTAAGCCAAGATTCAGGCCGTTCGGTAGATGCTGATACAATCTATAGTATTTGTAGTCAGAGCAAGCTATTTACGGCGATCGGGATTATGCAACTCCGAGATCGCGGTCAACTAAGTCTGCAAGATACCGTTGTTGATCACTTGCCATGGTTTAACATCAAGCAGCCCTTTCGCGAAAGCGGTCCAATAACCATTGAGTCGTTGCTGACGCATTCTTCTGGGTTACCAAGGGAGTCGGATTTTCCCTATTGGAGTCGGCCTGATTTTAGGTTTCCTACGCGGGATCAACTTATTGAAAAAATTAATGCTCAAACCACCCTATATCCTGTCAGGCGTGTTGCTCAGTATTCTAATCTCGGTTTGTCTTTAGCTGGCGAGATTATTAGAGAGGTAGACGGTCGATCTTTCGAGAATTACATCATCGAAGAGATACTGCACCCAATGAAATTGAGCGATACACGGCCCAATTATCCTGTGGAATTACGTGGCGATCGATTAGCGATTGGGTATAGTGGTAAACGTCGTGACGGCACAAGAAAAGAACTCGACCCTTTTTTTTCACGTAGTATTACTAGTGCCGCTGGTTTCACCTCTTCGGTTCGCGATCTTGCTCGCTTTATTATTTGGCAATTTGAAAAATACAATGACGGCCTAAATAACGATATCCTCAAATCGAATACGCTTCGCGACATGCACAGCGTTCATTGGATGGATGAAGATTGGAACGCTGCCTGGGGAATTGGATTTGAGATTAATCGGGTGGAGGATATGTTACTTGTTGGGCATTCAGGTGGTTGTCCAGGATATACCAGCCGCTTGTCTATGAACCCTAAAAATCAGATTGGCGTTATAGTCCTTACGAATGTGGGCGATGCACCAGTGGAAAATATTTCGACTAATATTCAAAAAACCCTCCATAACGCACTTAAAATTAATGCCTATGATACGGAGGATAATCAGGTCGACTTATCGAAATACGAAGGCAACTACGAGTCCTGGCCCTGGGGTAAGGAGTTTGCAATTCGCCAGGTTGGAGGCGAATTAGTGGCTCTTGAACTCCCCACGGACAATGTCACCGAATCACTTATCAAGCTCAGGTGGCAGGGAGATAATCGATTCGTAAGAGTGACAGTCCGAGGCGAACTTAGAGAACCGTGGGAATTTTTATTGTCTGATTGTGGCAAAGTCAGCGAGCTACTAGTCCACAGTAATTACCACAAGCGAATCTCCTGAATAAGTTAGTGATACCCATTAAACAAAAGCCCGAGGTATATCGACAATGACAGATATGAAAAATATTTCACAGCCTATTGACCCCACTGCGGTCAAGCAAGTCGCCCTAGTAGGCACCGGCACCATCGGCGCTGGCTGGGCAGCCTATTTTCTAGCCCAGGGATTGGATGTGGTCGCCACCGATCCCGGTCCTTCTTCAGAGGAGCATCTACGAACCGCCGTGGATGAAGCCTGGCTTTCATTGGCGCAGTTGGGTTTAAGAAAAGGCGCTAGTCGTGATCGACTCAGCTTTGTGCCCACCATCGAAGCCGCGGTCGCCAACGCAGATTTTATTCAAGAGTCCACCCCTGAACGCGAAGCGGTCAAAGACCAAGTGATTGCCGACATCAGTCGTGCAGCTAAGCCTTCAGTTGTAATTGCCTCATCTACCTCAGGTATTGTGCCCTCGCGTTTGCAGCAATCTTGCGAGCATCCCCATCGCTTTGTGGTGGGCCACCCGTTTAACCCCTCTTATCTGGTACCGCTGGTTGAGGTCGTCGGTGGCACAAACACCTCACCAGAAACGGTGCGCTGGGCAATGGATTTCTATCGGCACTGGGGGAAAACCCCTTTGCATTGTCGAGTTGAAAAAATAGGCCACCTTGCCAACCGCCTGCAAGACGCCGTGCACGCAGAAGCCATGCAATTAGTCGCCGATGGCGTGGCAAGTATTGATGAGCTGGACGTGGCGCTGAGTGCCGGGCCTGGGGTTCGGTGGGGTTTGCTCGGCAATTTTCTCACTGCTCATATGGCGGCAAAAGGGGGCTTAAAAGATGTGCTTGGCGGAAAATTTTCGCTCGCCTATTTTTCAACCTTCCAGGCAGTAGACCCAAACGATCAGATGGTCGAAACCATGGTGAATGAAATGGAGGCCCGGGTAAAAGGGCATAGCCTTAGCACTCTGCAACAGATGCGCGACGAATTCCTGGTCGGACTGTTAAAACTACGCGCTGATATCAAAGACAGGTACGATTTTGACGGCAGCGGCTTTGGCTCTGAGGCTCCTTCGGATTGAGAGCTGGGCCTAGCCGGTGCGGCCGTCTCAAAAATGCGCAGCCCCCCCCCCCCGCCCACACCCCCACCCCCCCCCACCCCCCCCCCCCCCCCCCACCCCCCCCCA
>Ga0206127_1004905_pt1 | contig 11528 bp, 10 predicted proteins | sample Helgoland_Spring_6_FD_148646 | JGI IMG/M metagenome (GOLD analysis project Ga0206127, IMG submission 148646) | Pelagic subsurface seawater microbial communities from Kabeltonne, Helgoland, North Sea - Helgoland_Spring_Bloom_20160419_1 | ecosystem: Environmental > Aquatic > Marine > Epipelagic ...
CTAAGGCTTTTGCAAGTCCTACAATTCCATAAACATTTTCGGTGCCTCCCCGCATGTTTCTTTCTTGTGCCCCTCCGTTTATAAAGGGATTGATTTTATGACGGTAATTGACATAAAGAAATCCAACTCCTTTAGGCCCATTGAATTTGTGGGCAGAACCGACCAAAAAATCTACCGGTAAGAGTGATAAATCGAGGTCAATATGGCCCATGGTTTGTATGGTATCGGTATGAAACAAGGCCTCGTGCTGATGGGCCAAGGTGCCTATTTTCTCTAAGTTAATGAGATTGCCGATTTCATTATTAGCATGCATAAGGGAGACCAATGTTTTTTTTGAAGGGATCTTCAAAAGCATTTCTAAATGTTCTAGATCTATTTGACCGGCTTCTTTCAAATTAACAAAGCTTAATTTCAAAGGGTTTTGCTGAGCCAAGAGTTCTGCCGTGTGCAATACCGCATGATGTTCAATTTTAGAGGTAATGATGTGATTTACTCCCAGGGTATTCACACAACCAAAAAGGGCCGAATTATCGGCTTCCGTTCCACCAGAAGTGAAAAAAATTTCACCCGGAGATGTTTTTAATAAAGCAGCAACTTTACTTCGGGATCTTTCGATATGAGATCTCACTGCTCGACCATGACCATGGATAGAAGAGGGATTTCCAAAATGGTCAAGCATCAGCGGTTTCATGGCCTCAAAGACTGTAGGGTCGAGGGGAGTAGTGGCTGCGTTGTCTAGATATACCTTCATCAAGGATAAATTAATCAATCAGTAATTATTTCTTTAATATCTGAAATAATTTTATTTGCTAAATGATTCGCAGTTACAAGACTTTCCGATTCTGCAAAAATTCTGATGATGGGTTCGGTATTTGATTTTCTAAGATGTATCCAATCATGATCAAATTCTATTTTCAGGCCATCGATAGTATTGATGGGATGCTTGGCATACTTATTTTTGAGCGTTTCCAAAATGGCATCAATATTGATTTCTGGCGTGAGTTCAATTTTATTTTTTGAGATGAAATAATTGGGATATTGCGCCCGTAACATCGAGGCTGGACGACCGAACTGAGCCAAATGTGAAAGAAACAGGGCAATTCCGACCAAAGCATCTCGGCCATAATGCAATTCAGGATAGATAATGCCACCATTGCCCTCCCCGCCAATTACAGCGGCGACTTCTTTCATTTTGGCGACGACGTTGACCTCTCCTACAGCAGCGGGGTGATAAATTCCCTTGTGTTTTTCCGTCACTACCTTTAATCCCTGGGTACTGCTTAGATTAGAAACGGTATTGCCTGGCGTTTTTGAGAGCACATAATCACTTACAGCTACCAGGGTATATTCTTCACCAAAAGGCTCTCCGTTTTCGCTGACCAAAGCCAAGCGATCCACGTCAGGATCAACCACAATACCCACATCAAACTTACCATTTTCTATCTCTTTGCATATTTGTCCGATGTTTTCGGGTAAGGGTTCAGGATTATGTGCAAAGAGACCAGTCGGCTCCCCATTTATTTGAACCACTTCCACCCCCAGTTTTTCTAGCAACAAGGGAATGGCAATCCCTCCCGTACTATTCACGGCATCTAATATGACTTTGAATTTTTTAGCCTTTATGCTCGGGACATCCACTAGGGACAATTGAAGAATTTTATCAATGTGATCCATAATGGTGACCTCTGAGGAAATAATTTCCCCAATATTTTTACTTTCTGCAAAAGTATAATCACCCATGTCTGCACGCTTGAGGACTTCTGCGCCCAACTCCGCTGAAATAAATTCGCCGGCGTCGTTTAAGAGTTTTAGGGCATTCCAACCAATGGGATTATGGCTTGCAGTGATAACGATACCTCCTTGTGCTTGCTCAGCAACGACAGCCATCTCAACGGTAGGCGTGGTACTCAAGCCCGTATCAATTACATGAATACCTTGGGCAATCAACGTGTTGGACAACAGGGCCCCAATTATAGGACCGGAAGGCCTTGCGTCACGTCCAATGACGACCTTAGGATTCTTAAATTTTGTTTTAAGGATTTCACCGAAAGCAGCAGCATATTTTACTACATCTAACGGTGATAAGGTTTCGCCTGGACTTCCGCCGATGGTTCCACGGATACCAGCAATAGATTTTATTAACGTCAAGTTTTGGTTTATTTAGGCATTTTGAATATTAAATGTTGTTGGACTCAGTTAAATTTTTCCAATATTCTGGTTACTTCAGATTTATTTTTTTCACAGGGATCTCCTGCGACGACTGTTTTACCACAATAGCCGCATGCAGCTCCTTCTGGATTAAGGAAAGGGTTTTGCGATGCACAAGTACCTTTAAATTCTCCTTTATTTAAGAAAATCAAGCGAACCGACATGCCCACAAAAAAGAGCGCAACAAAACTAATGCCTAAGAATACTGTGATCATATATTATATTTTACAAAGTTAATAACTCAGAAGGTTAACTTTACAAAAGTTGCGGATTAAGATTTACTTTTTGATATGACTAAGAAAATAATTAAGTATCCAGACCTTGAGAGATCTGCTAAATTAGCAGCATTTGATAGGTTACTTACCATTATGGATGAGCTTAGAGAAAATTGTCCATGGGATAAAAAGCAAACCATGGAGAGCCTACGACACCTGACTATTGAAGAAACTTATGAGCTGTCCGATGCCATATTAGAGGGCGATTTAGAGGAGGTAAAAGAGGAGTTGGGCGATCTTATGTTGCATTTGACCTTTTATACGAGATTAGGTGCTGAAAAAAAAGCTTTTGATATGGCATCGGTCCTGAACGGGATATGTGATAAATTAATTCGAAGGCATCCCCATATTTATGGGGATGCCTTCGCTGAGGATGAGGCTACGGTGAAAGCCAATTGGGAGCAGCTCAAGCTAAAAGAAAAGGGAAACACATCGGTACTTGGGGGAGTCCCTCGATCCTTACCGGCCCTGGTGAAAGCCATGCGAATTCAGGAAAAGGCGAGCGGAGTAGGATTTGATTGGGAAAGCGGAGATCAAGTTTGGGGTAAAGTAGAAGAAGAAATCAAAGAATTTAAGGCCGAAACCCAAGCGGAAATAGTAAATTCAAAACGTAAGAATGAGGAGTTTGGAGACGTATTATTTTCCTTGATTAACTATGCACGATTTCAAGATATTAATCCAGAAGAAGCACTTGAGCGGACCAATAAAAAATTTATTAAAAGATTTCAATATTTAGAAATAGCATCAAAAAGAGAAGGAAAATCACTTGCTGAAATGACCTTGTCAGAAATGGATATTTATTGGGAGGAGGCTAAAAAAAATGAAAAAAATTAGGATATTTTATACATAAATCATGGTGAGCAAATTATGCAAAAAAAGGATTTCAGCTTTCTAAACAGGAGCTCAGTTGGGTGTATGTTCAAGACCTATTTAGACCCTTGTTCTTTGGTTTGACTCATGGGTTAATGGAGTTTTGGATAAGAAACATAAAGTTGAAACGGTGATCATGATGTTTGAAAGAGTGGCTTACATGGATTCATCAGGTTTGGAGTTGTTGCATGTGGCTTTAGCCACGTTCCATAGACAAAAAATAAAGGTATTATTTACCGGTTTATCAGGTCAACTCAAAAAGCGCTTCGGACAATCCGGCCAGATGCCTGATGGGTACGAGGGAACGGCATCATTTGATGATTTAAAGGCTTGTGGAGTTCATTTAAAAACCCAGCTTATGCTATCAGGGAGATTTCCAGTAATTATTAAGTAAAAGGCTTGTAGGTTGAAAGGGGTATAAAAGGCGAGGTCTATGTCCAAAAGGCCAAAACAGCCTCTATTCTCCTTATTAACATTTAATAAGTTATACACTGAAAAAAATAATTCATTATATAAAGAGCTGATGGACAAATAGTTATAAATATTCAATTAATAAAAAAAAGTGTGGATAACTATTAACTCATTGATTGTTAATTTATTATGACCAAATCATGAATTACTCTTTGGTTTGCCTAATGAGGTGTGTGCGATAGGTATTGAAAATTCTGGATTTAGAGAGAAATCCTATGTATTTTCCGTCATCTATTACGGGTAAATTCCAAGCATGGGAGATTTCAAATTTATTCATCACGGTTTGCATATTGTCATAGGATGAAACGTGGGTAGGCACTTGGGTCATGAGTGTGTTTATCGTCACCTGATTTCTCTGGGATTCGTCAAACATAATTTCACGAATATTGTCCAGTGTGATGATCCCTTTCAATGCCCCATCTTCGTTGACAACAGGGAAAATATTGCGCGTACTTTTTTTGACCAGCGGAATTAATTCGTTGAGCGTAGCCTCAGGAGCGATGGTGAGTAGATCTTTTTCAATCATCTTTTTTAAACTGATTTTATTCAAAACCATTTTGTCTCGATCATTGACTACGATGTCTCCGCGTTTGATCAGGTTTCGCATATAAATAGAATGTTTTTCAAAATAGGTGACGGTCACATAGGAGATGGCAGAAACGAGCATCAGGGGGACAAACAACAAATAGCCACTAGTGATCTCGGCAATTAGAAAAATGGACGTTAACGGAGCATGAAGTACGCCACTCATGACTCCACACATGCCTACGAGGGTAAAATGGCTTAAGTTGACTGGAGATTGGGGATAAATCCATTGAAAAATCAGGCCAACTAAAAAGCCTACCAATCCACCCATGTACAAAGAGGGGGCAAAAATACCTCCACTGCCACCTGCACCCACCGTTAAACCCGTAGCGATAGGTTTCAGGAAAATAAGACATAAAAGCGCGAGGGGAACAAACCATTGATGGGTAGTCCCAAAGAGTCCAGTAAAATAATTAGATTCAAACAATGAGGTAGGTGCGCCCTTCAAGAGATTAATGACCATATGGTAACCTTCGCCATAGAGAGAAGGAAAAACCAAGAGCAATAGCCCTAATGATAGACCTCCTAAAAGGGCTCTAGCAAAAGGCTTCTTAATTTTATGAATCCCATCTTCGGTCCGCGAAAGCATCCGGGTAAAATACACCGATGCGGCACCACAACAAAGACCCAACAATAGATAATAGGGAGTGGACCAAGCAGAAAACTCTTCAGTGAGTTTGAAGGAAAACAAAATATCATCGCCCAACAAGATTAATGACATCAGTTGACCGCACACCGAGGCAATTAAGATGGGAATAAATTTATTTATGGTCACATCGGTCAACATGACTTCAACGGCAAAGATGACACCTGCGATAGGAGAATTGAAAATGGCCGATACCGCTGCTGCCGCACCACATCCAATCATTAAGGTTCTTTTTTTGTAATCAAGATGGGCCAGACGGGCCAAGTTGGATCCTATGGCGGAGCCCGTGACGACAATGGGGGCTTCTAACCCTGCGGATCCACCAAAGCCCACGGTAATGGCACTGGTGAGCATGTTCGAATACATCCGAGTTTTACGAATGATGGAAGACCTTTTGGAGATGGCGTATAAAACTTTACTGATCCCATGTCCGGTGCTGTCTAGCAGTACATATTTGGCAATAAATACGGTCAATAAAATACCCATCACAGGATAAAAAACCCATAAATATTTCCAACCTGTTACCTCAATATTATTTTGAAGGACTTGCTCAATGAGGTGAACGGTTGTTTTGAGGGCCACCGCCGCCAGCCCTGCCAAGATACCCACAAAGCCCGCAATGATCAGCGTGAAATTGTTGTCATTGATGTGTTTGAGACGCCAAATGAGCAGGGGCATCAAGGGGTTGTGAGAGCTCATATCATTGGGTAGCCATTATTCAGTATCATTATTTTAAATAAACGAAGCTTGCTGTTTAACGAGGGCTTCTTCTATATATTGGAAGGTCGAGAGGATTTCAGGTTGACCATCTACCACCGCGATGTTGTGTTCAAAATGAGCGGATGGTTTCCGATCTGCTGTGACAATGGTCCAACCATCGGCCAATTGAATTACATTTTTAGTACCTAGGTTGACCATGGGCTCAATGGCCAGCACCAGACCTTCTTTTATTTTACGACCCGACCCTCTTTTTCCAAAGTTGGGCACCTCTGGAGCTTCATGCATTTTTTTACCCAATCCATGGCCGACCAGTTGCCGTACGACCCCAAAACGATTCTTTTCAGCATGGTGCTGGACGGCATAACCAATGTCTCCGATGCGTTTCCCTACGACCATTTGTTCGATACCTAAGTAAAGGCTCTCTTTGGTAATGCGCAATAACTTTTTAATTTCATCGGAGATTTCCCCGACGGCAAAGGTAAAGGCATGATCTCCATAATAGTTATTTTTTAATGCCCCACAATCTACTGAAATGATGTCTCCATCGACCAAGGGCTTGTCATTGGGAATACCATGGACCACTTGTTCATTGACGGAAACACACAAGGTGGCGGGAAAATCGTAGAGACCTAGAAAACCAGGTAAGGCGCCTTGATCCCTGATGTATTCTTCCGCCTTTTTATCTAATGTCTTTGGGGAGATACCGGGCTTTATGACTTCTGCCAGGATACCTAAGGTCTGTGAAACGATCAACGCACTTTCCCTTATCAATTCAATTTCTTCTTTGTTTTTGTAATGAATCATGAGCTTTCAATAAAACAAAGATAATAATAGGAAACCCTGACAGAATATGTCAGGGTTTCATTTCTTTCTTAATCTGATTAAGATTTTGGAATATTTTCTAATACCTCCTTGATAGGCACTCTTACCCCATCTCTATAGGAGATGATCCAAGCGTCAGAAACACCCATCTCGCGCATGTATTTTTTGAAGGTATCGGCTTCCCAGTAATCCGTAAAAACACCCAAGGTGTATCTCATCAAACCATCTTCGCCTACTTCTCCAAAAAAGCTATCAGATTTATCTAAATACTTGCTTAGATCTTTGTTTTGAAAGGCTCCGATTTGAACCTTAAAAGCAATCCCTTTGACAGCAGGCCTCTTTTTGGTCATTGAACTCCCTGAAGTTGCTACGCCTTCTTTTGCTTTTTTTGCATTCGCAGCCATTTGCGTTCTCATTGCTTTCATTTGAGCCTCGTACTGCGCAACCTGATCCTCTTTTTCCTTGTTCGCAGCGTCGTTTGCAGATAATTCATCATTTAAACTTGCTATTTGCCCTTTCAAGCCCTTATTTTCATCAATAAGCGATTTGTATTGTTCAGGCGTAAGTGATTTGACCCTTTTCTTCCATTCTTTCTTTTCTTTTTTCGACAATTGACTCATCGCATCAAAAGATACTGTTAGGCCTAAAATCAAGATCAATAAGGTTGTAAATTTTTTCATTTTATCTAATTAAGTAAGAATTACGTAGTTATTGAAGGATAAAGTAAGATAATTAACCTTTAATATCCAAAATTAAGCCTTGATAGATCCGATCATGTCCTCTGGCCGTACCCACTCAGCGAATTGGGCTTCGCTCACCAATTCAAGGGCTAATGCCGCTTCGCGCAGCGTAGTGCCTTCTTTATGGGCTTTTTTTGCAATTTTTGCGGCGTTTTCATATCCAATATATGGATTTAAGGCGGTTACGAGCATCAGTGATTTTTCCAATTTATCTTGAATAACGCTATAATTCGGCTCAAGACCTACCGCACAATTGTCATTAAAGGACTGACAAACATCTCCAAGCAGTCGAGCAGAGTTGATGAGATTGTAGGCCATCATGGGTTTGAAAACATTGAGTTCAAAATGGCCACTCATCCCACCGATGGTGACGGCCACATCATTCCCCATGACTTGAGCACAGACCATGGTAAGGGCCTCGCATTGGGTAGGGTTAACTTTTCCAGGCATGATTGAAGATCCGGGTTCATTTTCGGGGAGTATGATTTCACCAATACCACTTCTGGGGCCCGAACTCAGCATGCGGAGGTCGTTACCAATTTTCATTAAGCTCACGGCCAGTTGCTTTAAAGCACCATGGGAGGCCACCATGGCATCATGGGCGGCCAAGGCTTCAAATTTATTAGCTGCCGATACAAAAGGAATTTCTGCATGTTGGGCGATGTATTGGGCGACCAACTCGGCATACCCTTTGGGGGTATTGAGACCCGTACCTACTGCGGTACCTCCCAAGGCCAATTCTGACAAATGGTCAAAAGTATTTTTGAGGGCTTTGAGGCCATGATCTAATTGTGAGACGTAGCCAGAAAACTCTTGCCCTAGACTCAAAGGTGTGGCATCCATGAAATGGGTTCTACCTATTTTTACGACCTCTGAAAAACTTTTTGCTTTTTTGTCTAGGGTATCTCTTAGTAACGTTACGGCCGGTATGGTTTTTTCTACCAATATTTTGTAGACTGAGATATGCATGGCCGTTGGAAAAGTATCATTTGAAGATTGACTTTTATTCACATCATCATTGGGGTGGATGATTTTTTTTGCATCCGTTAATTGACCCCCTTTTAGGACATGACTCCTATTGGCGATGACCTCGTTGCAGTTCATGTTGGACTGTGTGCCAGAACCTGTCTGCCATACGACCAATGGAAATTGATCATCTAATTCGCCTTTCAAGATTTCATCACATACCTTGGCGATCATGCTTGCTTTTTCGGCAGCTAAGACACCTAGGCTTGCGTTGGCCTGGGCAGCGGATTTTTTTAAAATGGCAAAGGCTCGAATGAGTTCGAGGGGCATGGTCATATTGGTCCCTCCAATTTTAAAATTATTTCTGGAGCGCTCGGTTTGTGCCCCCCAATATTTGTCAGCGGGAACTTTAACCTCACCCATGGTGTCCTGTTCTAGACGATATTCCATATGTACGTTGGTTTAATTGAAGGACAAAAATAGAGATTAAGTTGGATACGATAATAATAATTCAAAAGGAAGCGGTTAAAAAAAAGGGGAGATCCCGTGGATTTTGTTTCATTGAGGTTTTAGTAGTAGGTTTGCTGTTTAGAATGATTCTAAATAAATGAAATCGATTAAGGTACTCATTTCGGATTTTCAATTTTTGACGAGAGAAGGTCTTATCAAGCTGATGGAAGGTACTCAGCATTTCGATTTGATAGGGGTTCTCGAAAATCGAGAGCAATGGATGGAGCAAGTCACCCAAGCACAGCCAGATGTTTTGATTCTGGATTATCCAGAGCGTCAATCGGATATGAATGCGACCCTCACCGAATTCATCAAGTTACAGGCGAGCAATATTTTGGTAGTTACCAATGAAGTTGAAAAAGGCCACATACAAAACTTATTGAGCCTAGGCGTCAAAGGCATTGTGACCAAACGATGCAGTCAAACAGAAATCATCCATGCCATTGAATCGGTGGCCAAGTCGAACCGATTTTTTTGTAACAGTATTTTAGAAATTGTCATGGCCCCCCATGAGGAGGCAGGACAAAATTGCGAACCCACGGATTTATCTAAACGCGAATTTGAGGTACTTGAATTGATTGCGAAGGGCTTTAGAACGGCAGATATAGCCGAAAAACTGTTTGTAAGCATCCATACCATCAACTCCCATCGCAAGAATATTCTGAAAAAATTAAAACTCAAGTCCCCGGCACAACTCATTGTTTATGCCATTGAATCTAAACTGGTTCAAGTTTAAGGGAACGATAATTTCAATAGCCTTTAAGCAGATTGCAGAAAAGCGCTTATTTTTGGTGTCATAAACTTGTGAAACCAATGACCTTAGACCAAGTATCAAATTCTTCAAAATCTTATATTGTCAGGCAGATAAAAAAAGGCCCATTAACTACCAAGTTGATTGATATGGGTTTATTTCCCGGAAAAGAAATCAGGTTACTTTTCAAGGCTCCCTTTGGTGACCCCATTGCCATTGACGTACAAGGTTACACGTTGTCCTTAAGGCGAGAAGAGGCCGCATTAATTTCCATCGAATGAAGGCGGCCCTCGTCGGAAACCCAAATGCGGGTAAGACTTCGGTCTTCAACTTACTCACCGGACTGAATCAAAAGGTGGGAAATTACCCCGGTATCACGGTAGATAAAAAATGGGGTCATTTTAATTACCAAGGCACCGACGTGGAATTACTGGATTTGCCAGGGCTTTACAGCATCTATCCAAAGTCTCAAGACGAAGAGGTGGTTTTTCAAGTGCTGCGTCAAAAGGATCATCGAGACCATCCTGATTTGGTGATCGTGGTCATGGATGCCACCAATCTAGAGCGCAATTTATTTCTTGCTACTCAGATATTGGATCTGGGAATACCTACTTTATTGATCGCCAACATGATAGATCTTATGGATAAAGATCATGTAGGGGTCAATCTTGAAAAGCTCAGTGAGTTATTGGGCGGCGTACCCTTGGTCCCCTTCAATGCGCGCACTGGCCAAGACCTGGCCCTCTTGAAATCGGCCCTTTTAGAGGTGCCGTTGGAGGTTATGTCCAGCCCACACACGCAGGAATTTATGAATTTGGAGGAGTGGAATACAGGCAGGCAAGAGGAGGCAGCACTGGGAGAAGCACGCTACAAAAGAATACATCAAATATTGTCTTTCTGTCAACCTTCGCCACACCAGAGGTCGGTAAGACATCAAAGATGGGATCAAATCCTTACCCATCCCGTATGGGGCTACCTCATTTTTCTCTCTCTTTTGGCCCTCATCTTTCAAACCATTTTTGCCTGGTCTGAGGTGCCCATGAATTTAATTGATACGGTTTTTTTGACTCTGAGTCAATGGACCCAGGCGACCTTACCTAACGGCCCCTTGACCGATTTGATTTCGCAGGGCCTTATCCCTGGATTGGGCGGGGTCATGATCTTTATTCCGCAGATTGTGCTGCTCTTTGGCTTCATTTTCGTTCTGGAAGAAACCGGCTACATGGCGCGCGTGGTCTTCATTACCGATCGATTGATGCGACCTTTTGGCTTAAATGGGCGCAGCATAGTGCCGCTCATATCTGGCGTGGCGTGTGCCATACCTGCCGTAATGGCCACCCGCACTATAGACCATTGGAAGGAACGCCTCATTACCATCATGGTATTGCCCTTGATGAGCTGTTCGGCGCGACTCCCGGTGTATACCTTGTTGATCGCCTTGGTGGTACCTGACGTTTCTTGGGGCATTTTTAATTTGAAGGGTATGGTCTTGATGGCCTTATACCTCGTAGGTTTTGTGGCGGCCCTGCTTTCAGCCCTCCTCTTTAAGGGGATCTTGAAAACCAAAGAAAAAAGCTTTTTGGTTATGGAATTGCCCGATTATAAAACCCCGCGTTGGTCGAATTTGGGCATCACCATGCTGGAAAAATGCAAAATATTTGTTTGGGAGGCGGGGAAAGTGATCCTTGCTATCTCTGTGATTTTATGGATATTGGCCAGCTATGGCCCAGGAGACCAAATGGCCTCCGCCATTGCAAAGATTCCGGTACCTACCGAATCTACTCAGCAGGCGGATTATCAGCAACAGGTCAAATCAGTCGCCTTGGAGCATTCTTATATCGGTATCGCTGGAAAATGGATGGAGCCAGCGATTCAACCCTTGGGATACAATTGGCAAATTGGGATTTCATTGATTACCTCTTTTGTGGCCCGAGAAGTATTTGTGGGTTCGATGGCGACCATTT
>Ga0206127_1004912_pt1 | contig 11508 bp, 10 predicted proteins | sample Helgoland_Spring_6_FD_148646 | JGI IMG/M metagenome (GOLD analysis project Ga0206127, IMG submission 148646) | Pelagic subsurface seawater microbial communities from Kabeltonne, Helgoland, North Sea - Helgoland_Spring_Bloom_20160419_1 | ecosystem: Environmental > Aquatic > Marine > Epipelagic ...
CGTCTGTAGCCAAAATGCGCGCCCCTATCACAGGGTATCTGCACTTTATAGCTACGTAGCTCAGCTGGTTAGAGCACAGCATTCATAATGCTGGGGTCGGCGGTTCAAGTCCGCCCGTAGCTACCATACAAATCAATAGCTTATCTAAACTTACTCCTCAGTTAAACTTTCCTGCACTGCATATGCACTGCATTTAGCCTTTTCCTGCACCCTAACTACTGTACTAATTTCTCCTACAGCTACCCTTTAGAGGGGGCGGGGGGAGTCTTTGGTTATCTGGTATTGTTACTGTACCTGCGTGGATACTTTATAGAGTATTTTGGAAACTAGCTCACCTATATTCACATTCGAATAGATAATGTAGACTAATTATGCTAGTTTCTAAATTAGTATCCAAGAGAGAAATTTCGGCACTGAATAATAAATTACCATCGCATATCAAATTTGCCATGTGGCGATTTTGGTCAAACCCATCCTCTGACTGAGTAGAATATAATGAAAAAATAACACTTGTTTGTGTAACTCTTGCTTTTTTAGCTCCAAGCCTCTCGTTTTCTCACACAATTAATGGAGTTTATGCATCGCTCATTAGCTGTGATTATTCCTATTCATCGGTTCGAGGAGAGAGTGGTTATACTGGAACTTATAAAGCTCGGGATGAAATATTTACTCAATACTTTGGTTCCAGATACTGCCCTTCGTAAATGAAACACTGATAATAACATTAAATATGCGAACCAATAAACGTTTTAGGGCTTTAGTCAAATCGGGTGTTTAGACGAGTCGGCAATCCTGATTGCTAATGTTTTTCTAAACAAATGTTAAACCTTTAAGGAGAAATAATGAAAGATTTAGAATATGCAGGATTTTGGGTTAGAACAGGAGCGTCATTAATAGATACAATCTTGATACTCATAATTATTATGCCAATATTGACTTTGATTTATGGTTCAGATTACTGGGCAGGTGAATCGTTTTTTATGGGGTTCTGGGATATTGTCTTTAATTACATATTACCAGCTATTGCGGTCATTCTATTCTGGATATACAAAGCAGCAACGCCGGGTAAGATGGCTTTAAAATTGAGCATCGTTGATGCAAAAACAGGGGGAAAAGCTTCTACAGGTCAACTCATAGGTCGTTATTTCGCGTATTACATTTCAATGATTCCTCTTTTACTAGGAATAATATGGGTTGGCATCGATAAGCGGAAGCAAGGTTGGCATGATAAATTGGCAGGAACTGTTGTGGTAAAAAACACTGCAAATGAAACGGTGCAATTTGAGGGGCAGGTTTAATAAGCCGCTCAAACATAGTCTCTACTATAGAAAAGTTATGCGTCTATTGAACCGGTTGCCAGCTCAAAGATCTCCTCTTCTGTGGCGTTAGGATAGCTCTCTCTAGCTTCTTCTAACATGCCCCCTATGAAGCGAGGCTTTGGATTGGTCTCGCATTCTGGCGCCATTGGAGGTGTCACTTGTAACAGCTCTTTCAGAACCGCGTCAGTCTTAAGTCGTCGCTCTTTAGGAGTAAGCCTTGAAGAATCATCTTTTTGTTCCTCGCTTGATTTCATATAGACGACACCCTGATCTACTGTTTCGAGAATCAAAGCATTAAACACGAAAACCCTTGTTACTTTCCGTATAATATCGCAAATACAGAAGATATACGGTCATCTTAAGCTATGTCACTTGATAAGCATTACGATAAAATTAAGTTCTCAGAAGGTCTTCGGGCATTGCTATCAGAATATTGGCATGCGGAGGTTAAATCCTCTGAGCTAACAGCTCTGAAGCATAAAATAGATGGTTATATAGAAGCTGGTCTGACCCTAAATGCCCTGCGCAAGAGTGAGCTCCAAGATCTAATAGATCGAGAGCATATGGCAGCGTTCGGGATGACAAGAAAGCAGCGCCGGATAAGTAAGAAGTTAGGTAAAAAGGAAGAAGTAAGGGATTGGAGTGCCTTTGACAGACCGGCGATAGAACGAAGGTGATCCTAGGCTGAGTAACCGCTCTACCCAAGGGCATCACTTTTTTTATGAGCCCCATACCTGGTCACCAATGGATTGAAAATCTCAGATCAATAGAAATCCAGTGGAGTCTATCTAGATTACTTTCGTTTCCTTCTCTTTCCCAAAACGCCAAAAGCCTAGCCTAAAGACAGACCTCAAGAACTCTTTGCCAAAACGGCTTCCGACTCCAAGAGAGACACGCAGCTGAGTAAATTACGCCTACTTACATCCATCTTGACTAATCAGATTATTCGCTTATGATTAGGTCTTTCTAGCCTAGGATGAAGTCATGAGAAAAAAACAGAAAATAATTGCCTCCTTCTCCTTAATGGCAGTAATAATTTTATACTCACCCCTAACAGGTGGTATGAATATCAGCGTTGCAGCCCTCTTAACAGGCGCAGCAGGAGCTGGATTATCCGGGATTATTGGGTACCTAGCATTGGTGAAGTTACAAGCATTTAGCTCGCCAACGAATGCAAAGGACTATGCCAAAATTTGGTTTGGATATGTATTCGCTCTCTTGTGTTTTGTCCGATTAAATTTATTCCTCATTCACTTAGATATAGAATATTTAGCACAATTCATACTGTTAATTATAGTATACGGAGCATTAGCGGCTATATTTGGATATTTTTTTGGGAAATTTAAATTGAGGAAGAATAGGTAGAAATGCATACTTAAGCGTATCTTTCTTGTTAGTCGCTGTGACCATAGGAAACTAAAATGAAACCTCTACTTTTGTTTTTAACATTATTTTTATCTTCTCTGTTAGTTGCAGATGAGGTTCTCTATTGCATCCCTAAATTATCGACTGGCTTTGATGATAGTAATAATTTTTCTGAATCAATGGATTTCAGTCAACCGCGATTTTCTGTAAAGGTATATGGAGATTTCGACAAGATTGAGTTTGAAGATTCTCCTATGGTGTGCGAGATGCGTGATGAGTCAATTTACACTTGCACACATGCCTATGGTTTTGGAACATTTTTCAAGTACAACAAAAATACCAAGAGATTTCTGTCAGTCATGATAGGTGATTTTGGTTATTTAAGTTATCCATCCAAGGCTGGTAACCATGACTCGGACATTCTGAGAGCAGGGGAATGTGAGAAGTTTTAAGCTCTTTTTGTTAGAGTTAGACATGGGGTGAGATTTATCATTCTGAGTTCGTTGGAGACATCATTTCCGCGTGAGGATCAAAAAAACTAGTCGATTGCATTGATGTAACAAAACGTGCGACAGGGCATGGAACCACATATATAAAGTGCCCCATATATCAAACCACTACCCCCTCCACTCCACTGTAGGGATTTTGTAGGGATTTACCGTGATTTTGTAGGACCTTAGGGGCTTTAAACTGGCTACAGATGCCCTGAAATAGTAATAAAAACAATAAGTTAAATATATCTATCCAGCATCCATAATGCTGGGGTCGGCGGTTCAAGTCCGCCCGTAGCTACCAGTATTCCTGATTGATATCATACCCTTACCCGCAACATACCCTCTCTTTTGATTTCAGAGTTGCCATAAGTTGGCAATGAGTAACCTCACGCGCATCAAATACACAACAAATATCCTAAAACTCGCTCTGACTGAGTGGAACCGTAGCTTCGGTTTTGATGATTTTATTGCTCGATGAAGGCTTTTTCAGGCATATCTTATTAAAGGCACTGTCAATCAATCATCGGTGACGACTTTGGCTGTGGTTTATTATATTCTTGCGGTCATCACCCGTTAAATAAAGTGGACATGTGACAACTTCCTTTAGAACAGAATATAGTCAATCTCTCGAAGATACTCTGGTTATCAAAAAGACCAACGGGTATAAAGCTCTCGACCTTTTCGCTGGCTGCGGCGGCCTCGGCCTTGGCTTTGAAGCTGCCGGGTTTGAAACAGTCGGGTATGAAATGGACCCAGATTGTTGCCGCACCTATGAACACAACCTTAAGTCTAAGTGCCACCAGATCACACTAAATACTGAAACCCAATTTGAAGCTGCCGATGTTGTGATCGGTGGGCCACCCTGCCAGCCATTTAGTGTTGGAGGCTCACAGCGTGGAATCCTAGACTCAAGAGACGGCTTTCCCGCGTTTATCCATGCCGTCGAGACCGTTAAACCTAAGATGTGGATGTTTGAGAATGTCCGCGGACTCTTGTATAAAAATAAATGGTATCTTGACGAAATCCTTGGCCGCTTAGCCGATTTGGGCTACCAGATCGAGTTCCAACTGGTTAAGTTTTCGGATTATGGGGTTCCCCAGAACAGGGAGAGGCTAGTAGTCGTTGGCCATAAATCACACTTCTCATACCCAACCAAGCTGAGTGCAAAAGTCACCGCTTATGATGCCCTAGGTGGGTTCTATGATTATGAGCCCGAGGATGGGAAATATTTCAATTCAAGTATGGACACATACGTTAAAAAATATGAAGTCGCTTCAAAGTGTATCAATCCGAGGGACCTCCATAGAGATAGGCCTTCGCGAACCGTAACATGCAGAAACCTAGGAGGTGCCACAGGCGATATGATGAGGCTTGTCGTACCAAGCGGACGACGACGCAGACTCTTGCCGATCGAAGCCGCGAGACTGCAAAGCTTTCCTGACTGGTATGAATTTCAAGGCAAGGAAACATCTGTCTTTAAGCAAATTGGCAATGCCGTACCCCCCCTGTTTTCGTACCAACTCGCCGAGGCTATCTTGGACACACTTGAGGCGCCCAAGAGCAAGGTCACAGTATTGGCAAAACCAGCGGTAAGCCCTGTAATGCAAAGGACTTTTCTATGAGCACAGAGATTACTGACGCAGTTAACAATGTATTAACTATTTTAGAGGACGTCGGGATTCCAATGGACGGCCTGACCGACAGAAGAAAAACGAGAATGGCAAAGGCTATCTTGGCTCTCTGTGACTACCAGCTAAATACCAGCTGGACCAGATTCAAGTCTATCGATGAAAACCATGCCTATGGCTCGAGAGAAATCATCGCGCACATTAATGCCCACCTAAACGAATCAATGTCTTCAGGATCTTATGATGACATCAGACGGAAAGACCTTATTTTGCCGGTTGAAGCAGGCCTTGTTATTAAAGCCGCCGGAAAGAGTACCGCGAATACCAATGACGGTACTCGACGTTATGCTATGACAGCGGCGGTAATAGAGGTATTTAGAGCGTTCCAGACTGAGAACTACCCGGACAGGCTAAAACAATACCTTACAGAACATGTCAGCCTGAAGGAGCAAATGGACCGAGAGCGGGAAATGGCACTTATTCCAGTAACACTGCAAACAGGCGAAACAATGCGATTCAGCCAAGGTGCTCACAACCAATTACAAAAAGCCATAATCGAGGATTTTCTCCCAAGGTACGGTCATGGAGCAGAGTTACTGTACGTAGGAGACAGCGCCGACAAGTATTTGTATCTCAATCAAGAGAAACTCACCGAGCTAGGTTTTTTTGAGCTCGCCCACGATAAATTGCCCGACGTTGTGGCCTATTCCACCAGCAAAAAATGGCTGTATTTGATTGAAGCCGTACACACCTCCAACCCCATAAGCGAACTGCGAAAACGCGTCTTGGATGAATTAACCGCGGATTTGAAAATAGGCATAGTGTATGTCACCGCGTTTAACACAAGAGATGTCTTTAGACGATTTTCCAAGGACATTGCATGGGAAACCGAAGCCTGGATTGCAGACAACCCAACACATCTTATTCACTTTAACGGCGATAAATTTCTCGGGCCATACCAACCGCCTCAATAAGGTTAAGGCACAATTTAATTGGGTAGTTAAAAAGTGGCTTTTAATCGTTCAACCGCTGTCGCCAACTGCTCATGGTGAGCATGACTAAAATTTAGCCGAAATGCTGACTCAGCCTTCCCTTCATTTATAGCACCCAGAGTATAAAACACCGTGCTGGGAACAATCGCAACGCCATTTTCTAAAGCTGCTTTTGCTATCGCCATCGGGTCACCCCCGGGCACCTTTAACCAGACAAACATACCTCCCTGAACAGCACAAAACTCATACCCGTCACCTAGCTGCTGTAAACGTTGAGACAACTGTTCGTAACGCGCACCGTATAGGGCGCAAAGCGAACCCAGGTGCTCAGTAAAACCGATATGGCTTAACAATTTTAATAGCACTGCCTGCATGGGCTGTGAGGAGTGTAAGTCAGCCGCTTGCTTTACTATTGCGATAGACTCGACCCATGGGGCTGGCCCGGTAAGCAAGCCTAAGCGCATACCCGGCGTAGCGACTTTTGAGAATGAGCGTAATACTAGGGATTGCTCAGGGCAAAATGAGGAAACCATCGGCAGGGCTTCTCCAGAAAAGCGTAACTCCCGATATGGCGCATCCTCTACTAAGACAACCCCGTGACGCTGACATAATGTCGCCACAGCTTTTCGTGTATCGAGAGACCAGCAGATACCGGTGGGATTATGAAAGTCAGGAACCGTATAAAACAGTTTGATGGGCTTTTGCCTTAATAGGGTTTCTAACTCATCTAGATCAGGGCCGGTACTGGTTTGCTCTACCGTTTCAATTCGTGCTTGAGCAATACCAAATACCTGCAAGGCACCTAAGTAACTGGGGGACTCAACGACAACGGAATCTCCCACATTTAAAAAAGTTCGGGCAATGAGGTCTAAGCCCTGCTGGGAGCCGGTGCAAACTATCCCTCGCTGCTGATCGTTGAGCTGATAAAGCTGGTGAAAGTAATCCAGCAGAGGCCGGTAACCTGCGGTTTCACCGTATTGAAAAAGAGCCGGGGTATTCACCAAAGACTGTAGTGCCTCCGACATCAAGGCCATGGGAAAGTGATCCGACGAAGGTAATCCGCCCGCAAGGGATATAACCCCTTCAGCATTAGCGTCACTAAGTATCTCCCTGATATAGGAAGGTTGTATGCGTTCTAGATGGGTTGCAATTTTCATCGGAAGATTATAGAAAAATACCCACAACTTAGATTATCAGTTCATGCTCAAAAATTTATCTGTTTATGCTTTTTTATCACTACGCTTATAAGATGAACGATAACCAACACCAGTCACGTATTAATGATGCGCTCTATGCAATCCACCGAGACATCACTGCCGATCTCTCCGCCAAAAATCTTGCGGCGATTGCCGCCTACTCCGAGCAACACTTCCACCGTTTATTTCAGCGTGTGGTTGGCGAAACTGTGCACCAATATATTCGACGTACACGTCTAGAACAGGCGGCCAACCAGTTAATGTTTGACCGCGACAGCCCGGTTATTGATATCGCTAATAAATGTGGCTTTGTGTCTCTTCCGTCATTCACCCAGGCCTTTAAAAGTAACTTTTCACTGACGCCGGGGCAGTGGCGAAAACAGAATATTAAAATCCAGCCCCGGGCTTACTTGGATGATCAAGATATTGCTGCGGCCTACCAGCGGGTTCAACCACAGAGTTTGCCGAGCCCCCAGCTTGTAGAAAGACAGGAGCAACAGGTTGCCTATGTTCGTCATCGCGGATATGGGCGTTCTATTCGGGTTGCATGGCAAACACTACAAGCATGGGCAGCAGCCGAGCAGCGTCCATTCACCCAACAACTGGGCCTTCATCATTCAAACCCGGCATGGGTGCCGTTAAAGCAATGTCGCTATGTCGCCTGCCTGGGAATTGATGAACCAATGGTGCGTAGGGGTTTGGTGAATAGCTTAGAGATTCCAGGAGGATTACATGCGGCTTTTGAACTCAAAGGACAATACGGAGAGTTGCTGCCGTGGATGAGTAAGATATTCGAGGAGTGGCTGCCAGCATCAGGTTTAAAGATGCAAACGACGCCGACTTTTGCGGAGTATCACAGTAATCATTTCTTGGTATCAGATGAACGGTTCGAGCTCACCTTTTATTTGCCCGTTAGTATTCTCTAGCCCACCCTCACCGTCACATTTTATGAAATTATTTATTGCTCGTGACTCTCCCGATGCCACCGTTAAGCTTATTGCCAAAGCTGAAAAAGTTCTTAAGCTTGAAGGCCAGCTACCTCAATAGCCGCCTTGAAAAGCTATGTGCCTAAATCGACTGTCTCAAAGCAATTTTAGTATGAATAGGCAACTGAAAGCCTGATCGTTCGGGGCTCAAGAATATGGTAATGAACATCCTCAATAGCTTGCATCGATAGCTCACTCGGCAAGCGTGACTCATAGAAATAATCAATATCGTGATCATTGCTATCCAACAGATTTAATATATCGGCTTTAGTTGTCCAGTTAGACCATTGACGGCCAAATCGAAGGTTAGCCACTGTGCTGGGGTCTGACTTTACTGAGGCATCTTCAATAAGTGGCCGTTCGCCGAAATAGCGCACTCTGAGACTACCGAACCACCCTTCAGAAAATTCCGCACTGATGCCTGCTTGGAGCACCTGCTCAATAGCACCTGGAATATTGTTTCCCTCGGGAGCATTATCTGTAAATTCCGCATCCGTCCATGCGTATTCCATATCCAGGGTCAGAGCATCCGTAACGTTATAGTAAGCGGTGACTTCAACACCTTGCCGCTCGGATTTTCGGCTGGCCTCCGTATTACCTGCATCTCCCACAAATAACAATTCGCTATCCAGCTCCAGGAACCACCAGGCTATGGATGTATTTAACTTTTCTTTCCAGAACCCGCGCAGGCCTACTTCATAACCTAAAGACCCGACTAACGGATCTACTATTTTCACTGTGCTGCCAGTAGCGGGATCAACCTGAATCGTTGTTCCTCGGGCATCATTGGAGTGATACCCCTGCCCAGCCGAGCCGTAAACTTCCCATTCATTATCGAGGGTATAAATCAAACTACCTTTTAGCGAAAGAATGTCATCATCAGCAGTGCCACTGTTTGGCCTTAGATCAACCCCGTAGATATTAGTACCGATGGCTGTATCAACATCGAAATCAAAGTAATCGTAACGGATACCAATTGTGGAACGTAGCTGGCTAGATAAGATCAACTGATTTTCCCAGTAAATACCCGAACTTAATTCATCGACACGGTCATCACGAATAGCTCCCAGCCGCTGCTGTGCAACAGTCCTATAAAGACCCACTTCGTCAATTTTATCCAAACGCAGCTCTGCACCAACCCGGTTGATCATAGCTAAGCCAGCCAGGGCGCCATCGAATTTATAAGATGCTCGTCCACCATAAATCCAACGCTGGTCAACCTGTTCAAATTGATCGCCATTGTTCTCGTCATCGAAGAAATAGGTAAAGTTTGACCAAAGACTAAGGTCATACTGTATCGCATATGCAGAAAGTTGTAGCCCATCCCCTTGCCAAGAGGCACTGATGCTGTAACGACTGGATTCACCGCCGGCGGTATCATCAATGGAGCCAAGTTCGTCAATTAAGCCAGCCTCTACTGCCCTGGCGGGAATCTGGTCGGCACTGTTCCAGGTATTGTCGTAAGACATAAAGGTCATGGCGAGTTGACCATCATTCAAAGGCCGGCTGTATTTCAGCAGAAGGTTGTTTTTTTTCAGGTCCTCACTGATATCAGTCCACGGGCCGTCATAGTTAGTAGTCTCCAAAGCATAGAGCCACTCTCCATAGCCAGTCTGAAGACTATCCAGCGCCACCAGTCTTCTGTATTGATCCTCTCCAGCGGAAAGTTCAAAAAAGCCTTTTTCGGTATGGTTTAAAGTTTTGATCTCAGCGTTGCCTGCACCACTGAAATCACCAACACCTGCGTAATAGGGGCCCTTTTTATAGGTAATACTTTTCACTAATTCCGGAATCAGGGGGTTCAGATCTGTGTAGCCTTGCCCGTGGCCATGAGTGCGCATATTAAGCGGCATGCCATCGATAAAGGTTGCAAAGTCGGTGCCGTGATCAAGGTTGAAGCCGCGCAAAAAGTATTGATTGGCTTTGCCTGTACCGCTGTGTTGCGTCACCACCATCCCTGGCACCATTTCAAGAATCTCTCCAGTGCGCAGCAGAGGGCGTAGGGCAATTTCATGTTGTCCAATCACACCCTGAGAGGCCGAGATCGCTTCCCCCACCAGATTGATTTCCCGTCCCTCTACAGTGATTGTTTCAATAACTTCTGCCACAGCAGTTTGTGATACAGCCAGCTGAATCGATAAAGCTGCCGCTGCCCATATCAGATGTTTTTGTCTCATCGTTATCATCTCCTTAGCTATCCCTGAACTTCTATTGAAAGGGAATTAGCAGTATGCGACCTGCTATCAAATGCGCTGTGCAGGCATTACCCTGAGTAAGGTTTAGAACAGACTGGAAGGTTTGTACAGGAAGAAACTTTTTGGCAGCAGGCAGGTTGGCGGAGGGGATATGAACCTTCCATACTTTAACGGACACTCCCTAGGCAATGCTATTGCCCAGGGAGTGTCCATATGACGGGAACTAAAAATCTAAGGACGAGCTACCCGAAGGCGTTTAAGTTAGAGCCCATTCACTTAATAAAAAAGTCTAGCCGTCCTTTATCAGAGATTGCGGCTGAGCTTGATCAACAAATAGGATCAATTATATACAACAGACTTTAAAGGCTAGACTTGCCCCCTTATCTCTCTTCACTCAACAATGTCTTCACCAATGAAATCGCCATCAGCGCCATCACCACTGAAAATGGCAGTGCGCCAATAATCATCACTGACCTCAGTGCATCCATGCCACCGGCGGAGAGTAACACGCCGATCAATAGCGCAAAGATCACCCCCCAGATAATCACGTGCTTAGCCTGTTTTTGACTCTGACTGCCACCAGAGGCGAGGGTGTTAATAATCAGGATTCCCGAGTCTGCTGAGGTGACCAAAAAAGTCATCAGTAAGACCACAATGACCACTGACAGGGCAACCGCCAGCTCAGGAGACAGAATCAGGTTAATGGTTTTAAACAACTGAGCAGAAATATCCGCATTAACGATCGCCCCCTGAGCAACCCCAGACAATTCTAGATCAATGGCTGTGGCGCCGACAAAGGCAAACCAGACCAGGCAGATCAAAGAGGGAATAATCATCGCGCCAATCACATATTCGCGAATAGTGCGGCCGCGAGATACGCGAGCTAAAAACAGTCCTACAAAGGGTGCAAAAGCTATCCACCAAGCCCAGTAAAAAATAGTCCAAGCACTCTGCCAACCCTGTAGCGCAGAAGCAGGATCTGCCCCGTCGCCTGACCATACGGTGGTCGACATGGCGGGCATTGCCACTAGGTAGTCCCAGATCGCGTAGAAAAAGGTTTGCAGGGCAAAGAAGGTGGCACCAAATATGACAAAGAAGGCGATCACAAATGCCGACAGGCCCATATTAATATTGGAGAGCCACTTGATGCCTTTTTTTAGTCCCGACATAGCCGACAGGCAGGAAGCACTGATAATAAGTACCAACCCAACCAGCTGAGCCATCAGAGTCGGCTTGCCACTGTTATCCACCAACCACTCGGCACCGCTAATATTGAAAAAACCTGAAGCCAGCTGAGAGACGCCATAACCAATAGTCACACTGAGGCCTACAA
>Ga0206127_1004918_pt1 | contig 11503 bp, 10 predicted proteins | sample Helgoland_Spring_6_FD_148646 | JGI IMG/M metagenome (GOLD analysis project Ga0206127, IMG submission 148646) | Pelagic subsurface seawater microbial communities from Kabeltonne, Helgoland, North Sea - Helgoland_Spring_Bloom_20160419_1 | ecosystem: Environmental > Aquatic > Marine > Epipelagic ...
TACCCTAACGAGAAGCAGGGGTGTGGCGAAAATATAATTTTCACTTTTACTAGTGTTTTTTTGCCGTTGCGCAATGGGCGAATACCCCCTCGCATGCAGGTGCGTCGATGCTTGAACTCTCGCCGAGATTAGATCACTGTTTCATAGGCGCACCTTGGGCGCAGATCTGACCGTTGTGAGACAAGCTATGAGTGAGCGTATAACACAAATTGTCATCATCGGCGGCGGTCCTTCCGGGCTGCTTTTGTCGCAATTGCTTCATAAGCGCGGCATTCAATCGGTGGTGTTAGAGCGCAAATCCAAAGACTATGTGCTCGGCCGTATTCGCGCGGGCGTCTTGGAACGCGGGCTGCGGGGACTGATGGAGGAGGCCGGGATTGGCGATCGTATGGCCAAAGAGGGCTTCAACCATGACGGCACGTTGATTTCCTACGGCGACGAGATGTTTCGCATCGATATTAAAGAGCTGACCGGGCATTCCGTCATGGTTTATGGGCAGACTGAAGTTACACGCGATCTTTATGAGGCGCGAGAAGCTATGGGCGGCCAAATTGCGTATAATGTAGAAGAGGTTGAGATCCACGATCTCGAAAGCGATTTGGCCACTGTAACCTATCGCCAAGACGGGCAAGCCCACAAGATTCGCTGTGATTTCGTGGCGGGCTGTGATGGGTATCACGGAGTTAGTCGCAAAACCATCCCGAGCAAGATCCGTAAAGAATATGAGAAAGTCTACCCCTTCGGCTGGCTTGGAATATTGTCACGGACGCCTCCGATCAGCCACGAGCTGATCTATGCAAATTCTGAACGCGGATTTGCACTTTGCTCTATGCGCAACGAAAACCTCAGCCGCTATTATATCCAATGCGACCTATCCGACCGACCCGAGGATTGGAGCGATGCGGCCTTTTGGGCTGAATTGAAGCGTCGGTTGCCGCCAGAGGTGGCGAAAAAATTGGTCACTGGCCCGTCGATAGAAAAAAGCATTGCGCCCCTGCGGTCCTTTGTCAGTGAGCCAATGCGCTGGGGTCGCCTGTTCCTCTGCGGCGATGCCGCCCACATCGTGCCGCCCACCGGCGCAAAGGGCCTCAATACAGCCGCCTCTGATGTGCATTATCTTTATAATGGTTTGCGACAGTTTTATGAGACAGGCGATTCGGCCGGGATTGATGGCTACTCAGAGTTGGCCCTTGCTCGGGTTTGGAAGGCTGAACGCTTCAGCTGGTGGTTTTCATCGCTCATGCATCGTTACCCCGACCAAAGCGCCTTCGATATTAGAATGCAAATTGCAGAATTAGAATTCTTGCGCAGCAATCGCGCCGCGCAACAAGCCATGGCGGAGAATTATGTTGGCCTGCCCTATTGATTTGGCCAGACACTCAAAGATAATCACTGGTCGCAGAAATTTTCGGACCGAAAGGGAGCCTCAATGACCGATTTTGCGAAGACCCGTCAGATGTTCGATATTCCAGAGGGTATGATCTATCTCAACGGCAATTCCCTTGGCCCTATGCCAAAGGCTGCCCCGAAAGCCATAAACAGTTTTTTAATGGATGAATGGCGCACGGAATTGGTCCGCGGCTGGAACACGAAAAACTGGTTCATGCAGAGCAATACTCTGGGTGACAGGTTGGGACGTTTGATCGGTGCTCCAGCCGGCAATACCGTGGTGGGGGACACGCTTTCGATCAGGGTATTTCAAGCAGTCGCCGCCGCGCTCGCCTTGGCACCAGAGCGCCGCGTGATCCTATCAGACAGTGGCAATTTTCCCACAGATCTTTACATGGTTGAAGGGCTGATGGGATTGCGTGATGTGGGCTACGTTTTGCGCACCCCAGCGCCAGAAGATGTTTTAAATCATATCACAGAAGAGGTGGCCACCGTCATGGTCACAGAGGTGGATTACCGCAGTGGCCGCAAACACGACATGCAGGCTATTATCAAAAAAGCGCACAGCGTGGGCGCGACGGTCGTTTGGGACTTGGCCCATTCAGCCGGTGCCATTCCTGTGGATGTGTCCGGCACAGATACGGACTTTGCAGTCGGATGCACTTATAAATACCTCAATGCTGGCCCCGGCGGACCGGCTTTTATATATGTCGCACCTCGCTTGATCGATCAGGTTGAACCCGTACTCTCGGGCTGGTTTGCCCATGAGGCGCCGTTTGCTTTTGATCTCAACTTCCGCCCGATGCCGAGCAAAATTGATCGTATGCGGATTGGCACCCCGTCCATTGCAGCGTTCTCTTTGCTTGAGGCCGCATTGGATATTTGGGATCAGGTAGACATGTCAGGTCTGCGCAGCCGATCAGTCGAGCTTTCAGAAGCTCTGATTTCCGGTGTTGAAGCCAATTGTCCCGGCTTAACCCTCGCCAGTCCACGCAATCCCGAGCAGCGCGGCAGCCATGTAGCCTTCGAGTTTGAACACGGCTATGCCTGTATGCAGGCTTTGATTGCGCAAGGTGTCATCGGAGATTTTAGAGCACCAAATATCATGCGCTTCGGCATCACACCCTTATTTACCAGCTTGGATGACATCACCCGTGCCGTTGATATCCTGGCAGATATCGTGACTGCGAAAACGTGGCGGGATCCAGAGTTTCAAAATAGAGCTTTGGTGACCTAAAACGGTTCGACGTTACGAAGGCGCTTTTGCACGCAATTGAACCCTCATAGGTTGATTTTAGGCCTGAAAAACTCCTCCGCGAATGGGAAGGGTTTTCAGGCTTGGGATAGCGCGCCATACGGTGTTCGGCTTGAGTTTGGTGGCAGAACTAACTGACCGCTACAGCGATGTCGCTATCCCAATTAAAACAAGACTAGCTTTTTTTGTGAGTGATGGCTGAATTCCCGATATTCGGGACTTAACCGGGTATGAGCAGATTAAGGCTGAAAATGTGATCAAGTTTATGCTAGCAGTCATCAAATATGCGTGAATAGATCATGCCATAAATTTCATCTTTTGTGCATTTTTTGATTAAAATTTAATCAAGTACTTTTTTGATTCGCAATTTCATTTTATAATCACAAATGAGCCATCCTCTCAAAATCTTCCAATCTAAGTCAATATATCAAATATATTCACATATAAATTAATTAATAACAATTATTTATATGGTACTTAAATTTTTGTCAGATATTCTGTCATGTTGAGGATCTCTCTAAAAACGTGTATGATTATTTTATTGGCGAAGCAGGATAGTACATATGACGAGTGCCGCGACAACGATCGGATCTTCGGTTTTTTGAAGATTAAATCTGACATCATTACCGGCGCATTAAAGCCGGGGAAGAAGTCAAAATTAGACGCCTTAAAAGTGCAGTACTCGTCCAATTTTTCAACCCTAAGGGAAACGCTTAACAGGCTTGCCAGTGATGGTTTTGTCGAAGTGCCCGAGCAACACTGATTTTTGGCCCGTACAATGTATAACGAAGACCTGATTGAGCTGTACAATCTCTGCGTATTACTGGAATGCGCCGCATTGAAGGCTTCCTTAACATTTGGGGATGAAGATTGGGAAGGAAATTTGGTGTATGCTCACCACAAACTGGCGATGATTTGCAAGAAAATTATGGATGGTGAGGTCGTTTCTCCAGAACGTCGACTGCACCATGATTGGGAATTTCATTTTGCCTTGGTGCGCGCCTGCAACTCTCGGCACATGATCGCAGTTTTTTCAGAATGTATATGAAAAATATATTGGATACAAATTGTTGCTGCGCAATTATCGCTGAGAAAAAGCCTTTATTTTTCCCTGGCCACCAATTAGAGCCGTTCTCCATTGTATTTTCGACTGCGCGACCTATGTTGCGACCCAAAGACACTGGAGAATAAAATGCCCTATACCCCACCCAAAGTTTGGACATGGGACGCGCAGAATGGCGGCAAGTTTGGCAATATCAACCGACCAATTGCCGGACCAACTTTCAAAAAAGATCTGCCTCTTGGCCAACATCCTTTGCAGTTATATTCGCAAGGCACGCCCAATGGCGTGAAAGTCACAGCCATGCTCGAAGAGCTGCTGGCGCTTGGGCATGAAAGTGCGGAATATGACGCCTGGCTGATCCCCATCGGTGAAGGGGCGCAGTTCGGAAGCGGTTTCGTTGACCTCAACCCCAATTCCAAGATTCCCGCCATGTTGGATCAGGAAACTGGGCTTAAAATTTTCGAAAGCGGCTCAATTTTGATTTATCTGGCCGAAAAATTTGGCGCATTTCTTCCTAAAGATATCGCACAGCGTTCTGAGACATTGAACTGGCTGTTTTGGCTCCATGGGTCTGCCCCTTATTTGGGCGGCGGCTTCGGTCATTTCTATGCCTATGCGCCAGAGAAATTTGAATATCCCATCAATCGCTTCTCAATGGAGGCAAAGCGCCAACTCGATGTGCTCGACCGCAACCTGGCAGAACGACAATATCTAGCAGGAGATCGCTATTCCATCGCCGATATTGCGGCAGCGCCATGGTATGGTGCGTTGGTTAAAGGCCTACTTTATAATGCAGCAGAGTTCCTTGACGTGACCAGCTATAAAAATGTGACACGGTGGGCCGATGAGATCTTTGCCCGCCCTGCGTTTCAGCGTGGCCGTATGGTCAATCGCACCCATGGGCCAGCCGCTGAACGTCTCACTGAGCGTCACAGCGCCAGCGATTTTGCGGACCCGAGCAAGGCATAAACGCCGCGACCCGGCCAATCTTCGCACAATAGTATTTTTTCAAACTTGCCAATCTGAGCGCCTTGCCGGCATGATGCGCACAGCTTCATCGGGGGGATCTCATGTTCAAAAAAGCATTGGTCACAGGCGGCAATGGTAATCTTGGCCGCTTAGTGGCACAGCAACTGGAAGACCTTGGCACGCAGGTTGTAAGTTTCGACCTGCCGGGCAGTGAAGGCCCTCATTGCGAGCAAAGGCATGCGGTCGTCTTAGGCGACATGCGAGACCATCACCTCTTGGGGAACACGCTTATCGCTCATAAGCCCGACGTGGTGATTCACCTCGCATCTATGCTTTCGGGCAGCTCTGAAGCCAATCCTGAATTGGCCTGGGAGGTGAATACTTCCAGTTCTATCCGCTTGATGCGCCTATGTTTGGAGCAAAATATCGGACCTTTTTTCTTTGCAAGCACCACGGCAACCTATGGTCCTGACCTTACCAGCCCCGTTGCATTAAGCACACCGCAATGGCCAGAAAATATTTATGGTGCAACCAAAGTCGCAGTTGAGCGCATGGGGGTTTACCTCAAGTTGAAGCATGGATTTGATTTTCGCTGCCTGAGGTTCCCAATGGTTCTATCCCCCTCAGCCCCAGCCGGTGCTATGACCGCATATCCAAGCCATGCCATCGCTGCTGCAACCAGAGGTGAAAACTTCGTTATGCCAGTTGCCCCGGAGACCGGCATGTCGACACTTTACCTGAATGATGTGACCCGCAGCATCGTTGAAATTTGCTCCGCTCAGCGCGCTGCACTGACCCAAAACGCCTATAATCTGCACAGCTATATGTTCACGGCCCAAGACCTCGTCGCGGCAATCCAAAACCGTTTTCCTGATTTCACCTGCACCTTCACCCCGGGCAGCCCGACTGATGATCTCGTCCTGCGTTGGCCAGATGTCTTTGATGACAGTGCTGCGCGGGCGGATTGGGGCTGGGAGCCACATTATGACTTTGACGCCACCATCGAAGCGCTGGTGCAATTCGCGACAACCCAACGGTAAAGGCGCTGACATGACCTCCTATGACACTCTGTTAATCTCCAGCCCGGCAAAGCATGTCCTACAAATCACTTTGAATCGCCCTGAATTTGCCAATGCGTTCAACACACAAATGGCTTTGGATTTGGTGGATATTTTTGAATCTCTGTCGATGGACCCCAGCGAAACCCGCGCAATCATCCTAACCGGATCTGGTACGCGCGCCTTTTGCGCGGGCGGGGATTTGAAAGAACGCCATGGGATGAGCAACGCCGCCTGGTCCAAGCAGCATTTGGTTTATGAGCGCATGGCCCGCGCGGTCATTACCTGCCCAATCCCCGTGATAGGGGCCATAAATGGTGCAGCTTACGGGGGTGGATGCGAGTTGGCCGCAGCTGTCGATTTTGTCTATGTGGCCCATGGCGCGCGTTTTGCGCAAACCGAAGTTAAAATTGGCATCATTCCTGGCGCAGGTGGCACGCAAACCCTTGCGCGGGCGATCGGCGAGCGCCGGGCCAAGGAATTGATCCTCACCGGCGAGGTCTTCACGGCCGAGCAGGCTTTGAACTGGGGGCTCGCCAATGCCATTTATTCGATTGAAGAGCTGCTCCCTGCTGCGCTCAAAACTGCCAAAACCATGGCGGCCAACGCACCAATCGCGGTGAAGCAAGCCAAACTGGCGATTTTGCGCGGCAGCGGCTTGGGGCTGGCGGATGGGTTGGCTTTGGAAATCGAGGCCTATAATCGGACCATTCCCACCGAAGACCGCCGCGAAGGGGTGGCGGCGTTCAATGAAAAGCGCCCGCCCGTGTTTCGCGGCCAGTGATCCAAACCAGAGCGCGGCTCAGATATCGGTGACCGGCCGCCTCTGCGCAGCCAAAATGCGCATCAAAGCGGCATCGCGTTCTTGCTCCAATTGCTCAATGGATTTTCCCTGGGCCTCGGCCTCAACCCCCGCGATCAAAGTAGCGCGCAGCTCTGGCGTGAGCTGCGGGGTGCCAAGCGTGCTCCAACGCCCCTCCTGACTGTCACCGAGATGCTCAAGATAATGGGCCAAGCCGCCAGAGCCGCCCCCCAGATGATAGGTCATATGTGCACCCATAACAGCCCAGCGCAGTCCCGGGCCGTTCACCAACGCAAGATCCACCGACTCTACATCCGCGATGCCTTCCGCGACGATATGCACCGCTTCGCGCCAGAGGGCAGAGGCCAACCGATTGGCCAAATGCCCCACCGCCTCACGCTTCATCCGCACAGGCACCCGGCCAATACGGCGATAAAGCTCTTCAGCGCGGGCCAAAGTTGCCTCTGCTGGGCAAAACAGCTCAACCAAGGGCACAAGATGCGGTGGGTTATAAGGGTGGGCGTTCAGCAGGCGCTCTGGCCTGTCCATCTGCGCGCTCAGACGCGACCAGGGAAGGCCAGACGCGCTTGAGGCAATCAATGCATCGGCCTCGGCATGCATCTCAAAGCTGCGATACAGATCGTGTTTCACATCCAAGCGCTCAGGGGCATTCTCTTGCACGAATATCGCGCGTGACAGCACCACTTCACGCTCAGCCGCGACCGTCAATCGCCCCGGCCTGTCCGCGCCAGCATCCACTTGCCACAATTGCGCTATGGGCGCTTGGACCCGTTCCTCAAGCGCATCTCGCGCCTCAGGATCAGGGTCCCAAGCCTGCACATCAAACCCGTGATGCAAAAACAATGCAGCCCAACTGACACCAATCAACCCGGCTCCAAGAATCGCAATTGGGCGCTCTTTATCCAGCATCCGAGGGCTTTACCGCGGCGCCATACGGATTGCGCCATCCAAGCGGATGACTTCACCGTTCAACATTTGATTTTCGATGATATGTCCAACCAGATTGGCATATTCCGCCCCCTGACCCAAACGCCGAGGGAAGGGCACCTGCGCGCCCAGCGCATCTTGAACCTCTTGCGGCATACCGTCCATCATGGGGGTGGCGAAAATACCTGGCGCAACGGCGCATACACGAATTCCTTTGTCGGCCAAATCCCGCGCCATCGGCAGGGTCAAACCCACGATGCCACCTTTAGATGCAGAATAGGCAACCTGACCAATCTGTCCATCATAGGCCGCCACCGAAGCTGTGTTGACAATAACGCCCCGTGCACCATCGGGCCCACATGGATCTGCGGCCGCCATTAAACACGCGGCTTGAGACGCGCAGTTGAAACTCCCTATCAAATTAACTTGGATTGTTTTGGAAAATATCGCAGGATCATGGGCAGCACCGCGTGATACGGTTTTAATTGCAGGAGCAATACCTGCACAATTTATCATGATGCGCGGCGTGCCAAGAACTGCGACGACAGCCTCAAACCCTGCGGCGACACTGACAGGATCGGCCACGTCAACATGCTGAAACAGCCCACTAACCTCCTGCGCTACGGCCTCACCGACCTGAGTATTAAGATCAAAAACCGCAACCCGCGCCCCCATTTCCGAGAGCTTCCGCGCGGTGGCCGCACCTAAACCAGAGGCACCACCGGACACAACGGCGACAGCAGTATTTCCAAATATCATAAGCATTCCCCAAATGTGACCACAGGATTGCGGTCAATTATAGCACCATGGTATTGCAACCAACGGTGAGGTCAAACTGCATTATGCTTTTTGACAGCCCCACGCGGCATCTGTAGAGCATCGGTCCAGATCTCATGCCTACAGCCAGCCATAAAGAACGCCTCGTGAGCAATACAATTGCTCCCCGCTATCAAACGGAGAACGGCTACCTCACACAGACCACTCGAAAAACTTACATCAAGCGGGCAGTCGAAGCCGGGCGCTTGCCCCCACAGGCGCGGCGCATGGAAACGATTACCTCGCTGCAGGCGTCACATGATCCACAAATGCCGATCCAATTTTGGCAGCTTTTCGCAGAAGCCAACTGAGACGTTAAAGTCGCCTATGCTTAAGGTGCGCAGGCGTGACTGCTACCACAGACGAAAGCGATGACTGGAATGTTGACGTGTCCTACGACATGGGCAACGGCATGAGCGTATTTGTTGGTGCTGACGACGCAGGCGGCGGTGCATCGCTCTTGGCATCTTATACAGATGACAGCGACGACGAAGTTGGTGCAAAAGATTACAAAGAAGGCATGACCTTACAGCTTTCTTTCGCATTCTAATTTAGTTAGATTGAACGTTGAAAAGGCGGCCCATGCGGGTCGCTTTTTTGCTTTTGGAAGATGAATATTTCAGCATGGATCCCTCGGAGCTCTAGAAACCTAAGATAAAGCAGCCTATGACTACCGGCGGGCACTCAATCTGGGTTTGGCCCATGAATATATAGACGAGGCAGATCCCATGAGCAGCTATTCCCCCGCTGAAATCGAAGCCAAGTGGCAAGAGGCTTGGGCCAAAGGCGAGACCTTCAAGGCCGTGGCGACTGCGGATCGTCCGAAATACTATGTCTTGGAAATGTTTCCCTATCCGTCAGGCCGCATTCACATGGGCCATGTCCGCAATTACACCATGGGCGATGTCATTGCGCGCTACAAGCTTTCCACTGGTCACAATGTGCTGCATCCAATGGGTTGGGATGCTTTTGGCATGCCCGCTGAAAACGCCGCCATGGCTATAGGTGGGCATCCAAAAGAATGGACTTATGACAACATCGCCACCATGCGCGCGCAAATGAAGCCTTTGGGCCTATCCATCGATTGGTCGCGCGAATTTGCTACCTGTGATCCAGAATATTACGGTCAACAACAGGCGTTGTTTCTCGATATGCTTGCCAATGGATTGGTGTATCGCAAGAATGCGATGGTCAATTGGGATCCGGTCGATATGACGGTGCTGGCCAATGAACAGGTAATTGACGGGAAAGGCTGGCGTTCCAATGCCGAGGTTGAACGCCGCGAGCTGACACAATGGTTCTTCAACATCTCATCCATGTCGGGCGAGTTGCTCAGCGCCTTGAACGAGCTAGAAAATTGGCCCGCCAAAGTTCGCTTGATGCAGGAAAATTGGATCGGCCAATCACGCGGGTTGGAAATGACCTTTCCACTGACCACGCCTCAAGATGGTCACGAAGGCATCACCGTTTACACCACCCGCCCCGATACATTGGTAGGCGCCTCATTCATCGGCCTCGCCGCCAGCCATCCGCTGACCCAAAGCCTGGCGGCTCAAAATCCCGCGCTGGCGGAATTCTGCGCTGAATGTAAGAAAATGGACACCACAGAAGCGGCCATGGAAAAGGCGGAAAAGAAGGGCTTTGATACCGGCATAACCGTGCAAAACCCGCTTGGTGGCGCGCCATTGCCTGTTTGGGTCGCCAATTTCGTGATGATGGACTATGGCACCGGCGCGATCTTCGCCTGCCCCGCCCATGACCAGCGCGACCTTGATTTTGCGCGGAAATATGATCTGCCGGTGATTGATACGTTCTTTGCGCTGGGCGATGCCACACCCGTAACAGATGTGGCCTTTGTTCCAGCCAAAACCGAAACAGTTCGCTGGGTCAACCAACCTGCCTGCCTGCAAGAGGCGACCGGGCAAGAAGCGATTGATGCCACAATCGACTGGGCAGAGGCGCAGGGGCTTGGCATCGGCAAAACGCAGTATCGTTTGCGCGATTGGGGCTTGAGTCGACAGCGTTATTGGGGCTGTCCGATTCCAGTTGTGCATTGTGACAGCTGCGGCGTGGTGCCAGAAAAAAAAGACAACCTGCCGATCCGCTTGCCCGACGATGTGACATTTGACATTCCTGGGAACCCATTGGATCGCCATCCGACCTGGCGCAACTGCACCTGCCCCGCTTGCGGCCAGGAGGCCCGCCGCGAGACCGACACAATGGATACTTTCGTGGATTCCTCTTGGTATTACGCGCGCTTCACGGCCCCCAATGCCTCCACACCTACGGATATGGCTGAAGCCAGTTATTGGATGAACGTCGATCAATATATCGGCGGCGTAGAACATGCGATTTTGCACCTGCTCTATTCGCGCTTCTTTGCGCGCGCCATGCAGATTTGTAGCCATTTGCCCGCGTCCGCGATTGAACCTTTTGACGCGCTGTTTACCCAGGGCATGGTCACCCATGCAATCTATAAATCGGAAGGCAAGGATGGCCGCCCTGTCTATCACTACCCCGAAGAGGTGGCGCTGCGCGATGGGAAGGCCTTCCTGCTTGAGGGGGGCGCTGAGGTCACCATTGTGCCTTCGGCAAAAATGTCAAAATCAAAGAATAACGTTGTTGATCCTATCAGCATCATCAGCAGCTACGGTGCCGATACGGCACGGTGGTTTGTGTTGTCTGACAGCCCACCCGAGCGCGACGTGGAATGGACCGCCTCTGGTGCCGAAGCGGCGTTTAAGCATTTGAACCGCGTCTGGCAGCTCTGCGATAAAATCGCTGATATGGATGAGAAACAATCTGGCGATGGGGACAAAGACCTTCTGCGAGCCCTGCATAAAACCATTGAAGACGTCACCTCAGGAGTGGAAAGTTTTGGATTTAATGCAGCGATTGCAAAGCTCTACGGCTTTACCGCAACATTAGCCAAGTCCAAGGCGGGCTATGCCGCTCAACAGGAGGCAATCATGACCTTGGCGCAATTGATGGCGCCTATGACGCCGCATTTGGCCGAGGCAATTTGGGCGCATCAAGGTGGGCAGGGGCTTATTGCTCATGCGCCCTGGCCAAAAGCAGATCCAGCGCTTTTGGCTGAAGATGAGGTAACATTGCCCATTCAAATCAATGGCAAACGCCGTGATGAGATCACCGTAGCCAAAGATATGAGCAAAGACGAGCTGGAAGCCTTGGTGTTACAGAAT
>Ga0206127_1004920_pt1 | contig 11503 bp, 14 predicted proteins | sample Helgoland_Spring_6_FD_148646 | JGI IMG/M metagenome (GOLD analysis project Ga0206127, IMG submission 148646) | Pelagic subsurface seawater microbial communities from Kabeltonne, Helgoland, North Sea - Helgoland_Spring_Bloom_20160419_1 | ecosystem: Environmental > Aquatic > Marine > Epipelagic ...
CTGACCAAACCCGCTTCTTCTGCCCCTTCTTCCCCGCCATCGCTCACCTCAAGATGTCCATTATCAATGGTGGACATCTAGCAGGCACTCCTTCCCGCCGTCAGAGCGGGACAACCGGACGCATACCCTCGATCTGTGCAAGATCATCGTGATGCTGCGCCAGATGCGCGATCATTTCCACAATGCGCTGTGCATCGCACGCGCGCGCCTCTCGTGTAGTAATTTGTTCCATACTGTCTCTCTTCTCAAAACCAGAGAGGCATATGCTCCACAAAAAAACCGCCCCTCTGGGCGGTTTCATTCATGCTCAAATGTAGATTAACCAGCCTTGCTATATTGCAAAGCGATAAAACGAATTCATGTGAGCGGTCTGTGTCATGGGTGTTGGATAAATCATCCGCAAGCACCGCGCAAGGGCGATGCTCGCAGTGTGTTTTTACGCGTTCACATCAACAACGACACGGCCTTTGACCTGACCTTTAAGAATATCGCGACCCAAAGCTGGCAAATCAGAGAGCACAGCTGGCTGCACCATTGCTTCCAATTTATCCATTGGCAGGTCCTTCGCAACACGCTCCCACGCGCGCAGACGGTTCTCATAAGGTTGCATAACACTATCGATGCCAAGCAGGTTAACACCGCGCAACAAGAACGGAATAACCGTCGCTGGCAGACCCGCACCACCGGCAAGACCGACAGCGGAAACCGATGCGCCATACTTCATCTGACCGAGTACGCGCGCAAGCATCTCGCCACCGACAGCATCCACACATCCGCCCCACACTTCTGCTTCAAGCGGACGCTTCACCGTCTCGTTCAACTCTTCACGCGCCACGATCTGCGTCGCGCCAAGGCCGCTCAAATACTCAGCAGTCTCTGGACGCCCCGTGACCGCTGCAACCTCATGACCCAAATGCGCCAGGATCGCTGTCGCGACTGAACCAACACCGCCTGCAGCCCCTGTCACCAAAACAGGTCCGTCTTTGATCCCGTGATCCTCAAGCGCCATCACAGCGAGCATGGCGGTGAAACCAGCAGTTCCAACTGCCATCGCTTGGCGCGTGTCCAAACCGCTTGGCAGGGGCACAAGCCAGTCGCCACTCACGCGTGCTTTCTGGGAATAACCGCCCCAATGCGCCTCGCCGACGCGCCAGCCTGTCAAAACGACCTTGTCGCCCGCTTTGTAACGCGCATCATCAGACGCTTCGACAGTGCCCGCAAAATCGATGCCTGGAATATGCGGGTAATTACGTACCAAGCCGCCACCGGGCCCAATGCAAAGCCCGTCTTTATAGTTCACTGTAGAGTACTCCACCGCAACCGTCACATCACCTGCTGGCAGATCATCAAGCGTGATCTGCTCCACAGCCGCGCTGGTCTTACCTTCTTCATTCTTGTTCACGATCAATGCATTAAACATCTCTTATCCCTTCATCTTTCCACTTAAACTTCGGGGTTTGGGGCTGGCCCCAGTCCGACCTCGATCAAATCCAAAACGTCTCCCAAACCGTGACAGGTTGAATGCCTGTCGGCGTGACAACATCCAATTCACTTCCCGCATCCCAATGGGTCATGCGCACCATTCCGATCGCGACGTTCGTCGCAAAATCTGGTGAATACGCCGCAGAACTCACAGTTCCAACCTGACGATCTCCATCCATCAAGGGCCAAAGCCGATCACAGGTTGGAACTGCGTCGCCGTGTATCTCAATTGGGCGTAACTGCTTCACAGGTCCTTCTTTCGCAACCCGCAAAAGCGCATCGCGACCAACACAGCCAATCGCCGTGGACGTGTTGCAGAACTTTCCAAGCCCGCATTCATGGGGCGTGTTGTCGTCGTTCATGTCGTTGCCGTAAGACAGCAAGCCACCCTCGATCCGCTCGATCAGGTTGGGACAACCAGCATACACATCCAAGTCCTTGCCTGCTTCCATAAGTGCATTCCACAAAGGCATGGCAATGTCAGAGCCTTCGACGTAAATCTCGAATCCGCCTTGTTTGGAATAGCCAGAGCGCGCCACAACCAACTGACGGCCTTGAAATTCGAACATGCCATCGCGGAAAAACTTCACGTCTTTCACACCGTCGCCAAAGACACGCGCCATCAGCGCTTCTGCTTTCGGGCCTTGCACAGCGAGCGGCGACACATCGGGCTCATCCACCAACACATCCAAGCGATAGCCGTTAGCGATGCCCTTTACCCACAATAATAGATCACTGTCAGCAATCGAAATCCACCAGCGATCCTCGGCAAGTTTCACCGCGACTGGATCATTGAGCATACCGCCCGTCTCATCAACGATAGGCACGTAATAACACTGCCCCGCATTCATCCCGCGCAAGTCGCGTGGCGTCAGCATTTGCATCAAGCGCGCGGCATCAGGACCGCGCAATTCCACCTGACGCTCGACCGCAACATCCCAAATTTGCACTGCAGATTTCAGGTGGTGATAGTCTTCCTCGACAGAGCGAAAAACCGTCGGCAAAAGCATGCGATTATAAACGGTATAAGCTTTGACGCCTGCGGCTTCGACTCCGTCCGAAAACGGTGTGCGCCGCAAACGGCGCGAAGGAGAGATAAGAGCCATAGGGGCTACTCCGGTAAAAATGGGATATCAGTAGTGTACATCGGCGCGTCAGCGGCGCCGAGCATAGCATGGACCTGTCCACGATGATGGGTTTGGTGATTGAACATTTGCACAACGCACATGGCGCGCGGCTTGCTGATATCGGCCTGAATAGAGCCAGAAAACCACGTAAGGTCGCCCGTCAGATCAAGATGCGTCACACCTTTCGCCCAAGCCACAAAACGCGCATCCGTGCGAAACCGCTCTGTTGACCATTCGGCCAGCGTTTTCGTCGTGTCCGTTGTGTCGGTCTTGGTCAAATCGGTCTCTGCGGGGCCCATGCCACCATCAAAGCGCGAAATCCAAAGCGTATCCCCCCAAAGCAAATGGTTTACTGTGCGAAAGATAGAACCGAAAAACGCGCCGCGATCTGCGCGTAGATCGGCATCTGTCATGCTCTCAAGTGACTTCAAAAGCTCTGCGTTTTGCCAGCGATTGTAGCGCGCCATGAGCAAGCAATACTCAGGCGAGATCATTTTTTGTCACTGCCCCAGTCGATCGGGCAAATCTCGGCAGACTTGCCGCCAAAGTCCCAGATACGACCAAAATCACGGACCTTAGACTTGATGCCTTTTGCAGCAATAATATCCGGCCCCATCCAGTACTTTGAATTCGAAATCATCACCGGATGATCAGGGTTCGCGCCTGTAATCATCTCGATTTCGCCTTGGATTTTACGCCCGATATAGAGACCACGCTTCTTGCCATCGCGCACGATTTCGACCTTCTCGCGCTCTGCATTGACGATGTCGCTGACCAACATCGTGAACAGACCAGTCGTGCCACCTGCGGCGCCAGAGAAAATCTGCAAGAGGCCGTTATACGCTTTGCCAGAGGCGCGCTCGTCCACGTAAGCGGCGACTTTCCAGCCACCTTCCGCCATGCGGCCTGGAATTTCGACCATCAAACCGACGTTGAGGCCGTTCAGGTCTTCACCCTCGTAGTGACCTTCATCAATCGCAATCGCCATCCATGCGTTGCAGTGGCCTTCTGTGGGAGGGTGCGCGCCAAGCGAGACAACGCAAGGGCAGAACAATTCGCACGAGCAGTTCAAGAACAATTCGCCCTTGATCGCCCAATCCGTATGCGATGCCGTGCGCCGCTTTGGGTTGCTCATCCGGCTGTCGATGCGCTGGCTGACTGGCAAACGATCCGCGTCGGGTTTCTTTTTAACTGCCATGTGATCTCATCCTCCCATGAGCGGGGTCCAAAGCAGCACCGCCGCTCCGGCTGCGATCAAGATCGCCCCCATTGGTTTTGTTACGTAATGCCCGATCTGGGGCAGTTTTTCGATGACCATAAAGAACGTAGCGAGGCCCATCCACAAGAGGCTCATCACGCCTCCAACAAAGCCAAGCGCCATAAATCCCCAGCAACAGCCCACGCAGAATGCGCCAAGCCCGAGGCCCATTTTGAGACCGCCGAAGTATCCTGTCTGCCAATGCCCCAAGAAGTAGTTCATCGGACTGTGGCAGACCCCGTGGCAGACTTCCTTGGCTCGGGTGAACTGAAACAAGCCAACGACAATCAGCAATCCACCTGCAAATAACGTAGAATTGGGAATGCCAAGCATATCAATCACGCCGCCGAACAGTAGCGCGAGTTGTACGGCAGCGATAAGGGCCGCAAAGGCCACCCAAGCAATCATGTAGCCAGACAAAATACCCAACCACCCTGCCCGCGTGCCATCTGCGGACGTCATCAACATCTCGTAAGCGCGCAAGGTTGGCACCATCGTCGGCAACATCATAGCCGCCATCATGATCGCCCACATGGAAAATAGCGGGCCAAATTCAGCCATGGGCATTTTCATGTCCATGCGCGGATCCATCGCCGCCATCCGCGCGCCCATTTCGCCCGGACGCCCCAAAAGATCGAGGTCCATCTGCATCGCCATCATATACATCATCCACCACGCAAGGAGGATGATCGTAAAAAAGCCAAGCCAAAGAGTAGAACGGACCATAGCGTGCGGAATCACTTTTAGGTTTCGGTTGCGTTTTTAATGTCAGACATTTAAACGTCAGACAAATGAAAATTGATCCAAATTCCAAATCCGATCTCTCTGCGCAGATCGCCAAAGCGATCCGCGATGCGATTGTGAGTGGCGCGTTGATTGTTGATGAGCGCTTGCCCTCTGAAGCTGAGCTCTCCGAGCAATTTGAAGTGTCACGCGCGACCGTTCGTGAAGCTTTGAAACGCTTGGCCGCGCAAAGTCTGATCCGCACCCAGCGCGGTGCGTTTGGTGGGGCTTTCGTTAATCGGCTGAGCTTTGAAGAAGCGTATGGGCAGCAGATCACAACATCGACGCTTTTGCTGTCGATGAACGCAGTGAGTTTCGAAACAGCGTGCGAGGCACGGTTTGCATTAGAGCGCGCCTGTGCGCCGCTTTGCGCAAAGCGGCGCACACCTGACCATCTAGCAACGATGCGGGCCGAGATTTTTCGCCAATCCCAACCCGGTCTGAGCGATGAAAGTTGGTGCGCGAGTGATGTCGCGTTTCACCGTGCATTGGTGGATGGTGCCGGCAATCCGGTTCTGTCCTATCAACTCGCAGGCGCTGTCGAGGCGATGCAACCTTTGATGAATATGATCACGTTTACCGCGCGATCACGCGAACGCATAATAGCACTGCACACAAAAATCGCTGATTTTTGCGATGCAGGAGACGGCCCTGCAGTTGATCAAACTTTAGAAACGTTGGCAGCTTACACATTGCAGTTGGGTCAAGAAATGGCCGATAAAAAAGCAAACCGTTAAAGCCGCAGTGCAGACAATTTTTTCTAGAAAAATTGCGTGCGCCCTTTGGAGACTTCAATGATTGAAATCATCAATATCATCGTCGCATTGATGACCATCGCATTTGGCGCGTTTGGCTTTCTTGCTCCACGCTATACAGCCTCTGCGCTAGATCTGGGGATCGGCCCCAGCAATATGGGGCTGAGCGAATTGCGCGCATCTGTGGGCGGATTGTTTGTGGCCATGGGGATATTCGCAATCTGGTCAGGCATCCCAATGGCCTATGCGATGTTGGGTGTCGCTTATACAGGTGCCGCAGTCGGACGCTTGGTGTCGATTGTTTTGGACAAACCCCCGTTCAAGAAAGCAATGCTCTATTTTTCACTCGAAGCCGGCCCCGCGGCGTATCTGCTCTTGGCAAACCTTTAAGCGCTACCTATATATGAGATGTCCGCAAGGACTATGGACATAAACGCGCCCGTAATAAGCGGTTCGGACCCGGGGGCGGTACCCGGCGACTCCACCAATCACCCGTTCATTTGACGGCGGAGGGGGTCGAAATAGGATCGACGAACGTCTAAAGGGGTTAGCTTTGTTTCGGCTGGGTGCCACCGTATCGGCCCAAAATGTACAATTGCAAATGACAATCGTGCTCCAATGGCGATGGCAGCGTAAGCTACCGGAACTATTGAAAACTTAAGCCCTACGGTTTAGCGACTTTAGGCGGGGTTCGCAGGTACCTGGCAACAGAAACCTGCACTACTTTTCCCTCTTTTTGGGGCTCTGCCCCCGTCTGATCAAAGATCAGCCTCCCCCGGGATATTTAAGAAGAAGGGAAACAAGCAGGTTAGCGCCCTTCAAAATCGGCGGTGCGTTTGTCGAGGAATGCAAGGACGCCTTCTTTGAAATCGCGCGTTTGACCGCATTTGCCTTGGAGTTTTGCCTCTAGCGTGAGTTGATCTTCAAGCGAGTTTTCAAAGGACGCGCGGATCGCATGTTTGGCTTCGGCATAAGCCGCGGTAGGACCATTGGCCAGATGCGTCGCGCGGGCTTTCCATGTCGCGACGAACTCTGCCTCTGGCACGGCTTCCCAGATCATGCCCCAGCGTTCTGCCTGCTCAGCAGAGATTTTATCCGCAAACAAGGCTGCGCCCATCGCTTTCGCCATGCCCATTTGGCGCGGCATGAAGTAAGTGCCACCCGCATCAGGGATCAAGCCGATCTTGGTGAACGCCTGCATAAAGAACGCTTTTTCAGACGCAATCACCACATCCGCACCAAGGGCGAGGTTGGCGCCCGCGCCAGCGGCCGCTCCATTCACAGCGCTGATGGTGGGCACAGGGCAATCGGTGATCGCCGCAAGCATGGGTTGGTATTCATCGCGCAACGTGCGTTCAAGATCGACGTTACCTGCGTTGGCGCGATCACCCAGATCCTGCCCCGAGCAAAACGCGCGCCCTGCCCCAGTGAGCACCACACAACGTGATTCGCGCCCACCTGTGCGCACGGCATCGGTGAGTTCCGCGCGCATCTGAGTGCTCAGTGCGTTCATAACGTCTGGACGATTGAGCGTTATAACCGCGATATTGTCCGCGACTGCGTATGTGATTGTTTGATAGTCCATGCTCGTCCTCATATTCAAAACGCGGCGGTGTCACTCGTCTTTGAGCAGCTCAGCCAATCTGTTCTTTTCCGTGTCACTAAGTGCGACAACTTCGGGCTCAGACGCGCCTTGACGCGTGCGCAGATACCCAAAGCCAATCGCGCTGGCTAACAGCAGCATGAGCGGACCCGCGGCCCAAAGCAACCAGTTCGAGCCTGTGACGGTGGGTCGAAGCAACACATATTCGCCGTAGCGGTCCACGATAAAGTCAATCGCTTGCGAGTCACTGTCCCCACCCACCAGTCGCTCGCGCACCAAAAGGCGCAGATCACGGGCCAAGGGCGCTTCGCTCTCATCAATGGATTCATTTTGACACACGAGACAGCGCAACCCTTTCGAGAGGTCGCGCGCGCGTTGTTCCAGCACAGGGTCGTCCAACACTTCATCCGGTTGTACCGCGCTCAAGGGCAGCGCGATGACCATCAAAAGGATTGCAAGCGCCTGTCTCATTGCGCAGGCACGTGTGTTTCACGACGCTTGCGCGCGCCCGCAGCAACGCGGAACCTGCGATCAGACAGGCTTAGGAAACCTCCCAAGGCCATAAGCAACGTCCCTGCCCAAATCCAATTCGCTAAAGGTTTGATATAGGTGCGCAGCGTCCAGCCACCGCCCTGTTGCGGATCCCCGATAACCACATAGACATCACGTAAGAAACGATAATCGATCGCGGCTTCGGTCGTCGGCATTTGCGCGACAGGATAGTTGCGCTTTTCAGGGTTGAGCAGTGCGATATCAACACCATCCTGGCGCAAGATCACATCGCCCATCGTCGAGAGATAATTCGGACCTTGCACTCGTTTTACACCTTTGAGTTCCAGCTCGAATTGTCCAACGGTGAAGGGTTCATCAATCTTGGCGACGCGAATATCCTCGACCTGCCATGCCAAAAGACCTGCAATGCCAAACATCGTCACACCAAGGCCAGCATGGGCAACCGCCTTGCCCCAATCCGCACGCGGGAGACGCAACAAGCGATCCAATTTGCGTTGCGCGCGCATCCAAAGATCAAGAGCAGCGCCAAAGACCACCCAAGCGCCAAGGAACAAACCAAGGGGTCCCATAAGCGAGCGACCCGTTTGCATAACCCAAACCAGCAATGCCAAAGCCAGCGCAAGTCCGAAGACATAGCGCATTTGATGCACGGCCCGCCCGATCTTGCCACGTTTCCACGCAAGTGTTGAGCCAATCGGAAGGATCAAGCCTAACGCAATCATGAACGGCGTGAAGGCCATATTAAAGAACGGCGGCCCGACGGAAAGTTTGCGATCAAAGAACATTTCCGCAAACATTGGCCAAAGGGTTCCGACGAAGACCACAAAACACGAAACGGCGAGCAAAATGTTGTTGCTGACTAACGCACTTTCGCGGCTGACAACGCTAAACACACCTTTCGCTTCCATCGTTGAAGCACGCATCGCGAACAAGATCAAAGCGCCACCTGTGAAAAAGGCGAGGATCATCAGAATGAAAACACCGCGCTCTGGATCGTTGGCAAAGGCATGCACAGAAGTGAGCAGGCCTGAACGTACAATGAATGTACCGATCAGCGAAAAGCCAAAGGCGAGGATCGCAAGCAGGATTGTCCAACTCTTCAGGCTCTCGCGCTTTTCCACGACGATAGCAGAATGCAGCAAGGCAGCCGCCAAAAGCCAAGGCATAAAGGATGCGTTTTCGACCGGATCCCAGAACCAGAAACCACCCCAACCCAACTCGTAATAGGCCCACCAAGAACCAAGCCCGATACCAATCGTCAAGAATACCCACGCCGCGAGCGTCCAAGGACGCACCCAACGGGCCCAAGCCGCATCGACGCGGCCTTCGAGCAAAGCAGCGACCGCGAACGAGAACGCCATCGAGAGACCAACGTAGCCGAGGTAAAGGAACGGTGGATGGAAGGCCAAGCCCGGGTCTTGCAAGAGCGGGTTGAGGTCTTGGCCATCAAACGGCGGGACCGCGAGGCGTAAGAACGGGTTAGATGTGAAGAGAATGAAAGCGAAGAACGCCACTGCGACAGAGGATTGAATTGCTAAAACGCGGGCGCGCAACGTAGGTGGCAGATTGTCGCCAAACCACGCAGCACAAGCGCCAAAGAGTGTCAGAATAAGCACCCAAAGCAGCATGGAACCTTCGTGATTGCCCCAAACGCCACTGACTTTGTAAAGCATCGGCTTGGCGGAATGCGAATTCAACCAAACAAGGCGCAAGGAAAAATCAGATGTCACAAATGCATAGGTCAGCGCCGCAAAGGCAAACGCCGTAAACAAAAACTGCATCTTGGCAGCAGGTTCGGCCACGGCCATCCAGCCGTACCAGTGTTTGTGCGCGCCGATCAGAGGCACAACCGCTTGCACGATTGCGATCAAAAAGGCGAGGATGAGGACGAAATGTCCGAGCTCTGTAATCATAGCTCAAACTATAGGGCGCGCCTTGCATATCGCCAACCGTTTTCGAGCGGAATTGCGGTTCACATTGTCGCGGGTTTAGCCGCGTGTGTTGGCCCAATCCTGCAAAGCCGCGTTATTGGGGAATGCGGTTGTGAGCGGCGGCTCGGATTTGGCGCGTTTTGGCCGTGAGGCGGGCGCGTCTTTCATCGCGTCCAACGCTATGAGATTGCTCAGAACAGTTGGTGTCTGCGCCAGCGAAGCCTCGATTTACTTGTGGAACTGCTGGTTCTTTAACTGATGTCGCGCACCAAAGTAGAACGACACGATTGCCCCTAAAAGCCACCATAGCGGTTCAGGCACCAGTGCAATGCCTTGCATACGCGACGCAAACCAAATCGGGTCTGTCATTGCAGAGACAAACAGCGCGAGCGTTCCAAGCGCCATCGCCGGGCGCGGAATACGGTTCAGTGCATCCATAAAGCGATCAAACAGCCCGCGTTGTTGCAGCGCAAACTCGCCTGCGAACTGCGCCAAAGCATCACCGCGCATCACCGCTTCGCGCGCAGCGCCTTTTTCAGCGTTCTCGACAAAAACTTCTGCGGTGTCACGGATCAGGTTATTCCCGCCACCAAAGACCATCCCAAAAATACGATCAATCAAGCCCATGTTGAAATCCTTTGCTGAAATTCCTGCGATGTAAGGTGATATTTGGCGGACAAGAAACTCTCGGCTCGGGTGATCCAACCGCCTTTTCCCCCTGCCCGAGTGCGCGCATATTTACGGCTCGCCGCGCGTTTATCGGCCAAACGGAAATAATAATTGCGCCGCTCAATCGCATAAGCGTCACTCAAATGATCAGGGGCAGAATCATGCGCGCGCACCGCTGCCGCAATCGTTTGCGGGCCTATGGCACCATCTGCGTTGCACTCAAACCCCATTTTGGAGAGCATGCGTTGCAATATTTTTACCGCATTGCTGCCCGCGTTCACATACATATCAAACACGCTGGCTTGCATTGCATTAGGCAGTTGCGCGATGCGCGGCTTGTCAAAGTAATGCAGGATGAAAATATCAACTGCTTGCGCTTGGCTGAGACGCTTCACATCCGCCTCGCTCACGCGTCCATCGCCGGTCAGATCAAGACCAAGACGGCGCATGGTGTGGATCGTCACACCAAAATTCGTGGCACCACCCAGATCGCTCGGGTCATTCACATAGCCCCCCTCGCGCTGCACAATTTCAGCCGCCAAAGCGCGCACGTCATCGTTTTCGACTTTCGGCATATGCCACATCCCCCATCCTCAGACTCAACTGAAAATGCAGGGTGTATGGTTAATAGAATGCTACAAGTACGATCGCTCTATGCGTCAGGTTCTTGATAAACCCCTTGCGCCTTGAGCGCATCGACAACCTCTTTGGGCATGTAGGTTTCATCATGTTTGGCAAGTATTTCAGACGCTTCAAAGACGCCGTTGATGAATTTACCTTGACCAACCATACCTTGGTTTTCTTCGAATAGATCAGGAAGGACACCTGTGTAGGTCACTGGAATGCTTGCCCCGCCATCGGTCACGGAAAAGCGGATAACCTCACCCACGCCGCGCTGAATAGAGCCTTCTTCGACTAAACCACCAATACGAAACACCTCGTTCGGCTGCGGTGGTTCCGCGATAATCTGGCTCGGCGCGCGAAACAGGTTGATCCCGTCGCGCATCGCATACCCGATAAGCGCCGTCGACAAAGCCAGTGCGACAGTAGCAAGGGCCACTATCTGAATGCGCCGCTTTTTCTTGAGACCTGTCATTGCCATATCGAAAACTCCGAGCCGTTTACGGGAAGCACGGCGCAAGCATCAGCCCGTCCGTCTCAGGCAGACCTAACATCAGATTTGCGTTCTGCAAGGCCTGTCCACTGCTACCTTTTGTCAAATTATCCAAAGCTGCAACAACAATCGCACGTCCTTCGATGCGATCCGAGGCAACACCGATATGACAAAAGTTCGATCCGCGCACATGATGCGTGCTTGGTGTTTCGCCCATGGGAAGGACTTCGATAAATAGCTCCGCTGCGTATTGCGCAACAAGTGCCTC
>Ga0206127_1004927_pt1 | contig 11496 bp, 9 predicted proteins | sample Helgoland_Spring_6_FD_148646 | JGI IMG/M metagenome (GOLD analysis project Ga0206127, IMG submission 148646) | Pelagic subsurface seawater microbial communities from Kabeltonne, Helgoland, North Sea - Helgoland_Spring_Bloom_20160419_1 | ecosystem: Environmental > Aquatic > Marine > Epipelagic ...
GACACTTATGTATATCCTGATAAAACGTATATGGCGCGATGGTCGAAAGAAGTTCTGGATGCCTATCCAGGCTTTAATATTGTAGGAGAAGCCTGGGTAAATACTGTGGCAGGTGAAGCTTATTGGCAAGACGATAAAGAAGGCGTTGATGACGGTTATGATTCTGAATTGCCCAGTTTAACAGATTTCCAGTTCGCTTTTGCAGTTCGTAAAGCATTCAACGAAAACTTTGGATGGACCGAAGGACTGAGCCAATTGTACTATGTGCTTTCTCAGGATTTCTTGTATTCAGATCCTATGGCCAATGTTACTTTTTTAGATAACCATGATATGAGCAGATTCTTTGAGCATATAGGAAAAAGAGAAGCAGAATTCAAGATGGCACTTGCCTGGTTAATGACAACTCGAGGAACTCCACAAATTTATTATGGCACCGAACTTATGATGGCACATGAAAACCGCGGTGGGGATGACGAAGCTTGGAGACAAACAATGCCCGGTGGTTTTCCAAATGACGACAGATCTGTTTTCACAAAAGAAGGAAGAACTGAAACTGAAAACAGGATTTTCGAATACACAAAAAAACTAGTTCATTGGAGAAATTCTTCCCCGGCGATACATACAGGAAAACTAGTTCATTTTATTCCTGCAGATGATATTTATATTTATTTCAGAGTTCATGATGAACAAACGGTAATGGTTGTCATGAATAATAATAACGAAGACAAAGTTATTGACCGCAGTCGACTAGCTGAAATTCTGGATAGATTTTCGACCGGAAATAATGTCCTCAGCTCAAAGACGATTAATCTTTCACAGAATTTTGCAGTTAATGCTAAAACAACGAGTATCTGGGAGTTGAAAAAATAGGCGGCAAATATTATCGGAACTTTTGAGCTAATTTCTATTACAAATATCAAAAGTTATTACTATGGCAATACAGAATTATACATGTCCGGGGTGCGGAAAACTTAGGAAAGCACCATCCTCCCAGGATATTGCCCGATGTAGAATTTGTGGAACAACTGTTGAAAAAATTGAAGGTATTTGGTTAGAAACTAACACAGATTCCAACTCTAAAAATAAGACCTTTAATCTTGTAGGGTTTTTAACCGGTTTCATTTTTATTCTGCTCGGATTTTTTCTCATCGAACCAATTTCTACAACCTCTTGGGGGCAATCTATACTGAATCAATCTTTTCTGTTTTGGGGGATCGTTTCAATGCTTATAGTTAGTACTTTTACATTAATAATCGGATTCTTTGTACAGCGCAAACACGCATATCAAGTCTTACGCTATTCTTTTCTTTTTATCTTTGCAGCATTAATTCGGCTAAGTTTTTTTGAAAACTCTCTTCCTTTGATGCAGTCTAAGATTTATAACTCTCCACAAACCAAAATCGATATTTCATCGGGTTCATTGATGACTCAACAGATTTTATATACTGACCAAGAGCTTGAGGACTTAACTAAACTTTTTTTTGAGTTAATGACTGATAAATATCTTGTGGATGACATTGATAAAAGCTCAAATCTTAACGTTAAGAAAACACTGGATACATCAGAAAATAATTATGATTATGAGATCATTCCCTCTGAATCTAATGATCGCTTTCCGGATAACTTCAGAATTTCCGTCAGAGATCTTGTAGAAACCAGTTTACAAAATCAATACTATCAGGAAAGAGCCGGAGGTTTGGGCTTAAAAATCTCTGAAAAAAGCGATGCAATTGCTATAAAAGATGAGCTTATTCAACGCTTCGAAAACAATTACGAAATATTCGAGTCCACGCCACAAACCGATAACAATCACTGGATCTCAATTAAAGGAGAAAATTACTTTTGGGTTCGTTTCCTAACTTTGGATCAAGACTTTATGATTCTGGAGATCATTCGATATATGAATGATGCCGACGCCCGCCAACATAAAAATGTAATGGATCAAGTGAACAGTTCAATGGCTGACGAAAACTCAAATCCTAAACCTCTTTCTCCCCAAGAGGCGCTTGCCTGTAAAACCAACGCTACCAAGCTTGATAAGAAAAAGAACCAACTTGACGAACTTGAGTTAAGGCTTGCTTATCTGGATTTTGGAGATCCCAGATCTGAAGAACATATTGAAAAAGAAAGATCTTTTAATAAGCAGACTCAAGAATACAATCTGGATTTAAAACTTTATCAAACCGGTTGCGAAAATAATATCTCATTGGATTTCTCGACTTATGAACAGGTTTGCGATTCTATTGACTTGAAAGGAAGCTCCAAGTCTGTGCCTTTTAAAAACAAAGGAAATAGATTTTGCTCAAAATTTTCAAACTTTGCTTTAAGAATTCAAAGCTAAATAAGTAATAGACTTTTTCGTACACTTGTTTAACAACAATTTATTTTTAAAAAATTCAACATTCGACTTATGAAAAAGCTTTTCTCAGTAGCCTTAATATTCACTTTTCTATCTGGTTTGTCATCTGCTCAAATTCAATTAGACTATAGTTTAAAAACCGGAACTACCTATACAACAAAAGTTTTGCTGGATCAAAGTATTTCCCAAACTATAATGGGACAGTCTCAAAATAGTGACAGCGATCAGGGTTATGGCATTAAAATGACTGTTATAGATATTGAAGATGGCAATTACTCCATTAAAATGGTCTACAACAGCATCATGATAAACCAACCCATGGTAGGCTTGTCTTATGATTCTGAAACAGCTACAACAGAGCCCACAGGTCCTGCAAAAGCTATTGCATCTGTTTTGGATAAAGAATTGAATTTCACACTTGGTAAGGATGGAGTTATATCTAATATCACCGGGTTTGAAGCTCTCCTCGACTCTATGGTTGCAAACATGGGAATAACTGATGAAAACCAAGCTTCCGCTTTTAAAGCTCAAATGTCAGCTCAGTACAATTCCCAAACAATAGAAGATCAGTTGAACAGAACATTAATTGTATTTCCGAATAAAGAACTTAACAAAGGGGATACGTGGAGTGAAGATCAATCGATTACTACACCGTTTGCCTTAAACATACAAACCACCTACGAGCTTGCCGGTTACGATAATGATACAGCAACACTCAATATTACTTCTGATATTTTTACTGAAGGAGGAGAAATGAGTATGAATGGCGCAACTATGACGCCCGACTTAACAGGAGTACAGTCCGGTACAATAAAAATTGACAGAAAGACCGGCTTAATATTGGAGTCGAATATGGAACAGCTTATTTCAGGATTGCTCAATATAACTTCTCCTCAGGAAATGGAAATTCCTATGGAGATTACCGGAAAAACCGAGGTAAAAGGAACTATTGAATAATCATTTCTTTATTAACCGAAAGTGATCAACTGAAATTAGCTTGCCATTTTTTAAATCTCTTTCATCCGTAGTATTAAAGTGCTCAAATTTAAATTTTTTGAGCACTTTTTTTATGGCTTCATTCTTTGAATCAACAAATCCTTCAATGGCAATAAGATCCATATTTTGAAATCCATACCCAATAATCCACTCCATAACCTCTGTTCCTAAACCTTTGCCCCAAAATTCAGGTAAAATCCAGCATCCTATTTCAGCAGTTTTATTCTGATGATTCCAATCATTAAATCCTGAAGCACCTATCCAATTTCCTGATTCTGTATGCTGTACTTTAAACCAAATGCCTTCATCTTCTTCAACAAGATTTTCGTACCATTTCATTTGCTCTTGAGTTTCTTCCAGAGTTCTGAAATGTACTCCATAATGTTTTGTTAATTCAGGATCTGAAAGTCCCTTATAAATAAATTCTATATCTACAGATTCAATTTTTTTATATAGTAACCGCTTGCTTTTCATTCGAAAAATTTTTGCACCTCACGATCATGGATTCGATTTCGGCAACATATTTAACCCATAACTTGAAATATCGTTTGAAGATCATCAAGTTGTTCTTGTTTTATAAGATGAGATTCCAGCTCTAGCTCTTTTTTCATCTGTTGATTGCGATTCGGCCCTAGTGCATAAAATATATTGAGCTGTTCCAATTCATTTTGGAAATATTTCAAGGTGAATTTATCTCTGAAGACCTTCTTTGAAATAAGATCTTCAAACTTTTCAGAAAGACTTATTGAATCACCCATTAAAAACTCATGAAGCTTCGCTCGTGTATTCTTGTCAATTTCGGTTGCGAACCTCAAAGGCGCTAATCTTCCTAACAATTGCGACGGTAAATAATGAGCACTGTCTATATTATATTGCTCTAAGTACAGAAGCTTTAATAGCGCCCCAAGCCCTTTCCGAACTCTTCCGTGCCCTTTAAAACAGCCATAAATTTTACTGTAGTCATCAGGAATTCGCATCGATAAGCGAAACTCTCTTCTATTTCCCCGCCGCTTTGTGGATATATAATAATAAGTTTCGGGTTTTTTGTTAGCACGATTAAAAGGAGGGCGCAGAGATCGAATCAATAGATTTTCAAGAAGTATTGCATCCATTTCCGTTTTGCAGATCTCAAAGCCTATTCGATCAATTTGGGCAATCATACTTTGTACTTTCTTCGATTTTGAATAACGATATGATGTTACTCTTTTGAAAAGATCTTTAGCTTTTCCTACATAAAGTACTTCATCTTTTTTTCCATACATCGTATAAACTCCCGGCTCATGAGGAGGAAGTTCTCCCATTGCGGAATTTACACGTTCTTTCTGAGTTTGAGAAAGAGGTTCAAAAAGATCTAAGTTCATACTGTATAAAATCTAAGTGTTTTTATTTACTTGAGATTAATTCCTAAAAATTTATATTTCAAGAAGAATTAACAGGAAAATGATATGATTGCTAATAAAACATTGAATACTTTTTTTGAAGAGAATTTTAAAAACAGCGCATTGCCTTATCTCCTGTATAAAGACAAGCAACTTCTCAAAGAAAAAAACTACAAAGCATTTGCTGAAGAGCAAATCAAAAAAACCAGAAATATATTTGCCTCCGTAGTATTTGCCTTTTTTTACGGCGCCTATTACTCCGCAACGAGTTTTGTAGAATATGGCGGTTCCGGCGAAACACTTTCGCTTGTTTTAGGAGTCCTAGTTTTGGTGTTTATGGCAACAGCTATTTTCTATTCCACTAAAGAATACTATTCCATCAAAAGTTCTATGGAGTTCTTTCTCAAGTTGCTCGAAGAAAATGAAAAAACTGAAGCTTCTTCTTTGACTACATAATTTCGAAATCCACAGAATAAACAGTATTTCCCCAGATTAACTTAAGAACTCCACCTTCTCCATTTTCTGCTACTTCAATAGTAAATCCTTCGGTATTTTCTTCTTTTTTGGAAACCTGCATTGGCACCCGACCTAAATCTCTGGACTCATCATACGTTCTTCCATTTTGCCCTGTTTGCTTGTTGATGATAAGAGTTCCCCCATCTTTTTCAGGAATGGTAAATAAGGTGTATTCTCCGGCGGGCATACTTACAGTACCAAATTTCAGGTCTTCAGAAGTTTTAAAATGAGTAGCACTGTTTGCTCCGGTTCTCCATCTTTGGCCAAATGGAACAATTCCTCCAAACAAATCTCTACCTCTGCGCTGAGGAGAGCCGTATGAGACATTAAATACTGCATCTCCAATTGTAAACTCCTCTTCAATTGCACCTGATAGAGATCCAACTGGATTTCCATTTTTATCCGACTTTGCAAATTTCTCAGCCACCTTTTCTATATCTAGATCGTAAACTCGTTTTACCAATAATTTTCGGGTGGTTTCAGAAGCATCTAACTCCAGAATATTTCCCTGATCGTCAACATTTACACCCATAACTCCACGAGACGGGTGGCGAATCGTCATTGAATCAGCATCTATTTTTGCTACCACAAAAGTAGACGCTCTGTTACCCGTTACCAGTTTTTGATCGATACTATCTGCGCTTGATTTTGCAGCATTATTAAACGCTATTTCAAATGGCCAATGTACCATATCTATGAAGGGTAAAATTCCTGACTCATATTTGGTCTTTATAATTCGAAATGAATCATCGTTTGTTCGAACTGACACAACCAAACTATCTCCTGATTTTTTATAGCTTCTAGTGATTTTTCCGTCTGAGCTAAAACCCTTATCCAGTTCGTGTTCTGTAACAGTTAATTCCTCAATCCCTCCGTTGTTGGAGGTTTTCAGCTGATAGGACGTAAAGCTGGTACGTGGACTTCGAAGAACAACCTTTGCCATCACTCCATAGTCTGATTTTTCAAACTGTTCAACAGCAAGTGTGTCGTTTCCCAAAAGGGTTACATATCCTGCATTATTTGGAGAAGTGCTTGAGGAATTGCACCCCCAAAAAACTACGGATATGATCAGGCTAAAAAATACGGCTAATGGTTTCATGATATCTATTTGGTGAAATTTAAATAAATCAAAAGTTGGCAATAAAAGTTGAAAATATATATTAAATCAAGAAAGAAGTTCTTTCAATATACTTGCCTGTACAGGTTTTTTAATAAAGTCAGATACTTTTTCATCCCATTCAATTTTATACAACTCTTGTTTACTTTTATCTATTCTGGAGCTTATCACAAAGATCTGGATCTTTTTGTTTACATCCGATCTTATACTTTCAAATTCATTCAAAAACTCCCACCCGTTCATCTCAGGCATATCAATATCCAAAAGAATTAAATCAGGTAATTCTTCGCCTGAAGAAATCATTTTTTGAATTCCATCCAACGCTTTTTTTCCATTTTCAAAGGATATCACATTGTTATCCGGCAGGTAACTTTTAATGATCTTTTTTACCCCGAATGTATAGACTTTATCATCGTCAATAATACATACGCTCTTTATTTTGCTCATGTCAATCTTATTTTAAATGTTGTACCCTTTCCAGGCTCACTTTCGACCGCCACTGACCCACCCAGTGTTTCGATCTGATTTTTAGTTATAAATAATCCTATCCCTTTGGAATTCTCGTTCCCGTGGAACGTCTTATACATTCCGAACAACTTCTCGCCATGTTTTTCCATATCGATACCCAATCCATTATCAGCAATCTCCAAAAAAGTCTGGCCATTTTTTTTGTATAAATCTAAGCTAACCATAGGTTTTTTATTTGGGTCTCTGTATTTGATCGCATTTGAAAGAAGATTTAAAATTATACTTTCCATATAAGCTGGATTGTATTCTATCGTTAAATCCTCATCCAGATTTTCTTTAAACTTTATGTTGTTAGAAAGAATTTCCGAAACCAAAATCTCCTTAACCTTAACTATCACTTCAGCCGGCTTTAGTTCTTTCAGATCACTCTCTGTTTTATACTGCTGATCAATGATCTCGTTAAGATCTTCAATTGAAACATTCAATCGCTCTGAGGCTGTTTTCAGATAGCCCATTAACTCTTCCTTTTCCTCCTCAGACTCTTCCATATCGAAAAGAGAAAGCAACATGGAAATATTCCCTGCATGATTTCTGAGATTATGAGAAACGATATGCGCAAAATTCATAAGCCGCTTGTTCTGATCACCCACAATATCCAGAGTTTCATTCAGCTGCTCCTCTTTTTGCTTTCGCTTAGAAATATCCGTCACAATAGCTAAAACCGCAGGTTCATCCGAACCCACTTGTTGAAAAGGTACTTTTATAGTTTGGTGGTATACTTCGTTACCAAAAAAATCGATCGATTTTATTTCAGGAATAAATAGAGGCTCTTTTGTAGTTGCAACCTTAACATCAGCGGCATGATAGCCTTTCGCCATTTGCTCGGGAACTCCCAAGTCAATGTCTTTCTTTCCAATGATCTCTTCTTCACTTAATCCAAAAAACTCACGTGACGCTTTATTAGCCATTAAGTATTTGCCCTCGAGATCTTTAACAAAAATAAGATTTGGCACCGTGTCCAAAACAGCTTCAAATTGTTTTCGCAGCTGGCTATTCAACTCTGATATTGTTTTTTCTCTGGTTATATCTGATAAATATCCCGAAGAAATCACCGAACCGTCTGGTTGTATTTCCGGTTGTGCCCGACCTCTTACCCATCTCAAACCTTTTCTAGGAAGCATTATTCGGTATTCACAATACCATTCCTGCTGCGTTTTAACTGACCATGTTATTGATTTTAAAACTCGTGCAAAGTCATCTTTGTGAACCAACTTTAAAAGCGGCTTCATGCTTGTCTTAAGATCTTCAGGTTTTAATTCCAAAACCTCTCTGATTCCCTCACTTACAAAAGGAAATGACACATTATCTTTAGCATCTACGCGATGCAGGTATAAAAATCCCGGAGCCTGTTCAGATAATTTTGAAAAAAGCAGATCTCGCTCTTTAAGCTTTTCTTCTGTTTTCTTTTGATCGGTGATATCGGTGATATATCCGTAGCCGGTAACGCTACCATCTTCCTGAGCCTCAAGTGTTGCATTTCCTTTGATCCATCTTGTTCCCTTTTTGGGAAGAATCACCCGGTAATCGCACTCCCAGAAATCCAACGACTCTACGGCTTGTTTTAATGATGCTATAAAATTCTCTCTGTCATCAGGATGAATTCTGTTTCTTATTGCAGTAGTATCATTTTTAACATCAAGAGGATCCAGCTCATATACATTCTTAATGCCTTCACTTGCAAAAGGAAATCTTGATCTGCCGTCTTTATGAAATTCATACTGATAAAAGAAACCCGGAATATGCTCAGAAAGCCGTTGTAGCATTTCGTCGCCTTCTTTCAGTTTTTCTTTCGCAATTTGCTCTTCAGTAATATCTCTTGTAATACCGTAGGTGCCAATTAAAACACCTTTTCCATCGTATAATGGCATTTTACTGGTAGATGCCCATTTTACTTTTTTTGCATCATCTACAAAAATCTCTTTCTCAACTTTATCAAATATTGGCTTTTTTGTTCGGATGATTTCTTGTTCATCATTATAAGCCGGTTTTGCATGTTCTTCATCAAAAAAATCGAAATCAGTTTTCCCAATTATCTCTGAAGCGTCTTCCAGTCCAAACTTTTCAGCACACGCTTTATTTATCTTTATAAATCTACTTTCCAGATCTTTGAAATAAACACTTTCACGAATATTATCCATTAATCTGCTAAAAAATAAAGCCTCCTGGTTCAATGAAAGCGTAAAATCATCCTGCGAAGAACCTAACTCCGCAAAACCGGCCATTTTGCTTATCTCTCCTTCTTTATTACGATCTATTGCTTCGCCTACCCACTCAATAAAATATTCAGATCCATTAATCTTATGCTGAGTTTTTCTGTAAAACGGAATATCTTCGCTAAGTTCAGAACTACAAAAAGCTTTAAGAATTTCCGCCCTGAAATTGTCGGGGATATGATTCCCATCTTCACCGAAAAGCTTCAAAAACGTCAATCCTAAACTAAGTTCGGAAGCATTAACATCCCATACCCAGGCGGATTTTGGAATTTCTTTTCTATGAGTTGCTATCAATGTCATACTTATTTTACTTCATTTCCTCTAACATTTTAAGTCTTGTAGCCTCAAACTCATCTCCTTGTTTCCATGCTTGCAATTTATCGTCATTCAAAGCTCTGAAACCTACTTCAAAAAATAGTCTCGTATCTTTAACTGCACCACTAATATCCCAGTACTCGTTGATCTCGTCGTTCACGGAATGATAATTAGCTGCAGATACACTATCTACCGTTTCTGCATATCCCTCAGGTTTATTTACAAACTCATTTCCGGGATTTGGAAAAATTGCAGGGATTCCAACTTTAGCCATATTGAAATGATCTGAACGATAGAAAATTCCTTGTTCCGGATTGGCGTCAGGTTTTACGGTTCTGCCTTTCTCATTTGCAACTTCCACCACTTTATCAGCAAGTGTATTTCTTCCGTATCCGATAATAACCAGATCAGTGGTTTCACCATATACATTCATACCGTCCAGATTGATATTTCCGGTTACTTTTCCGGGATGTACGGTCGGATTTTCTACCCAATACTGCGATCCTAATAATCCTACTTCTTCAGCTCCAACCACAACAGCAAGCACACTTCTTTTTAATTCAGATTGGATAGATTTATACGCTCTCATAGATTCCAGAACTGCGCTTACTCCTGCAGCATTATCCTCTGCTCCGTTATTGATCTCATCACCGTCAATGGCTTGGGTAATTCCTAAATGATCGTAGTGAGCAGTTAACACCAAATATTCATCATTTAACTCCAGATCACTTCCCTCTACTTTTGCAATTACATTTCTTGATTCTATATCTCTGTATTCGGCATCAATACTTACTGAAAGTGCCGTATTTTTGAGAGGAACCGGCTCAAAATCCGGTGAATCTGCCGCTTCCAGCATTTCGTCAATATCTAAACCGGCTTGATTAAATAAAGCTTTACCGGCTTCATAAGTAACCCAGCCATTCATTTGTGTGCTTTCTTTGTCCACATTTTCTCCACTCTTAACATAAAAACGCTCTCTGCTCCAACCATTTGAAACTACACCCCAACCATAACCTGCTGTTGGCGTTGTATGAATGATGATCGCGCCAAGCGCTCCCATTTCTTTAGCTTTCTCATATTTATACGTGTACCGTCCATAATACAATCTTGTTTTTCCGCCGAATAAATTTTCATCGTATTCGGGATCATTATTCTTTATTACAATGATTTTCCCACTTACATCCACTCCTTTGAAGTCGTCCCAATTTTCCTCCGGAGCCTGAATTCCATATCCTACATAAATCAGTTCAGCGTCTTTGATGTCTACATTTTCACTTTGATTTGACGGCCACGCCACAAAATCATCAAAAAAGGTAAGCGACTTTGTTGTCCTGTTTCCCGGAACTCTCTTAATAGCCATTGAATGGTTTTTAGTTTTTTGTCCTAAGAGAGGAAACTTTTGAACATAACTACCATCTTCTGCTCCCGGAGAAGCACCCATTTCTTTAAACTGCTCCACCAAATAATTAACTGTTTTCTCTTCTCCTGCTGTCCCTGTGCTTCTTCCTAAAAATTCATCGGATGATAATGTCTCAATATGCCTCATCAATCCGTCTTCCGTGATTGATTGAGTAGCTCTGTCTACTTTTTGAGAAGAGCATGAAATGCCGGTTACTGCCAGTAAAATTAATGCGAAAAGCTTTTTCATTGTTTATGATCGTTGGTTATTCTTTATTCAACGAGTATAATCACTTTTCGACACTTTTTTGAATTTGATTAGATACTTTAAAGTCTATTTTCATATAAAATTTTGGCTCATGACATCATTTGAAAACAAAACAGTTTTAATTACAGGCGCAGCCAGTGGAATTGGCTTCATTATGGGCAGAATAGCTTTGGAGAAAGGTGCAAAACATCTTGTAATGTGGGATATAAATCCTGATACACTTTCGAGCGCAGCTGAGGAGCTTTCCTCCAAAGGTTATTCCGTTTCCACGCATGTTGTTGATGTGCGAGATAAGATAGAAGTAGCTGAAAAAGGAAGTGACGTTTTAAAAAAATCCGGCACCGTCGACATTCTTTTTAACAACGCCGGAATTGTTGTCGGTAAATCTTTTGAGGAGCATTCATATG
>Ga0206127_1004934_pt1 | contig 11486 bp, 9 predicted proteins | sample Helgoland_Spring_6_FD_148646 | JGI IMG/M metagenome (GOLD analysis project Ga0206127, IMG submission 148646) | Pelagic subsurface seawater microbial communities from Kabeltonne, Helgoland, North Sea - Helgoland_Spring_Bloom_20160419_1 | ecosystem: Environmental > Aquatic > Marine > Epipelagic ...
ATCAGCAATGTGCCCGTTTCCACAGCCTCGCGCCCGTCGGCACGGGTGATCTGAGCGGCGACTGTGCCATCAGCGTTCTGACTGTATCCGGTAACCTTTGCCCCCAATTGCACCGCATCCTTGCCCGCCCGGGCAATCAGCGTGTCGTACAGCATCATATGCAGCTTGCCGCGATGCACCGCGTATTGGGGCCAGTTATAGCCCGCTTCGGTGCCGCGGGGTTCTGCGTATATTTCCTGCCCCTGCTGACCAACCAAGGCCCATTCCCGCGCGGGCAGTCCGACTTTGTCCAGATCGGCAGCCGTGATCCCCAGATCAAACAATTCGCGCACGGCATTGGGTTGAATGTTGATCCCGACGCCCAGAGGTTTCAATTCGCGGACCGATTCAAACACGGTGCTGCGCACCCCGATTTGGTCAAGGGTCAAGGCAAGCGCCAGCCCGCCAATGCCACCACCGGCAATCAGAACATGAGGTTGGGACATTGTATTTACCGCCTTTGTACAAAAGTTACGATCTGTTAGCAGATCATCGCGATGGGTCAAACCCGTCCTGCAGGCGAACCGCCTTGCTGGCCAGCGCGACAAACTGTGCGCGTTCGGCATCAGACAGCCCGCCCAGAATATCGTCCTGCAAGGCGGTGACAATCGGGGTGACTTTGCGCAACACGTCCTGCCCCTCCTTGGTGAGCGCAACCTGTCTCGCGCGCTTGTCGTCGGGGTTCACGGTGCGGGTCACCCAGCCTTTACGCTCCAACCGGTCGACGACCCCCCCGATGGTTGCGCGGTCATAGGCAATGCGCAGCGCGAGCGTGGCCTGATCAACCCCCGGCGTGTCGCAGATGGTGTGCAAGGCCGCGAACTGAACCGAGGTCATGTCGATCCCTGCCGCTTTCAGGTGATCGGCAAATGCCGCCGTCGAAATTTGGTGTAACCGCCGGATCAAATGGCCGGGCATTAGGCTCAGGGACATGTGCCACCTCTTTGGTAATAAGCATACTTACCAAATTGACACTGCCGCGCAAAGCCCCTATATGATAAGTATACATATTAGATTGGAGCGGCATATGCAGTACCACCTGAACGGCTTTCACCCCGGCAACCCTCATGTCGCCGAACCCGTCGGCGCAGGCCATCCCGCGACGCCCCCTGCTCAGGTCGATGTGTTGATCGTCGGGTGCGGCCCTGCTGGCCTGACCCTTGCTGCGCAATTATCCGCTTTCGCTGATATCTCCACCTGCATCATCGACCAGAAATCCGGGCCCTTGCAGATCGGTCAGGCTGACGGGATCGCCTGCCGGTCGGTCGAGATGTTCGAGGCCTTCGGATTTGCCGAATATGTGCTGCGCGAAGCCTATTGGGTGAACGAGACGACATTCTGGAAACCCGATGTCACGCACCCCAATCATATCGCCCGCAGTGGCCGCATCGAAGACACCGAACAAGGTTTGTCCGAAATGCCCCATGTGATCCTAAGCCAGGCGCGGGTGCATGACTTTTATCTAGATGTGATGCGGCAAGGCCCGCGACGGCTTGAACCGCATTACGACCGCAAATTCATCGGGCTGACCCGCGATGACAGTGCTGATTTCCCCGTCACAGTTACCATCGAACACGCGCCAAGCGGGGCCCAGCCTGTCACCGAAACCATCCAAACGCGCTATGTCATTGGGTGTGATGGTGCCCGCAGCGGGGTGCGCCACGCAATCGGGCGTGACCTTGTGGGCGATGCGGCCAATCAGGCATGGGGCGTGATGGATGTGCTTGTGGAAACCGACTTTCCCGACATTCGACTTAAATCCGTGATCCATTCCGCCTCCGAAGGGTCGGTTCTGATTATCCCGCGCGAAGGCGGCTACATGGTGCGCATGTATATCGAGCTGGACAAACTGAATGCCGACGAACGGGTCTCGCAAAAGGGCATCACCGAACCGCAACTGATCGCAGCAGCCCGCCGGATCATGGCCCCCTATACGCTTGACGTGAAACAGGTCGCTTGGTGGTCGGTTTACGAGATCGGTCAACGGCTGTGCGATCAGTTTGATGATGCTGAAACAGACACGAACCCGAGGGTATTTATCGCGGGTGACGCGGGCCACACCCACAGCCCCAAGGCGGGCCAAGGCATGAACGTGTCCATGGGGGATGCGTTCAATCTGGGTTGGAAAATAGCGGCCGTCCTGCGCGGGCAGTCTGATCCGACGATCCTGCGCAGCTATTCAGCCGAACGCCAGGCCATCGCGCAAGAGCTGATCGATTTTGATCGCGCCTTTGCCAAGATGTTCAGCGCCCGCCCCGCTTCCGGCAATACCACGCAGGAAGACACTGTTGATCCGGCTGAATTCCAGCGCTACTTCCAAAAGCAGGGCCGTTTCACCGCTGGAACATCCGTGCATTACGCACCGTCGCTGGTGGTCGGGGATGCGCGGCACCAAAGTCTGGCGACCGGTCTGACGGTAGGGATGCGGTTTCACTCTGCCCCCGTGATCCGCATTGCCGATGCCAAGACGGTGCAACTGGGTCACATGCTCAAGGCCGATGGCCGCTGGCGCATTCTCGCCTTTGCCGGGCAAGATCACGATCTAACGATCCTATGTGGCTATTTAGGCTCTGATATCTCGCCTTTGACTTGGGCGACCCCCGCTGGGGCAGACAGTGATTCAGTGATTGATGTCAGGGCGATCTATCAAGCCCCCCACCGTGATCTGAACCTGCGCAGCCTTCCGCCCTTGCTTTTACCGAAGAAAGGCAAATACGGGCTCACGGATTATGAAAAGACGTTCAGCGCCGACCCTTCCGCAGACATCTTTGACATGCGCGGGATTGACCGGAAACACGGCTGCATCGCGATTGTCCGACCGGATCAATACATCGCCCAAATTCTGCCACTGGACGCACATGATGGAATCACACGCTTTTTCGCGTCTGTTCTAAAACCACATACGGGGAACTAACCCCGTCAGGCCGGTTTTTGTGCCAACTGCCATTTGATACGGGCAAACACCATTTGCAGGGCAAGCCCGGCAAAAACAAAGCTCATGTCAAATATCCAGGGATCATTGATCAGCGCCGCTTTGATCGACTGGCCAAGGATCGACAAAACCGTCCCCAGTGCAAAACAGGCCAGACCGAAACGCCCCATCAATTCGATCGGCCAGACCCAGCGGCTGGCAGACAGGCGCGTGACCCAGCTTTGGGTCGACAGGAAATAGACCAGCGCCAGAATATGCAGCAACCGCGGGGCGGCAAGAAAGGTCTTGTCGAAATCCGCGATATAAAACGGGAAACCGACGTCACGCAGATGCCCCAGCCCGCCGCGCCCGAGAAGCTGCACGCTTTCGATTTTCACCCACGCCAGCGCAAGAATCAAAACCGCCAAAGACCCCCATTTCGCCCAGCCCACATCCGGAACAAGGCGCTGCCCGTCTTTCAACCGCATTCCGGCACCCAGACCGATGGCGAACAGAAACTGCCATGCAAAGGGGTTAAAGAACCACCCGCCTTCGTTCGGGAATGCAGGAATGTTCAGCCGCATTTCGCCGGTCATGATCCATAACAGGAACGACGCCGCCAGCATGATCCACATGCTCCGTTGTGCGATCAGGATCATGACCGGCGTCATCAACAACAGCGCGGCGTACATGGGAAGGATGTTTAAATACCCGAATTGATGCCCCAAGGTCGCGATGCCAATGGTCGCCTGAACGGGCGCGCCGATCCATGGGGCGACATTGTTGACCTCCCACATTTGTTCGGCACCAAACCAATAGGCAGCGCCCATCATGATCGCCAAACTGATCATCGTAATCACCAGATGCACCGAATACAGCGTCCAGGCCCGCCCCCAGCATTTGGCAACTGCACGCCACAGCGGCAAACGGACAAACGCCATCGGATAGGCCAGACCTGCCGCCATACCGGACATGAAAACGAACCCTTCGGCGGCATCGGAAAAGCCGAAATTCCGGTTGGTAAACGGCTCCAGCGGGTTGCCGGGAACGTGGTTGATGAAAATCATCACCAGCGCCAGCCCGCGAAAGAAATCGAGACGCGGATCGCGCGAAGACGCAGAAAGGTTTGTGTGAGGCATAGATCCAGACCGTTCAGGCAGAAATTTGTGCGGCAGGGGCAAGGGATGCGGCTGATCTGTCCAACCATTTGCCCATGATCCGCTGATGATCCGCGACCACCTGCGGCAGCGCGGCTTCTTCGGGTGTCAGAAACACCGGCCCGTCCGAGGGGTGCGAGCTGAGCCAGATCACGAGCGGGGCCAACAGCAACGGAATACCGATCGGCAAGACCCACAACATAAGGTCAGAGGCAAAAACATGCGTCAGGAAGATCACCCCGATCCCCCAAAGCTGAATCCACCAACCAGCCGCAAAGGCTTCGATCAGCGTCAGCCGGCCGTCACCGCGGGTCTGCGCAGGCCAGCCCCCGTCACGCCCCGACAGCACCTGCAACACCGCGCGTGTTTGCCACATCAGCATGATCGGCGCGTTGATCGACGACAGCAACAATTCACGCAGCATCCCGCGCATTGCAATCACTGCACCGCCAAATTGCGCCACCCGCCCGCGCAACACCGCATCCAGCAAGATCAACACCTTGGGCAGCACCAAAAGCCCGAACACCCCCACCGCCACACCGACCGCCTTTGATGTCTGGTCGGACGGAAAGACGGGAAACAACTGGAACGGTTCGGGAAAGAAATCCGGTTCGGGTGCCGTCGCGGTGGCATACAGGTTCGATGCAAGAAACATCATCCAAAACAGCGGTGCGATATAGCTCAGGATGCCTTGGAAAAACGCGAACCGTGACCATGCTTTCAGCCCGGGCGCAGAAATCACGCGGATATGTTGCAGGTTTCCCTGACACCAGCGCCGATCCCGTTTGGCAAAATCGATCATATTTTCCGGCCCCTCCTCAAAGGAACCGTCAAGGTCGGGATCGACGCGCACCGACCAGCCCGCCCGCGCCAAAAGCGCGGCTTCGACATAATCATGGCTCAGGATATGCCCCCCGAAAGGCGGCGGGCCGGACAGTTCGGGCAAGGCACAGCTTTCGGCAAAGGCACGCACCCGAACCAGCGCATTGTGCCCCCAGAATGCGCCTGTCGACCCCTGCATCGCCGCCTGACCCTGGGCAAAGACAGGCGAATAGAATCCGGCGGCGAATTGCATCGCGCGGCCAAACCGGGAATGCGCGTTGATGATCCGTGGCAGGGTTTGCAGCAGGCCCAGTTTCGGGTCGGCCTGCATCCGGCGGACCATTTCGGCCATAGTGGCCCCATCCATCAAACTATCAGCATCCAGAATAAGGGCAAAATCGTAATTCGCCCCAGACGTTTCAAAGAAGTCCTGGATATTGCCCGCCTTGCGCCCCGTGTTGCGGCGGCGGCGGCGGTAAAAGAACCGCACGGCTTTGCCCTGCGCCTTGCGGGCATCTTGGGCGCGGTCGTCCCACAGATGCACGAACCAGCGTTCTTCCTCCGCGCCCAATTGATCATTTTGGGTGTCTGACAGAATGGCAAAATCGAAATGTTCCGTCAGACCATGTCGTGCAATCGCCTCATCCATAGCTGCCACCCGCGCAAAGACCGCGGCGGGGTCTTCGTTATAGACGGGCATCAAAATCGCAGTGCGGGTGGTAATCGGCGTAGTCATCGGCGGGGCGGGTCTGCGGCTGGCGACCAATCCCTCGACCGATTGCACGGCACCCCATGCCAGCCAGAATGTTGTGATAAACACCAAAGCAGACCGGACACCATCGACCCATTGATAACCGTCAGCCGCGCCAAACTGCAAAAACAGCGCAGCGGCACCGGCCCCAAGGCCAATGCTGACAACCAATGCAAAGACACGTGCCGAAAGCACGCCGCCTGGGGACGTCTTGGTATTCATCTCTTAGCGGCCGCGCGCCGCGGGGCCGAAGCTTTGGATCACACCAGCCAGAAACCGCCGCAGCTTGGTCTCTGTCACGGCAATATGTGCCATTTCGATCACCTGTTGAGGCATGACCATGGGCGCATCCGGCAAAGCCACGTCGCGCAAAATCAGCGCGGTGCGGCTTTCACCCACAGAAATATCGGACATCAGGGCACCTGAGCGTTGGGTCGTCATGGGCGCATCCATTGGTAAATCCAGGTTTCGGTCAACTTGCGGCCATAACCGGCCACATGGGCGACAAGCTCCACCAGACGCTCGTTTTCGCCATCTACATCAATAACCAACCGCCACTTGGTGGTGTTTTCGATTTTGGACAGGGCGATATGCTGGATCTTGCCCCGTGACAAGGTGACAACGGGTTCCATCTTGGCGTCTGCGGGCAGATCGGCCATCAAGCCGCCGTCAAAATCGATGACAAATTTGCGCAGCGATTCCTTGGTGCCGGACACGCCTGATGTCCCGCCCTTGCCTGCGAGCGTGCTGACAATCCATGCACGATCACCGTCACGGTTGGTGCCAAGCGTACCCCACCGCAACCGATAGGAATAGTCGCGGCTTTCGCCTGCGCGCGGCATTTCGGACGGCACCCAAAAGCTGACGATATTGTCGTTACCCTCAAGGTCCGAAGGGATCTCGACCAGACGGATCGCGCCAACACCCCAATCCCCTTGCGGTTCAATCAATACCGAAGGGCGGTCGTGATACTGCGCACCGGCGTCTTGGTAATCGGTAAAATCGCGGTCCCGCTGGATCAGGCCAAATGATTTGAGGTTGGGTTCGTTAAGATAGGTACTGCCCAGACGGGGCGGGTTGTTCAGCGGGCGCCACAACACATCTCCATCCGTCCGCACCACCATCAAGGCGTTGCTGTCATGAACCTGCGGTCGGTAATCATCGAAGGTATCACTGTTCTTTTCATCAAACAGGAACATCGAGGTCAGCGCAGCGACACCCAACTGTTCCACGTCCTTGCGAAAATGCAGCTTGGCGGTGACATCAATGGTCGTCTCCGCCCCGGGTCGAATGACAAACTTGTACGCACCGGTGCATGACGGGCTGTCAAGCGACGCATACATCACAACGTCTTCCTGGCCTGCATTCGGGCGTTCAAGCCAGAACGCGGTAAAGCGGGGAAATTCCTCTTCGCCGCCAAGCCCGGTGTTGATCGCAAGACCACGCGCCGAAAGACCGTAGCTGCTGTTGCGCGCCAATGCCCTGAAATAGGACGCCCCGGCAAAGGCGACCAGTTCATCAAACATATCAGCCCGGTTCAGGGGGGTATTCAGGCGAAACCCGGCCACACCCGGTAACGGGACATGCTGCGGCACGCGCGGGGCAAGGTCGTCATAATACAGGAAATCGTCGGTCGAAAATTCCATCGGGGTTTGAATTCCATCGACCACTTCGTGAACGGCGACGGTTTGTTTGTACAGCCAGCCGGGATGGAACGCGTGCAGGTGGAACAACACCCCATTATCCGCCCAACGGGCACGTTTCGGGTCAAACTGGATCTTGCGGTAGTCATCGTAATCAAGGTCAGCGATGACTTCGGGGGCATCGGATGGTGCAACATATTCTGCCTGCGCCGCCTCTTTCATGCGTGCATCAAGCCAGTCAAAGGAAAACGGCAGCGGGGCAGCAATGGCGGGGGATTGTGTTTCAACCGCGCCCTGCTGCGCTGGTGAAACACGCGTTACATCATCCTGCGCAAAAGCACCGTGCGTAAAAGCGACAGCGGCAACAGAACTGGAGAGAGCGCCCAAGACAGCCCGGCGGCTGGGATGCAGGAGGCCCGTTTTCGAAGACCTGGATTTTATAGACATTGAAACCCAATAACTAAATTGAAGAAGGCTGGTACCCTGCACAAACGACTGAGTCGCGGGGAGAATGCATGGTCTGTGACCCAATATGTCCGGTTTCGCTGCACCGCCACATAAATATGCCGAACCGCTTGAGAACAGGCGAGTTTTCGCAGGAGACCCCCGCGTAAACTGGCAGGTCTTAGCTCGCTTGCGGCTTTTTTGGGCGGCAACAGGTCATGAGGGAAGTAAAAGCAACGTCGGCACCGCGAAAACGACAGTTGCCAAAACATTGGCGATCCCGGGAGGACTCGAACCCCCAACATCCTGATTAGAAGTCAGGTGCTCTATCCAGTTGAGCTACGGGACCGTTGTGAAATGCTCATACCTATTTTGATTGAGATGATCAAAGCTAAATATCATCAAATGCGTCAGGATGCAGGTCTTGCCAGAATGCCTTGATCGCTTTGGTGTTCAGCGCCGACATCCATCCGTGCCGTTCAAAGTCCGCCCGCGCATCAGCCGTGTCGATCATCGACATAAACAGCCGCCGGTCGGCATCGCGCTGTGTGGGCGTGCGTGCGGCAACCAGATCGCGCACCCGCTCCAACAGCTTTGCGCGGGCGCTGGTCGGTTTGGCAACGGGGGCTTCGGCCTTGAAATTGTCGCGCAGCGCTGCTGTCAGGTAACCCACGGGGTTTTGCACGCCCCCCTGCCCCGCCACATAGGTAATCTTGTCGCCAACATGATCCTCGCCATGTTCGGCGATCCACTGGCGCGCCAGACGGTCGCTGACCCCCAAGGCTTGCAACCGGCTGTAAACATCCGATTTACGCACGCCTTCACCGTCATCCAGATCCAGAATGGCAAGCTGCGGGTTTTCGGTGATCTTGAACCGAATATCCGTGACCGCCCGCCCGCGTTTGCGAATTTCAGGCGTGACCACAATGTTCGACGTTTTGTTCACCTCGGCCACGGCGGGTTTGATGATCTTGGCGTTCAGCTGCTTGTAGACCGCGTAATAGGCGCTGTCTTCGACCCCCATAAGCCGCCGGAACAGATCAAGCGACCACCAGCCGGTGCTGCCCGTGCGAACAAACCGATAGCAATTCTCATAGAGCGCCAAGGCGTGACCGCTGGTGAACCGGCGCTGGATGTTCAAATTGATCAGCGCGAATACTTTAGGGTCGTTCAGTTTAGACGCTAATGCAGGGGAATACGCATATTCACATACCCCGCCCTTCAGCTTGGCATAGCTCAGCAAGCTGGAAACGCCCCATTCCTGCTGGCCCTTATCATCCAGCATATCCCATTCCGCCACGGTTTCAGCCAGCCCGCGCAAGGACTGTTTCAGCGTATCCATATCATTGGAATTATAGCCGATCATCAGACACAAGGTGCGCGCGTCGATCATGTGGACCTGTTGGCTGGTCAGCGTGTCATAGGCGTTCAGCAACAATACGTTGCTCAACTTGCGTTGCAGCAGCGTCAGTTTACCCGACACATGAATCGCCGCCACGTGTTTTTTGACCGCCCCGCGTCGCAGGACACCGGTCAGCCGGTCTTTGGGGATATCAATATCCTGTCGTTTCATCGCTCTGCCCCTTGGCTGTCGGATTCGCGTCCGATCTGTTGCCTCGCGTACAGTTTGCGTTAAAAGGCACCTCAAAGCAATACGACGATGGGTGCCTTTCATCAGGGGCGCTCTGCCTCGGAATTCGATGGTTAAGGTGCCAATTTACGGGACGGCCCGAAAGACTGATTTGGCGAACAGACCCTAATGAGGGGAAATTAGACCCTAATCACCAGCCCACCGGAGATCGGCACCCTTCTTCCTGCGAATCGGTGCCTGTTCTACCGTATTCAGGCACCCTTTGACCTGTTCAATGGTACCTTTCAGCCTGTATTCAGGCACCCATATGCAGTTAACGCATTGAATTAATTGATACTATCCGCAGCAAACATCTTAAAGAGACTAAAGACTCTTACACTTATATGTGGTGTTTCTTTGATTGAATTCCCAAGGTACGCAGAATTAACCGGATTCAGATTCACATAAGCCGTATGATGTGCGATAGATAAGCGGATACTCACTTGTTTCGCATACATGGCCGAGGACATATGTCATCCACTCCCAAAGCACCGACACCGTCGTATTTCAATATCGATCCAGAAGCAGCAGCAGCGCGTCTGTCTGATCCTATCGATACCGCACGATTCGCGAAAGCCGCTGCATTTGCCAGCAAAGGTCGGGATGATCTTGCCCGCCGTGGATATGCCCCGGATGGCAAGAAGCGCCTGCGCAAGTTTTCCACATGGGAAATATGCCGCTATCTGCTTGATGTCGCCCCTGCCCATCTGCGCCGCGTGTTAAAGGCGCACCCGGACCTGCCCCAAGGCAGCGGAGAGGCTGGATCGAAATGGTTCACCCTCGAAGAGGTGCTGCAATTGCGGGAGCATTTCGCGACCGAAGGGGCATCAAACAAGCAATATAAATCCTGGCGTCCCGAAGGGTTGCCGGCAAAAATTATCTCGGTTGCGAATTTCAAGGGCGGTGTCGGCAAGACATCAACATGCGCCCATCTGGCCATGTCGGCCGCGCTTGACGGGTACAAGGTTCTGGTGATCGACTTGGACAGTCAGGGGTCGATGACCTCTATCATGGGCGGTGATGTGCCGGATGAATGGTCGACAGCCTTCCCCCTGCTGGCCAAGGATTTCGCCCGCCACTTGCAAGATGAAAACGCGGTGCGCCGGGCGCGTGGAGCACCAGAGCTGCCGCTTGACGAGACCCTGACCGAAAGCCTCAAGGTTTCGCCGCGAAACCTGATCCAGCCGACCCATTGGCCTAATATCGACCTGATTGGTGCGCAGTTGAATTTGTACTGGGCAGAGTTTCAGGTGCCGGTCTGGCGGATGCAGGTCAAGTCGTGGCCCCTGTGGGATGCGCTCACCAATGCGCTGTCCTCCGAAGGGGCGATGGACGAGTACGACCTGATCTTTATCGATACTCCCCCTGCCCTCGGGTATCTGACTATCAATGCGTTGGCCGCCGCTGATATCTTGTTGGTGCCCCTTGGTGCATCGTTTCTCGAGTTCGATTCAACGGGCCGTTTCTTTGATATGCTCTATTCGACCTTTGCCAGCATCGAAGAAGGCGAAAACCGGATTCGACGTCAGGAAGGGCTGTCGGAAATGAAGTTCGAATGGGACGCGGTGCGTGCGCTGATCACCCGCTTTGATGCGGGGCAACAGACCGATCTGGCGAATGTCATTCAGGCGTATTTCGGAGATTTCATGACGACCTACCGGCAGGAAGTCACCGCAATGGTCGGGCAGGCCGGCGAGCAGGTAAACGGCATCTATGAGGCCGATTATCGGGAGTTCAACCGCGATACCTATGTCCGTGGCCGCGAGACCTTTGACCGGACCTGGGCAGAGGTCAAAGAGGTTGTTCTGGGAACATGGTGGCGCGATTTGCAGGCACTAAAGCAAGAGGAAGCGAACAATGGCGAAGCGTAGAAAACTCGAAGCCCCCTCTGCGGATGACATGAGCCGTATCGAAGAAGAGTTTCGCCGCGAAACCCCTGCCCGCGCAGCTGCGCCAATCGCTCAGGTGGCTGCTGATACGGCGGATGCTTATGAGGCTGGTACAACAGAGGAGCGCGCCGCACGGGCCCGCGACAGCGCCGAGGCGCAAAAGTTTCGCGCTGCTGATGCTGCGGGCCTGCTGATTTTCG
>Ga0206127_1004937_pt1 | contig 11482 bp, 10 predicted proteins | sample Helgoland_Spring_6_FD_148646 | JGI IMG/M metagenome (GOLD analysis project Ga0206127, IMG submission 148646) | Pelagic subsurface seawater microbial communities from Kabeltonne, Helgoland, North Sea - Helgoland_Spring_Bloom_20160419_1 | ecosystem: Environmental > Aquatic > Marine > Epipelagic ...
ACCCGGTGGCCATCGGCGTCGACTTCCCGACGAACCGCGCCGGGTATTTCATCGTCGAAGGCAGGCCAGCCGCAGTGGGCCTGAAACTTGTCTTCAGAGCGATACAGCGGCTGATCACATTGGCGACAAACGTAAACGCCGGCATCAAAGTGATCGTCGTATTCTCCGGTAAAAGGCCTTTCAGTGCCCTTTTGTAGAATGACCCAAGATTCTTCCGGCGTCAGTGGTTTTCGGTGATCTGTCATCAGTGGTCCTTTTTAGAGCGCTTGCTGTCTTTGCAAGCAGGTTACCAAAGATTGAGCGGCGAATGAAAGCGTCTGATGATTGAGACCCTTTTTGGGTTTTGCGCAAGGAAAGACCTGGCGATTGCGAGCTGATGCGCACCTTGGATTCCCTGCGGAGTCGCGTCTTTGGTCCACAAAAGGATCCGGAAGGTTTGATTACTTGATGCCGAGGCGGTCCGGTCCTCAGCCGGTGAGGCAGATTGTTAGCTGGTCGCCGCATGCTGAAATGGCGCGCGTTTGATTGAACGATGCGGCGCGCTGTTTGATCAGCTTTGAATGCGCGGTTCTTGCATACCAGATACGGCTCAGCATTACGGTCTGGAATTTGGATTGACTGTCAATAAAGCTTACAGTGTGCTGGTCGGGATGCGCTTGACGCGGGGGCTTGATCCAATGGGAATTAAGGCTTGGCTAGGCGCCTTCCGCTCGATAACCTTTTTTGTTGAGACCAAATTGTCTTTAAACCCATTCAGGAGCGCAGTATGACGTCATATTCAGGTCAGTGTCTTTGTGGTGATATCACCTATGAAATCTCGGGGGAGCCGTCAATGGCTGGGGTTTGCCATTGTAAAAACTGCCAGCGCCAAGCGGGTTCGGCGTTCTCGACGTTATGGGGCGTTCCAAAGACCAGCATGACGTTTTCGGGTTCTGAACCCAAGCTCTACTTAGATGCTGAGACGAGCAGTGGCAATCAGGTTGAGCGATATTTTTGCGGACGTTGCGGGTCGCCCTTGTACTCCTTGATTCCGGCTCAGGCTGAGATGTTGTTTTTGAAGACCGGCACGTTGGATCAAACGGATAGCTTTGCACCTCAGTTCCATGTTTGGTGTGATAGCAAACAAAATTGGGTGGAATTGGCCGAAGGGGTGCCGCAGATGGCAACCCAAGGTTAAACCCATGGTCTTTATAGGCAGGACTTGATGCCGGGTAATTTGGGTCGTGATCATCCAGTACTCAAGTCGCGGCGAGAATCCGACGTAACCCAGGAGAAATAATGTGATTCGATTCGAGTATTATCTCCGACGGCAGCCGCATGTCAGTTCAGAGGGGTTTCAGGTCGCTTGGCAAGATGGCCTGCAAACCGCTTGGTTAGACGTGCTCAATAGCCTCGGTTGCCTGCGCGCATTGGCGGTACTCGGACAGCACAATGACCTGTTTGATCAAATGAATCACGCTCGAGGTGGCTCGATGCAAGCCCCTTTTGATTTGGTCGTTGAACTTTGGTGGACAACCGATGCCGAGGCCGTTCGGGCTTTGACAGGTGGCGGCCTTGAGCGGCTTGCGGGCCTGGTTGCGGCGCAAGCCGTTTGGCTGGATGCGACACGGTCCCCCGCGTGGCTTGCGATGGAATACCCTCAAGTCAATCCAACCCCTGAAGATTTGCTAGCAAGTGCCGGCGGCGTCCTGAAAAAACTGCAGTTCCCGCTGCAGCATCGTCGCGATCTATCAGAAGCCGCGGCACGGCAGTATTGGTTGCAATCGCATGGTCCCCTCATTCGGCAACACGCACCCGACTCAGGCATCGCGCGGTATGTCCAGGTTCACCGATTGGATCATCCCGTGAATGCAAACATTGCTGCTGCTTTGGGTTTCGAGTGCCCAGTTTATTTAGGACACGCTGAGGTTTGGGTGGGGCCGGACGGTGGCACCCAAGATGCCCGCCGAAAAGCCAGTCGCGCGGCGGTCGAAGACGAAGCAAAGTTCATCGACTTTGCCGCGTCCACGCTGTTCACCGGTGTTGAAACCCGCCTGATTGAATGAGGGCGATACAAGGGCCTTTATAAACCGTAAGCTTTTCTCAGCAGGGTCATGGGGTGGGCCGCCAAGTCTACCGATTCAGAAAGGTTTGCGATGTGAACCGCAGCCATCGGACAATCGCTGGCAAAATGCTTGGCTTGTTTTGAGTCCACAAATTTAACGACAGGCTTGGCAATTTTGACCGATTTTGCACGAGTTTCTTCTTTTACCGCATAGGTGCCATCATGGCCTGAGCATCGCTCAATCGTATGCACGACGGTATCGTTCACTAAATTCAGGATATCACGGGTTTTATTACCAATATTTTGGACTCTGAGGTGACATGCGACCTGGTAGCTGACCTCTCCGAGCGTTTCTTTAAAATCTAATTTTAGGCCACCTTCTTTGTGTCTTAGGAAGAGGTATTCGAAGGGGTCAAAAAACGCGTTTTTGACCTTTAAGACGTCCGGATCATCGGGATACATCAACGGCAATTCTTGCTTGTACATGAGGACACAAGACGGGATGGGGGCGATTAAATCAAAACCTTGATCGACGAGTTTCGCGAGTACGGGAATGTTCTTTTCCTTCAGTGCATTCACGCTATCTAAATCACCCAGCTCTAATTTGGGCATGCCGCAACAGGCTTCTTTGGGCACCAGTTCAATATGAATATCGTTATGAGCGAAGACATGGGCGAAATCTTGGCCAAGATCTGGCGTGTTGTAATTGCCGTAGCAGGTAGCATACAGCGCAACCTTACCCGTTGTGCGCCCGAGGGGGGCGGGTGATTTGGGGGCGGCGGAAAACTGCTTGCGCAGCGTTTTACGGTGATATTCTGGTAATGGGGCGTCAGCATGCACGCCGAGCGTTGTTTCCAGCGCGTTCCGAAAGAGCTTATTTTTGTTTAACGCATTGGCCGTAACATCGACCAGCGGTATGGTCGTGAGGGCCTTACCCATAGCGTCGGTGCTGGTTAATAAATTGTCTCGGAAGCTTCCACCATCGGCTTTAAACTTCTGGGCCTTGGCGCGGAGCATCAAATGGGGAAAATCGATGTTCCATTCATGCGGCGGTACATAGGGACATTTGGTCAGATAGCACAGATCGCAAAGGTAGCACTGCTCAACGACATCAAAAAAGTCGTTCTTTTCAACGCCATCAACTTCCATGGTTTCGGATTCATCGACCAAGTCAAACAGGGTTGGAAAGGCATCACACAAGCTGACGCAGCGGCGGCAACCATGGCAGACATCATAGACGCGCTCTAATTCCTCGTTGAGTGAATCCCGCTCCCAGAAAGTATCTTCCTGCCATCCTAAAGGGTGACGTGTTGGGGCTTGTAAACTGCCTTCACCTTGTTGGGCCATAACCTGAAAATCCAAGAATAATGAGAAGGTTAAGTTTAGGGCCTTGCTCGCCGACGTGCTAATGAATCTTTTGATTCGTCCCGATTCACAAAATCAATGGCCTTGTTGGCAGAGCCGCAGGCGAGCCCTGCGCGGAAGATGACGTCGGCGCTCTGGTTGTAAGCTCGATATTGCCGCAAGCAATCGAATGCTTGATTGGGCGCCTCTCTCAGGCTGAGCCTAAGTCCTCTTGTTCTATGGGAATGCGGATCTCAAAGGTCGCGCCTTGGCCACGGCCATCTTTAACGAGACAGATCTGGCCAGCGTGCAGTTCAGTGATGATACTGCGACTGATCGATAGGCCAAGCCCCGTGCCGTCACCCACTTTTTTTGTGGTGTAGAAGGGCTGAAAGATCTCCAGCGCAATCGCATCTTCGATACCCGGACCATCATCGGATATTCGAATGACCACTTGATCGCCATCTTGATAGCTGTCGATATAAAGGTTGCCCGACGCCCCCATGGCTTGTAGGCCATTCAGAATAAGATTCGTGAAGACTTGGTTCAACTTGCCTTGGTTACAATTGATTAAAGGAAGGTCTCCAAGGGCTAAATGAATTTGATACTGGGCACTGATTTTGTTTCGGAGGACATTGAGGGTCGATTTGATGCCTTGGTTCAAGTCGGCGCCTGAGAAGGCGTCCTGGTTGCTGTTTCTTGAGTAGTACCTGAGGTCCCGAACGATTGTTTGGATGCTGATCAGGCCGTCAATGGTTTCTCGAATTAATATCGGTAGGTCCTCTCGGAGATAGTCGGCATCAGCCCGTTTCTCTGCGTCCCAGTCGGGAGAACCCGCAGCACAAGCTTCGAGTAAAATGGGCAGCTGATCCTGAAGCGAATTAATGTTGGTGAGACAAAAGCCGACCGGGTTGTTGATCTCATGCGCGATGCCCGACGCCAATTCACCAACCGATGCCAGTTTTTCATGCTGCACCATAATGGATTGGTTGCGCTTAAGGTCTTCGTAGAGACGGTTTATTTCCTCGTTTTTGTCATACAGCTTGCGAGACAAGTCTTCGAGCAGGTGCTCTGCCTCATTGCGGGCCAATTTTTCGCGTTGGTAGGCCTTCTCATAAGGATTATCTGACATGTGAGTTAGGCTAAGCTCACCAGCAGCCCACAGTGGTCAGCGCCGTGATGCGCGCAGGGCTCGTGCGCGAGGGTGTAATCATGGCCAAAGTGTGATGCTGCCCCATCGATCAGGCCTTCGGCCAGCCGGCAGAGATTCCGGTCTGATTCGTACTTCAAAAACAATTGATCCTGACTGCGTCGGTCTGGCTCGAATCCGGGCGTAATGGCCCCAGGATAGAGTTTGACGACTTCGACGTGGATCACGCTGTCTAAAGATTCCAAGAAATCCAGCATATTAGCGTGACCATCGATCAGCTGCGGGTAACGCTTGTAAAAAGCGGGAAACATGAACTGGCCGAAAGCAAAGACAAGATCGCTTGCAGGGATGTTATTGCGTTGACTGAGAATACCGACCAGGTTGAGGAGTCGCTCATCGTCGTAAATCGCAGTTGATGTATAGACGCCGCTCTCATCGGCTTCGTCAAGCACGTTGTTCCATTCTTCTAAACCAAGCTGTGTTTCCACCATCTCGGCTAAAATATTCATCACGATACCTTTCATGCCTTGCTCCTTGTTCCTGATCGATCGCCATGTGGGGTCGCGGCGATCAGATAAAATATCCAACGCGTGATCCGCAACACACCGCGTAATGCGTCGACAAAAATGTTCGGGTCAGCAGAAGCGTTCGACACCAATAAGCGATCGTCGGGTTAATCGATCTGCTAACTGCTTTGTAGCAAACATCGAATAAATTACCAAGGAATCTTTTGCCCTCGCCAGTCCCAAAAAGATCCGGTATTGGCGGGCGTAAGCGTATCGAGCAATTGAAGGCAGTGCTCCGCGGCATCCCCGGGGCTTAGCGTGACGCTGGTCGAACCGGATTTTAAAAACGGTGCTGATAGCGCGGTCCTAACGGTGCCGGGATGATACGCAATGAGGGTTGCCATCGGCAGGCTTCTCTGCCATTCGATCGCAAGGGTTTTAACGGCCATATTGAGCGCCGCCTTTGCGCATCGGTAACTGTACCAACCACCCAAATCATTGTCAGCAATCGAGCCCACTCGAGCTGATAGCGCGACGATGATCGGTTGATTGCTGGCTTTAAGTGCCGTTTGGGCATGTTTGGCCAGGTTTAAAATAGGCGCTGTATTGATTTCAAAGGACATCATCATGTGTTCGGCATTAAATTGCCGAATACTTTTCTCGGGGCCGTGATAAGGGCTGGTTAAAATGCCCGTCGTATTGATTAAGAGATCGATTTTAGGCAACTGGGTCATCAAGGACGCGATTTCGGTTTCCACGCGGATATTCAGCGCTCGCCAAGTCATTAAAGAATGTTGCCAAAGCGGTTCTGTCTGGTGGTATGTGCCCAGAACCTGCCAGCCCCCACGATCTAGGAGTAGATGGGCTAGGGCGCCGCCGAGTCCGCCACTGGCGCCAATAATGAGGGCTTGCTTCATGAATCTTGCTTCATGAATAAAGTCGGTCGAAGCGACGTTTTGCCCACTTTTCATAGACGACATCGGCGAGGGGCTTAACGAGCGGCCACCGTAGCCAGGTCCAGAGAAAGCCAAATCGAGTTTGCTGCCACGCATAGACGCTCGCATCGAGCCCGCTCAGCATCTCGCCATCCGGTTTTCGCAGATGTAGACGGTTTAGGAAGTCTCGCTTGGTTTCTTCATTTAAATCAGCGGCCTGATGGATATCGGTGAGCGTTAAAGAATCCCGTTTGTGTTGCTCAAGGTGGCGCATTTCGATCGAGCACAGAGGGCATTGCCCGTCATAGTAAAGCTCTGCAGTTTGTAAGGAGTCAGCCATGGTGGGTTATCACAAGATTTGGCCTGTTTTACGCGCTGTCACCATAATTAGATTGGGTGAGGCGCGCGCTGACCTCAGGCGCGGGCGTCAAGTTGATCTCGGATTTTTTGATGTTGCGCTCGATTAAGGGGGTAGTTGATAACGGGCAGTGCAGCAAGCAATAGGCCCGCGGCGGTGCCGATGGCGTAGGTCCATAATAACCCCTGCAACGCTGCCTCGGAGTTTTCGGCTGCAGGTTGAAAAGCGAAAACGGCTTCGAGGATGGTAAAGGATAACCCCACAGCGACCGCCGCGCCCAGCTTGTTTGTCGTTGTGAGCATCGCAAAGAAGAGTCCAGCGCGTTTCTCGCCGGAGTCGAGCTCATCAAGGTCGGTAAGGTCTGCCATCATGGTTCTAAGCAAGGTTGGGGCGGCGCCAAAGGCCACGCCAAAGGATAACGTGAAACCCCAGAGTACGACCGCATTGCCGGGTTCTGCGAGGGGAATCAGGATGAGGTTGATTAAAGCCCCGTATCCAAGGGCAATGGTGAGCGCCTGGGCTTTACCGAGTTTGATTGCGAGCTTCATCCATAATGGCATGGCAAGAAAACTTGCGACGAAATACAGCAGGAGCGCAAGGCTTGCATGTCCCGGCAGTTCGAAATACTTGCTGGCAACAAAAATATAGAGCGCGCCGCTCACCGCCGTGCCAAAGCCCGCTAAAAAATCCGCAGCAAGGAGCCGCCACATCAGTTGGTTAGACATGAGTAATGAGAATTGCGCTTTAATCGACAGGGCGCTGCGGCCACTAGAACGTTTGTCTGGGACGAAAGCCAGAGTGGGTAGCGCCAACAGTGGAAACAAAATAATACAGAACCACCCCATGCTGGCGACTTTAGATTGCTGATCGTCGATGCCGGTGGATTCCAGTAGGGCAGGCAGCGCGAGGACGATGGTCATCCCGCCAATCACGAAAATTTCACGCCAGCCAAAGAGCCGCGTTCGCTCGTCATAACTGTCGGCTAATTCTGCGCCCCAGGATTGATGCGAGATAGCCATCATGGTGTAGCCGACGTAAAGCATAATGAGCCAAAAAAGAAGATACCCGCCACTGACGTCTTCCGGTGATGGGATGAAAACCTGATACACCGATACCACAAGGATGGGGACCGCCAAGGCAATCCAGTGTTTTCGTCGCCCCCATCGGGTTTCAAAGCGATCAATGAGATAGCCCATGGCGGGGTCGGTCACCACATCCCAGACTCTGGCGAGCGTGAAAATCAGTCCGACCGTGATTAAGGAAAGTCCCAAGCCTTCGCTGTAAAATCGAGGTAGGTAAACGGCGATGGGCATTCCCATGGCGGCCATGGGAAGAGCAACACCTGAGTAGGCCGCAAGGGTAAACGGTTTTAAGGGCTGTTGCATGCAGGCCATCCTGAATCAGTGATGTCTCGATCCTACACCAGACTAGGGTGTACCGCGCGTAAAAAAAAGCGCGCCGGGTTGCAAGCTTAGTTCTGTTTAAGCGCGTGGTTAATCAGTACAATTTGTCCAACACCTTAATTTTTGCTCATTCAGGATTAAGATCATGATGACGCCTGTTGAAGAAAGTCCGCCCGTTATCTTGTTGGTTGATGACGAGCCGCGAATATTGAGCGCACTGCAGCGGCTATTACGACGAGAAGGCTACCGTATTTTGACGGCAGGCTCGGGTGCCGCGGCGCTTTCGATTTTAGATCAAGAGTCCGTGAACATTATCCTGTCTGATCTGAGAATGCCGGAAATGGATGGCTTTGCCTTTTTGGGGGCGGTGCAAGATCGCGGTTTGGAGGCAGCCCGGGTTTTGATGTCGGGAAATGCGGATTTAAAGCTGGTGATTGATGGCGTTAATGAAGACCGTTTTTCGCAATTTATTGAAAAGCCTTGGGTTGATGATGCGCTTAAAATCAGCCTTCGAAAACTGATTGAGGCCCAGCAACTAGCGCGGGAAAATGAAGAGTTGATGAAGGCGCTACGGAGCCAGAATCAAATGTTAAATCAAGCGTCTGAAAAAGCGGCGAGCGAGATTCAGCAAAAAGAACGCTTATTTGCAACCATCAGCCATGAAATTAGAAACCCGCTACATGGTATCCAAGGCATTTTAGAGCTATTGAGTCGGGACAGTGTTGGCAGGGATCAAAAGTTGCTCAGCACAGCGATAACCAGTGCAGGGTTTATGCGGCAAATCATCGATGACGTACTGGATTACAGCAAGGTCGAAGCGGGAAAGATGGTCCTCCAAAAAGTGGCCTTTTCCCCCGTCGCACTAGCGACAGATATCATATCGTTGATGCAACCAATGGCCACGGGGCAACAACTTGTGCTGGACCTTTACTACGAAGAAGCAATCGCGGAGCGATATTTTAAAGGGGATGATTTTAGGATTCGACAGATTCTAAATAACCTGTTGTCGAATGCCATTAAGTACACCAAAAAGGGCAGCGTCGGGGTCGAGATCACGGTTGATCCGATTTTAAAAATCGCGGTTATGGATACCGGGATTGGTATTCCGGAAGAAAAGATGGCGTCGTTGTTTGATGCCTTTGTGATGACCAATGATCAACATGATCGAACGTTTGGCGGCACGGGGCTTGGATTGACGATTGTTAAGAATCTGACCGAGTTAATGGGTGGCGAGATCGGTGTTTCAGCGCGTCAAGGGGGTGGCACGGTGTTCACACTAAGCTTGCCGCTCGAGTCAGCTGCGGCCGAGATTGCCGTTGCGCCCACTCAAAACGTTGATCGTGTGCTGGACGGAATGCAAGTGGTTGTCGCTGACGATATGGCGGCAAATCGCATCATTGTTGAAAATCTGTTGCCCCGGTATGGCGCAACGGTCCATGGGTTTTCCGATGGGGAAGGGTTACTGAACTTTTTGTCGGAGTTTGAGGGTGTTCCTGATCTATTTCTTTTAGATATTAATATGCCTGGCATGAAGGGTGACGAGGTCTTACGCGCCATTAAAGCTGCCTCCCCAGCGTTGGCCCAGGTACCCGCCTTCGCTATGAGCGCGTCTCTAAATTTTCCGGGCAGTGATCAGGTAGTCAAATTGTTTACCGGCCTGTTCAGCAAACCTTTTTCAGTGGGCCAATTGTTAACCCTGGCTCGACAATATGCGCCGTCGCCGCCCCCTCTGGCCACGACCGGGCCGACTTCTGATTTGAGCCCGGCGATTGGCAGCACCAATCGAATGCGGGGCGATACAGACTCGCCTCAATTCATCGGTGAGTCTGGCGTTGGAGGCTTTTCACCGGCAGCTAAAGGTGCTTTACCCGCAGCTGAGGGCTCTCCATCTGGCGCTGAGGGCGCTTTACCCACAGCTGAGGGCTTCAATCCAGAGGTCGATACTTTGATCGAGGATATGGGGGTTGAGCTCGTGGTGGATCTGAGCGAGGCCTTCAAGTCGAGTCTGAGTCGTGCCTTGATTACGGCGCAGCCGGGGGACACTTCGGCGCAACAAATCGTTGATTTGGCACATGCTTTAAAGCCAACCGCTACGATGCTGGGTTTCTCACAGCTAAGCCAATGTTGCCAGCAGATCGACGGTCTGCGGTCCTCTGGCGATATTAGCCCGGCGATTGATCGTCGGATTGAACTGCTGAGTAAAATCGAAATGACGCTGGTGCTGATTGAGCGCCTGGCGGATTATTTGAAAGCAACGAGCAGGGTGGATTGAACGCCCTAGACAAGCCCAATTTGGCTGCGATCTGTACTCGTTCAGGCAGTCATCTGGATTTGGTGGTGCAAGCGGTGCCGGCGCCAAAACCGCCAGGTCTTGGTGAGATTCAAGTTGCACTGACGGCGTCGGGCCTTAACTTTAGCGATCTCGTGAAGTTCCGAGGGCACTATCAAGTTCAAACGAAATTACCTTTTATCGTCGGGGGCGAGGCATCTGGCCGGATCGAAGCGGTTGGCCCTTCGGTTCGGGACCTGTCAATAGGGGATGCCGTATTGGTGCCAACGGGTTGTGTCCGATTCCAAACCCTGCTGGCCAGTCAGGCAACAAAGGTGCCAGATGGGGTCGATTTAACGGTAGCGGCCTCTTTTCGTCAGAACTATCAAACGGCAATCGATGGCTTACGAAGAGCGCAGTTGAGACCCGGCGAAACGCTGCTTGTGCAGGGCGCTGCAGGCGGCGTTGGGCTTGCAGCAGTCGACCTGGGTCTGCAGATGGGTGCCCGCGTCATTGGCGTGGTCAGCACTGAGGCGAAACAGGCGGTGGTGGCGCGCTATGGTGCCCAAACCATTTTACTCGGCGACCAAGGCTTTCGATCTGAGGTTTTAGCGTTAACGCAGGGCCAGGGTGCGGACGTTATTTTTGACCCCGTCGGAGGGGATGTGTTCGATGAATCCGTTCGCTGTATTGCGCCCTTCGGTCGGATCTTGGTCGTGGGATTTGTGAGCGGCCGGCCAGCGCTGGCCAAGACCAATCACCTATTGGTAAAAGATGCCGTCGTCATAGGCTACACAGTGGGTGGTTTGCGTAAGCATCGGCCCGAGGAAGCCGAGCGTCAGGCGCAGACCCTCATGCGCTGGCTCGCTGCGGATCGCATTAAGCCTTTTATCTCCCATGTGCTTGAACTTGAGGAAATCCAAGCAGGGTATCAACTGATCGTCGATCGTGAGGTTGTCGGTAAGGTCATGATCGACCTTACCTAAATAGATCATTTGTCTGGATAGGCAGCCTGACAGGCTTCTCGAAGCAGGCGCGTGCCGGATTCTGTAGTAACTTTTGTAAGCGACTTTAAAATGCACTCAGCGGCTTTTTCGCTGAGTTGCACAGGTTGATTGAGCGGTGCTTTTTCCAGCCAACGAAGACCCTGATTCGGTCGCGTTCGGTGATCCATGCCCGGTTTTGAAGGGTTGAAATCGCGAAGGACGACATGGTGCCCGCCTTGATCATTGACAATGATATCGACATTCCTATCGTTCAGCGCAGGGTCTTCATTGAGCGCTTCATGCAGCGCCGCCATCACCTCTGGCGGTAGGTTCTGATCGCGGAGTTCATCGGTTAAAAGGCGATGGATGGCGGTTGAATCCAGGACATTGGCCGATCCAGCCCGAATCACTTTGATTTTCCGCTCGGCTGGCGCTGGCAAATCCTCATCACGCATGATCTGGATCAGAATCGTTTCTTCAGGGGCCG